>JAABUS010003116.1_pt1 | contig 28140 bp, 28 predicted proteins | sample 5560161 | NCBI WGS metagenome assembly JAABUS01 (sample SAMN10711885, study PRJNA513376) | rock metagenome | isolation source: Antarctica rocks | place: Antarctica: Victoria Land, Trio Nunatak nord | collected 2016-01-04
AACAATGCCTACTTGAACACAAAAGAATCATCTTTTACCATGCATACCCCGTACAGCGACGCATCCCACTTTCTCATTACGCACAAGAAGATTTGCCAAGCTTGATTTGTTTACAAACAAACTTGGCGAGCAATTGGGAAAAAAACCTCAAGGATTCTTAGAATTAATTTCAAAAGACGTTGATACATGTCTTGCTCGTATGGATCAAGCATAGCAATAGATTTTAAGTATCTATATCTGTTTATGCAAGAGTGAAATCACGTGAAATATACTAGCGCGCTAGACGTGCCAAGCCACCCTTTCAGTCGCTGGAATTTCAGTGATACATTTTCCTTTACACCCAAAATTGACACTGATACCCGCAACATCTCTCGCGAAATCCTAAAGCTCCAAAACAGCTTTCCGCCGTTCGGTATCTGATGTAAGATCGTCTCTTTGATCCAAATTGGAGCGCCCGTCAAAAGGCAAGGACGAATTTACAGAGCGAGCCTGACGTAGCATTGTCTTGGCATTCGGAAAAGCCGTTGTTGAGATTCCAAACTGTCCAAACCTTTAGGGAGAGGCTCGAACTTGAAGTTCAAGACCAGGAGCACGAGGTTTACACGGAACTTCATAAATGCGAGATTTCTGCCTAGGTACCGCATCATTGTTAGCCAGATGCTTTCGAACCCATCTACTCAGTGACCGAAGAAAGGGACAAGTGAAGCAGGACATGGAATGAGACATACCGTAGCACATCCGAGGACCAGCAGAGAATGCCAGACGTGGGAATTTGCGAGGGTTGAAGGACCCGTCTTCTGCAAGCCATCGTTCCGGCTCAAAATCATCCATGCCACTCGGGTCCCAGTGCGACTCGAAGTTGCCCTTGGAGCTACGTGAGGTATCGGATCTCAAACCCTCGGGAATATCGAGAGGCTTTGTACCAATATAAGGGTTGAGAAGTACACTAGTGCCCTTTGGGATCGGATATCCAAGCACTTGGGTATCGGTTGAAGTTGTTCGAACGAGACGGGGAGAGGTGTTTGCCGCGCGGATGGATTCCTCCATGTATGCTTCCAGATACGGGATCGAAGTGTATAGGATAGCTTTCGCTGATGGTTGCTCTCCTTTCGATCGTTCTGGGAAGGCGTCGAGCAGGGCCTTTCGCAGCTTCTCCTGCTTTTCGGGGTTGGCGATTAGGAACTTGACAGACCAAGAGAGCAGAACGGCCTTGGTCTCGTGTCCCTGTACCACCTCATACGTCAGCTGTCTACCCTGCAATTGGTATTCTGGCGGAATGAGTCTTGTACTTACGGCGACCAGAATCATGAACAGCTCATCATGAATCTCCTTTTGAACTGTTTTGGGGAATTTGACGTCCAGAGGCTGCCCTTGACGTAGGCGGGCAAGAAGATGGCGCCGCACGCCGGTGACCACGGCAGAAGTCTCCTCAAGCTCCTTGAGTTGCTCCTCGGAGAGTCCTGCTAGCTTCGCGCGGGTGCTTTCTATATGCCCATCAATGGTACTGTTTTTCCGAGCCAATCTCTGCCTGTGGATGGGTTGCTGCCTGAGATACCAAAGGCTCCAGGTGGGGAACACCGACTTCAATGACTTCGCCACTGTACTTATGAAGAATGACACGTTCTCGCACATTTCGGGCTTCCGAATGGCTGGCAGCTGAGCCAGCGAGTCTAGTGATGCTGGTTGGATGGTGTCTCGAGATGCCCTGAGGACCTCATTGCGTGTATTTTTGATGGCCTCGCCAGGAGTCCCGAATACCACCTCACAAATCAATTCGAACGCTGCCACATCGAAGTCTTCAAAGCAGGGAAACGGCCGGCCACCAGCCATTTCAGCTTGCGCTCTGAGCAGCTCAATTAGTCCCAAGGCGCATTGGTACATCTTGGGCTCAGCGACGCGTCGTAGAAAAGGCGTACCAGTGACACCCTCCCAGAATTTTCTCTGCTCCTTGAATGCAGGCCCAGTCAATTTGACCAAACTGCAATGCGGAAGAAGAGCGCGATAAGCATCTTGCGTCCTGGGAGCGCGGTCGAACTCGTGCGTGCGATTGCTAAGGATGTCTTTGACCTCGCGGACGTCATCAATGATGATTGTGGGGTTGGAAAAGGGCGCGAGAAACATCTGAATGACGGGCGAGTTGAGAATCCTGTTCTGCTGGAAGATGTATTTGGCTGGGTCCTGAGTTACCTTGACTGCTTCGAGCAGCCCCGCCGCGTCTCCCCAGAATCTTCTTGCCGAGGCAGCATTGTATGGGATTCCTGGAAATGACCTTGGATATGCCCGCTTGACAACATAGAGTACAAAGGCGAATAGACCTAGAGCACTCAACGGGAGACGTTCGAACAAGACATTCATCTTTTCTAGCAGTAGCGTATAAGAGAGACCGCTGAGGCAATGCAAAGGATCCCAGATTCACCTGTGGACTTCACTCCGAATTACGATATTACTATAACTAAAATTACATTTGAGAAGGTAGCAATTCTGACAACTTCTAGTCACGTTCGACGGATGGCGGAAGTGTCCCAAAAGGGATCTGACATCAAACGGTGCATTCCGACAGCTCGATCCTGCAGTCTCTATTCGGCTGTCAAAATAGGACATCTCCGCGGGAAATTTTGCCGGATGATGTGCACCGGAGGGGAAATAGTCACAATTTATCGAATTTGTTGAAAAGCATTGCTAGATGATGTATTGTAGTGCTGTCGGATTTTGCATGACAGGGTCGGATTCGGATTCGACGTCGAGATGAACAAAGTCCAACTCAGCAGATTCGGACTCAGCAGATTCGAGCTCCAGTACAGCTCAGCACAGAGCATCATCGTACTCCTACTGGGATCATATCTGCTGTATTGGATCATCAAAGTCATTTACCGCCTCTACTTCCACCCTCTAGCCAAATTCCCCGGGCCGAAACTTGCAGGAGCAACATATCTGTACGAGCTGTACTACGATCTATACCCTCACAAACTTCGCTACCTTTGGCAAATTGAAAAATTGCACCAACAATACGGCGCCATCGTACGCATCAATCCAGCCCATCTGCACATCAACGACCCAGACTTCCTTGACGATATCTACGCCAGTAGCAACAAACACAAACGTAATAGGGATGCCTGGTTCTACCGTTCCGAGAAGAATGGCCCGCTTGGGTGGTCTCTGTTCCAGACAGTCGAGCATGACGTCCATCGCATGCGGAGGGCGACACTGAGTCCCTTCTTCAGCAAGCGCAACATCCATGCCCTGGAAGGGCTCATCATCGGCAAAGTCGACGAGCTCGTTGAGCGCTTCGCCATCGCCCACCAAACTGCGGAGGTTGTTCCACTGCTTCACGCCACTGGAGCGTTGACCATGGACATTATTTCCGTCTACGCGTATGGGAAGGATGTCCGGAAGCTGCAACAGGCGGATTGGGCCGGCAAGGAGCTCGAGGCGTACAGCAAGTTGAGCCAATTGGGGCCTTTTGGCAGGCACTTCGCATGGATCTCCAAGATGGTGCTGGTGACGCTGCCAATGAGTGTTGTGGAGAAAATCAGCCCGGCTGCTGCACTGATCCCCAGGAATCGGGCTTTTTTTCGAGGGTTGATTCAGGACGCTCTTGTAGCGGAAGGCTCGACGGAGAAGGCTCCGCACCGGACCATCTTTCAAGATATTGTCCAGAGCAATCTGCCGCCGAGTGAGAAGGCTCCCGCTCGTCTCTCTGCGGAGGCGAATTTACTTCAGATTGCGGGTACAGAAACGACTGCTAGGACACTGGCTGTGCTTATCTTCCATCTGATTGACAGCCCGGCGGTCTTGGACCGTCTTCGTTCGAAGTTGAAACCATATACGCCGGAATCGGGTTCGACCATGCATCTGGCTGAGCTCGAAGCTATACCGTACTTCGTAAGTCTGTGTGCCTGACACGCCACTCCCGCCTGCCAACTTCAAGGCAAAAGACTCCTTACTGATGCCGGCAACAGTCGGCCGTTATAACTGAAGGTATCCGGCTTTCTCATGTTGTGTCCAGCCGCATGCCTAGGTATGCTCCAGATGAACAAATCAAGTACGGCCAATGGGTGATTCCCGTAGGCGTAAGTTCACACAGCAAGAACTGCAAGACCAGCCAGGCCAGCTAGCTAACTCGTGTAAATCCGTCCAGACACCCGTCATGCAATCCCACTACTTACACCATACGAATCCCAAGATTTTCCCAGATCCCTACGAATTCAATCCGCAACGTTGGCTCGACGATCCTGACCTGAAGTCCAAATACTTCATGGGTTTTGGCCGAGGGACTAGGATCTGCTTGGGGATAAAGTGAGTTCATATGTTCCCAAACACTTCTGGAGTCTTCCCCTGACAGCTGGATCAGCCTCGTATATGCCGAGCTCTTTCTGACGGTGGCTCGCGTTATGACCCGTTTCGATATAGAGTTGTTTGAGACTGTCAGGTCAAGGGATGTGGATGTCGTTCGAGACTGCATCATCGGACTGCCGAGTCCTGAAAGTCCCGGCATTCGAGTGACAATAAAGAAGGACAGACTGGCTGCCGCTCCATAGTGAAATGTACTTTGCCGGGCAAAGCGACTTCTAACTTCGGCTGTCGTCTTCCCAGACACTTTGACTGAGAGTTCCAAGAAATTGTCATACTTTCCTGCAATACCACCGTCATCATCTGTGATGTGATGGTACATTCCATAGAGCCCAACAATGAATCTGCTGCGTTCAAAGTCCTTGAACCACGCGCAGAAGCGATGTAAAGCTCCATCAAATGAATATTACCATGATAAGCTTGCCACATCAACACCGCTTGGCTTTTCCGGAAATGGAATTTCCGACCAGGCTACTGCAGCGTATCGTTGTATCGATACCATGGTACAACTGTCTACGACGCCCGGGCCAGTCCATGTAAATGCGCAAATGCTTTGACTGTTTTCTGTTGCCAACCACTTTCCGCCTCCGAGCATCCGAATCACGATCATGTCTACATATCCCGTCAACGGCAAAATTGCTATAGTGACAGGAGCTGGCTCGGGTATTGGTCATGCATTGACTAAGCTCCTCCTCTCAGCTGGATGCTCAGTCGTGCTCGCGGATCTCAAGCTCCGCCCCGAAGCGGAGCAGACGTTGGCAGAGTACCACTACCCCGCCTCCACTCCCAGCTCGCCAAGCGCCATATTCCGCCCCACCGACGTAGCGAACTGGACGCATCTAACGTCACTCTGGGAGACCGCCATCAAGTCGTTTGGCAGCGTCGACATCGTCGTCAGCGTAGCAGGAATCTACGAGCCACCCTCGAGCAGCTTTTGGAAGCCTCCGGGAATCTCTCCCGAATCTCGTGACCCGGCTGATGCATCCACTGGTCAATACAGCACGTTCGCAGTCAACCAGATTGCTCCGATCAGACTAGCGCAGATTGCTATGGACTACTGGACACAGCATCGAGACATCCAAGGCAATTACTTGGCGGTGGCGAGCATGGCAGCCTATCTTCACTCCGTCGAGACACCATTTTACATGGCGAGTAAAGCAGCGCTTATCAGCTTCGTGAAATCGCTAAGCTCGGTTCGCGATCTGTTTGGCATACGAATGTCAGCCGTATGCCCTGGTCCAGTTCTTGTACGTCCCTCTCCAGTCGACATAGCCATCCTGCCTCTTGTTACTCTCCGTTCACGCTCCCATTAGACTTTTCAACTGATTCAGCCTGACTAGACTCCCATTTTCGAGCCGGAATGGAACAAGAAGTTGACAGCAGATGATGTATCTCTCACGCCAGAAGAGTGCGCAGCTGTGATTCTTCGAGTGTTGGTCGAACCCCAATGGGGGAACGGTAGTATTGTGGAAACTCAGAAGATAGGAGATAAGAAGGCGTCGAAAGTCGTCGTGCGTGATGTGCAGATGGAACGACTGTATCCCACGACTTTCGTGAAGCCGAGTGAGCGTGTGATTCAGAGCAGGCAGAATCTTGTAAGGCAGATTCAGGAATCTGGAATGAGAGGTTAGCATCGAAGGCTTGACATACTCGGAGTGCTTAGAGAGCTTGCGCTTGCACATTTGCAACCTTGCATCCCAATTAATCTCTAAATATAAATCAGTTTAGCTGTGCAAACGCGGAGGAATTTCTCACATGATTTAAAGTAGGATTGTCTTCAACTCACATTTCTGCCCGTGGAAGTTACGTAATTAAGCTTGGTTTGATGTGGCAATGTCATTTCAGATGTAGCATTAGCAATACTGCTCTATTGTTGGTGCGAGACCTTCGAATGGAAGATATCCCACCGTTTTCTAACTTCCAACTCTGTATTGACCAAAAGCTTCCGGGCCCCACGATTCGAACCCACTCTATCCTTTATGCGAACTAAAATCTCCTGTAGTTGACTGATGTGCAAAAGCAAAGCATGGTACACAAGCTGTAATCGTATTTCTGGACTATCAACCTTGTAACGACCAAAGAAAATTGTCCCCTCGAGTGAATCGGATGTACTCCGGGCCGGGTCGTCGTTGTTTGATGAGTCAAGGACAGACCCGCCAGTGTCAATCGTTCTCACATCTGATGATCGGGGCCCTTGAGTGCTGAATCTGCGATTCTGGCGCCAATGCGTGCATTCATGGCTTTCGTAGGGGTGTTCCTGCGAAGGCAAACACGTGGTGACACTCGCTGCCGTGGTACCGAGCTGCTGCGCAATTGTGGCAAGAAGCATACCATTTTCAGTGCATGCATTACATTGACCACAGGCAAGCACCTGCTCTGTCATGTTCATGCCACGAGCGAGTGAGCTGAGTATAACGTCAAGGCCTGCACCTGTATCCTGAGCATCCGTACCGAGTCCTTGGACGCCCATGTTTTCCAGTATCTTCAACATCATAGTCACGCACTGACACGTGCTTCCAGTATCAGAACTTCTAGGCGGCTCACCAGACCGGGCACTGGTGCTTCTAGAAAACGAAGGACGTCCTGACGTCGAAGATACCGAGGTCATATTCGGCGCGACAAAGGCAATGGCCGGTGAACTGTGCGTCCGTGACGGATGAAGGCGACTCAGCCCAGATGCAGGCCTTGAATGCTTCCCGGGCGGTACAGGCGGATCCATTATTGAAGCTAAATTTATGACGGGGTCCCAAGGCTGGCTGCCTCTTGATGAGCCCACTGTCTGATGCAGCTGCGCACTAGGCACTTCACGGGGAAAGCTCTTATTGCCTTGTTTAGACATCGTCAAGGACGAATGGCTCGAGTTATGCATCCTCGAGACCGCCATCGAGGAAGAGGAGACCAAGGACTCATCCGGTTGATGCAAATATTGACCGCTCGGGTGGCTTGAGTCCAAGTTATACGAAACATCAGCTATGTCATTATCGACTTCTATGTCGACATCCAAGCTTTGCGGAAGGCTCTTATGAGTGAGTGAGGCACAGGAGCTAAAGGCTGGCGTACGGGGCACATTATCACCGGTAGATGAATTTTGGCCAACGTCCATCATGTGCTGAAAGTCGCCACTAGGAAACTCCCAGTATAAGTCTGGAGCCTCAGGCAGAGGTGATAACGCCCATGAAAGATCCACAGGGGTAACAGGTGGGGCAGATGGCGTTTGAATTTGCGGTCCGCCGCCCACGATATCCATGTCTGGAGTTTCAGTGGACTGGGTCTGATCTCCAGGTTGTTGACGTGACTGTGGCCTGGTAGTTTGCTCTATTTCGAGACTATTGTCTGGTGATGACATGGAGGTCGAATGAGTGAAGGACTGTGTGGACTGCCGGCGACGCTTGTCTGTAGACTTGTCCGCATTCGATTGATAGATACAAGTTGTAGATATAGCGCGGCATCTTTGGCAGCCGTTCTCGTCACCACTACATTTCAGCTGTGTATATAGGCTTGGTTAGCGTTTGGTGTAAGTAGGCGACTAGAAGTATTAACCTTTCGGGTTCGACATTCATTGCACGCAGTCCTGCTGTAGCCTCGAGCCTCAAACCCATCAGCCCTTTCCAGCTCAACGTGCTCAACGTCTTTTGTGTCTGAGTTGTATCGGAAAGTGCCGAACATGGTTCCAAAGAAGCAAGCGGCGTGAGTCAGATTTGTTTGAAAAGGGAGAACGCACAAGATTACATAGAAACATATTGGGGGACCCCTCGAACAGTAAAAGGGCGTCCTTGGCCGCGAATAACAGGGATGGAGCCTACTGGACGTTTGGCTTACAGGTGCTCAGCTTGCTCCTAGGGTTCGGAAACGTATTGTACAGTATAATCACCAACCGGATTAGGCCATGTATTATACGTGTATGTTGATCGAGTGAAAGTTGAGAAGATACAGCAGGGGTAGTTGATCAATGAAAGATGCTTATTAAGAGTGTGCCATGTACATCATCTTTGAAGGTGATCTCTATCAATCATAATTATCTATTCAATGTTCTTTCGTTCATGTAGATGTGCATAAGCTTATTCACATTGACACTGTTCAATTGATCTTTGATTTTATTCATGATCAGGTTCATAATACTGAATTGCCTGATATACACATCACTCGGATTGTCAGCTCGCTGAGCTTCGATGTGAACTTAATATTTATGAGGAGATACTTAATATCAGACTTATCTTGAAGCAAATGAAGGTAGCTTCCTACATCTGCTAACTTACTAACAGCTTACTAATATTATACGTTTATTCCAGGGTCTTGTTTGCACGTGATGTATTATACGTGTATGTTGAACCAAAATACGTATTTTTCCGAACCCTACTTGCTCCCCCGTGCTCGCTCACGGCTCTCCCCTGCTCCATTGATGCTCCCCCTTGCTCCCTCGATGCTCCCTCAAAAGCGGCCCTGCTCCCTTTCCCGAACGAAAACGGCAATCTCTAATCCTAAGTTTAGGGTGTATATAATATATATATATAACTCGGTAGTTACCTTTTGCTTCAAAATTTATGCACTGAATCGAGAGAGTTGAGTCTGAGAGGGACACACACACACAGACATCAATGGAAATGGGGGATTCCCAACGCCCTTTTACCGTTGTTGCCAATCTGTTGAGTGATGACCCAGGATTATCGCACAGGGTTGTTTTTGTAGCAGGGCCGGGAATAAATAGGGTGGATCCCAGACGGACGTGTGTAGTCATGGTTTCTCTTAAACATTTTTGATCCGCGTTCCATACATATTGTTTGCGGCATCCTTTTCAAAATAGCCCTGGTGTATTATTGTCCCAAGATATATATAGTTGCGCAAACAACAAATCCCATCAAACCTAAACTACGGGCTTTAGAATTTCTGCGCGGCTTAATGTCTTATGGAGATCGAGAAGAAACCTCCATGATGGTACGTGGGGAATAGTCGTGTCCTTCATAGTAGCTAATGTGAACGACCCATTCCGTTATCCACTCTTGTGTGTTGAAACATTCTAGTGTGCGTACGGTTGCCTAGAGAGATAGGCATAGAGCTAGGTTCAGTCCGTTGTGTAGACGATTCCCTACATCGTGACTAGACCAGGGTTTAACAAAAAGAGCTAGATAGAAATGTGGGTGCAGGCGTCCTGGCTATCCGATACCGGCGGATAAGGGTATCACGACACGAGATGAGAATGGCATGCATAATGGGATAGCCAAAGCCAGGACAACGCTTAAGCGAATGCCGAGACAGGATGAGAGCGTGAGCTTTGAAAATTCGGAAAATGTCGAGATGCAAGCCCTCAGTCTTGACTGGACGGGACCAGATCCTATTTATCATAAGAATGGAAGTCGCCCCAACGTTTCCATAATCTCCCAGTCTCAAACCACCTTTGTAAGAATCTTACACAATCGACACTAATACCAACGGTAATCCTGTCTACACTCAATGGGAAATGAAGACGAAGCGGAAGGGTAGATAAGGGCGGTGAGTGGATTGAAAGTGATAGGCGTACGTCAGGAAGAGGGTACTCGAGATATTCTGCATGAGGCTCCAGTGGGGGCGTGGAGAAGGAAAGGGAGGAAGGGGGCAATATCGCGGATAGGTATCAAGGATGATAATAGTGCTAACACCAAAGCCCAAGACAGATAACCTAGCAAACCTCAGCGATACAGTAGTCCGAAGTGAACAATAGAGTAGAGACTGACTAGACTCAAGCAAACCCACTGAGGTTAAAGCTGCAGCAGCGCTAGAAAAGAGAGAAAACATGTAAAAAATAGGAGCAGGGAAGAGACAAGGCGTTGGTACAATCACTATGTACCACCTCGCACCGTTCTTGATAGAGATGTCTATCAAGAGTGGGTGGGTCGAGCGCTCCTGGTGGTGTAAATGAGATTCATTATCTAGTCGATTCTGGGAGTGCTGGAATGTTGAACAAACATTGTGACCGGGCTATTACCTCGTTCGCTTTCGAGGACTGTATACACCACTTCCAATGACAGAGAACGCCCATTTTAGAGGAGAAAGGAATTGCTAACGACGCGAGATGAGCGGGAAGCGTCATTGGAGTGAATTGAATTTGTTTCGAATTTTGACCCGCCTGCTGGGTTATTAGTCAAACGAGCCCGGAGAAGGGATGATAGCCGTACTTACTCTACGGGTAAACTTAGGCTTCATGTGAAACTGGTGATGCTGGACAAGGAGACAAGCGAATAACTTCCCGGCCCTTCCTTCGACATTCGTGCCTTAGATGCATCAAGCCGCCCCAGATCGACCTGCTACAATCAGACCTACATCTGCGCGCGTCTTTGTTTCTAGCCGCTCGTTTCTGGCCCTTTTTCTCTCGCGTCTAGAGTCAGAGCCAGATCTTTCGTATCAGGCCAAGATTTCGGTGAGAGCCCTGGAACCTCCACCCTTGTTTTCTTCAGAGTCGGCTTTGAACCTTTCTTGAAAAGTAGGAGTATTTTGTTCTCTATCGAATGCAACTGCCGTAGCAGTTTATTGTTTTCCGAGTTATCCTCCATACTGCTCCTCTTTGTGGGGTATGATCAGTTCCAGCACCTATAATGCCTGAATTGTACTCAGTGCATAGGAAAGGGTTGAGGCCGTCTGTTGTGTTGTCTCCAATATTTTCGAGACTCTTGAACTCAAAGTCGCAACAACTGAGAGTCGCCTAGTGGCAAAGTTGATAGAAAAGCCACTCTGATATTATTGAACGGGGACCTGATGGCGCAGACTTATGTTCTCGTCGCGTTGATTAACGGTGCTTATACTTCATGTATGTTCAGACTTCAAAAGTTGCGCTCCACATTAAGCTTTGGATCTCTTCCGTGATCATACAGAAGCTTTGGCACTAGGGGGCTGTGGTGGAACCGATCATTGATAGAGTTATGCTGGTTGGCGTTGAGAGAGATGATAGGCTCTCAAATTAAGCAGAAAGGATCTTTGCCCGCAATAGTGTCGCCACACTGGTGGGTGGATCCGCCCCGTCGAATCCGAGAACCATAGACCGAAGTATTCATGAGCAGATGTGACCTTCAAGTATATTTCAGACCGCTTGGAAATCTTCTGGACTATAGTCATCAAGTTAAATGTGGTCGTTGTTTTGAATTTCGTGAATCGTGACTTGGTGAAGTCGGCAGCCCAATTTTGTTGGCACTGCGATTTGCCGTGTTTCCAGATCGGCCATTGACATGGTTCTGGGGAGCTAACTGTTGCTGACGCTTATTTTTATTCTCTATTGCAATGGCGAGGTCAACGAGCTCTGAAAGTGTTGGCGGAAGCTTAGGTTCTTCGCGAATAGCATCGCTGATCTCTGGCCGTAGACTGTGTAATACCTGATCACGTCGCTGTGTGTCAGTAAATGGTCCTAGTTGTCCCTCCAGTCCGCATAGATAAAGAACAAAGTCGCCAACCGTCTGATCCTTGCCTTGACGTGCACGAAAGTAGTTCGGCGACACTTTAGAAAAACTCGGTTCCAGATCGTCAAGTAAGAAGTTCTTGAAGCTATTCCAGGTACTCCTATGTCTTGCAGTTTCTCGGCGCCAGGCTGCCTGTAGATGATTAGGAAGACGTTCCAGGGCGTAGCAAATCTTTTCCTCGTCATGCCTATATTCGACCGATCTACTCTCAAAGAACTGTTCGCAAGACTGTGTAAAGGCTATGTACTCGGTAGAGGTTTGACCGTGATAGCGTTGAGGAGTGATAGATGCCAAGGCAGGATCTTCAGTTCTTCGGCGTTTCGCCGCCACCTCTGGTTTCCGGTCATGATCCTCTGAACTACGTAAACTTGTTGACTGGCGGTAGCCTCCTTCTGTCATGGTACGATTATTACCACTGGCACGTTCTTCTCCAGCGCTCTCTGAAAGCAGGCGTGCATCTGCAACCTGTCGGCGTAGATCCATAACCCGATTTTTGCGATGCAAGTGCTCCAGCTCTCTGCGCAAACGTTCCTCTTCCTCCTCTAAATCCTCCTCCGGACTCTCAGTCCGAGCATTGGCCGCAACAGGCGTGCGCTCATCCCCTAGCTCGTTTTCTTGTCCATGCTGCAGAGCAACGCTCCGCCAGTATTGCACTTGCTCCTCCAAATGTGTAACCTGCTCCACCAATTCTTCATTCTTTTCAGCCCGCTTTTGCCGAGACTTGCGCGCCGCCAGCCTGTTTCGTGCGCGCCTTATCGCAGTAGTGTCGGTGTGGCCTCTGCCAGTTATTGGAGTCTCTACTTCTTCCATTGACTCGCTGGCTTTGAGCTGGCGGCCTTCGCTACTCCTTTGCCTAGTAGCCATGCCGTGGTTAGGTGGCTGTCTCTGTGCATGCTCAACTGACGTTCATTTGAGCAAAGCAGGCATGAAGTCATCAACGGTCGCCTGCGCTATCACTGAATCCGGCCGCCGTAGCGACCCGACATTTATGAACAAAAAAATACATTCCGTTGTAAGAGTTGATTTATTGTGCGTCGTCCACCAATCGGTTCTATAACGGATGGTCGGCTCATCTGCTTCAAGCTTATCTATCCTTTCGATATCTTGCACAATCCTCACTATTCTGCAGCGGTTCACCAATCCAATCGGAGGATCCGCCATCTTCTGGTCAGTGTCATGAAGATTGAGCGTTCCAATTCACCGTAATATGGAATAATCGACTTGCTATCTAAACTATGTAGTGTTTGGTGCAATGCCTGTTCGAGAAACCTTTCTCCTATCAATGTTTTGGCCAGGAATTTCCTGTCATGACTTTCGACCTTTCTCAGGTGACATTCCCAAGCATTCAAGTCCCAAAGATACCCAACGAGCTTGCCGGAAATGAGTTGGTCGCGCCAAAACCGTTGATCTATGGGGATGCGAGCGGAGAGAGCTTGGCTGCAGCGGTGCAAATAAAAGATTGATGTGGTAGGAAGATAGAAGATGACTTTGTGAAGTATCTCCCAAGGTAGTGTTGCTATGGACGGTCTCTGCGAAGCTACACCGACCGTAGAAGGCGAACTGCATGCTTTTTAAGAAAAGAGTCCTGAAAGAGAGGCTGCAAATGCGACAAAATATAGGAGGTGAGATTAGGAATCTTAAGGGGATCTGCGACCAACCACTGTCACATACGCAGATTATAGTATCAGTACTTTGCAGCTTATCCTTTTAGAGCATAACAATGTAGGCAAGACCAAGCGGAGCGACCACTGACCTCCCATCCTCGTTCTACGCCCCATGGCCCCATCCACATTTCTCGAGCGCCATAGCAGTAATGTTCCCACTCCAACCCGTTGGCGGTACATCCGGGATAGATATCCCTCCCATTTGGTGTTGTTGTATTGCGCACGTGAAGACGTAGCAGTGCTTCGAAACAGTCGCCAAGGCCCGAGGGAATCCTTGAACCATTCTCGACTTGAAGAGACCGTCGCAGTCCAATCTGGCGTATAATATCCAAGCATGACTCGTGTAATGGGTAGATTAGGCCATAATCTTGGTCCGGCTCAAACACCCGCCAGGTAGACACCGCCCACGTATCGAGACGGCTCCACTCTGTAGGCATAGAGAATCGAGCATCGAATCTAAACTCAGCGCCTCCGTTGTATGTTGTAGGTGAAAAGATAGATACAGACGAATCTGAGGTAAGACCTCCAGTTCTAGGCCAAGACTGTCACTCTAAAGACCAACAAGGGGGAGCGCCAAATGCCAAGTGAGTGCTTACGGTTTGCCCACAAGACGTACCTTTCCGAGCCACTACAGTTTCGAACACATCTCAGCTTTTCGAGTATTTGATGCTTCGAGATAAATGGACTATGATTCAAAGGCATTTCTACAAACCTCTGTTGGATCTTTGGCCAGTATTCCCAGATTGTAATTGCGCAGGACACTACTATCAAGTAGCTCTAGCGATGAACCACAGATAGTCGTTGGAGAGTTATATTATATTAGGTTCGATTCCTAACAGCGCTGGTACAATGGTGTTGTGGTTATCTTTCTTTTCTCAGATCGCACAAAAGACCGACCTCTCGTCCGGAGCCACATTAATTGCAATCGAGGTTTAAAGACCTCAAATACTGTCACACATGGAAAGATGGACACTTCTTATGTCCAAGAAAATGCTAGAAATGAAAGCTGTAATGGTCTTTTTGGGTGATTGATTGTAGGACGAGCTATATCATAGCTGCTGCTTTTCAAACATGTTGATCCAGTCCCAGCAAGAATCTGATTCCATTTTCTAGGCAACAAATTAAGATGAGGGACAAATTCTGAGATCAGTAAAGAATGACACGCACAATAGTCAAAGATAACGAAGCACTATATGAAGAGTTACAACAATTTTACGGCTCTGCATCATTTGCCTCAGGTTCTCAGCTTACTACGCGTACACATTCATTCATTGCTCTTATGACTTTCGTAAGATAAATCTTACGAGTGATGTTGTTTCATCTTGATGTTGAGCATATTGAATGCTCTTCTACAAGGTAACAAGCTTCAGAAGATAAAGAAACATTGAAACAAGAATCTTTCTAAGAAATTTATTACTTCTAGCAAAGTCTTGTATTTCTCATTCATTCTGTTCATTCTAAAAATAAATGAAGATTTATGAAAGCTCAACATCATTATTAAACGAAATTGATATTCTTTATTTCTGATTGAGGTTCTGGAAAGTAATGCACGTCTGCCAGACTTGCCGGAACCAAGACAGAATCCCCGACCTTATCATTCGAGTAAGGACGTGCCTCACATTATTATTGTTGCTCTACATAGTTATTCTCGGCCGCATCTCCATTTTCCAGCAAGCTACTCATTTTTTTGTCTAAAGTCAAATATGGCTTTGGTGTCGCAACCGGTATTACGGTCTGTCGCGAATTCTAATCTGAAAGGCCTGGTACCAACATTTACCGATACCGATGGTCATACTTCCTTTCTCGATGCTCTAACAGCAACAGCAGACAGCCTGCAGCATTAACTTATTGCCGGTAAGCTTCGAAGCACACAGATTGTGGAACAGTATCAGCGCACCATCAGCGCATAAAACGGCTACCTGAACGCCGTATATGAGTTAGCCCAAGGAGCCATGGAACGAGCGGAAGAAATGGATGCCTTGAGAGCGAAAGGAGTGTCTTTGGGGCCTCTACATGGAATTCCTGTACTCATCAAGGCATGTTAACGGCCCGTATTAATTGAATAAGGAATGCTCGTGCTCATGTTCTTCTAGGACAACATCAACGTACATCCGAGTATGCGTACCGGGGGAGCTATGGCCCTTGTTGGGGCGGAACCGGCCTCATCAGCCACGATTGTTGATAAAGTAAGCTTCTGAAGCAAGCTACAGCCTAGCTATTGCCAGCTCACAATCTTTAGTTACTACAATCTGGTGCAATCATTCAAGGGAAAGCAACCATGTCGGTGAGTAGACTGCGATCAAGCCAGTTGATTTACTTACTCGTGCATAGGAATTAGGGTACTTCAAGTAAGGTCCTCGAAAACTTCGCAAAAGATAAATCAACGCGTCCTCATTGTACCAAGAGGTACCGGAATTCGCTGTGGATGGTCCGCTGTGGCTGGGCAAGCCCAGTCTGCCTATGTACGAGGAGTTCTAGATATGGAAGATAGCGTTGTTAGCCACAGTGTACTCTGACCTTTCTAAACTTTGAAGTATTAGCCTAAGCATCATATAGTCCATCTGGCTCTTCTTCAGGGTCTGCGATTGCTATCAGCGCTGGCCTCACGCCCCTTGCCATTGGAACGGAAACCTTCGGATCCCTTGTACATCCTGCGACCAGAGCCTCGTTGTATACGATAAAGCCAACACTCGGAATCGTATCTGGAGAGGGCATTATTCCGATCAGCAAGCGCTATGATACCTTTGGACCTATGGCCAAAAGCCCTAAGGATGTCGCCGTTTTGCTCACTGTGCTTGTGGATCCAACAAAATCAAAGGTACCGCCTGGTGGTTATGCATCAGCATTGAACGGCAAGTGAGCGAATATTAGGGTAGGAACCTTAGATCCTCAAATCTGGACGCTGGATAGCGGAATAATTATGCCGGTGCCGGAGGCTACCAAGCAAAAAGTTCGTTCTTTTCCAGCTTCATCCAAACATTCATTGTATTGACTTTTACAACTGGAGGAGACGCGCGTTGTCTACTCCAAAATTAAGAGCCCTGCCAAAAGCTACCATGAGTTTGGCTTTGAGGGAAGGAAGGGATGCTTTGGAATCGATGATGGGTCAGCACCACTTCTCTTGGATATTGTAAAGATTTCAATGATCAATAGCCGCTGATCTGAAGGCGGATATGGGTAGCTATCTTGATAGCCTAAAAAGGCGAGAGTGCGTAGCCTCAAAGAGCTTGTCGACTGGAATTTCTCGCATTGGGAAGAAGCACTTACAACAGGTACATCTTCAAATGAACCTAGTGATTCGGCTGCTTATCAAAAAACAGAATATCCTAACCAAAACTTGCTCGTGTCTGGCCTAACTTTTGGCGATTCCAACGAGAAGCGTCGTCGAATCCTGAAGCACATTCAGAAAATTGAACAACAATTCGAAGATATCTTTGCTAGATATGACATTGATATTATAGTTGCACCGAGCGACTCCGGGCTCTGCCAATTTTCTGCCGCCCGTGGTAAGAACCCCACAATAGCAGATTCATCTAGGCGGCTAATCTACATAGGCTTTCCAATTGCAACATTACCCATGTCATACCTCGATTACGATGGAAGACCTTCTGGACTGACTATAGCTGCCCCTGCTCATAAAGAAGCACTGCTATTGAATGCATGGGAAGATACTTTCCCCGCAAGGAAACCTCCATCGGCATTGCAAGAAGCAGTCGAAGAAAGAAAGACAGCCAATGAGTCCTAGTGCAAACGAGTACCACGAAAGCAGATTTAAGATCACCCAATTTGAGGGATTTGGAAGCTTAGGTTTATTTATAATAGTACTTTGACATTATGCCCATCACGAGTGAACTTCCGTAACGTTTGCATTCACACCTCGTTCTTCTTCGTGATCACAATAATGGCGATCTCGAGGCTCTGCCTTGGCTTCACGTTTGGTCCAGGCGACTTGTTCAAAAATGAAGAATGTGGTATACCTAAATGCTCTGTCAGGATGCGTTTCTGGAAGTGAGGGTTCGGGAGAACCGACAAGCCGGTCCCTGCCGGCAATCCGAGTCGTAAGGTAGTTAACAAAGAGCTGTATTTCGTCGGGCTTTTGGCCACTGATCCAGTACCACTGCTGCCTTTCATTGTACTGCATATAGTAGATCTCACCAACATATTCCCGGGACGCCCTATCTGCAGATATCAACTCCTCTTCGTTGACAGTATAGTAGTCGCACACAGCAAGCGGTCGTTCGTCTGCATTATGGAAGAGTGGACGCCCGCAGTTCAAGATGCGAATGCGCCAGTTGCCATCCAGGTACTTGGCCGACTCCTCATCTGTCAAGTGGTATCTGGTGCGTCTGGGGGGGCCGCCTTCTCTAGTTCGATCTACGGTTCCATTAGCAACTGATGCCGACCCACTTTCTGGCGCTTGACATCACCAGTATGAGGCGTGAGCACTGGCTTGTCTTGGTCGCGATAGGGTGCCAATAGTATCTCCTTCGCTTCGTCGAACTGTTGTGAGGTTTTTTTGCTTGCGGAACTGGAAATTCAGGGCTGTTCATACATGCATACTGTAGAATGCAATGCTGCACTCAAACTCGATAGTTGTAGCAAATCACGACTTCAGCGCTTAGCTGTTCCTTCAGGAAGGCAGAAACTTTCTTGAAGATGCTTCTCGAGCTGCTTGTTGTCTGGATCGACGAGACTCGTAGAGCTTTAACTAACGATAATAGACTTTCTACACTTCTATTTAACTTCCCCATCTGCACCCTCATTTGCTTCTCCGCTGTGAACCCTCATCGAGTCCTTTTACCTTACATGTTTTGCATGAAGAGAACACAATACTTTTTTAAAATAGAGAAGAGCTTTGGATCCATAACACGGTCTTTTACATCCCCGTTTTACACCTCCATTTGCTTCTCCTTTTCATACTCCCATCGAGTCCTTTGTCTTGCCTGTTTTGCATAGAGGAAAGGATCTAATTAATTATTTTTAAATGGAGACGAGTTTTGAATTCATAATAGGTCTTTTACACCCTCATTTGCATTCTCATTGATTTTCCCATTAACTTTCCCATTGCCTTCCCCGTTGCCTTCCCCATTGCCTCCCCCATACAGAATTGTGGTGCAGGTCAGGAGTTCGATACTCGATAACGTCGTCGGCGATTTTGAAAAATATTCGCAGGCCTACCTTGTATGTATATAACCCGATATGTGTTCAAATTCGTTAGTCAACCGCATTAAAACTCGAACTTATTTGGGTTAATATGTGCTGAGCTTGTGCGCTCCGAAGATCTTTCGCTAATACAGACTTATCCTTTCATTTCGTTTTAAACCAATATAAAGCAGCAATATCTACCACCAGTGCCTTTAAACTCTTTACCGGCCCATCGAATTCCATTATAAAAGGTTCAGACAAGCTTGTGTATGGCCGAAAAGATCGAATAGCAAGATTTGAGAATAACGAAACAGATGAAGAGCGAAAATCTTACTCAGCGCACGAAAGATTGCTAGCGCAATAATCGCAGGCTCACAATACCTTCCATGCCTAATTAAATCACGTCTCACCATCTTTTGCAGTGAGGCTTGTAAGTAACCTACTCCAAGACTACGCCGTTGTGGAGAAAGCATCCTTTAGACCATTAGAAAATCACACGCTCTTGAATGATGTTCTCACCTTCACAATTGTGCGGACGCTCTGATACACTTCGTCCGATCTTCTGTTTGTTTCAATCTAGATCAAGTTAACCGCTAGACTTCCAGAATATTATGTTACGCTTTCAAACCTCATGGCATTCGAGCTCGCTCATTCTGCGAAAGAAATCATGTACACCTTCTTTGAAGAACTTTTGGTGCCGTTTCTCGAACTCTTCGGCATTGTCGTTGTATCTGCCAGAAGTTAAAGCTCGTTTCGCAACGCGTAAGCGTGAGATTTCCAAGGGACAAAAGAAATGGAGAGTAGCCTTAAGCTGCGGTGACTGCGTATCATAGTTAGCACTATTCATTATACGGCTAGGCTAAATCTGTCTCACGTCTTGTTCAAGAAGCCACAGCTGTTTGATGTTCCTCGGGAAACCGTCAACCAGGAATTGGGATTTTCCATGCTCCATGTTCTTGACCAATTCGGCGCGGAGAAGTCCGACGTAGAAATCGTTGGGCAATGGAGTGCGGTACTCAGCGCGGCTTCTGATCAAGGCTTTGAGGAGGGGCGATGAGGATGGATGTTTTCCCCTATCTCGAAGGAGATCGCCGACAGAGATGTGAACGAAACCAAGCTCTTCGGCCAAGCGAGTACACTGTGTTCCTTTACCTGTTCCCGGCGCACCTAGAGATACCGTTAGAGTATGGCACATACAATGTCGTTAATCTTGTCACAGGTTCTGAATAGGCATTTACCAATGAAAAAGATGATCTTGGCGTTCTTGAGACTCGGCAGTTGCTCAGTAAGATACCCGTTCGATTGAGCAGAGTCAGTCATTGCTTGATGATGTTGGAGTTCTTGGGGATATGTTGATTCTGCAAATGCTTTTCTGTTACAATTCCCAGCTTGTCTATTAGTGATCCACGAAAATAAGGTCTGTAGATTTTTTTGACTACTCGACCTCTATCTTTATTAGGACCTATATATCAAATTTACAGTCGGCAGAGGCAAGACAGGTTGTGTCGGTCTTTGTTGTTATTTGATCTGTTCTAGTAGTGCCTCTATACACTGCTCTGTTTTGGGTTCTGGATGACTCTGTTTCTCTCGTTCAAAGCGATTTGCTAAGATGGTTCCGACGCAGACTCTATTAGTAAAACATGATTATGATGTAGAGAAATCATGCTTCTTAGCTATTTCAAGTGGTAAAGTTGCGATCCATTGTCAAAAAAGGTCTCAGCTTGCTGATCGGTTATTGTGGAGTTCACTTCAATTAAACCTATGTGGCGTACTCTGGAATGAGTCTCTGTCTCAGAGGCGGTCTCAGACTTGACCGCTGTATGGGTTTTAAGTTATACCGCAAATCGTGGTATCTAGATTAACGCTCCTCTTTGGTGTATTGGACTGCTGTCACGTACAATTGTGACAAGCAAACGAAAAATCCCATTGTTACCAGGTTTTGACGACGGTTTGATCTTTGTCTTCTCGACATCCTTTGAGAGCAAAGGTTACTAGGCATTGAAATTTTTAGAATTTCTGACAACAAATCACTTAAGTGAGAGGTCTTCAGGTGCTACAATACATGCCCGTCTTTGTTTCTTACTTGCTTCAAGGCCCTGAATGACAGTGGGCCCACATGGGTTCAATAGTGTACTTTTCTTAGGTATTTTTGCAATTCACAGCTGGAGGATCAAGAAGGGAAAATTTGACCTACCCACCATCGCTGAAGGTTCTCCTAACTTAAACCTCGACGTGAGTCGCCAACCATCCTCCTCGTAGCCGGGGCCCGGCACACGACCGACTCCTTTCTGCCCCTCAAGGAAGTGCTTGATACTGCCGGTTAACAACTATCGCACTCATAGGGTAGGTGCCCAAGGCGTTGTCAGTACCGAAAGACTCTAAGACTGGTAATGGCAACAGTCACGGGCCAGCTCTTTCTTTGTTGCCCAGAAGATGACGAGTGAGTGTGATCCTCTTATCAGGATTTAGATAGAGTGCTGTACCATAAAAGTAGCAAGCAGTAGGTACTCCGTACCATGAGGCAAGCTGTCAGAGGCGCGCACCGTGGTAGGGTTAGGGTTAAAATCAGATAAGATGGTGAGATTTATGACTTGATGATTAAGCCAAATCGGGGCAATTTTTCGAAAGCGACTCTCGGCCTGTCAAACACATGGGCCCCGCACCTTTGAAAGGATGGGCCATCCAACTATGAAACTGTTTCTCGTTCGCCATGGCGAGACCGTCGATAATGTGGCACAGGTCTAGTGTGAATCCCAAAAAATTTCTCACTCGCTTTCTGGCTGCTAACATCCTATCCAGTGCCGGGGTCAAAGATTCTGCACTTACAATTCACGGCAGCCTCCAAGCCGACCGTCTGGGACAATTATTTGCACAGAATGGTCTATGCTTTACGAAGGTCTTTTCTTCCGACCTACAACGAGCGTATAAAACGGCGGAGGCGATACGTTTGGCACAAGCCAACAAAGGTGGAGAGGAAGTAGCAGAGAAGGTACAGGTTACACAACTTCAAATACTAAGGGAGCAAGACTTTGGTTTCTATGAAGGCAAACCCTTCTACGTCCGGTCGCGAGGCTCTAGCAAGTCAGGCAAAGAGAACCATCGATCTCAGCATGTCGATGACCCGGACTTCAGGGATGTTGAGGCCAAGGAGTCGATGAATGCAAGAATGGACGATTTTGTGAAAGATCAACTGTTGCCGCTAGTACAAGATGAGAGGCCTGGAAGAGAGAGAGTCATTGCTGTGGTTTCTCATGGGATAATACTATCCCACCTTTGGAGGTGTATATTGAAGCTTTTTGGGAAAGATACTGTGACGCTGGCCGCTGGAATTTCTGTGGGGAGCGGAGGTGTGAAGCCTTTGGAATATCTTGGCGGATGGTCGAATACTGGATACTTGGAGCTGGATATTATTAATACACTGCCAGTAGAGATCATACCAATTGATCAATCCTCTACAGCCGCCTCCGAGACCGAGTCCGGGACGGCGGAGTCTCAGGAATCAGGTATTCCGGCGCTGAAGATGATCGTCAAAGCTGTGAATGGTAAAGAGCATCTGAAAGGTCTCAAACGTACAAGAGGAGTTGGAAGCTCCAAGTACGATGAAGGGCAGAAGAAGATCGAAACATTCTTCAAGAAAGTGAAAGTAGGCTAGACAAACACAGCTGTTCCCACTTCAGGACTTCTAATTTTCATCCACGGTTGGTCATAAAGACCTGCAGCCACAGACAAATGCACACCCGCATGCTCAGACAGGTGTATTACGGTGGTGGACCGTAGGATTCTACCATTCGCTAATTACATACCCTCTGGTTAACAGCATTCCATCTGTTGCAAGCTATCAACCATGACCAGAGATGTCACAAGCTTTATAAGACTAACGACCAACGTCTATGAGAATATGGAGGGCGACTCCAAATATTCATAAAGCACATAAAACAGGACTACTTAGCAATTGCTGGCATTCGCAAGCCCAAGCTGCAACCCCTTTCAACCCCATAGTATCTTACTCCCGAAGACCTCAAGTCGGGTATGACTCCATTCCTTCTCTATCGCTCCACCTCCCTCACATTTCATAATTCTACGATGACACAAACATCACACACAGACCTGTTCTGAACTTCAATGTGGATACACTTTGTACCAACTGCTGTCTGAGACCTTCAATTCCTCACCCTTGCGCACCCCACTTCGGTAGTTGACTTGGGAGGTTGGCTGAACAAAATATACAGCTGCCAGAGTTGTAACCAGGTGCGGAGCTCTTACTGTTATACAGAACATTGAAGGGCGTGGCAGCCTAGGTCTTGATAGAGGCTAGAGCGAAGTCAGTGCGGCAACCTTTCTTTTACGGATATAAAGAAGATCGGAAATGGATTGCGTGATGAAGATTCATGGCATGCAACACTTTCAGATCCTGCTAAATTTTCAGATCTACCCGCACCTTTTGACTCCTCATACGCGGTCGTAGATCAGTCATCGGCGGCCCCCCAAGGAACGACTTCGGGAAACATGGAAAGTAGGAAGCAGATTATGATTCAGCCACTACGGGCAAGCGCTGTTGGACACTCCAATTGGTCAAGCGGAAGTTTGTACATATACGGAAATCTAGCTATGAACATGGAATCGATCTCAAGCTGCTCCGCACAACCCACTCACTGACTCTTTCTCAACATGTCAGGCCTCCAGGTGCTCTCATAACCAAAATATCCCTTCCCACAACTTTCCCACTAAGGTACATGCATCGCCCATCGACCAACGCCCGACGCCCCTGCCCTCAAGACCCCCACCAACAACCCCTCCAAACGCTCCACCCCCTCTCTCCCATCCCTCAAGAAGTCAACTCAGCAATCCTCTTCTCAATCCCTTCCACCCCCCTCAGCTTCCTCTCCAACTCCTCCTTCTCATCCTCCAGCACCAACCTCCTCTCCGCATCCAATTTCGTAAACACATACCCTCCTTGCCCATCAAACTGCAAGATCCACCCATGATACTTCCACAGACTCCGTCGATGCGACACCGTCATTAGCGTGATACCTAACCTCTTCGCTTCCTCGTACATCGCACGTTCGACCTCGAGCGTGACGCTGCTGGTGCACTCGTCTAGGATGGCGTACTTGGGCGCGTGGTAGAAGAGGCGCGCCATGGCGACGCGCTGCTGTAGGCCCGCGGAGAGGACGTCGCGCCATTCTTCCTCGGCGTCCCAGCCGCCGGGGCGGTCGACGATGTGCGCGATGGAGACGGTGGCGAGGATGGCGAGGAGGTCCACATCGGTGATTTTGCGGCGGTGCATGTCGCGCAGGGAGTCTGGATAGATGATCTGCTGGCGGAGGGTGCCGCGGGAGAGATAGGGGCGTTGAGGGATGTAGAAGATGTCGGAGTAAGGGGGTTTGTGGACGGTGCCGCCGTAAACAGGCCAGAGGCCACCGAGGATGCGGAAGAGCGAAGATTTACCGCAGCCGTTGGGGCCAACGATGAGGAGGTGCTGGCTGGGGGCGACGCTGAAGTTGAGGGCGCGGACGAGGATGTCGCCGTTTGGGGACACGATGGGTACGTTGATGAACTGAATGTCGGGCGATTCTATGACGGTACCGCGGCCACCGAGGATGGAGGCGTTGGAAGAGGTTGAGGCGGAGCTAACAAGGCGTTTTTCATAGTGGCCGGCGGAGATGTCGTCCATAACGTCGAGGAGGATTGAGACGCGGGAGGTGTAGCCGGCAAGTTCGGAGATTTCTTTGTAGGAGAACATGACGCGGCCGACGGCATCGGAAGAGGAGAGGAGCATACGGCGGTTGGTCACAAAGCCTGGGAAATTGGTTAGCGAGAAGGACTTGGTTGGCTAGGCGAAGAGAGAAAGGGGTTGGGGCAGATGACACACTTTCGGTACGATCGCCCATGCCGCGCAAGGTTTGGCCGGGCACTTTGAAGAAGACGGGCACACTGCAGAGCATGAGGCCCAAGGCACCCCAGAAATACTTGATGACAAAGTCTTCCATGACGCCGTGGTAGAGACGCCTTCGAAGGATGCGGTTGACATGCTTGATCAACGTAAAATAGCCCTTGTCTAATGTATCTTTCTCCGCCTCATGGCCATGGTACAGTGCCACTTCTTCACTATTGTCAATCAACCTTGAGTGCTGAAAGCGAAATTCCCCTTCCAATCGTGCCTCCTCTGCAACGTATTTGCCGAAAGGGGGTGTCAGGGCACGCATGACGCCTGCGGATACCTGCACTAATAAACTCATCATGAACAAAGCTTCCCCACCTACAGACCTGGATAGGGAGTAGTTATAGACCATTATATCCAGAGTTGGCTTGGCTAGGTTTGAGTACAGCTCGGCAAGACTGTTGGCAAATCTTGAAACATCCACGGTTATCAGTTGGTCTGCGTTTTTTATCCGGTCGTCGAGGGCTGAGAGGCTGTAGAAGGTCATATTGGAGAGGTATCTTTTATGCAGGTAATCTGTAAGACGGCTGCGGTATTGAAGAGCTAGCTTGCATTGATGGTAGGACAGCTGTACAAGGTCATTAGCTTGCGATCCTTTTTTGTAATTGATTGGCAAACCATTGAATTGGTGAATGTTGCTGGCACAGCGACAATCATCCACCATACGATGCCCTTGAAGAACTCCTTGCCCTTGCCCCTAACAAGACTGCTGACCAGCTTGCCATCCAGCTCGGCAACGTGAAGACTAATCAAGGTCCGTATGACGAGGAAGATACTATGGCTAATGACCAGCCTCAGCTCTTTGCTTCTCCAACCCGGTATGACAACCTTCAACAGCCTCCACAGGTTCCTGAAGAACTCGCTGTTCAACTCTACCCTCTTCCTCGCCGTAGCTTCTCCCTGCGTCGAAGCGGTCCCCGGACGCTGTCGCACTTGTGCTTGAAGTAAAGTAGCTGCCTTCTGCTCGGAGATGGCATTGCGTACTCGGTTGATCAAGGCAAGAAGGAGCGTAAGGTAGACAGTTCTCGAGATCTTGGTCCGGTGCTGGAGGTAAAGGTCCGTGAACGCGGAGAAAAGCCGCTTGATGGATTTGTCCGAGGGGGGTAACTGCAAAGGCAAAACGAGCTTCGAGTGAGCTGCCATGCTGCCATGGAGATCAACGAGTGCAAGCTTGCCCCGTCTCGATATTTCTTTAGATGCAGATATTGCCTAGAAGCCTTGAATGTTGCCCAAGAAGGTTTTGACATGTGAGATGTCGCTAGTAGACGCGAATAGTTTGTGTCACGTGTGCAGGTGTGAACGCGCCCAATTCATGATGGTCTTACCACTGCCTTACGAAATTTTTATCAAAAATGTAGCATTAATTTAAATAATACATATCAATTAATTGATTAATTTTTAAAATAATACAATGACAGTTTCAACTGCTGTTTATGATTAAAGCTGTGTAAAAAATTGTGAAAACATATTTTAAAGTGTCGCAGCCTTTTTCCTAGAGGATTATGGCTACGGGATGCAGGTTTTTGAAGCATGTTGATTGAACGGTGCTGTATAGGACGGCGATGGTAAAGGTAATGAGTATTGATTGGGGGAGGTTAAGGATGTGGTCTGAGGAAAGATTTGTTGTCAGTAATACAGTGAAGATCTCGAAGGCGCAATTGCAGGTAAGCAGATGCTCTGTAAAGAGAGAAAAAGAAAGGACCGGTAAGTTCTCCCTTACTAGTCGCCGTCGCCACCGCTGACTTCAACAACTCTCTCTCTGTCTTCATCCTCGGGATCTCTGAACAGGATTGCCCCACCCCTTACCCTCCCGGCCAACGGATTCCCCACCCCATCTGTCGCCCTCCCCACCACATCCACAAACCCACATCTCTTGTAAAATCGTTCTTTCCCCTCAGCGCTAAGCACACTGGCGGCGACACCCTCTCTCTCGGCTTGCTCGAGCCCCCATTTCACCAGCTGACGTCCATATCCGCGGTTCTGATAAGCAGGCGCGACGGCAAGGCTGTGCAAATCCCAGCAGTTGGCACGTGAGCCCGTCCACAAGTGTTTGATAAAGGGGTACATATGGGTCTCGAGACCGAGTTGGGTGATGTCCGCGGCTCGGTTCGGCCATATAGCAGATATCACGCGGTTACGGAAGGTGATGAGTGGTTTGATTAGGTTTCCTGTAGGAAGAGTGAGAAAGGTGATACAAGCTAGCAAGCTAGAAATAAGAACATCTCCACGAGTTTTGCATGATTCTTGAGAGATGAAGAAAATGAGTGCTGCCTGTTTCGCACACCTTTTACGCCTCTAAGAGCCTGCCGCCTGAAGGTCCGCACAATAGTAATATAAGACAAGAGAAAGCGAGACTGAAGAAGACCAACTCACTTATATCCCACCACCCCCAAACCCCCCAAACCCCCTCCCACCCTCTTCCCATCCTCTGCCAGTCCGCAACCCCCACTAAAACATCATCAGTTCCCTCCTTCCCCTCATCATGCTCACCCTTTCCATCGAGATAAAACACCACAAACTTATGGCTATAGTCCCAGTAATTCTCCCAAACCCTTCGCCTCCAGAACTCGACGTAGTCTAGCGGGTACAAGTGGCGTTGAGGGTGCATGATGCCGGCGACGACTTCCTCATCCGAGAAGCTGGCGGCGTAGATGGAGGAGATGAGTGGAAGGTCGGTGAAGATGGCCGGGCGGATTGTCATTTCCTCTGTTATGCGGAGGGGAAATAGTCGAGGGAGAGAAAACCGAAAAAAGACAGGTAAGATAGTGTGAGAGATAGACTTCAGATCTTGTTATGTCTGAGCTAAATAATGACAATCACAGCCACGGATAGGGCGCAATGATCCTTCCGGGCGCGGAAGCTGAAACTACTAAGTTCCCCAAGGGAAGCTCGAGGGACCCGCGATAAGATAACAAGGGTTTGTTTCTAGATAGTTCTAACGATAAAGTTCAGGGCACAAGTTTCGATGAATTTACTCGTTTCACCGAAAAGTGTTTGGAACACCAATCACGTAGTATAGATGATAGACAACGAATAGAAATCAGAAGAAACTTAGACTCAATGAAGTATAATGTTATATATTGATCAATCCATTTTTTGGTGGCCGCTAAACCCAGCTGGAAGGGGTGTAAGGTAGGTAGTGAAATGAGGGTGTACATGTAGTGAAAAGAGGTGTATGTTTAGTGATATGTAACCTAAACATATACGTATCATATACTTTTTGATTCAATCAGTTAACATTCATGTAATATACGTGTTTAAGTTTTATCTGAATGTTTGACAAAATATTGATCATCAGAATCGAAATACGATAATTGTGTAAACTACATGGTTCTGCTTTCTACAAGTCTATAATTAATGCAGCTCTATCCTGTAGCAGAAACTTATCTATCGTCATGTCGTCGTTTGATCTATTCAGCTAGATAGCCAGAGCTGGAGTAAATATAACAGTGATAGGGCAGTCTAACTGCCACTGCCCAAATGTTAAGATGACAGCGCTCAACGTATCAAGACAGTCTATATCTGAAAACATAACGAATGTAGATTGCAGAAACGCTGTGTCAGTCGCGACGAACCTCGAATTCGACACCTTTATGTATGATCATCTCTTGTGAACCTG
>JAABUS010003117.1_pt1 | contig 28139 bp, 6 predicted proteins | sample 5560161 | NCBI WGS metagenome assembly JAABUS01 (sample SAMN10711885, study PRJNA513376) | rock metagenome | isolation source: Antarctica rocks | place: Antarctica: Victoria Land, Trio Nunatak nord | collected 2016-01-04
ATATAGCACGGTTACCTGCATGCTCGACGGCTTGGCAGGCGAGCATTGCTCGACACGCTAGTGGGCGAGCTCGACATGCTCGACAGCGAGCATGGCGAGCAAGGAGGATCTCCTTTAGTATATAGATCCCCTAGACACGACTCCCTTATGGATCGTGTTCAACTCAAGATAAGTTCTTACTTATTGTTATCGCTACATCTAGCTGCAACCCTTGTTACCAAGTGATTGCTTGCATTGCCTGAAGACGCCTACAGACCTCTCCAACAGTACAACCCTCTCTGATACCCCTAAGACCCCTTAGGAAGTAGCAGCGTAACATGTCTAAGCAAATAAAAAGTAATTTAAAATAATAAATAAATTAAAAAAAAAGTATAAAAATAAGAATTTAAATTAAAAAATTAATTCTCGTACTTTTTTAAAGTCTTTAAAAGATATATCAAAAGCAAAGTCGAATAATATTCGTAAATATAATTAACAATTTAAAGTTATTTTCTCGAAGCTTATTAAACTTAATTAAGTTAATAAATACATTAAATTTTTGTAATATTTGAAGAATCTTTTTCGCAATATTTGCACTAAAATAATGCAAAAGCATAAAGTTAATTTAAACAACGCAATTATTATAATATTTAAATTGTTATACAAAACAATTATAAAACTAATCAAAAATAAGACAATTATACGAAAAATAAACATTAATAGCAATTAAATTGCTTAACGAATTGCGAATATTAATATAAATAAATTAATAAATATAATAAGCAAGAAGCAAGATTTTGTAAAGAAGAAAATTACGTTAAAGATAGTTTTTGCTTCTTTAATATTGTTAATAGTTGCAATCGAAAATACAAAAATTAACAAAATTCTAAATATCTTAATACGAGTTTTTAAAGATCTTAAAATTAACAATATTCGCAAAATAATAAAGAGTAAGATTTATTAAATAATTTAACAAGCAATAACAACGCAATTACAAGAGATTTTATATATTGTATTTTCTTAAATTTAAATAACAATCTAGAGTCTATCTTAAGAAACAATTTATATTTATTAAAGACTTGTACTTGTTTTTAAGTACAATTAATCTTAATTAAAATTAAATAAGTACTTGTTTTGTTACAATTTGTATAGATAATAAATATGTTTAAAGTTAGCAATCTTAATAACGAATAAAAAGATTTAGATAAACAAAAGCAACAAAATTTGTTATAAATTTAACAATTCTAAAAATAAAGAAATAAAGTTGTCTCTTAATAATGCGAAAATCAAAAAAAAGACTATAAGAATTTGTCTTCAATAAAGAGCGCAAAATTATATTTAAAATTCTATAATTACAATAGCAACAATAAGATTAAATACTAATTCTTTGTTGAAAAATAAAAAGAATAGTAAATCAAATTAAACAATAGTAAAGATTTGAAAAACTTAATTAAAACAAAATTCTTTTAAGCGACAAACGTTCTAGAAGTTCTTAATAAAACAATTAATTAAAATAATTAAAGAAAGAATTAAGAAGAAAAAGAGATTTCTATGTTACGCTAATACTTCCTTCGAAGATATTAGGGTAGATTGTGTTTTCGAAGAGATTTGTAGACGTCTTTAGACAATGCAAGCAATCATTTGGTAATAAGAGTTGCAACTATAGGCAATTTTTATGTTCAATAAATCTTAAGATAAATTCGATGAACCAAAGTAACAATAAGTAAAAATCTATGATAAGTTGAACACGATTTATAAGGGAGTCGTATTTAAAGAATCTATATACTAAAGAGATTCTTCTTGTTCGTTATGCTTATTGTTAAACATGTTAAGTTTTGTTCGTTTTGTTCGTTATCAAACATGTCGAGTTCGCTCATTAGCGTATTGAGCTTTATTCGTTTGTTAAGTCGTCAAACATGCAAGTAATTGTACTATATGCTACAAATTGCTTTATAAAGTATATACTAGTTGTAACGAACTAAAATCGTAACACTATTTCTTTTTTTCAAATCTTTTTTATCTTAAAAAGCGAATGCTTACATGCTATGTCTTTTTATTAAAATCGTATTTGTCTTGTCTTCGAAATAGATTATTACGAAACATTTGTTAATTTCGCTTGTGAACGTTGTTGCTATATTAACAAGCTTTGCATCGCTATGAAAGATTCGTTATTTTATCTAAAATGTTTGAAATATATTTGTGCGAACAAATTGTATATAAATATGTCGTAAGCTTTCTTAAATTATATTAAGAAAAATCTATTCTTTAAAGTGACAAAGAATAAGATCGTATTAATAATCGTGATTACGCAATTGCTTCGTAATAAAAAGATGTTAAAAAAAGTTGATGCAAAGACGAAGCGAAAGACACAATGTTTATTGTTTAATATAAAGAAGTTAAATGTTATAAAGTCGTCGAATTGTCTCGTTGCGAATGCTTTAATTAAGATATCTTTTATCATTTGATTTTCTCTTGCTATGCTAGATAATTTTTCGAACGTTAATAGAATTTCTAGATAAAAGTATCGTAGTTGTCGAGATTTCTAGTTAATTTCTATGTGTTTTTTGTCGTAAAGTACTTTTTTCACTTTATAAAATATTGCTAACTTTGTTGTTTTAAAATTCTCTTAATTTTAAATCAATTTTCTTTTTGCGTTTTATAATGAAATGTTTTTTGTATAGACGTGTTTGAGTCGACGAGTTTTAATAATAATACATAAAATACTAGAAATACTTTGACGTCTTTAAGTAAATCGAGTTTGTAATTAACTAGTTTCTTAATCTTCTTAACGAAAAACGATTTAACTTTGATATAATTTAATTTCTTGTTTAACTTTCTTGTCTTAAGATTTTTTGTAAAAAGATATATTTTATTTCTCTTTTTTAGCTAAAATGTCGTTTTTTGTTTCTTATTTTAATACTTAATTAATCTTTTTTGCATTTTTAAGATGTTGTTGTGTATCTTTTTTAATGTTGCTATTTTTTTGATAATTAATTGCGCAAACAAATGCGTGCGCTCTTTCTTAAAAAGATTTGATTTCTTGTTATAGTTAACGAAGAATAAAGTTACTTTAATAATATTCGAAATCTTAGCATTAAGTGTCAATTATGTTATAAATAAAAGTAATACTTAATTATTATAAGTATTGTTGATGTAGTATCTTAAATATTGCTTAAGACTCTAGTTTGTTCTTTTTATTTAATTATTTGTGATTAAGTGATAAATAATAGATATTCGAAGTCTTGTATTTAACATTAAGAGAAATGTCTTTTAATAGTTAGACGTAAAAAGCTTGTCTTTGTTACTAATTAATTTCTTAAATATATTGTGATATCGTATAAGTCGATTTAATATAATGTATTTTAGTTGTTTTGCAATAAACTTCTTTTTGTATGCGATAATATGTAATTACTTAATAAGCTTATTAATCGTTACTAGTATCAAATTATATTTGTCTTCAATTGCTAGATTCGTCGACTTCGACAACTTAATAATAAAGTTTATCGTAACTTTATCTTATAACAATTTAGATAATTTTTAATATTAAATTTCGTCATAATTCGCATGCGTATTATGTTTGTTTTGCTAATAGTTAAGACATCGTTTAATGTATATTTCGACAACTTGTCTTATTTGTGAAAACTAACAATGTTAACGTAAAAGCTAAAGAGTTTTTGTCACTTTTAAGTGTCTTTGCAATAATTTATCATAATGCTCTTTTATATATTTGTCGATTTTATTAATAAATATTTGAAGTTTTCCTTTCTTTATTAAATTTTTTTTGTATTATTTCGAAGTATTTGTAGTATTACATTTAGTTTATATTTGTTTGCTAATAATGATTCGTTTTTATTAATTTTAAGTATATTGTAATTAAACGATTTTTTCGTTTTTATATAATTACTTTTTTTGCTAAGTGCGTTTACTTTGTTATTATCTTTATCTAAAATATACTATATTTTAAACTTGTATTATTTAAGTCTTTCTAATTATTACATTTGCTTTTTATTAAGTTGCTTTATAATAATAAAATGCACAAAATTTTTATAATTTGTAAAAATCGTAAATTTTAGCGATTTTTTCGTATATACTTTTCATAATTTTAAAAAAACTACTATAGCGAGTAGTTTTTTATTGTGAACATTATAGTTTTGTTTAACTAATAAAAGTTTTCTCGAAAAATATATTATTAAATGTTATATGTCTTCATGTCTCTAGTTAAAGCATGCATCGATAACTAGATTTAATGCGTCGATTTTAATTTTGTTTAACAATCGCAAATTGTACATCTTTAGTATTAGCTTCTTTAAGCATTTTAGTTTAAAATTCTAAAATGATTTCTCTTCTACGAGTTTTTATATTTATGACGTATTTTTTTTCGTAAAGTTCGTCAATAATATCGCGTTTATTAAGTAGTTTTTAATAAATTTCTTGTTGTAGTTTATAAAATTTAAAAAAAATTGTACTTCTTTAACATTTGTTAATGATTTTTATTTTTTAATTGCTTGTAGTTTCTTAAGATTCATGCGTACTTCGTGTCGTTCAACGACAAATTTGAGAAAATCAATTTTTTTTTGATAAAATTCGCATTTCTTTAACTTAAAATGTAAGTTTTTTATATTTAAACATTCTAATACTTTGAAGATATAACTAATATGTTTTTTCAAAATTTTCGAATAAATTATGATGTCGTTCAAGTATGTTATGACAAATTGATTTAAATATTGTCGTAATGCATCATTAATTATTTTTTAATACGTTGTCGAGACGTTCGTGAGCTTAAACGACATTATCGTGTATTTGTATAATTTATATTGTATGCGAAAAGTTATTTTTTACTCTTTTCTTGTCTTTATTTTAATTTAGTTGTACGCTTTTCGTAAATCTAGTTTAATAAAGTATTTCGCTTTAAATAATTAATCTTGAAGTTCGCTAATATTAAGTAGTAAATATCAATTCTTAATCATAATATTATTTAGCTTTTGATAATCGACACATAAACGAAGAATTTTATTCTTCTTTAATACAAAAAGAATCGAGTATCTTGTTTATAATTAAGATTTTTTAATAAATTTTTTTTTTTCGTTTTCTATTAGGTATTCGCGAAGTACTTTAAGCTTTTTTTTTAAATAAAGCATATATAAGTTTAAACGTAAGTTACTTGTTTAGTTTAAATCTAATTTCGTGATTTTATAATTAATGTTTAGAAAGAATTTTTGTTGTTTTCTTTTTTTAAAATAAATACTTTTAATTGTTGTATATTCGTGATACGTACTTTAGCGATTTCTTCGTTGTATTAAATAGTTCAAGACTTCTAAAAAATTCGTAATTTTCTTCATTTATTTTGATTTTATAATTCGATTAATCTTTGTTAATGTTTATTAAGTCGAACTTTATTAAATCGTTTTTTTTCGAAAATGCAAATTCGTTGCTTGCGATCGATTTTCAATTCGTTCTTTTATCTATTATTAAACGCTATTAATGCGTAGATTGAATGTGAATTACGTGATCACATCGTGCGAATCTAAGTATTTATGTATTTTAGTCAATTTCTAGATTGTGCTACTTTAATCAAAGCATTTCTAGAACAATATTATAAATAATTATTTTTACTATATTAAAAATTAGTTTTTCGTGATATTGCTAAATAACTATTAGTAGTAATTTCGTTTCTTTATTTACTTTTTCATTTTTGTCAAATAATGAATTTTCATTTACAATTATTAGATTGTATGCGTTAAACTTCTTTTAAGTAGAATATTCTTTTCTTTTAACAAAAGCTTTGATCATAAAATTACTTATCGCACTAGAATCGATCATTGCAATGAGTCAATAATTATTGATTTTAATTAATGTGATAAAATATCGTGCGTGTGTTGTTAAGTTTAATTGCTACTATTAAGCTAATATATTGCATTTCTTTAATATATTTTTTATTAAGAAATTTGAACTTTTTTTTGTTTTTGTGTTGCGACTTTTGCTTCGAACGTCTATTTGCGCTAAGCTTTTTTTTTATGCTAAATTAATAATTTTGACTTTTTAGAAAATTAGTTAACTTCTTTTTTGTCTTTTAGATAAGTTTAGCATAAGTCGTTATAGCATTTTGTTCAACTAAGTGTCGCGTATTTCTTTGCTTTCTTTATTTTTTTTTAAGATAAATTTACATTGCTTAGTTGTTGTTCGATTTTATTAAAAATTTCTCTTTTTATAGTGGCGTCGCTTTTTAGCGTTTTTTCGCATTTATTTACGATCTAATTTATTTGTCGTTTCTTCGATAAACTAGCTAAAGTCTCGAGATGTTTCGTAATGTCGTCTAAGCATTCGTGAAAATTCTTTTAGTTATATTTGTCGTTTAAGTTTGTTACTAGATAAGAATATAACGTTTTTGATCGTTTCGCTCTTATAGTTTTATTAAGTATTTAATTAACTTCTTGCGTAGATGCGAATGTCTTGTTTGATAATGTTTTATCTAGAACTTTCTATAATTAATTTAGATTTTTTATTAGATAGTAGTCGTCGTTTAATCTAATTTCGAAGGCGTTCGTCTTTATGTCAATTTGCTCTTTGATGTCGTTTTAGCTATCGAGTATCTCTCTTAACATAGCATTGATTTGCTAGCGATTTATTAAGTTTCGTGATTAATAATCTTTTGCGAAATGATCTAATTTATCACATAAATAGCACGTTTTTTGAAATTTGTTACTTTGCTTTTCTCTAAAGTTTTTCTCTTTACGTTGTTAAATAAAATCTAATTTCATAAATGCAAATTTACGATAATTAAAATTATTATATTTTTGATTAAAACAAAATTCTCTTTATTAATATTCGATCGCTAGTTCAAAAAAGATTTTTGCTCTTTTTCGAAATTAATTGTATTTTTTTTTATAACTCTTTCGTATAGCTTGTCGTTAAAATCGATAATTACTTTAATAAAATTAAACATGTCGTTAAAGATTTTTTTATTACGTATAATTTCGTTCTTTAGATTGTTTTTAAGATTTTGTCAAAACATTGTTATAAATGCGACATCGTTTTATTTGATTAAATTGATATATTTTTAAAATTTAGCGACGTAGTCTATTGCAAAAATTCGTTAAATTAAATGTTAAATTACTTTTTTTACGATTTGTTTTTCGTTAAATGTTTTAAAGATTCTTCGAAGTTCTTTTTTAAAATTATTGAAGTTTGTGAACATTGTACGAGAGTTTTCGCTATTGTTTTTCAAATATTTTCGTAAATTTAACTTGAATTAATGTTAAGCTCTTTCTCTAAAAAATGTCGATGCGAAAATCGTCTTTTAATTCGCTAAAATAAAATAAAAGATAAAATAAATATTTATTTGCATAAGTTAGTTCTCTAGATTAATACAATCTTTATAATAAATATTAAATTTATGAATCTTGATTTTGTCGTCTTTTATGATTCATGATCGACGTAATGCTAATGAGTTAATGTTCGAGATAAAGGCGCGTTAATTTAATATAGATATTCTTAGAATGTTTAAAGTGTTACGCTAGTACTTTCTTCGAAGATATTAAGATGAATTGTGCTATTAAAGAGATTTGTAGACGTCTTTAGACAATGTAAGCAATCATTTGATAATAAGAATTGCAACTATAGGCAATTTTTATGTTTAATAAATCTTAAGAGAGATTCGATGAATCAAAATAACAATAAGTAAAAATCTATAATAAGTTAAATACGATTCATAAGAGTATCGCGTTTAGAAGTTATATACATGATGAATTAATTAAATTGATAAATTAGTGCTTTTGATCTTAATGATTCATTGATTTCTTGAATCAATGATCTTAATAAATTGATGTCGTTGATCTTATTAATTTATTAATTTAGTTACATGATACTTCTTTGATAGATTGTGCTCTGCATATTGTAAAGAGCTTTGCGTCGTAATTAGTAGAATTAAGTACGCAACTCGTAACATGTCTCTAAAAATTATGTTATCGCTCTCTAAGATCTTTATTATTAAACAATAATAATACGCTAGTTTTTTTGTCAATATTAATAATAATTTGTTTAGATTGTACTCTAGTTTTGACTTTATTAATTCTTGTATATTTATTGTAATTACAAAATAATTCAAGAGACTTAATACGAAAATTCAAAACTTTTCGCATTTGCTTATTTTATAAATAGTATTAATTAGATGCTTTTGTCGCATTTTTATTTGTTTTTTATTATTACTCTTTTTGTATTTTACGCAAAATACAAATTTGTTAATCAAATAAATCGTCTTTGTTTGTTAACAATTAATTATAACTTCGTGTTTTAATTTTGCGATAAAGTTTTTGCAAATGCGATCAATGTATTTCTTGAATTTGCGCATCTTCTTAAAGTTATTAAAATTGCTTTAACACTTAACGTTAAAATTAATTGCAAACATTATATAGTTGTAGATATTATTAATATTTTCTTGTTACATCGTTAATTATGTATCTTAATTATTATGTTTGATTTTCTTTTAATTATAATCTTTAAACAATAATAAAACAATAATCTCTTTGTTAATATTAATAATAATTTGCTTATTTTGTACTTTAATCTTGATTTTGTTAGTCTTTAAATATTTATTGCGATCGCAAAATAATTTAGATAACTTAATTTAAAAATTACTTATTATTTGCTTGCGATTATTTAATAAGCAATATTAATAAAATGCTTTTGTTACGTTTTTTTTCGCTTTTATTTTCTTCTTTTTAATAGCAAAAAGAGCTTTTTTCTCGATACGTTGTTCGTTATAATAGTCGAACATAGATTAGAAATCGCATTTCGAAAACTTCTTAATATTTTCTCTTTTATTGTTTCTATTAATAATATCGCTTATCTTTTTAAGTATTTTTTAAAAATTTGTTAAGAAGTTCTGCTAAAAACTAAAATTCTTAACGTTGTAAATAAAATCTAACATAGCGTCGAAGAAATTAGTCACTTTCTTTATCTTAAAAGTTATAATTATTAGTATTTTTTTATAGAGTATCTTAATACTATTTGATAAAGATTTGTAAAAAAGTAAAGAGACAACATTATTATACTTTAAAGTAATTCAACTCTTTGTTTAATTATTCTTAATAAAATATTTTTATCAATAATACTTTTCTTTTTTATTATTATCTCTTTTGATTTTATTTAATTTCTTTATTTTTAATTTTGTCTTTTATTGTTTTATTAATTTAAATTAGCTCAAATTAAATATAATTTAGCTTAGCAATTACGTTGTCAAACTCTCTTTTGTATTTAATGTTGTTTTGCTTACTTATTTGCAATCTAAATTTTGTTTCTTTTAAATTGTAAATTGTAAATTATATTGTATTGATCTTAATTAATAAAGTTGTTAACGTAGTATTTTTTGCATTTTTGATTTATTAATACAAGGTACACATTGCGAATAATATATAACAAATTATAGAAACATTAAGAATGCAAACGTTTAAAATTTTTGCTCGTATTCTTTAAATAGTTTTTTATTTCGTATATTTTATATATCTTATTAGTAGCTTCTTTGTTAATTTAGCGTTTTAATTTAATAAACACTTTTATATATCTTCGTAATTGTTTATTACGTCTTAATCGCAAATAATTAAATATTATAATAATAAATTGCAATCTTTCTATACATTTGTTACTTCTTGTTGCTAACTTGTCGTTTTAATAATTTTTGTTAAATTTTTTGTTTTTGTTAGAGTTAAAGCTTTGATAACTAGTATGTAGTTAATTGACGAGAATACTAGCTATGCAAAACTAACTATGTACAAGAAATAAATATAAGTACTATAGATGTCAAGACGCTAGACGTTACTTGTAGTATACTCGAAACTAAAGAGCAAAAATTCAAAGAATAATTAAAGAGCGAAGTTTATCTAATCTAAAATTGTAATATTATCTTTTTTTTTATTCGCAAGCTTCGACAAAGCAATGTCGAATCTCTTAATTAACGTTTTTAGTTAACTTTAATTAATTTTGCATCTTTGTTAAATATAAGCTTCGATTAATGTCGAATATATGTTAAGTATTACTTAACAATCAAAATTAAAGTTTTCGATGTACATTAAACAAAAAAATAAATTTGTTAAGTAAAGAGAAAATAATCGAAAATTTTAAAACAAAATATGCAAAAATAATAATATACAAAGCAAAGAGCGTGTATGCTACGAATAGCGTTCTAGTTAATTCTTAATTATCTTCGATTAATATTGGGCACGTCTATTAAATACAACTTAATGTTCGAAATGAAATATTAAATTATCGTCGAACAACAAAAATCAAATGTCAAACAATTGTTAAATAGTAAAAATCGAGTTTCGAACAATTTGTCGAACAACAAGATTAAAAGAGAAAAAAAAAAAAAAAATTTTAAGAAAACATCAAATATAAAAAAATTAAAAAAGATACAAAAAATTATTAACTTTAATTTTAAAAAAGAAATCTAAATTACGTAATACAAAAATTAAGAGATCGATTATATTTAAGAAAATTTAAAAGATCGATTAATTACATAATCTAAAAGAGAGATTAACAACAACAAAAAAAATAACAACAACAAAAAATCAAAATTTGTCAAATTTTAATTATGTTCGAACACGTTTGTCTAAACTTGCAACACAAAGAAAGAAAATAACATAAAAATATTTTAACAACAATTTATATATAATCGTGCGTATATTTAGAAATGTTAAGTTAATTTTAATTCGAAGAATTTTTAGAAAAAACAATTATAAAATGCTTAGCAAAAACATTATAAAGACAACGACAAAAATCTTAAATGTATATCGATTAACTTTTAACAATAATAATATATTAATAATGCGTTTTTAAGATTCTTGTTAAATACAACAAAAGACAAGATAATATATTAAATTTAATTTTAATTGCAAATACATAACAAATAACTTTTAATAATAATAATATATTAGCAATGCATTTTCGAAATTAATTCTAAATGCGACAACAAGAGTTATAGATATATATTAAGCGATATTTTAACAACAATAATAATAGAACGCAAGAGCATATAAATGCAAATTATTTTATTTATTAGATTTTTAATTAAGAGACATCTTAAATGTCTAGTAAGATCTCGTTGCGTTTAGATATTTATAATAAAAGTTAACAACAAAATTAAAACAATTATTAATTATAAAATAGTTTAATTATTTAAATTTATCGTTGTAGTTTATGTAGCTTGTAAAGAGAATTTAATATTGTAGCATTTTGCGCTTGTAATTAGTGACGATTAGATTTAAATTTACATTATTGTTATTCTTGCGCATATTATATTGTAATGTTTTGATATTTTTAACATAATATTCGAAATTGTCGTTAATGTTGTTAGCAACATTAACAAACAACAAAAATTTAATTTGTTAATTTAACAAAGATTTGCTTTTATTAAGATGCAAAAATTATAAATAAAATATTAAATAAATTTTTATTAATTTGAGCAATTCTAATTTGTAGATATAATTATTAATTGCTTAAATAACTTTATAGAGATTTGCATTTTTATGCTTTAGAGACTTGTATAATTAAGTTGTTCTAATATTTTAAATATCGAACATAATTTAATTATTAATTTTAAATTCTAAGATTGCAACACGTTTGCAATTAGCGAATTTTACTTATTTAGCTTAAATTTAAATAAGTTTTTGTCGAAGAAAATTTCGCAAAATCTTAATTTTTTTGACAATCTTATTGACGTTTTTTATATCGCAACGAGCTTCGAACGTAATATTGTCAAAAAAAATTATAAATAACTTTAAATTTAATTGTAACAAATAGTCTTTAATAACAAAGAAAAATAATAAATTAATAGACTTGTTAGTATAATTGTTTGCAACAAATTTAACGATAACAAAATAATTAATTTAATTATTCTAATTGTATTGCACGTACGTTCGAAGATATTGCTTAAAAACAACATTAGCATTTTTGATTTAATTGTCGATTTCTAGATAAAACGCAATTAATAATTTAAATTTAATTTCTAATCTTTTGCAAAAGTATTGCTAGAAATAAGCGATAAATTAAGTGTCTTTATTGAAAGCAATAATAACTAGAAAGTTCTTAATACATTAAACGAAATTAATAAAAATCTAAACAATAATTTTAACTTTTAAAGAGTTTATAAATATAAATTTCTTATTTTTAAATAATTTATTAATTATTATTAAAATATATTAGAAAATCTTTTCTTTATAACAATATAACAACAAAAAAATAATAAAATTGCAAAATATATCTTGCTAATAACAATTTAAAATAGATAGAAACTTTAGTAGATCGTACTTATATTTGCAATATAATTTGATATACTTATAAATTAAATAATTTTTAACGTATTTTTTGACGTCTAAATACAATGTAGATTAATAATAATAACGCTATACTTTTTTAAAAATAGTTGTTCGACTTAAATATTTAACGCTTAACAATTTATGCTAGAATTTAATTGTTTCGATTCGAAAAATATTATTTGTGCTTCGAGATATATATGTTTTGTTTTAAACAAATAAATGCTTAATATTAATTGTTAAGTATTTAATTATTATACAATTCTCGAATTCTAACTTAATTGTTTTGCGAAAAATAGTTAAAATCTTTCGTTTATTAACTTCTTTAATTTAAATAATTTGTTTTATCTTTTTATTATGCAAGTATATTTTTAATATTTGTCGAACAAAAACTTCAAAATTAAGTTTTGTCTTAAATTTCTTCTCTTTTATTAAATTGATTGCAATAGCAAACAAAAATTAAATTATAAAAGAAATTGCAAATATAAACAAATAAGTTGTAAACAAAGCAAATATATTAAAAGAAAAAACAAAATCAACAATTAAAGATAACAAAACTATAGATTAAAAAATTGTAAATGCAACAATAATAAACAACAAAACTAAGAAAAGAAATTTAGCAAAATAAAGTTTGTTTTGTTAAAGTAATGCAAATATTGTAAATAATAAGAGTATAAATAATTTTACGTCTTTGTTAGTTGTTAACAAGATTTAAGTAAATTTTTTGCAAGCTTTTGCAATTTTTTTGTTAATAATTAGTTTAAATTCGATAAAGTCTTAAAACAAACAAATTAATTTCGTTACTAAATTATAAATAACACTTAATAATAACGAAATTAATATAACAATTTTAATTATATCTAATTTTAAGTTGTGTTATTTAAAAATTATTTATTGTTAAAATTAATTGCGAAAATCGTTTTTGTCGAAGAACAAATTCTATAATTGTTTAATTAAATTGTCTAACTTCGCATTTAATATATTTAATCGATAGATAATCTTAAAGTTAAATTCGAACAAAAATTTGATCTAACAAACTTAACAACGATTAAGTTGTTTAATAATTATAAAATGCTTTAAATTGCAATAATTAATAATAATTTTAATAAGTTATTTAATAAACATATCGACATACTCTAAATATTATTTCTTAAAAGTGCGAACAATAATTAACAATTTTTTGTTATAAATTTCGTAATTGTATTTTGCGAACAACATAATTTTAAATATATAAATTATTAAATAAAGCAATTTATTTAAGTTTATTTGCGAGAACACGACGACAATTACAAAGTCGAAAATATCGCTTTCGATTTAAATCTCTAGATCGAAATCAAAATAATACAAAATAAATTAATCAATAAAGACTTGCTTAAGAGCTTTGAACGCAAAATCTTTAAAATTGTTAAATTGTTATAAAAAACTAAGACTCCTATTTTTAAGCTTATTAAACGCTAACAAAGATTTAATTAGACTTAAATAGTTATAAATAAATTATTAATAAAAGTTGACAAAATTTAGAAAGACTTGTACGTTGTATACGCAAATAAAAGCTTTTTACTTAAAAATACATTTAATTTTCTTAAAATTTATTCAAATTCTTTTAATAATAATAATTAAATTTAAATATTTAATTTGCTTAATAAAGAAGATATATTTGTTAATATTTAAATAAAGATTTGCGTTATAAAGCTTAACAAAAACTTTATTTATATAATTTTTATATTTTGTTTCAATATTATTGTAGATTAAAATATTATTTATATAAATAATACAAAAATCGTCTAGATAAAGATTAAGAGTTTTATTGATAAAAGACTAAAACGTAATTAAAACGTTATATAGCTTAAAAAACATTACAACGTACTTAAATAAATTGTAACAAATAATAAAGATTATTTTGTGTTTGTTATTAAAATATATTCGAATTTTGTTAAAAACAACAATAATATTAAACTTGCTATAGTACTTAATTTTGCATAATTGTTGCAAAATTTCTTGAATTAACAATAAAATATTGCAATTTTTAATTTTTAATTGTTAAAGCGTTAAAATCTTTATAATTTACGCAAACGCGCAAATTCTTATTAGATTTCTTAACTATAAAGATAAGAACAACATATTATAAAATGTTATTGCAAATTTAATCTTTGCTTTTTATATTATTTAAGTAAACTCTAATAATTTTTTCTTTTTAACAAGAGATATTATAGATTTTTTTAACTAAAGAAGTTGCTTCTAGAACAAAATTAATAGCATAATTAATGCTTTTATTTAACAACAACTTGTTAGCTTTCTATAAATTAAAGTGCTTAATCTAGTGTTTAAACTTTAAATAAATTTGTTTCTTTAATTGCTTTAAATTAGAAGAATTTTGTTTAAGTTTTGCATAAAATTTATTGTAATTATTAAAATATTTTTAACAAAGATTAAGAAACTTAATTTTGTTTTTAAAAGTTTAAAATTATATTTCTATATTTTGTTTTCAGTTGCAAATAGAGATACGTATATTAAAGCTATTAATATCGCAAACATTTATATTAATATATTTAAAAAGCTTAAAAATATTAATACAATTATTGCATTTATTAATGTTATTAATAGTTTATATATAAATAAAAGTTTAAATAATAATTAAATAAGATCTCTTTATTTGTTAAAGTTTTAAATCGATTTTACAAATTAATCTAATAAGTTAATTTAAAATAATATAATTTGTTAAAGTAACGTAGCGACTTTAAAGTCTATAGCTTAAATCTTTGTTAAATTAATATATTTTATTAATTTCTAATATAAAGACTTTAATTGTCGTAGATATAAAGCAATTAATATATTAATTAAAGATTTTAATATTTTTTATAACAAATTCGAGCGACGTAATCTTAATAAAGTTATGTTGTTTTTTATCTAAATTGTCTTATTAAGCACTTAAATCTTTAAGCAAATTATTTATTATTAAATAAAAATTAATAAATTTATTAAGTAAACAATGCTTAATTTCTCTAAAGATATTATTAATAATCTTAATAATAACAAAATTAAATTTGTTTTTTCGAAAATAAAATATTAAAAAGTACTACTAAACTTAGAAACTAATATAATAATTTATTGTTTAAATTTTTTAAAATTTTTAATAAAAATAAAAAGATCAAGAAAGTATTTATTGTTTTTTATATTTTGTAGCTTTAATTTAAGATTATAGACAAAATAAACATTGTTAAGTTAATTTTTTGTTTGTAAATTAAATTTATAAAAGTAATTATATTTGCTATTATTGTTAAAATTGTAAGTTACGTAAATAAACTTAATAAATATAGTTTCTTTATTTCGAGAGAAAAAAAGCTTTTGTTTTAGTTGACGTATAATAGTTTTAAACAAATTGCATTGAGCTAAAGCGTTGTTGCGCTTTTGTTAAAAATAATATATTGTTTTGTTACAAATATTTATTGTTAACTTCGTTTAATTTAAATAAATTTACAAAGAGTTAATTTAAATTTTTAGCTAATAAATAGAGTTAAAATTAATTTTTTTATTAATTTGAAATTCGACAATAATAATACTATTTTTATAAAATAGTCGAAATTATTTTTTTATGTTATTTTTAATTGCTTTTTAAAAAAATTAAGATATTTTTTGTTAACTTTTGTTGAAATTGTTAAGTTAATCAATTAAAGTGCAACATCAATTTAATTTATTTTTGTCTTTTTTTTAAATATATTTGTTACAAAATTAAGCAAAGTTGCTATTTAGCAACTAATATATTAACGATCGAATTCATGTATCTAACAAATTTATATTATTAAACAAATTTGATTTAATTAGTTTATTAATTATAATTTCGTAAAAATTAAATCAAACAAACAACAAAATTTAAATATATTATGCTTAAATAAATTAAAGTACTCTTTAAACTCTAAATTGTTTTTAAGATTATTTTAATTTAATAAAGAATTTACAAAATAATAATTGTAACAAAAAACAATATTAACATTTAATTAATCTTTATTTATTAAGAATTTCTTAAATAACTTGTAATTCTTGTTAAAGTTAAATTTAATTTTGTTCTTTAAAATTAATTTCTTGTTAATTATATTATAAATATAGATAAAATACAAATAATACAAATGTTTATAAACAAAAATAAAAACTTAAGATTAAATATATTTAAAATTATATAAATATTAAAGAATTTATATTATTCGCAAGACAAAATTTTCGATATTAAAAATAAATGTTGCTTGAAGTATTGTTTTGTCGTATAGCAAATTTTCTAATATACAAAAACAAAAGTATTGTTCAAAGATAACAACAAAATTGTATTATAATTGTTGTTTTAACAAGTTTGTTAATTTTATTTTAGCAAGTTTACTAGTTTTATTTTAGCAAATTTATTAATTTTATTTTAGCAAACTTATTAAATCGAAGTTAAGACAATTTGTTGTTTCTTTATTTTAGCAAATTTATTAATTTTATTTTAGCAAGTTTATTAAGTTGTAGCTAGAACAATTTGTTGTCTTTTTCTTTTAATAAAATTACTAAAAAGTTAACAAAATTAAATATTATTAAGTTATACGTTAATTAAGAGATGTTCATTGTCGCAACTTAATTACGTTTCGCAAAGCGCTTGTTCTAGTAACTCTATATTTAGAATTGCTTTAGTAACTTTATATTTAAAGTTGCTTTAGTAACTCTATATCTAAAGTACGTTCTAAAGAAAAAAAAATTAGCGAATATAAATATCTTTAGAGTACAATTCGCAAGATTGTATTTAAAGAAATAGCTAATATTATATTAGAGTTAAAGCTTTAATAACTAGTATATAGTTGATTGACGAAAATACTAGCTATGCAAAACTAACTATGTACAAGAAATAAGTATAAGTATTATAAGTGTCAAGGCGTTAGACGTTACTCGTAGTATACTTAAGACTAGAGAGCGAAAATCTAAAGAGTAACTAGAGGGCAAAGCTTGTCTAGTCTAGAACTATAATAGTTTTGCACTTATATATAGTCTTTTCGTTAATTTCTTCTTTCGCATTATTAAGAGATATATTAAATAAAATTCTTTTGCAATTAATTTAAATTAAGAATTTATAAATTTTAATAAAATAAATTTTAATTTAAGACAAGTCTTGTTTGCAAATATTTAAATTAGCAACGTTGCATAAAGATTTAACTACTCTTTTGCGTTTTTTTCGAATAAACATTGCTAAAACGTTTATAAAATTCTAACAATTAAATTAATTATTTATAACAACATTTTCAGCTTTTCGTCAATAACAGTTGTTTTCGTCGAAATCGAACAATAGTGTATTGTTATTTAAATTAAGTGTTATTAATATAATTATTAAATTTCGACTAAATAAAATAATGTCTTTCTTCGATTCTTATTTTGCAACAACTATTATTTTGATTTTCAAATACATAATAAAGTTTTTTATAATAACGAAATTGTAATGTCGAATATTGTGCATTAATATTTGTTTTTCTTAATCTTTCGTTTTGTTTGTTTTAAAATAGAATTGCTTTAATAGAAACTTATGTGTTGTTTTCTTATATAATGTATTAAAATTTTAAGCACTATTGTACAATTAAATAAAAGTTATTCAATGCGTTAAAATATAAAGCTTAAAAATATTAAAATGTGTTTCGTTTTTATTATTTTTGTTGTATATTATATTTTAAGATTAATATTTGACAAAAATCGTTTTTAAATTGTCGATTTAATATAGAGTATACTTTATATAACTTAACGTGTTTTCGTTATAAGATACGTATTAAGCAAGTATAACGAAATTTATAATTGTTCGAACACAATATATAATTGCATTTCGCTTTTCTATTAAAAGAGATATTATCGCAAAAACGAACTATACTATTATTGTCTTTTGTTCGACTTCACTTTATTGTTAAATTTTGTTAAAATACTTAAATCTCTTTAAGTTAGTAATTTCAAAAATTTAACAAAAGCGTTTGTCAAATTAAATCGATCTCTTTAATTTAACAATTTTTTTTTTCTTCTTTCGTTTTGTTAATCTTTTGAAATTAATATTAAAAATAATATTGTTAATTAAAGCAACACATTAATCGATTAATCGCATAATTACATTTTTAAACAATTAATAAAAAATATTGAAATTTATTAAAGTATAAACGTTGCAATACTTATAATGTTATATTTAGTTTTTGATCGAATAAATTATTATCGCTTTTTTGTTTTTTTGTAGATTTAAATATTGTTTAATAAGCTTAGTTTAAGTGTATTTAAAAGTATAATACTTCTAATATCTTGTAAGATTTTTACGCTTTTTCGAAGAAATTTTATAAATGTTGCAATACTTGTTCTTCTTAATATTAATAATTAAAACTTGCTTTTCGTAGTTTATTATTATTTCTTTAATAATTAAATAATAGCTTCTTATAAAGTTATCGATACATCGAACGTTTATATTAAACTCTTTAAGATTCTTGAATTTTATATCGAATTAGCAACAAAACATAAAAATAATAGTTAACAAATATATGTTTAAATTTTTTTTTATAACTTAATAATACACTTTTGTTTATAGATATTTTTTATGTTTTTTTTCAATCTTTACAATTGAAATTAATTCGATTAACACTAGTTTTAATTAAGTTTAACTTCGTTTTGTTATTCGATCTAAATTTTCGATAATAATATAAATTGATTACAAGTTTTAATCTTTATAATAATGTGTCATTTGTGTCTTGTTCGTAGCTATAAAAATAAAAATAATAGTAACTCTTACTAACAACTAATTTTGCGTAATTTATTATTAATTTCTAATATATATTTCGATGTAAACGCGATTATTGTCGATTGTTTTAACTTAAATAAGCGCGTAGATTAAATTGTCTTTAAAAGATTCGTATTTAAGTAGAAAACGCATTACATCTTTTACGTTTCAATAATACATAATATATTTAACAATAATAAAATCGTTAACTTTAATTGCGATTATAAAATTCTTATTCGTTCAATTGTTATTTCGAATTTTGTGCAAAATACAGTATATTTGCGTTTGTTATTCTTTAACGTTCTAAAAACTACATCGTTTTTTAAAGTTCTCAAAATTCTCGTTTTTAAAAAAAATATTAACAACTCTCTTTATAAATTTGTAGTTTATCAATTATTTCGCAAATTTATAGTTAATAACATTTTAAAATAAACTATATATTGTTAAGCGAATTTTAAATAATATTTTCGTATTTTCTTTAAATTAATAAAGATCGCAATTCTTTTAAGCTATAGTGTTGTTAAGTTCTTTAATTCTTTTCTCTTTATAATATTTCTTTATTATTAATAAGAAGACAATAGATTGCAAAGTTATTAATAGATTTCTCTTTGCAAAAACATTCGATATCTTCGAAGTTTGTCTCTAATTAATTATATTTTTTTGTTGCGAATTTGAAAAATAACAAATTACGATTTTCGTAATATGTGCGTTCGAATAATATTGTTAATCTTAGTTTAATTTAAACGATTGTAGAGCTTTGTTATATATTATTTTACTCAATATATTTGATATATTGATCTTCGCTATTATTTGTTTAACTTTAAGAAGATTATCGTATACTTAATATAAATTTTTTTTATTAAATATTTTAATTTTTTTATTTCGAGTTTAAATTTTTTTAACGCTTTTTTTTTTAAGTTACTAAGCACTAGTTAAGATGTCGCATTAACTTATTGTTGTTCTTTGACTTAAAATTACATGCGATGCAAGTACGAAACATAATAATTTAATTATTAATATTGTTAAATTTGTCAACTATGCATGAAGTATTAATATAAAAAGTAAAAGAACAATTAAAAATAAATTGCGAATTATTGTATCTTTGACAACAAATTAAAAAAACAAATTGCGTTGCAAAATCTAAAATTAAACGTTAAACTTAATAGAGAAAAAGTGTCGTAAAAGAGATCTTACATGTTTATAATAAAGTATTAGTAAACATATAAAGATTAGTAATGCTAAATAAAGATACTTACATTCTAAGAAAAAGTATTAATTGCTTCAACACTAGTAATACGTAATTTTTAATATAAAAGAGACATTAAATTTTAATCGTTTTCGAATGATTATTTTTGTTAATTCGCAATAAATATCTTAGTTTTTCGATGTAATAAAATTTCGAAAATTAGTTTATTGTATATTATAATTAATTAAAGAGTTCATTATTTAATAATTAATTAAAGAGTTCATTATTTAATAATTAACTCTTCTAATAGTTTGAATTTCGAATATCAAAAATAACTTTTTTCTAATATTAGAGCTAATTTAATATACACTAGTAAGCGAGTCTAAGAGTATTACATTATTTATTATATAAAATAGATAAATCTTTAAATTATAGACTCTAGATAAACTTTAAAGATTTATTAAAAAGTATTGTTTATATAGAAAAACGCATTTGATTACTTACTTTTTTTACTAATTGACTTACATCTAGTGCGAATAATAATGTAGAGAGCTACGTTTAAAGAAAAGATATATAATATAGTTATAGTCTTACATTTACAAGTAGAATTGTCTAGATTTGATCAAAATCTAATCGAGATTGCGTTTGTAAACAATTTATTCTTCTTTTAATTGAAATAAATTTAACGTATATCTTGTCTAGATTTGGCGTATATCTTGCTTAAATTTGACGTACATCTTGTCTAGATTTGATCGAAATCTAGTCGAGATTACGTTTGTAAACAATTTATTCTTTCTTTAATTAAAATAGATTTGACGTATATCTTACTTAGATTTGGCGTACATCTTGTCTAGATCTAATCGAAATTTAATTAAGATTACGTCTATAAACAATTTATTCTTCTTTTAACTAAAATAGATTTAACGTACATCTTGCTTAAATTTGATCGAAATTTGATCGAAATTACGTTTGTAAACAATTTATTCTTTCTTTAATTAAAATAGATTTAATATATATCTTGCTTAAATTTAATCGAGATTTAATCGAAATTACGTTTGTAAATAGTTTATTCTTTCTTTAATTAAAATAGATTTAATATATATCTTGTCTAAATTTGATTAAAATCTAACTAAGATAACGTTTGCCTTAATATTAATTTAAGCAAAATGCACAAAATAGTATCGCTAGCTCTTTCTTTATTGTAAATATTCGCTAACAAAGAGTTGTTTTGCGAGCTCAATATACTACGTAATTTTGCACAAAAGTTCGATTCGAAAAAATTAATAATTTGCACAAATGTTAATAATATTGGCGAGTCGATTAATAAAGTTTGATTTATTTTGTAAATTAGCTTATTAAATTTAAAATTTTATTCGAATATACAAGCGAATTTTGTCTTTTTTTGACGTATTGTATTGTTGTAAAACGATAATTTAATTCGTTTAAAAATAAAATGCTTGCAAAGAAACTAAACAAAGATAATTAATACTTGTTAACTAATTAAAATATAAAAAAAGATGCTTGTTATTAAAAGATATTAATTTAAAATAGAAAATACGAAGATTAAATTTAAAGAAATTATTTACTTTCTTAGTTATTAATATTATTTTAAAAAAGACAAACTTAATTAAAGTTGATTTGCTTTAATGCTTAAATCTAGAAAGTATATATTTAATTGTATTGAATTTCGAACATATCTTAATTAAAGCAAGATCAATATTAATTAATAATTATTTCTTTATTATGCGTTTAATTTCGCTATGCATGCAAACTTATTATACATTTTGTTTTATTTATATTATTCTCGTTTTAACTCTTAAATTGGAATCTCTTATTGCAAAATAAAATAAATTGTTGTATAAAAAAAGCATTTTAACAACGTTAATAACATCTTTAACATTTAATTTTGTTAATTATTAAGAATTAAGCTTTAGATAGACGTTGTTATTTTGTTCGAAATACTAGAAATTCTATAAATTGAGAAGCTTATTAAGCTTCAACTACTTTTAGTTGTTAATTATTTAGCTATAACACTCTTTATATTTAATTAAAAATAAGACAAAAGCAATTTGTTAATCGAATTATTTAAGCTTAAACAAATATCTTTTAATTATTAATTGTTTTTTCGTTTTTGCAATAGTTTATAAAGAAGTACTTGATTAAAGCTCTTAATTGCTTGATCGATTTTGTAGAGTTTACTTAACAATTCTTTCGCATTTTAGTAAATTATTTGTTCTTAATAGCATTAAAGTAACAAAAAAAGTCTAAAAACAAATTTTAATTAAAGTGTTAAATAATGCAATATAGTTCGAAGACTTTGCGTCGATTATAGTTTCAAACATAACAACAAACTAAAAACAAAAATTTAAACAATTACGTTTCGCTTTTTTAATAATTATTTATAATCTCTTGTTAATAATCTTTACAATATATAACTTATTGACGACAAATATTACGCAATATTAAAATGTTTTTTTATAATAAATTTGCGAATTCGATAGTAGTAATTATGTGTCGCACTAAATACGAATTTCGAACTTAACTCTTTTAATTCTTTCGAATACTTAACGATTTTGTTAACAAATTGTCAATATAGATTGTTTTAACTCTTAATTACTTTGTTTATAATTTGCGCTTTGTTATAAATTTATTTTTAATAAAGAATAAAAGCTAGTTTATAAAGAGCAACAAGATATAAACATTAACAAACTTAATATTTAGATTTTTTAAATTAACGCAAATCTTAATTGCAATAAATTATTTTTTAATATTAATTTTTAATACAAAGAAAATAATTACTTTATAATTTGATTTATTGTCAAAGAATGCAAACTTTAGACAAAAAAACAAATTATTTTTTAAAAGTTTGCGATAGAAAGCAATTGTTTTTTAGTAATATAGTCTTCAAATAATGTTGTCAAGACTCTAACTATTGTAGTTATTTTTTTGAATCTTTTTCTACTTTATTTATAATTACGATCGAAATAAAATTATAACAATTGCTTAAGTTATATATAGTTTGTTAATACTTGTCTTTAAGTTATTTGTTTTCGTAAAAATATAATATCTTTTTTAAACTTATTTTTATTAACAATTAAATTGTTCTATTAATTGTTAATATTATTGTTTAGACAAACAATAATAATTATTAAATGTAATTGTTAATAAAAGAGTTCGAACTTTAAACTAAATAAAAGTTACTTAATTTTTATTATTGTTATCTCAAAAATAATTAAATAGATAATATTAATAATTCGAATTTAAAACTTCTTAAAGAAATGTTTTAAAAGTTGATCGATTCGCTTAATTGTAATATTAAATCGAAAATTAATCTTAATATTAATAGAAAAAGCGATTAATTAATTGTTCTCTTTAATATATAACAATATTAAATTAACTCGCATTTGTATCTTTAATATTATTTCTTAATATTTTATTTTATATATGCGTTATTGCGAATGCATATTGTAATACAATCTTCTATATATAATTAATTTCTTTGCCTTTTATAATATTTAATATAATGTTAATGTTAATCTTTAAAGCTTAAGTAATAATTCTTTTTGTTGTCGTTAAATTTGTTCGAATATTTGTATAATATAAAGTTGTTAATATTTGCGTTTTAATTTTTCGCTCTTTGTTGTTTGTTTCGAAAAGATTTCTTCGATAATTCGAAGTTAAAATTAAACGTATTGCTATTTTTGAAATACTTGAAACTTAAAAAATATAATTAGTTATCAACAATTAAAACAATAAAATTTTTGTTAAAAATTAATTGCTTTTCGATTTACTTAATAAAAAATTAAAAAATATTACTTTTTGCAAAATTATTAAGAAAATTACTTTGCGAATCTTTTAAATTATAACGTAGCTTTTTTTGCGTATTAAGAACAAACAAGTCTTTGTCTTTTAAACAACTAAAACAAGATTGCAAAGAATTTTGTTCAATTGTTTTATCTTTTAGTTAAATAATAATAATCGAAAGTAAACACTTATTTATCGAAGTTATTTTGTGCGTATACGTTAATATTTAAGTTTTTTTATTTTTAATAAAGCTAGTATTAAATAGCACTTCGTAAATTCTTTGTATTAAATATGCTTATTAGCTTTGCAATTGTAATATAATAAAATCAATATTACTTTTAATTTAAAAAAAATTAACAACTTGTAAAATAATTATTAAAAAATTTAAGAAAAAAATTTGTGAATTAAAAGATTTATTTGAAGAAACAATAAAGATTTGTTGAGCACAAATTATAATTGTAAGATTAATAAAATTTATAGAAGAAAGATAAAATATAGAATTTAAATAAAATAAGATTTAATACAATTTGTTTTAAAGATATTGAAGACAAAATTGACGACATTAAAGAAAAAGAAAATAAAAAAATTAACGTTAATAAGTTCGAAAACTAAATTAATAACGTTAACAATAAAAAGAATGCAATAAAAGTTATAAAAATTGTAATAATTTTATAAAAGTTAATATAACTATCTTACTTTTAAGCTATTAAGTAAGATCTTTTACTTATATAAATTTTGTCAATTAAGCTATTAACGTAAGCTAGAACGTTTATACATAATTTTAAATTTTATATTGACTAATTTGCAATTTTAAAATAATTTCGAAAAAGAAATTAAACAAAATTAGTTATATATACACAATTTTGTTCAAAAGCAATTTAATTATAAGATAAATTTTTATGTTTTGCAACGTACAACTAATAATGTGTTACAAGTTAATTAACAAGAGTTCGAAACCTTTTTACAATATCTTTATAATTAATATTGAGAGCGTTTTTGTTGTACTTTTTGCTTTAAATAATAAAATATTTAACGTAGTTAAAGTTTAAGACAAATAATAATAAAAATATATTATAATATAAGTATAGCTTCGCAAGATACGTGCAAAAATATAAAAAAAAAAATTAAAAAAGAAGCACTTTGTAGAATTGAGTTAAAATAATCAAGAATTAATTATTAAAGTAGTATAATAACTAACAACAATTGAAATCGTATTCGAATAATTTGTTAATTTAAAAAGAGCTTAACGCAATTATATAACAAAGATTCATAACAAATTTGAGCAAAATTTTGACAAAAATATCTTATTAAACGAATTACAAAACTTCGTTATAAAATTTTTAATATAATTAATAAAATCTTATTGTTAAGTTTAAAAGATACGCGTTTCGTAGAAATAAATAGATTTTCGTTCGAACATTTATTAGATAAATTTTTTATTATTATATATTATAATCGACGCATTCTTTTTATTAAATATTATATCGTTAGCATTACGAATATTGTTAAATTTACTCTTTTTCTCTTTAAATATCTAGAAGATTGCTATTGTAAAGCTTGTTTTCTTTTTACATTTTATATTAATTGCGTTCTTAATATTAGTATTAATACAAATAACAATATAGAAGACTTCGAAAGAATTTCTTTAATAATAAGCTCTTTTAAGAATTTGCAATGCGAGCTTAGAATCTTGCGTCAATTCGCACAAAATAACAATTTAAACACGTTGTATATTCGAATTTATATTTATAATTTTAACAAGTTCTATTAAGATATTTAGTTTTTTTTCGTTTAGTAATTTGTTAATTTTGAAACTTTTTTGCAACATAAAAAACAATTTGATTTTCGTATATTTTTTAGAGTTGTCGTAAAATATTATAATTGTTTATTAAAAAATAAAATATTTGCAAATAAATTAGACGAAAATAATTAATACTTGTTAATTAATTAAAAGATAAAAGAATATACTTGTTGTTAAAAAATAAAAATAGAAAATAGAAAATACAAAAATTTAAATTTAAAGAAATTATTTACTCTCTTAATTATTAGCGTTATTTTAAAAAAAGCAAACATAATTAAAGTCGACTTGTTTAAATACTTAAATCTAAAAAATATATATTTGATTGCAATAAACTTCGAACATATTTTAACAAAAGCTAAATATATATTGTTTAAAAAACAATTTTTAATTATTTGTTTAATATTGTTATATATACAAACGTCTTAAATACTTTAATTTGTTTATTGTATCTTTGTTTTAAGTTTTAACTTAAATTCTTTTATTGCAAAATAAGATATATTATTGCAAAAACAAAGCATTTTAACAACATTAATAACATCTTTAACGTTAAATTTTGTCAATTTGTTAAAATAGTTTTTTATGTAGACAATGTTAATTTGTTTGCTCTTTTAGTATTGTTGCGAAAATTCGAACTCGTTTAACTTCGATTTCTTTTATTTGTTAATTATTTTGTTATAAATTTCTTTGTATTTTGTTAAAAAAAAAATTTAAACAATTTGTCAATAAAACTTTATTAGCTTAAATAAACATTTTAGAAATTATTAATTGTCTTTATGTTTTCGAATAAAATTATATAAAAGAACTTAACTAAATTTTTTCATTGCTTTATCTATTTTTGTCTTTTTTTTTAACATAAAATTAGTTTGACAATTCTTTAGCGTTTTAATAAATTTTTTGATTTTGCGAATACTAAAATTATAAAGAATATACTAAGAAAAAATTTACGTTAAAAATAACATAATATTAAGTAATGTTACTATGTTCGAAAATTTTGCGCTAATAATAATATTAAATATAGCGATAAATTAAAAGCGAAGTTTCGATCGATTAATTTTAATTTTTTCGATAAACTTTTATAAGTTTTTGTTAATATTTTTTATAATATGTAATTTGTTAACAACAAATATATTACAATGCATTATATATATATTTTTTTTATTTAATTTTTTTTTTATTTTAAATATATATTTAATTATTGTCGAATTTCGAAGTTTAATGCGTTAGATTTCTTACGTACTAAGTAATTAAATTTTTGTGTTAACTTTAAAAGAGCGATTAAAATAATCTACATTATATAAGATTATTTTGCTCTTAAATAGCATTACACTTAACAAATGCTTTGTTATAAGCTTTTTTTTTTATAAATAACAAAAGATAATTTGTAAGTAGCAACAAAGCATGTATATTAACAAACTAAATATTTAGATTATTTAAATTGACGTAAATTTTGATCGCATCGAATTATTTATTAATATTTGTTATTAATACAAAAAAGACAATTGCTTTATTATTTAATTTATTGTCGAAAAAGTTTAATTTAAATTAATAGAAATACATAGCAAATCATTTTTTCGACGTATAAAATAAAGAATAAATACTTTTTAATAATGTTGTCTTTAAGCAATGTCGTTAAGATTTTAGTTTTTTCGTTTATTTTTCGCAAATTTCTTGTTATTTTATTTATAGATGTAATCGAAATATAGCTATAGCAATTGCTTAAATTGTCTATAATTTATTAATACTTATTTTTAAGTAAGTTGTTTTTAAAAGAGTATAATATCTTTCTTAAATTTATTTTATTATTAATTTTATTATTATATTAATTATTGACTTCGTTGTTTATATAGACGATAATAATTACTAAATGTAGTTATTAATAAAAGAAATAAAACTTCAGACTAAAAAGAGATTATTTAAATTTTGCGATAATTTGCTTAAAATTAGCAATACAAACGATGTATACAAATTAAGTTTAAAGCTTTAAGTTAAAATGCTCGCAAAGTTAATTATTCTAAATAATTATTATATTTAATTAAAAATTAATTTATGTATTAACAAAAGAAAGCAATTAATTTATTAAATATTTTAGTTCTTTTTATTAATTTCGTTTGCAACAATTTTGTCTTTATTATGTTTTTTATTATTATTAATAATTTTAATCTTATTTTTTTTTGTTGCATTCTAGTTTTATTATTATTTTTATTTTTATTTTTATTTTTATTTTTATTTTTATTTTTATTTTTATTTTTATTTTTATTTTTATTTTTATTTTTATTTTTATTTTTATTTTTATTTTTATTTTTATTT
>JAABUS010003119.1_pt1 | contig 28128 bp, 24 predicted proteins | sample 5560161 | NCBI WGS metagenome assembly JAABUS01 (sample SAMN10711885, study PRJNA513376) | rock metagenome | isolation source: Antarctica rocks | place: Antarctica: Victoria Land, Trio Nunatak nord | collected 2016-01-04
AGACGTTGGAAATGGTCTCCATGTGCAGTGTTCTTCCTTCTGTGGAATATTCAATTCCTGTGCCATGTTTGAGGGAGGGAGTAGGTTGGGATACCTTGAGCTCCTGGATATTGAGCTCTTGAAATCGCTGGCCGAACATCTCCAAGATAGGGAAATGGGAAAGGGGGTTGGCCTATTGGGGTTTTTTGGAGTTTTGACTGTCTGGAGCATCTCCTCAATGAGGCTGTACAAGAGTTTATGGGGACGCCTGCTGTTTTTCCCTCGTTTTCTTTTCGTAGGATATCATTACTCACAGAGCCCACACCATCTCCCAGATGACAGGGGGACGGAAAGGGGTTTGGCTTTTGCCTTTTTGGTTATCAACTATTCAGGGTTTGCGAGCATTTCTGTGGTGAGGCCGTGTAAGAGCTCACGGGGAAGGCTACTCTTTCGACTCGCCTTCGTTTGCAGAATTATTTCTCACGAAGCCCTTGAACATTGCTACCCCATCATGAGGCTGAAGCGAGCGATGAGCATAGGCGTAAACAGGGTTGCATTCATATCGCGATGGATGGATGATCCATCCGTTAGGTATCTACCAAAGATCCTCCAAGCATCCAATCCACATTCCCTCACCAGCCATATAATTGCACCATCCCATACATCAGCAATACATCCCACCCACCCCCCAAAACATGACCAAACCCCATTTCCTCACCTCGAGCCTCTGCCCTCATGAACCATCACCATCACTGCATACCAATGCCATTAACGCCCATTCCCATGCCATTCATCGCGCCATTCATATTCCCATTGACCTGCCCCCCCGCCATGCCATTCATCTGCGCCATCATCATCCTCCTCTGCTGCGCCTGAGTCTGCAACATCACCTGCTGCGCATACTGCATCGCCTGCTGCTTCGCCTGCTCCAGCTTATCGGGCGGGATATTGCCCCCACACGACCGTGCGATATCCGTCATACGGGCATTGAACGCTTTACCCCTGATCTGCTGCATCTGTATCTGCGCTTGCGTTGGCATCGGGCGCGGCTGGCCGGGATGGAGCGCTTGTTGCTGCCCGGGGTGGCCATGAGGAGGTTGTTGTAGCTGGGCTTGGCCAGGGTGCGGGGAGCCGACGTGCCCGGCCATCTGCTGGTGTTGTTGCTTGCGGATGTTTTCCTGGTAGGCGGCGTGTTGGTGGGCTTGGGCTTGGGCTTGGGCTTGGAGGCGGAGCGCTTGTTGTTGCTGCTGGTACTGGTGCAGGCGCTCGGGGGACATTTGATGCTGCCCGTTTTGCATCTGCTGGGCGATCGCTTGCTGATGGCTCTGGTGGCGTTGCTGTTGTGCGAGAACGGTTTGTCGCTCGCGCGCTTTTCGGACTTGGTGGATTTGCTCGGGGGTTAGGCCCTGAGCGGCGCCCAGGCCAATGTGCTGCGCGGCGATGGTGTTAGGGGCCATGACGGGGGTTTGGGCCATGATGTTTGGGGGGCTACTGTGAGGCATGCGCGACACTGGGGTGGAGGTATTCATGACTGGTGTGGCGTGAGGCATGTTGGGTGTCCCGTTAGGCATTTGGGGTGTTCCCCTTCGGCTTGGTCCTTGTAGGCTGCGTTGATGAACCATGGCAACGCCGCCGGCTGGCGGATGACTGTGTTGGAGAGAAGAAGGCGGACGCACTGGGCTGCTACTGGCTGTTTGAGTGGAGGTAACGTTCATGGGCTGGTTTTGACCACCATGGCTGACATGACCCACTATAGGCGAGGAGTTACTGTGAGGAGTCATTTGACGCACAATAGGTGACTGATGAGCTTGTGAGGCAGGGACCATATGAGGCTGTGAGGACGGCATGACCCCATTTGGTGGTTGCGACGTCTGGCTTTGAATCATGGCTTGCTGCTGCTGCTGCTGCCGTCTTCGCTGTTCCTCTTGTTGTTGTTGTTGTTGTTGCTGCTGCATGGCGAGTATCGTAGCTGGGTTCTGAGATTGTTTGAACCGTTGCAAGCTCTCCAGTCGTGCGTTTTCTTGAGCTTGCCGCTGCTCCTGCATTTGATGTTGTTCCCGAGCATGCCTTGCTTCGTTCTCCTTTTCTTGTTTGGCCTTCGAAGCGGCCTGCATAGCGTTTCTCTGCTCGGTTGCTTCGCGCTCTCGCTGTTTCTTCGCCTGCTGCTCTGCTTTGATTTGTTCTATGAGCTTGAACCGCTCAAAGCGGGGCTCGAACCCTGCGGCACCGACCTCCCCCTCTGCTACATTAGCTTTGCCTGCAGTACTAGCCGATGCAGATGGCGTTAGTCGCTCGTCCATGATTAGCATGAAGTGCTGTTCTTGTGCGGCTAGAGCCTCATCGGCCGCCAACTCAGCGACTGTCCTCTTCCGTGTCTTTGGCGCGGGATATTGCTCTTTGTGACGAGAATCAGTCATCTCTTTGATGAGCTTCTGAGCTTCTTGAAGACTGTCCACGGGATCCAGAAAGAGTGGACCGGCAGTGCATTCAACGATCCTGCTCTCGAAGTTGCGTATATCATTCGTACCCACCAACATCTTCTGCTTCTTGTTAGGGGGACCCGAAGTAAGAGGCGTTGATGGTACAGCAGAGAGCGGAGTCGGCGGATGCGGCATGGTCGCCGAAGCAGGTGTACGAGGTACAGTGCTAGTAGTTGACAGCTTTCGATTGACAGAGCGAGGATCAGGGGTGGTAGCGTAATAAGCTATCTCTGCCTGTAACGACAGCGGTGTGGGGAAGAGCACGGTTGTGAATTTGTTGACTTGTTCGGTAGTTCTGGGATCCTGAGTTGAAGCTGATATGTGAGCTGGGGCTTCGCCATTGGCGGTCTTGGCAGTGCTCGTTGCCGTCTCTTCGCTCGTGCCCTGATTCTCAGCCGTAGGGTCATTTGGTTCTGCCCAAGGCACGTAAGGCGAGGGTGTGAGATGCTCATTGTGGTTGTGGACGGAGAAAGGAGTATTCTTGTCATTTGCTGGATTGCCTTTGGAGCCCGGTGTAGCAGCAGCGGTCCTATAATCAACGACCTGAACGATCAGACAGCCTTGTGAACCATGTAAGCATCACTCATAGAAGACACTGTCCGGATCTAGTACCTTCGTAAAACTTGACCCCACTCAGAAGCAGTTCCTCCACAATGTCGTGCGGAACGGTTTCGTTCTTGATATGTTCGAGTAAAAACCTCATAGGCGAGCTATACGAGAAGGTGCCATCCTGCTGGTCAAAACGAAAATGTGTGGGGTGTAGGTGGAGAATGACCGAGGGAGGCGCTTTCCTGTATTTGCGCATAACGTAGGAAGTGCTTTTCGCTATATCGTCACCCATCTCAGCAACCTCAACCTTGACCGACCCGCCAAATTGGAGACGAGGGGACTTCGAGCTTACCATATGGCTCAACGACCTTCTTCTGTATTCTCCGGTCTCCATCCTGCCCAGTCTTCCCCGATTTAGCATCTCTCCTACGGGTACTGCTGCGAGAAGCCGATCCGTTCGTCACACCGTTCACTCCATTGACATTTGTTGCGCTCGCAGGGTGTTTACTGGCGGATGGAGCCCGCATCGAGCCGACGGACGGCGATGGTGAAGACTGGAAGGATTTAAGGCCATTGAGGCCCGTCTGGACTGCCGGGGGAGCGGGGCGCTTCATTTTCTGGAGAGCAGGGGCGGGTTTGGTTGCGATTGCAGTTGCCATGTTTCCTGAGCTTGCGGGATAAGACCCGTATGTTCGTTCCGAAGCAGACGTCTTCAGTCTAGGTGCGATTTCTCAACCCTACACGAACCGCGATACAGCCCGAAAGTCGTCGGACTGCGGTTGTAGCGACATGTAATGCAGCAGGCGACCCTAGGGCCCTTGAAGCTGTCCGCTTCGCTTCGGTTGTGGTTTCCCTGGGTGAGATGATGCTCTTTCTTGTTTCGTGTACGGTGCGGTATATCAGCAAAAGCGGGGTTTCTAAGCAAGTGATGCGTTGCTGAGAGGGCAGATCTACGAACAATGAGGTGGAAGCTGTATAGCGCCTATTTAGGTTTAGCGCGAGACTGTCATGTCACGCACTAGTAAAGTACTCAAGATGGGCCCTCCCAAAAAGTGTGAGGATGATCATCAAGCAGACATTGAATGACATTTGTTCTTCGTAAGCTTCCGAAAGACTACTGAAGCAATATACCAAAGTACTTCAAATAGCAATACTGTACATCGTGATCCACTCCGACGGAGCAAGATAATGAAGATGCTGTTAGGCAACGCTAATTCCATACACCCATCCAGCACGTACTATCTAATGAACTCCCATAGCCATGCTCTGTTTCCAAACTTCGTCAATGTCCCATCCGAACAACTTCTCGGCAGGTCTCCCGGTTCCACTTTAAAAATGGCTCGTTGGTAAATCGGGATGTCGCATATCCGTCGTCCCGCTTGCTGTGGATTGGCAAAACCGTTGTCTATAATATCAATCGGCGACTGATGGATATGTGTTTGTCCGAAGCCGAAACGCTGTCGATCAATCGTGCTCTCCTCAATCATGACCCCTCACGACCCTTCTCCAGTGATCTCCAACCATCAGACCCTCGACGACCTCCATGCCTTTGCCCAAGCCGATTCTTGGATCGTTCTTCCACCACTTCTCGATTGGAACATCGGTGCGGCCTCGCTCATCTTCACTGTCCACTAACCCACCGTGTCCACTTTCGTCGCCCACTACGATCACGATTTGACGGACCCAGTTGGTAATTTGTGTAATGACTTCGCCCTTCAGACCAGTCATGGGTTCTTGTATATAGACTATCTCGGGACCTAGGTGACGTAGAAGGTGGACGTGACCTTCTGGAGTAGTAAAAGGCATGATCATCGTCTCTTTCTCGACGAGCCTTTTAGCCTCTGCATATAATTTATCAAATTTCTTGGACCTCGGCGGTGAGGTTTCAGGATATGGATCGATGGTCGTTAAAGGCCTTTCCTCGTCATGACCTTGAGCGTCATCGTGCCCGATGTTCGAGTAAGACGAGTTCATCGACATAGAAGCTTGATTGCCTTGTTGATTGCCAGCGAGGGGGTGGTGCTTGAGTTCAGGTGCGTATATGAGCACGAAGAGCCGAGTATCATTATCGATGTGTTCGGGCAGGTGGGATAGTATAGACTACAAGGGACTATTAGCCGGGAAGAGCACAAAGTGACATCTCCAGCACCCACAGCATGTTCTTGGTGGTATGACACGTCTTCGCTGTGATTATAATCCGACTCCGCCGATAGCACAATGGCAATCGTCTTCCTTTTGCTATGGGGCTTCCCACGGGCCTCTGGTCCGCGGTGACCTGGCGCTCCGCTTGCTTGAGTCTCGGCTTCCTCTGACCATCTCGAGTGATCCTCAAAATCTTTCTTATCTTCCTCTCGAATCGAGGACAAAGCGCCCCCGACAGCAGCCCCAGCCGCAGTCACGCCTGCTACCACTCTTCGGCTGGCGCCGTCGAATATCTGCTGAGGGCTCGGTGTCCTTCGAATAGCGCCAGACATACGCGCAACCATGCTTTGGTCTTCTGCTAGCTGACCAGGACCCGGACCGTAAGATGACTGCCTCAGACCTGGGCCTCCGTATCCTGGGGGTGGTGGCCCCTCTCCCCTGCCATTGTAGTTCTTCCTGTCATATTCATCGTCATCATCGCCGTCTTTGCGCTCACTCCAAATCCATGCAGCAATACCGACCGTGGCGACAGTCACCGTTACGGCCAAAGGAATCCAATGTCCCCAGGTGCTTCTTCGCGTCGACGCGCCATAGGTTGACCGACGCGGCCGCTCGTAACGATCATACGAAGACATGAGTCCTGAATCGGATTCGCTGCAGGAAGAATGCCTGAAATCCACTTCTACCGAGACTCATTAAAACCCGGACCTAGCTGTAATGGTCCCTTTCGTCTACAACGTAAGTGGGGAATCAGGCTCGAGTGTGGAGGCTGGATGGCTGATCTGCGCAGGGGTGGCTTCGATGCAGGAACCAGCAGAACGGCCCGCCGTTCCTAGGGTTGATCATATCAAGCTCAAAGTCGCCAATGTACAGCTCGCCATATATGGATTTGATTGAGAGCCTGATTTGAATGATTACCACTTTCTACTGACGCCACTACAACTGCGCCGCGAATATGCCTTCTCCTTCTTGATAATGCCCCACGCAACAGCAATGCCACGCTCTCTGGGTCTTCAGGCCCTTGTACTCTGTGGGCCCGGAGTAAACCTTGAAACGCTCGCCGCTGACGAACCCAAAGCTCTCCTCTCCATAGCCAACCGGCCAATGGTATGGTACGCAGTGGACTGGTGTCATCGAGCCGGAATCTCAGACGTGACCCTCGTTACTCCATGCTCCTTGTCCAAAGCCCTCCAAGATGGGCTCGCCCAGAACCCATACCTTTCCTCGTTGTCGCCCAAGCCAGACATCCTCTCCCCAGACGGTCTCGACGATGACACACCCACTGGCTCGATCCTACGTCTACCAGAAGTGGAGGCGGCAATTTCGGGCGCCTTCCTGGTCCTCCCCTGCGACCTCGTCTGCGAAATGCCGCTGGAATTTCTTCTAGACGTATGGTTGATCCACCAAGACCCCCTCCAACTATCCCAAGCCCTCGGCCACCCCCAACCACCAGAAGGCAGCCGCCTCACCAGCGGTCTCGGAGTATACTACAGCACCAAAGCCCCCCACCACATCAAAGGCACCGAAACCGAATTCATCACCACCGCCCCCCTTCCCAAATCCTCCATCCCACCACCCTCATCCTCCCTCCTCCCTCAAGTCTCCCAACTCGTCAACGCCATGACAACAGACACCCTGCACGACAAACTCACCGCCAAAGCCTCCCTCCCCATCCGCCACGGCCTCCTCCGCGCCCACCCACGCACCTGCCTCCTCACCTCCCACCGCGATGCGCACATCTACATCTTCCCGCACTGGCTCCTCGCCTACGCGCGCGAGAACCCCAAACTCCAGACCATAGGCGAAGACCTCGTCGGCTGGTGGGCCAAAGCCACATGGCAGCGCGGTCTCGCTGAGAAACTGGATTTCCCACATAACACCGTCCCGCAGATCCTCGCCTACATCCACCCCACCTCCTCCCCCTTGATCCAGAGAGTCGATACCCCAAACCAGCTGCTGGCTACGTCTCTCTACCTCGCCTCACTCCCCCCATCCTCAGACCCCTCCTCCCCAGCAAATCCTTACGCCCACACCCACAAACGCTCCCCCCTCGCGACCATTCCCCCCAACACCTCCATCGCCGACTCCACCTGCCTAATCGGCCCCTTCAGCACCCTCGGCGCACAGAACACCCTCAAAGAAACCGTCATCGGCGCGAATTGCGTGACAGGGCAGCGAGTACGATTGACAAAATGCGTGGTCATGGATGGGGCGGTGATAGAGGATAATGCGGTGCTGGTCGAGTGTGTGGTTGGAGCAAGGGCGAAGGTGGGGCGGAAGTGTGTGCTGAGTGAGTGCATGGTGCAGGGTGGGTTTGTGGTGGAGGAGGGGACAGAGGGGAAGAAGGAGACTTTTGTGGGGGGTGGGGGTTTGGATGAGGGGGAGGTGGATTTGGACTTGGATGGGGAGGAGGAGGAGGAGGATGAGAGTGCTGTTGATGAGGTGGAGGGAGGTTGACTACACGACGGAGCGACGAGAATGCGAGATGACGAACTCCGAATGGCTTCACGGCATCTATGAAAAACGTCTGTACATATCCACAATATACCTAACAAAAGTGCGCACCCACTCTCAATATATACTCAGCCTTCCTCCCCCAACCACCCCTCCCTCCTCACCTCCCCCACCAACTCCCAAAACGCATCCTTCCCCCTCCACGGCCCACTCCCATGCCTCAACACGCCCCTCACATCCTCCACATCCCCGACCAGATCCCGCACCGCCTCCCACTCCCGCTGTTCCACCAGCACCCGCAAACACGCCAGCAGCGCCATCCACCCGGGGCTCTGGCCCTCCTGCGGCATCCTCCGCAGCACCAGCAGCATCTTCTCTGTCTCGCCCACGCGGGCATAGTGCTCGATCATGCGGTCCCAGAAGATCGGGTCGAGGGGCGTCTTCTCGGTCTTCACGCGGTGGAGCAGGCTGTCGATGGCGGTGAGGTCGGGGGGCGTGAGGGTGAAGTAGTGCGTTGTGAGGATGGTGTAGATGTGCGGGGAGGGCTTGATGTTGTTCTTCGTCATGTGCTCCATAATCGCTCGGGCGGCGGCGACGTTCAGGATCTTGGGGTCGAGGAGCCCGTCGAGGATGGTGCTGTAGGTGTAGGTGTTGGCCTTGAGGCCGTTGCGCTCTATTTCGTGGAGGATGGCGAAGACGGCCGATTGTTGCTCTAAGTGGGGTTTGGTGTGGAAGGGGCTGGAGGGGTTGCTGAGGAGGCCGTTGAGCATAATGGTGAAGGTGGCGATGTCGGGGGGGCAGGACGCGGCTTGCATGCTTTGCAGGATGGAATGGATCTTGGGCTCGTTGCTGGCGCGGACGGCAGGGCGGAGGGTGATGTTGTAGGTTTGGGTGTCGAGGGGGAGGTTCTGTGTTCTGGCCCATGTGAGCACGGTGTCGGCGAGGTTGAGGTTGTTGGAATGGGCTAGGCCGGTGAGAGCAGCTCGGATTGGGTCCAAGGAGGGTGTTAGCTGATCTTCAATCACTTCTTTGGTTGGGGATGTTGCTCCGTTAGCGCCTGGAGAGGCTGGTTTCCATATCTTCCTAAGGGCTCCCAGCGCATGCATGCCAGATTGCCAGTCCCCACAGGCCATCAAGCCGTGGATCCAAATCGTCCAGGTCTTCATGTTGGGCTCGATGCCTGCGTCCAGCATGTTCTTCCATATTTCACGCATTGAAGTGAGGTCTCTGGCAGCGGTGCATCCTGTAAGCATAGCGTGCCAGTGCCTCAATGTCGGCTGTTGATTGATTTGAATCATAAAGTTCCACACTTCAACCGCCTCCGCTTGACGTCGGATTGCAAAGAAGGTCGAAAGAAACTGACTGCAAAGTTCATCACGATGTGTCTCTTCGATTGCTCCGGACCCGGTGGACGCCTGGAATTTGTGCCAGACCCTTGTGATTTTCGCTGCATCACCTTGCTGCTTCGCATTGCGTAGAGCGCTACCTAGCGTCGAGGCGGCATCGGGCGCTGCTTGTATCCGTCCTGGTACCGACAACGATGGTTGCGGCTTGTAAGGCTTCTCAACAGAGGCTGGCGCTGGGTCGAGGAAGATCGGAATCGCACTCCATCTACGTACGATTCTTTCCGCCGTAGGTTGAGCAATGTCTGACTTCATCAGGCACTCAATCGCTGAATCCCACCCGATCCGACCCCATTGTACGAGAGGCCTAAGGGACCGAATCAGAATCTTCGAATCGACCATAACGGATTCTTTCAGAGACCCTTCTTTTTGTTCACGGTTGAGGCAGTCGAACGTCACGACAGCGGCCACTACCATCTGATTGGTCTGTTGACAGCTACCAGGGTGACGAGGCCAGTACTCCGAAAATCGTTGGGAGATATTGGGAGGTGAGCTCTGAGTATCCGCCTCGACGGTCTTCGAAGCCTCGCGGCTCCACTTCGAGGTTTCTCCAACCACGCTTGAAGATGAGGCAAGAAGAGAGGACGAGCCGTGATTGTTCGCAGTATCCTCGAACGATGAACGTGCAGGGTCTCCATATTCCTTGACTAGTAGTCGCCAAACCTCGATGATCTCTTCGAGCACAAGTCCAGAATAATCCTTGGCAACAGTTCTCCCTGCATAGTAAGGGCTCAACGATATATAGCCTGATACGAGATTCCACAAAATCTGATCCCACCAGTACTTCATTATGTTATGTTTCCGATACGCTCGAATGGCCGTGGCGACCCGTGGAAGTTCCACTGGCTGCGGGAACCGTGCGCGTGTATGAGTGACGCGAAGTAGTATATCTCGGAAGACGTTCAACTGCGGCGCCGTGAATACGATGTCATCATCGCGGCCAGCATCTGAGACCATCTGTTGCCATGTCTTTGAGCCTAAAAGTTCGTGACAAGCCTTCCACATTTCTACCAAAGGCACCCGCTGCACGTAAAGCATATGTTCCAATGTCTGTATATGCTCATCCACGAGCTTCCTGGCAGGAACAACATGTACAGGCGGGACATTACTGTTGATTTTCTTGGCCCTCTGATCAAAGGTGATATCTTTCCGGCGAATACTGCTTGAGAAGAGACTTTCAAGTTGTGGGTCGTGCTCGGTGTCTTTCCGCCTGTTTGGCGATTGCGCTTGAGGCAGTGGCCCATATTTCCCCCCATTTTTGCTGAATACCTTGGGGCCTGCGAGCTCATGATGCTCGCTGTCTACGAGCTTGCCGAGAGAAACAAAGCCTGCTCGTCGAACTTGGTAGCCCCGGGTTGCAGCTCCGTGTCGACATTGCAGACAAATGTACGGTAAGCTCATTGCGTGGTACCAAAGGGCTGCGGTGGCAGCTGTCAAGTGGCTTCATTTTCGCCGAGCAGCCGGCTGCATTGTCTAGTCCTGATACCTTTCCTTCGTGGTGTCTAGTAGAGACCCAGCTTTCGTACCTTGCACTAGCGTTCCCCGATTGCCGCTATCTTATCATTGATCTGGACCCTGTTTTTGTGACTTTCTGGGTACTTTAGTACTGGGCCGGGGGATCGCGGCATCGTGGACACCTTACATGGGCTTCTCATGCGCCCTCGCTGACAACTGGTGAGCCGACTGTACTTAGTTGCCCTCCCGCACTAGAACATCATAATAATGACCACCTTGGTCCCACGAGGACCCTACTCCAGGGAGGAGCTGGACAGCCTTTATCCGAGGGGCTTACAACTCCAGCTGGTGCAGGTAGTAAGTTCAAAATACTCTCATTTTTCTGCAATCGTTTTAGCAGCTTTCTTGCCAGCTCTTCGCAATTTTTCCAAACCCGGACAATGGTCAATAGACTGACTCAAGTGTACTTGACAGCTGCTTCGTCATGGTAAAGTTTGTTTAATATATGCGTAAAAGCTTCTAGAATCTGAGTTTTTTTACAGGTGAAAGAAGCCCAGTCTCTGCCCGATTCCAAAATGTAAGCCCCTAGATGATCACAATAAAAGGAACGCCTGACACCCTCTCCTAGGCCGGTCTGCCAGCATGTACGTCTTATATCATACGTGGCAGTCTATATGTTTATGACCGCTAGACTGGCCGTACTGCAATGCTGCGAAACGAATGACTAGTGTCCAGATGATCAAGACAGATTGGTCATCCTGGGACAATCTACAATGGAGACGCCGATTGGAGAAATTTGGCAAGGACGATAGTCCGGTCCTTGCAACTGGGCCCAACGGCGAGGTTGACGCAGTATGGTATCCGCACCTCGACCAAATACTACGATTCCCTATCTGACACGGGTCGGTCTAGTAATCTGGGTGAACTGACTGATAAGGGCCGCGAGACTACACTGGTACTGGGGGAGCGACTGCGACATCTCTACGTTGATCAGCTCGGCTTCATGCCTAAAATAATTGCTGATGCGGATATGATGTACCTACGAGCTACACCCATGCCGCGCGCTTTGGAGTCTATGCAGCAAACCTTCTGTGGAATGTACCCTCTCACGGCGCGCACGGCTTCTTTTCCACCTCCAACGGTAATCACGCGGACACCCGCTGATGAGACCTTGTTTCCCAATGACAGCAATTGCCGCCGGTTCAGCCAGCTAAGCAGAGCTTTCGCACAGCGTACAGCGGATCGGTGTAAGCGAGCTTCTCCATATCTACCAACTTCGCTGAGTCAGTTAAGGGAACGATACGAAAGATATGGACTATCTCTCGTCGCTGATCTCGAAATGGATGCCGGAGCAGGACGACGGCTCCCACAGGGTTGCAGTCGATTCACATCCGCGGCTCAGCGGTATCATGGACACTGTCAATTCAACATTAGCGCATGGCACCAAGACACGCTTACCAGATAGATTCTACGACTTCAAAGGACGAGACATAATTGACAGGATAGCAGTTGAAGAGTAAGCAACCTGGCAAGAAACTGCACCTCGCCCGCTGACACTCGACCAAGATGGTTCTCGGGGTACAAAGAAAGCCAGGAATACAGAACCGTCGGTATTGGCGCTCTCGTAGGCGACATTGTTTCACGTAAGTCCTCATTAGCTGTTCCCTTTCACCCGTGCCCAATATCTGACACAACAAGGCATAATGGGTAGCGTAACTCACAACAGCGACGATGGCATGCTCGAGATTGGCGGCAAAGACGGCTCCCTAGGTCGTGGCCGCGGTGGCGAGAAGCGCATCCAGTTCGGCCTGAGCGGCTGCCACGACACAACACTCGCCGCTGTACTGTCCAGTCTTGGGACCTTCGAAGGCGTGAAATGGCCAGGCTATTCGAGTCATCTTGCCGTGGAGCTTTTTTGCAGAGAGGGTCAGCAGGAGTATTCTAAGCCTGAAGACGAAAAGCCCCTCCGGTCCCGAATGCCAAGTTTCTGGATCTCGAAACGGACAAAGGAGGCTGAGGGTGTTATCTCACGCAAAGCCTCTGACCATCCGAACGAAACGGAGAAAGAGAAGATGGATGGCTATTTTGTGAGGCTGAGGTACAACGATCGTCCGATGACGGTCCCGGGATGCAGACTACCTGGGAAGCATCTCGAGGATGACGAGAGCTTTTGTACTCTGGTCTGTGACCAACACCCCGGGTAAGATAATCGTGTAGTGGCTAATGTTCTCATACAGGAGGCTTTCAAGGCTATATGCGATAGATTCACGCCTAGGAACTGGAAGGAGGCCTGCAGTTCGAATCTAGACGAGCCACGGTTCCCGGCAACAACGCAACATGCTGGCTATTGAGTATATAAAGGAACGCAGTTATAATAGATATAGATCGGAATTAGAGCTTGCAGCGATAGCGAGAGGCCTATCTTATCCCATGCGCCGGCAGGGTTCACTTTCAAGGGCGCCACTCAGTCCTTGGCACTCTCAAAAAACATGTTAACGATTTTACGTTGGAAAGATCAACCATTGACCATCCGTTGCAGAAGAGGCAAACAGTCAAAGCGTATCGCGTCCCTGAGGACAATAACCATTGAGCGACATTGTAAATTGAACAGAATCAAGACCGAAGGTCTTAACAAGCTCTTGCCAAGACAAAGTGCACACATTGCTGCCAGCGCATGGCATGCTATGCGCATTCTTCTTTTTCCCTTTTCCTCCCATTTCCCTTTTTATTTAATTATATCCTTCTTGCATTGGGTACAAGGGATATCGATTATCTTGCGCCACATTCACGTACCCCATCGAGCTAGCAACTGGTTGCCAGCGTTTGCCACCAACAATCAAATCGCCCAGTACTACTTACCTTATACCACATCGATAAAAGATTGCCAATGCTTCAAAGTTTACACAACCAACCTCCACCTCTCATAGGGGCCTAGCTTACCGCTCACGAAGTCTGGGAACAAAATCTCAGCACCTGCAGGATATCTTGCACTGATACTGACAAACAGGATTCTTGAGCACATGGAGAAACTTATTAATACTTGTGATTTGCAAAGACTTGCTTCCCAAACCTCCTAGCGTTTTAAATGTCCAACAAGAGATGCAAGATTCCAAGAAGGGCGGTTGGAGGATATTGTTCATTCATCAGGTATGAAGGTTGTACCGCAATGAGAAGATGCCGAATGGGTTGTTGGACGAAATAGGCTGAGGACCTCGCTTACGTGTTTGGGGACATCCTGAAGAGAGCCACTGTGTTGACCCTGTTCCTGATGGTCTGTTATGACCCCTGGCCACGTTCTAAGCAGAACAAGACATCTACCAGCTGAGACGTTTCCAAGGCTGACAGCACATATATCGACTTGTACCGAATTTTGAAGTTCAATCCAAGACACGATTCGCGTGCTCTCGCTGTGAGTAGCTCTCGGGAGGCAGGACACTTGCCATGTGCGCGGTTGAGCTGCAGCAGCATGTTCAAAGTCGAAATAGAGAGGAAGCGGTTCATTTCGTGGACAACGCTATCCACTCCCTTGTACGATGACCTTCGCCGAAGCCGACTCAGATAGTGGACACACAGTCCATCAGAAACCTCTCCCTACAATTTTCGGCGCCATTAGGTACATCGGATGTCCTGGACTTAATGCCGCGCCCTCCGCATCCCGCCCAACGTTTCCCCTTGGTAAAGTTGCCACATTGATCATGCCAATATTATACTGCGATCTCGTGCCGCAAAGCTCAATCATCTGTCCATAGATGTATTCCTTGCATTCGAACATGCTCGGTTTGCTAGCAACAGGAAACCCGTTCGGTATATGATATCCCAATGCGCAGCCATAGTGCTCGTGCCTCGACCATGTCCACATACCACGGGCTGCGTCAATTCGAACCAGCTTGGTGCAGAGGTCTTCAATGAGAGCTTCGCAGACTGTGGGATTGGGGCCCGGGAACGGGATACCAGGCTCTCTGTCGCATTCGATGCCGTATTCGTCTGCGAGGGCGGTGGTGTTGTGGGGAAACATGAGTTGAGGGTGGAAGTTTGGGAGGATGTAGGCTGAGGCTAGAGATACTGGGATGAGCAGGCGTGGTAAGATGAGGGGGTGCATGTTTGTTTCGGTACGGTATGTGGAGAGTCTGTGAAAAAAACACCATTTTCCCGGGAAATCCATCCCCTTCAAGTGAGTAGAGCGCACGGGGCATTATGCGAGGCGCCTAATCTATATACCCACGTCAACCATCGGTCGTGGTTTCGCCTAGCCGAAACAGCGGCCTTGATCTGCCGCCCATGAATCCTGAACCGCGAAGTGCTAATTTGCTGGCCTCTTGAACCCCCAAATGTCAACACCCGCATTCTATCTACATCGGCCCGATATGAGTGTTGTTCCGCGCTCTTGTGTTAATCAAGAAATGTTCAACGTCAACGTACCTTGTGTATCGGGAGTTTGCTATGAAGGTATAGCCGAGTCACAGAATATAATGGCGAAGAAACATTAGGAATACAATTGGTCTCTTTGCTTCCCACGCTAGTGCCCAGCACTATATAGGAAAGAACTAATTATTTTATGGAATTTCGGGAGGAGTTGAGAGAAGATATGAAAGAATATCGAACTAGAGAGACTCAGCAGACAGTATGGATTTCTGATTTTTATTGGTGCCTCACTAGTATCTCATTAAAAAAGTCCTATAAAGTAGCAATGCCAGGATTTATAAAGTTATAGTTCTGACGACATTGTCCACTGAAAAAGTGCTACTACTTACATATATGTATTTATAGCCGAAGCAGACAATGATGAAGAATTATAAGTCTCTCAATTCGCTCATGTCCAGAGTCTTGAGAGAAGGTAGAGGGAGTACTATACGTTGAAGGAAGCCACTACCAAGGGACCTGTCTACCGTCCCACACCCACAACTTTCCACCATGAGTTTCCCTGGTAGCAACATCAAAAACCTTGATCATCTTCTCGACGCTTTGCTTCGTGGTAATAGCGGCCTTCTCAAGGCCAAACAGAACAGCGCCGTTATTACCCATATCGGTCTGAACCCATCTGCACCGAATTAGCAACAGCTCCTGTTCTCGCTCCACGGACTTTTCGGCACTTACCCTGGATCAATGGGGAACGCAGTCAGCCAAGGCTCCTCGAAATGGATTGCCTTGGTGAGATAGTGGAGGACGACTTTGGTGGGCGCATAGGCAGCGTTTTGCATAGGGAGCATGTCCCTGAGGATAGTCAATAAAAAAAGTGGCGTCATGATACTAGGACGATTGCCACTCACTAGATCACGATGGTGTCAGCACAGGGCAACGTACAAAGCTATTTGAGAAGGTCGCGTGGAAGCATGCTTACCGTGAGAAAGGCGGCAGAAGAGCCCATGCTTACCCACACGGGGTTTTTGGACTTCTTTAGCAGGGGCAGAGTGGCTTGATAGAGCCAGATGACGCCGTAGGTGTTTGGTATAGTATGCTTCTGCATGTCCTCAACCTTGACTTCGGAGACTTTTGGGTAGACGTAAGAGATCCCCGCATTGGCGATGACAATGTCCAGATGATCGATCCCATGACGGGCAAGCTGCTTCACAGCGTCGGCAGGATCTGTTGAGACAGTGGCATCGATCTTGATGATCAGGAGAGAGGTGCCTTCGGCCATGGGTATATCATTGAGAGCTCTGGAAGTTGCATGAGCGGGGTCGCGGTTGGCGGCGATGACTGTGTGGTTCGGTTTGGCGAGGTAGAGCTCAAGAAGGCCCTTCCCAATCCCTCTGTTGGCGCCAGTGATGAGCACAGTGGTTGGGGCCATGCGGTATCAAGGATGTAATGATAGTGGCATGAGAGAAGACTAATGCGAATGACAGAGAAAGAGAATGGTCAAAGTAGGGTAGTACTTGCTTGGTAAGAGAGGGCTTACTCTACTTACACACTGCTTGATAAGCAGTCATACTTACCGTAAGGCTCAGAGTAAAAAGGATACGGGATTGCATGCTTGTCCTTTGTACACAAAACGCCATGCCACGACACGTTCGGAAACGGTCTAACTCTCTAAATGCTATAGTCTGATGAAGGTCATGCAATTGTTACCAGTATCATGTCGCAATAAGAGGGCTTTGCTACCTTACTACAAAGTACTTGGGTCGTTGAGGTTAGCCCGCACTCAACGGATGTACGGGCCGGGATCCGATAATCTAGAGGCTTGGCTGAATTCGTTCTGGGCGCGAGTCGACGCGTAGCCCAGCGCATTGCAACGAATCTCTCGAGTCATGAATGCAGTATTACAAACAACGCCTTTCTTCGAATCAATGTGGGAACAGGTATGGAAGATCTAAGAGGCTATGAGTGTAGTTCCCGCAGCAACTCAGACTACAGTGAGATTCTGACCACCATCAGCGTCTCAGCACTCGATTCCTTCTCCTGATGGCAGCCTGATCGCGTCTGTATTCCGTGACCAATTGATCCTACGCTCGTCTTCCGACGGTCAGACATACCATACTTTTCCGTTGCCCTCAGAGGACCGCCTACCATATCGATTCCTGCACTGGTCTAGCCATGACTTTCGCAGTGGCTCCCGAGCGACGACCCGATCGGTTGAAGTAAAAAAGCCTCTCCGGATACTGCTCGGAAATGACGAGCTCGTCAGAGTGTATGAAGTGGACAACGAGCAGTGGACAGCTGTCATACAGGGTGTCTCTAACAATTTCGGCAAGATAGCAAATGTGATCTTTGGTGCAGATGAAAATGAGATCCTGGTTTTCTCGGACTTCGGAGTGAAAGTCACGATATGGTCTCTCGGTACCAGCCGGGGCGTCGAAGTCCGCGATCCCAAAAGCGGTTGGAGCTATGATATTAGGCCGCGGACAGGACATTTGGCGATCCTCACACGAGCGGGCGCCGATGACACTTTGATGCTGCTATCCCCGGGAACCCATCAGATGTCCAAAATTACAAAGTTGCAGACTGTGGATGCACAGGGGGTGAGATGGAGTCCAGATGGTCGTTGGATTGCTGTCTGGGATGTAGCAAGTTGTGGATATAACGTTATGGTGTACACAGCCGATGGTCATCTATTCAAAACTTACGATGGGGGCCAGACATCTGATAAGATCAGCTTGGGAGTTCGGAGCTTAGTCTGGCATCCCCAATCTGAGTTCTTGGCTGTGGGGGATTTCGAAGATGGGGTCACACTGCTCGGCAAATCCACAGTAAGGAGACGATGAAGACGCGCTGCTAGAACGGTACTGACCTATTGTTAGTTCTCTCCTCTGGCTAGATTCGCTCACACTCCTTCCATCGAGTCCTTGCAAACGGTAGTATGGGAAGAGCACATTGACAACAAGGGAGCTAGAAGTTACGCACCAGCTGCTCAGCCTTCGCATCCTCCGCCCAGTTCATCCTTTGCTGGTATCAAAGTCCCAAAGACGGGCATATCGCTCATTGTGTTCAACGGAGATGGAACGCTCTTTGCGACTAGGAGCGACTCCATGCCATCTACAATATGGATCTGGTCCCAAGACTCACGTACGGCAGTGGCGTGTTTGATCCATCATTCACCTGTGAGGAGTGTTCATTGGCATCCAACAATTTACGACATGGTTCTACTACATTGTGCGGTTGACCAATCCATTATTTATGTCTGGAAGGTGTCTTCAAGCCGTCCCCGCGTACTCCCTATCCATCTGGACAGGACTGGTGGTAGACTCGAAGCTTACTGGGTTTTCTCAGCAGCACATGAGTCTCCTAGACTGATGTTGGGAAATGCTCATAATTATACCACTCTTTCACTGAGTGCTGATGGGGCGATCCTACCGGAAAAAGAATCTGGAGGTACACTTTATTACGAACCCGATGATAGATTTGATGAAGGAAATTCCATGGATCTTTCGCCCATAAAGCTATCCCAAGAAGGTATGACCACCAAATTTCCGGACGTCTCTCCCGGAAGCTCTGGAAGGTGGGGCGGGTCAGATGATCTTGACGATACTTTCAGCTACCGGCGGCGATGAAGTCTCGCAGGGTTGAATCTTTGTCTTCGACCCAATCCTGTCCGGATCTTCATGCTATACCACCATCAACAATCCGAGCCATTGAGCTCCCTCGCCTAGGCTGAGCTTTGTCTCGGCTCCTTAGAGCGGCGAGTCCGGCTAAACCCCCATTCTGGATCAGATCTCAACTCAGCACCCGACCTCATGCTTTAATGGACACGACGCAGGTTCGATATTGGGATTGTGCATCTCTGGTTCAAGCCGTCTAGTTTGCGGCACCTGGATCACTGCTCACTATAACCCTCATGGCTGGTAATCAAGGACTTCCTTACGTTCTTGCACCGCCACCATGGTCGTGCAAATGTACGGCTTACGTTCTTCCATTCTTCTATTCAGCCTCAAAAGGTTTGCCGGTGGACATAGCTTACGCACCTCTTGAGGCTGCCTCGCCCGCATTTAGCTCTGAATCAGAAGCGGGCGTCTACAAGGGTGGTCTTTGTTTTCTACAGATCATCAGGTACACGGAAACCCCAGTTGGTCCATACGATGAGATGGCTTTGCTGCCAGGAGACTTCGCTACGCCCAAGTCGCAGGGACAAAGTATGCGAATCACTAGGATCTACGTCAGTCAGGATGATACGTGCTACAACGGTCAGTCATAACCAAGTTGTACAAGAGCCACTCAATAGACCGCTGACCTATGCTCCAGGCCGCAAAAATTGGAATATTCCTAAGTCCGTGACGTGCTTCCTTACTGTCTTGCTGCGCTTCTGATCCGACATTGTCTGACACAGGGCTTGCCTTAGGCATCTAGCGCGCTTCGAGTTTAAGCCGCTATCTGCTTCTCCATCCAGCTCGTCTTCTAGACATCCTCAGCCACCAATTACCGTCGCTGTTTTTCCTCCTAATCGAGATGACTCGTCCCCATCGAAGCCATTCTTTAATATTACCCTCCAGCCGCTATCATATCTTCCGCATTCCTACTCTTTCCCATTTGATAGCAATTGGGCGACCTACTTTGGCTTTAGCAGCCATCTGGCCCAACCCCCGCTTCCGAGTGGGGGTACAATGGCAGAGTGCGGGAGTGACGCCTGGATTAAAACAAAGCCAAGACTGAGAAGCCGGAAAACTCGAATGGTATGGTGGGACATGAGCCAACATCGGACCGAAATGGATCGGGGACGAGATGAGGGAAGTGGAGTGACAGAAGGCGACTCTCTGTTGGCTCAAAGTGCGTCGCGCGAATCGAAACGAGACACTAATAACAATTGGTGGCCAGGCTTAGGGAGATGGAGGGTTGGGCTCTGGCTCGATGACGCCGTGTTGGAGCTTGGCAAAGCAGAAGGAATGGACACGTAGCATGAGCATCTAAGTCCCGTACTCGACATTTATTGTCTGCACACTAGGTCTGTCGGCTCTGTCACGTTCCAGGGAATCGATTGTTTAACACCCATTTGACGTGCTGGCGAAATAGCGGTAGACTAAACGACCAGTGATGGCCTATTGCCAAAGTGGCAAAACGTTACAGCGTTATAGATGACTTCATCGAAAGGCTCTCCTGGACGCACAAAGAGTCGCGCTTTCAGATGAGTGGGGATGCAGGTTGGCATCTACTGGTGCAAAAGTGTGTGATAGCCTCAAGCGAGACCGGACTCCCAATTCTAGATTGCGTAGGTACGGAAGTCAGGAAGTTTCTCGGGCTTTAATCACCGCCGAGCAGAGCACTGGTAGATACATCTTCAAGAAATATCATACGACGGTCCGCAGCGTTCGAGCTTGGGATATTGACTTGGAATTGCAGTTGCATAAGAAAGGTCAGAAGCTTTGACCCTATCTGTTCTCGTTTCCCTGCTAAATGCACCCCAAGGTATAAGTCTGTCGCTGTTCTCATCTGGCCCTCGCCTCCAAATATTGCGGTTGTCATGACATTCAGTTATGTTTCAAGGAACTACTACTGATCAGATTCTGAGTAAGTCGATAGAATCGCACTTCATTCTTTTGAGAGAGTAGCATCGGGAAAGCTGGGGCATAGAATACTCTAAGAGCTACACTGACAGATTATTAGAAAGGGTCGATGCGACATATACACTCCCTCCTGCTATTCTTACACCCTTCCTTCGCTGTCTCGCAGTCAAAAAAAACTTGCGCTTGTAATCGATATTTCGATCTCTTCAGCTAGATTGTAAAAACAATAAGATTAGTACACTCAAGAGTCTGTGCGCTGTATCTCTTCCAGAAGAAGTTCGAGCTTGAGATAAAGCACAGAATAAGAGTTCCAGATACTGCTTGCGCGGAGAATTCTATCAGTAATATAATGTATGCCATGCGATGGCAAATTACCCAATCTAGAGCCTGCAAAATCGAATTTTTTTGCACTCAAACAAATGTACTTACGAGATAGCGAGGAACCAAGAGGCCAGCAATAATCTACGATCATAATAGCATTACGTTCAAGGACTATGAGATTATCTTGCTAGAGTGTAAGATCCAGTCTACAATTCCAGTGTGGAGATTTTGGCAAACATAGCTTTATCGATAGAATGTTTAAAAAGCAGCAAGAAAGGTTTCCAGGAGAGATGCGAAGGTGTCTAGAACTCGCTAACGAAGGGTTGCGAGCATAGCAGGAAGAGGCAGGAGGAGCCCTAGTAGTCTTCGAAGAGACACAGACTTGTCTGAATGAGCAGCGTTGTGTCTTGAGCAAGAGCATTACGCAATAAAAGATTAGCTGATTTACATATAGGAACCGTCTCAAGCCCTGGTAGCTCCGGCGACATCCCTATTATAATTTAATGTTTTGGCGTTTTGGCGTTGGGCCATCAATGACAGACTTCCTATTCCGGTACTGGTGGCCTGGGGATCCGACCCTCTCGTGCTTCCAATAATCATGCATGAGTCTCTGCTGCCCGGGTGTAAATTCGGTAAGGCTAAGATACATCAGTATGGTAGGAATGAAGGAGTGGGCCACACTGACCACTCGTCAGGGAGGTAATTCATGTAGTTGTGTATGCCTACTCAGGATGATCAAGTCAGTGTCGGGGCTTTGTATTGCGAAAACCGTGTGAGAGTGGGTACAAACTATCGAAGCCCGATTGGGCTGGGCATGTGTTCACAGTGTGAGCGTATGTTTGTGGCCCTTCCTGCTCCATTTGCGGGGGAGTATCGAGGACTTGATCGCCTCCATCTGTTTCCTCGCATCCTCCCTGGAAGGTGTGCCACAAGCCCATCCAATGTCCGACTTCGTGCGTCACTACCTTTTCGGCCCTATGGTCGCAATTGTAGCAGTAGACAGTACCGTTTAGGTAGCGGAAGTGGTCGTCTCTGGCGCCATGCATCGAATAGGCATCTACCACGACCCCATCCGCGATCTGCGATTCTTCCAAGCTGGGGTTAAAGTTGTGAAAATCCTGAGTGCGAAGCCAGTCGGTCGTCATTGTCATACCCCACAATCCTTTGTTATTCTTCATAAGGCCAGGGATGAAGTATATATTCATGGTCTTAGCGTCGCCTTTGCGTAGCTTAGATCTCATCTACGAAGTAGAACCGAGTCAGCGTACACCGAGAGAGGCTTCAAGCAGCACAGTTTCAGCTTTCACGAACGAGTGGGTGGATCTGGCGAATGTCAATTGCATGTGCGTACCTTGAATTCGGGATGATCCTTCAGTCTCATTTTTGTAACATCAGACGCCCACGGTCTTCCCACTGCCCATTTGGCGTTCTTTACATAGTTAGGTTTATCCTTCAATTTGAAAGATATCCCGTGAGGGGCAAAGTCCCGATTTAAGGTGTCCAGCTATGAGGATATAGTCAGCTAACGAATCATATGATTTGGAAGCTGCCAAATGACGACACAAACCTGTGCTATATAGTTCTTGTTGAAATCCTTCTTGGAACGGTCTTTGGAGTAAATAAGATGGAAGTAGGTTTCAACGGTGATTGGTTGGGACACGTTGCCAGGGGCGTCTCTCATCCATATATTGCGCAGTTTAATGGTTTTCTTTGAAGGTGGCAGACTTCCGCAATGAGGTACGAAGGGCTCAATGCAATCCGTGGCGTCGCCGACTATACACCATTAGATCAGCTTCTGCTTGGGCCATGTACCATAAACCTTACGCCTAGAGCATGCATAGGCCGAGGTGGCTGCCAAGGCTGCGAAGAGTGCGGTGAGATGCATCCTGGGTCAGTAGGAGACGGTGTGATTGGAGACCTGAAGTGTTAGGCAAATGTGGCTCTGAGTGTGATGGTATTCAGCGGATCTAGGAAGATTGTAAAAGTAGCTTGTCCATGGGATGCGGAGCTGTTGATTGTAGTAATGTATCTGGTATAAATAGATGGGGATGGGGAATACGATGTATCTTAATGTAGTTCTCTGCGGCGAAACTGTCCGAAATGGCGCTTTGCAATCGTTCTCATATCTTGAGCAATGAGCATATTGTGTATAGTAAATGACCAATTGAACAAGCAATTCTTGAGAGATTTTTCCGGATTTTCCACGCTAATACACATTATGTTTCTTTATTAAGTGATGCTTGAATAGCTAGCTCTGACGGTAGAAACGTGAAGTAGAGTTATTGACTCATCTTCATGGCGATAAGGTAGAAAATATAGAGACCATACTGTTGTATCATACCTGAGCTGGATAAACATGCGAGAAGTTGAAAAATGCTGTACTATATTCTAGCTAGTGTCCCGGCCTTGTCTAGACTGCCTACATACCATCAAGGGCATTGTGAAAGCTAGAATCTACAGCTTGGAGCCTGTCATGGAGTCTCCTTTGTTAGTTCGGACAGAAATTGACGGCGTAACAATGCTCTTGCATACTGTAGAAAGTATGGGTGACTCTTTGCTTAACATCTATCAGGAAGGCGATGACTTGAAGACGATAAACTGATGAACCAGTCGGAGCCCGGAACCGAGAAGGCAAACCGTTCAAACCTTTGTCTTGCCCAATGAAATATTCCATATTGGGACTCATTTCGAAAAAGGCCTTGCGGACTTTTGTACCGTGTATGCAACGCTGACAAGTGAATTCTGCCAGCGCACGGATTGAGATCAAAATCCGGAGAGAACGCAGTCACGTGACTTCTAATCTGCTTTCGGACTAATCCTGGAAGCCTGTCGATTTACTACGCTTCATGCGGCCGTGTTTCAATTCTCTTCGGTGTGCATCGCATCTGGCATTTCATCGGCCCACGGTCCTCCTGCACTCATGCGACGGCTTGGATTCTGCCTGGCACAAGGACTTTAGTATTGCATAAGGGAATTGACTCCTCCACACGGTCTTCAGACACGTTCGATCCATCTATGGTGTTATGATCAGAAGACAAGGTATCTAGATGCACGCAAAACTCTTCATCACATGTCATAACATTTACCAAAGCTGAACAACCAACTCCACAGGATATCATTAATCCTTCGAAAGTGGATCTGGGCAATAGCAGCCCCCAGGTCGGACGGTGGATGACTCGACTCATCCATAAGTCATATATGTTGTCCATAGGAATGGAATGTAGGCATACCTAGAATTTTCTTCGCGGATTCCGAATACAGAATTTCGAGGTAAAGGAGCTTGGTTATTCGATATTACTTCGGCAATGATTGGGGAGAGAAGAGCTGCACAGTGCTGTAGTGATCGACTATGGTGATGTTCACAAAATTTTCGCTGAGGGAGCCCTGTTCCAACAAAAAACACCTCGAACCGAGTAGCGCATCCATACCTGTGCTGATGGACTACTCAAAATTTCGCAAATGGTAGGAGACTACCGTAGGCTAACGTTACTCAGCTATTCACACATTGACTCATTTTGAGCACGTTATTCGTTTTCAAAGTCCAGGCATAGACGCAACGGTCTGAAGGAATTTTGTAGCGAATCCTGCACTGTACCAGATTTCTCGTCCACCAGCACTTGACAATTATCCATCTCTAACATTTGGCGTCCTCCCCTACAAACCACAAGATGCACGCAGCGTTGACAACAGCCATTGCGGCGATGGCACTGGGTGCGGTCGCAGCACCAATCCCTGTTGAACCCTTCTCGTGGTGGGAACCTGAGCCACAATTATCTGAGGGAGCCACGCAATGGATGAATCTCGTCGGTCACAATGTATCCGGTTTCCATCTAGACATGGTCACTCATTCAAAAGACGGCAGTCCGGTCATATTGACCCACGCACAGATGGACGCAATCATAGCCGCCGACGAGGATCCCGATGGACCTTTCGACTATGAGCCCAATCGTGGTCTAGCGGCGTTGAACCGAGATCCAACGGACAGACAGCATGTGGAGCAGATCTACAGGGTCATGGATGCGAACCTGTCGCGCGACGAAATTCATGACCTCTTCCATTCGAAGCTTGAGAAGCCAATCAAGATAAGCGATGCAAAGGTAGACTCGGCTATCATCACTCATGCTGCCACTGCACCCAAGAAGGCTAGGAGTGACAAAAGCTTTGAGGACTCTTTACCTCGTATACCGAAGGCAGAGGCATATGATAAACATCTGGAACTTCACAATTTCAATGTATCGTGGTATCAAAGCATGGCGGCGACCCACAAGAAGGACGGCGGAGGCAGCGCATTGACGGAAGCACAAGAGCAAGCAATCGTGGCGGCTGACAGAGACCCGTCTTTGCCGAAATATGAAGAAAACGATTATTACTACGACTCAGAAAGACATCGTGTGAAACAAATCTTCACGACCATGAACGCAGGGATGTCGCTTGGCCAAATCCACAAGCTCTTTCACTCAGAGAGTGGGAAGCCGATCAGAGTGAGCGACGAGGAAGTTGAATCGGCGATTGCCGCTCATGTTGCCGCTGCAGCCAAATTGGCCAAAAGTGACAGTTCTCATATCAATGACGCCCAGTGAAGGCGGACCCCGAGAGCTAACCAGATCCGGAGAAATTTCACATTGAGAAATGCTAGTACTTGTACTAAGTTGACTCACTGAATAGACCTCCGGATAGAAGGGATTGTAGCTAAGGGGCATTGACAATGGGTGGTCTATGCGTACTATAAGATGGGAACATGGAAACAATTATATCTCAGGTGCTAAAGGCGTTACGAAGGTTACCCAAATTTCATCCAATATTCGTACGTGTCTACTCTGATTCTGATTGCGACTCCAGAAGTCCAACGTGGGTCAAATGGACAAGACTGCCGCACGATTGTAGGAAATCCGAGCTTCACAGCGCTGTATCGGGTAATTTGATTGACATCTATGGGACCGTTACCGAAAGGATTCTTTGGGACGAGAGAATAATGCAAGACGGAAGACTCATGCTGGCAGACTGCCGAGATCTCCGCAGCAGGGTGGATAAGTAGTGCATTTATTCTTGGTTCTCAATTAATTGACTCACTCTAGTAGCCAAAACGAGAGATTATGAGACCCGAAAGTTACATTACAAGCGATCCTTCAAGCCCCCATTTTGGAAGGATACTTTAGTCTACATTGACTCTCCGTCGTGATATATACTTATATCCTCCCCCTCCTTCCCCCTCACTCTCTAATTCTCACAACTTCTCTCCAAGATACAAGAAACAAATAAGCACCATACCAGGCTCAAAATTGACTTACACTCTACATCAATCTACTTCAACAGCCAGCATATTTCACACTCAATACATACCACAAGATGCTTGCAGCCTTCGTAACAGCTGCCATTGCGGCAGTGGTATTCTCCGTCGCTGCGGCACCTATTCCTGGTGAATTTACCTCCAAGGGGCACATTATGCCATCGATGGACACACCAAGACTACTCGGCTCTCAGGAGAACCAGCTATTGAGCCAGATCGTGTCCGTGCTTCGATCGGAAACAGCAAACCACAGGAAAAAAACTATACGAAACAGGTGACCAGTGCCCAAGTGGGTGCAATAGGCGACGCCATCGCCGAGTATGCTGCAGCCGCAGGAACATTGACCCAACGTGACAAGTTCTATGTTAGTGAAGATCAAATAAAGGCGGACGGCTAATTCGTGGACCTCTACAGTCACAACATAACGGAGGCTCAAGCCCATGCAGCAACCCATATGTCGCCGGGCTCGGAGGCCATCCCTGGCCCATCATTGACAAATGCACAGATAGCGGCTATCATAGCGGCTGATGAAGATCCGTTGCATTCTTCTACTGAATCTATTTAGTATGATTACGATTCAGAGAGTCATCGGTTAGGCCAGATCTACCAAACCGTGAACGCTGGGATGTCTCTCAACGAGATCCACCGGCTATTTCACTCCAAATATAATGACAGACCAATCAATTTGACTGATACGGAGATCAGCGACGCCATCGTCGCGCATGCGGCCGCCGCAGGAAGGCCAGTCAAACAAGACCAAGTCCGCGGCGACGATGCACGCGACCCAGAACGCAATAACATGGATTATGTGTATTATCAGCAGATGATCGATCACAATGTATCCGATGCATTAGCTGCTACAGCGGCCTTTGACTATCAGCCTACACCACTGACAGACGCTCAAGTAGCTACAGTGATAGCGGCCGCAGATGCGCCATCTCCTCCAGCATTCAACGGTCATGCAATCGACGGAGAAATGCACCCCGTCGAGAACATTTTCAAGGCAGCGCACGAAGGCCTGTCGCTCGACGATATCTACAATGTCTTTCACTCCGAAGACGACAAACTAATCAATCCGTCTGATAAAATAGTCGATGACTACATCCGTGCAGTCCACGACATAGATGCCGTTGCCGATGATCATCTCGGAGGAAGATTAGTCAAACGAGACCAAATTGACGATGCATCCGGCTCAAAAGCTTATCATGATGCTTATCAGCGTTACCGGCAAGAGGCTGATCGCAATGTGTCCAAGAATTCAACTACGGCAGCGGCCTCTGACCATCAGCCTGCACTACCGCCTGATGCTGAACTAGAGGCAATGGGAGCGCTTCTTCAAGCGCCGTCTCCAACCTTCGACGTTTATGTAGGCGACATATAATTGCACGACGTGGGTGAGATCGTTGGGGCCATGAGCCACGGCAAGTCTATCGACGAAATCCACCAGGCTTTCCACTCCAAAGATGGCAAGCCAGTCTATCTGACTGACGAAGAAGTCGACAGCGCCATTCGTGGCTACTTCATGTATGCTATTTCTGACATTGGCGCACCGTGGGTTTAATCGAGAACAGACGGCCGCGGTACTGATGAGAATATTGAGGAAGGGAAATGATACACTGAGGTTTAACCGTCCTCAATACAACGGCCTTTTCTTGAATAGTCTATCGCATAGGCGCTTTACTGGCTAATGATATGCAATGAATGTATGAGGCATTACACTGGGATCAGGATACGGGGGGGTGGTCATGCCCTCATACATATAGGCGTTATAGGATTTATCAGAACAACCTTTTGATCTTCCTACATGTCTACGCTGACTCCAATCTACTATGCACCTTGATCTTGCATCTGTCTTCTCGCAACCCAACAAGAAGACAATGTTAAAACGGGGTTCGCAAGCGTTTGCAAACCGTTTCACACTATTGGTGCACTATTAGTTTAAATCGTTTAGTGCAGTTTAGTGCGGCATCTAGCAAACCGTGCACTTTGATGTAGAAGGTCTACACCACGGTTTGCACTAATAGTTCATAGATATCTTGATGTTTATATTAGTTCTAGATGCAATTCTGGAATAAATTTCAATGCTTTGTCGAGATGCCTGTTTTTTTCTAGCGTCGTCTGAAGAAAGA
>JAABUS010003120.1_pt1 | contig 28126 bp, 23 predicted proteins | sample 5560161 | NCBI WGS metagenome assembly JAABUS01 (sample SAMN10711885, study PRJNA513376) | rock metagenome | isolation source: Antarctica rocks | place: Antarctica: Victoria Land, Trio Nunatak nord | collected 2016-01-04
CAAAAAGGGCTGTTCGTCAAGTCTGTTCTATTATTGAGACTTGGCAGTCACCAGGATCGTTCTCTCTCCAGAGCACATCAGGTACTCTAGTAATGCAGTTCTCCTGCTCTTCCGAAGGTCCTGGTTTAGCGCGCCAGCCTCCCTCGAGCCAGGATCGTCGAAATGGTCAGTTGAGGTGAAGCCAAATCTTTCCGTTCGGGGGTAGCTTTGCCCTGACCGCGTTAGATGATTGACGTTGCACTGCCTAGAACCCCCAACAAGGCCATGCCGAAGTGACAGCTGTAGCTAGTCAAACGAGACAGGGACAGTATCCCGGTGGTATGCCGCAGTGCCGATGATATGTTCCACAACATTCGACGTGTCTTGACGATCTTGTCTGCAATCGCCCTAGATCATAACTGAAAGTCGTCAGCTCGAGCTAACTTGTTCACCGATTGAATACCATAGCGCGGATCACTCTGTCTGGGAAGAAGATCCTTTGACAGCGGCATACTGAACTGGCAGGCTCATCGGAAGGCTAGGCAATACCGGGGTTCAACACGACAACGTCTCCAGCAAAGATGGCGTACATTGCATTCTGAACTTTAATGACTTCGCTCCTGCATTGCATAACATCTAATGCTGCTGTCGACATTATCGCGTGGCCGGAAGGTCACTCCGTGAACGTGATAATGCACGTCAAGCGGGCTAAAGATGTTCACGAGTCGTTCAATCTCTTTGTCGTCGTGTAGTCCCTGCATTTGAAGCAGGGAACAGGGTGGTAAACAGTATGAACATTCCTCTGCTGCATTTCGTTGCATTTCCGGCTTTGGTGAATATTATTAGAGAGCCTCGCCGCGGCACATGTAGAGCAAACATGACCGTACCGATCGTTGTGTGTCACTGCCGCTCATCTGGTGGGCTCGATGAACGTTGTTGACATGCCCTCCTTACCGGAAATGGGAAGTGGAGGTCGGAAGAGCAAGGTCGAAATAGAAAATGATCTCCCACACTTGGCCCAAAGTTTCGGTCGATCCCGCGATACTTTCGGGGAAGCATGCAATTTTTAATGGAAAATCAACGCTCATGCAGCCTAAAAACAAGGCAGAAGTACGATAATGTCAGGAAGAGACAAGGGCTCGGAAAAGATCCTGTGAAGTATCTACCCGAACTCAAGACAGCAGGTGCTCCATGAGATCAGATATCGTAGACGACTCTCATCATTGTGGTCTCTCACGGCTCCTCATGGTGGCCTGGCGACCACCGACGCCAAAGTACATAAACAGTATTCAGGATGCCCAAAACTTCAAGGACTGCGGTTTTATATCGTAAAGACGAATGAATGATACAATTCTTATACTCGTATGATCACATGTGAGGTGAAATCAATGTTCGTATATCTTTTCGTCACGTGGACTTCGAACGGCGTGGCGCGGAAAGAAGTCCTTCGGCACGGCCTGATCTGCTCAATCGCCGCTTGTTGCCTCCTCAACTCGTCCCGACTTTGCAAGATCAAAATGGATATTGTGGGGGCTCTGTATCTCCACAGCTGTATTATTCATGTATCCTTTTCGGGACCAAACCGGTAATACAAAATACGTGCTCATTAAACTGTCCAAGACCACCACGCCACACATGAACAATCATCTTGTATGCTGAAATGACCAGCTCGATCAGATCGCGATGGTGACGAGCGTCAAAGAGAGCAAAAATGGTCTAGGCCCGATATTATTCCCCGCTTCTAGCAAATCGATGGCTCTCTTTAGGCTGTCGAGGCTGTGTTTGAGACTTTGAGTCCAGGGGTGGCCGGGTGATTGGCGCCCCTCTTCAGCCCAAGATCTCTTCGGGCAGTGAGATCCTCGACTGGCTTGTTCTGGGGCTGGCTGAAAGGCGTGGGTGCAGAATTCGGTGGCTGATTGCAGCTGGTCTTGCCTAAAGCAAATCAAAAGAACGCCAACAACCAAGATCGACACACCGTTGCTGTTCATTTGCCGACACTCACAGCCTGTCAATCTATGAATCACTCGGTGTGGCCCTCGACCTCGGCTCCTCAGAGAAGTTCTGGCTCCCGTCGAGCAGGTGCCTGGCTTCCAGGGCTTTGTAGCTAGGTATTAATAACTCGTGAAGTCCCAGGGTCTTACCGATTAGATTCCTCTGTAGGTGTGGACAGGGGACGTCGGCCACATATGAAGATGGCTGACGGTGGTATCATGCTGGTTCATTCTCAACTAGCCAGCTTCTCAGCGAGCTTTTGCGATTGTTGAGGAGACAGTGGATTGCGCCTCAAGAGTCGAGGGTGGACCTTGCAATTGCTCGCCTGCGCCAAACAAGGGTCGGTTGTAAGAGCTCCAAGCACCGTGCAGCGCTCATAGGTAGCTCCTTAAGCCTCCCCAAGTCATAATCGGCATTGCGACCTGCAGCCAGGGGTTTTTGCCGAGTCGTCCTTCCCAATAGTTTTGCTGGCCTTAGTAGCTTGGGCTGACTGGACATGTAGCTGTACCCGATCCGCTGGGGAGGACAAAAGTGTCAATCGTCTGTCGAACACTGTGAGCGTCGCTGGCTGGAATGGGGTTATGCTAGCGGTTCACACGTAAGTGGAATGGAGCTTGCCGATGCTGCGATCGGAAACAGGCCGTTGTTAGCCTGCACGGTCTGGACTCTGGACTTGCGTGCAAAGATGTTTCCCCTTGATTGCAGTCATCAGTCTCTCGCCCAACAGTCGCCATTGGCTCATCGCTCTCCCGTAGCTGCCCCTGGGGGCAACAGACCTGATACAAGTCGCCTAGCCGCACGGACTTGCCAATAAATGAGATTTGGTCACCAATAATAGCGAGTCCCCACTACTGAAGTACTACCGCATCATTATTACCGGCAACATACGCGAGCATAGGTCCCGCTTACCCATGGTGCTGTAGTACTCCGTAGTGGGATAGCCATTTCGGCCTGGGCGGACCTGCGTCCTACCGGTTTCCTTCGCTCGTCGCTTGTCTTGGAAAAGATGATATAGTCTGCTCGTCGTGATCTCAATTTATCCTTTCATCGAGCTGGCGGAAGGAACCACCCGGATGTCGACTTCGAAGGTTTTCTTCGCCCACTTGGCAAAAAGTATTTGACCCTCTTTCGTCCCTGCTCTTTCCGGTGGTGATGAAAGTCAATCCTGTACCGGGATTGGCATAGCAATTATACAGAAGAGAACCTCACGTACGCTGTACAATTCGTTCTCAGAGGAATCTCAGATCAGCGGCAGGGAACAACATCAACACTCGTTGTAGTGCATAAAATCACCCCACCACCCCCTCCAATCCACAACAGCCACATCTACTCGTCGAAGGTGGTGAACCCCAGCAAATCCTCGAAGTCTGATTTGACGATCTTTCCCGATCGCTTGAACCAGTACGAAAGCAAACCCCCCGGCCGATATCGTCTCATCCTTCCGGTCGAACGACGTCTGTTGTGCTGGCTCACTTGCGAGCCCAGTGCTCCAGACAAAGATCCATGATTATCTTAAAGTGTTTGCTCCACAACCACGACCCTCGGCCTCCATCGTGCTACTGAAGGGCGTTATGAGCGCAGGGCGCGCCACCCCAGCCTGCGTTCCAACATGGAGGGGGCACATTGAGACGACCAAGGACGCTTTGATTATTTTTGAAGCCGCTCTGAGCGGTATGCTTGCTCATTGCATCCGCAGACCTCATGACAGGGAACGAAACTCCTTGATTATTAGCGGCAATGTTTTTGTTTACGAAGAAGGGACTTCGGGCATCAAACGATGGACAGACGGTATACCCTGGAGTCCCAGTCGCATCTTGACCAATTTCCTCATATACCGTCAGCTCAACAGCCCATTTCCGCCAGGGGAGAAAAAGAGAGCGACGAAAAGGAGCCAGCGTCCAGTGAAACCGGGGGAGCCTTATGCTGCACCTTCCAAATCAGGTATCACGGAAGATTTCTCATTGTCAGGTGGATCTCCAACCACTCCTGCTATCAAGTCTGAAGAGAGTGTCGATAAGGACGCTGACCGATTTTTGGTGGGATCGCTTGTGGATTCATACGAGTTTAAAGAGGGTGGTTTGCTGAAGAAAACCATGACTGTCACTGTCAACGGTGTTCAACACCATCTTGTATCCTACTACTCCCTTGAAGATGCCAAGTATAATTTGAGCACGCCGAGAGATGATTCCCAGTTAAAAGACCTCCCGCTCAGAGATGAATTGCTGAATCAGCCCAAATTCAAGGTCCAGAATTTTGATGATGCTGGAGATGGTACTTTTGACCAGGTCGATGGCCAACAGGCTACGTTTCCTTATCTCTCAACTGGGTACCAGACAATGAGGCCATATTCGACGCCAACTAGTGCGTTGCCAACCCCTGCTCACGGCCAATTCGCACATCACGACCAAACATCTCCGGTGTACTACAGCGGCTTCCCACAGTATAGCCACGTCCAGACACCCACATCGGTTTCTAACGCGAGCTATGTTTCGGTCCCAACCACACCTTCGTACGCTCCACCTCCGTCTACGCCAATGGCATACCCTCAGTATCCCCAACAAACCCAGCAGCAGACACAGGCTGTTATCAAGCCAGAAGGACAGCACCTTTTCCACCAACATCAGCCTGCCATGCACCCGCAGTCTCAATACAACACTGGACATTTGGCTCGCCGGATGTCCCAGATCGAGCAACAGCATCTACAGAGTTCCTCTTTCCAGCAGACCCAGTCCGACTCGGTATCGAGCCGAGGTGGTTTGATGGCTTTGTACCCTAACTCTCACGATGCCCTGGGTATGAACACTGGGTTCTATACACACAATCCAAATGTATCCAGCACAGTACATGATAATTCAGCACTTTTACCACACCCCATGCAATTCCCTACCAGTTACGGAACGAACGCAGATGAAAATTATTACAGCACGCCTCGAGCTACATCGTAAACCACAAGGGAGAAGACTGGGGGCAGGTGGTTATTTCAAATTCTGTGCATACATCACTCAGCATCTGCACATTGATAAGCAACCCGAGGATCTCCGACGGCTGCTCGAGCCGAATGACAATATCATCCTCTCCCATGGGAGCAGAGACTATTGTACGGTCCTCGAGCATGGCTACAATTCTTCCGCCAATACTCGGAGACTCATCTCGACGGTCCATGTTGAGACGTCGGACGTCGAACCGCACCACAGCGATATCATTGAGTCGGTGGCCAAAGTCACGTGATTTTGTGGTTCGCACATATTGTACCTCAAGGCTCTCTCGGGCACAAGATGCGATTTGGGAGGTACAATGCCAAAGTGCAGATGTATCACCAAGGTATCTTCACTCCGTGGCTCTACCATGGCCAGCGATTCACCTAATCCTCCAAGCAGGGTTGCCACCAGAAACCCCTATCCTACCTTCACCACTCTACTCATCCGCTCGAGCTCATCTCTTCAGTCCCAGTCCACTAAAGACACATGGGCCCCTAATGGAAGTAGACTGAGCCAACATTCCTATGAGCCTTGACGTCCGGCAATTGAGCCGTGCGGTCCTGGGCCCTGTGAATTATTTCTCACACAGGTTTGGGCGATCACACGTTGAACATACATACGATCGTAAAAGTGGCATATGGTCTATGTACAGTGCTGGCGGGGACAAGGTGGAACGTAATGATCTGAGAAGCGTTTATTTTTTCCCACGCGAGCTCAGGCCACAGTTCTTGGCGGATGATTCCCTCATTACCATTTCTCGGCGGACGCGGGCGTTTCGATTTAGCAAAAGTTCACACATTTCAAGGTTTATGACTGTAGTACGGTTCGCGGGGTGAATGACAACATTAGTTCCAAAGATCCACGTAAAAGCCAAGCGCTTAAGAAGTAGCCCGGCTGTTTTCCCAGCGTATCCTCGCAGGGGAACGAACTGCACGCCATTCGGGCCGCTAGAGTGTGTGTTGATTTCCGTCTGGGTTGTACGGAGGCTTCTCCGCAACTAATTCTCCCATCTCCGTCCCAGTTTCAAGAACGGGGCAAGGTCTTATGGATCAGTATGACCCAGAATTCGAAAACCATCCCTCTTCGCGACCGCTGCATCCCGTTGGTTGCAGCAGCAGAACTCCTCGAGGCGGATTCGCGCACGCAACCATGGCTCGGGAACGTACAAATCCCTAGTCCTTGAATGGTTAGAAACGCCGCTTGTCAAGTGCTTTTGACTCGGTTCTTTGCTCCAGTGCCAGCAGCTCGGACGTTCATTCCGCGCTAGTCGAGAAACACATGCCATCGGATCGGGATCAAGCTACGTAATTTGGATCGAAAGTCGCTTTTCTGCGGTGTGAAACCCCCATCTGTGAATTAGGTGCTGAGAGATGAACGGGAACTGCTTGGAGGAAGGGGGGATAGTGGGTTCAGGGATTACATGAGATATAATGTAATAACGGGTGGACGAGCGGGTCGGAGTAGCTAATTATTGCTTTACTGTACTCACTGATCACGATCATAAACGTCATAAGGTAGCTGTCGGTCTTGGGCGACGGATTTCGTTATGTTGGCCTTGCGGAAAGTGGTGTCTGGATCCGATGTGCGAATACTGGTGTAACCCTAGAATCGGGTACCACGCTATTCCATTCGCTTCCAGCCCTGGTATGAATGGATTGAAAGACCGGAAGCTGATAGGGCATCGTCTCGAAAACGCTACCAGGTAATCAACGGCGGTAGATGGACGTCGCCCCGGCCGTGGACAAAGCCGGCAGGACGAACACACGGTGCGATCCGGACTGCCGCGGGCTTGAGCAGATATCCAAGATTCTCACCGGGGTTCCAAGTGACTGTTCGCAAGCAGCTTCTCCAGTTGATGATTCCAGCGGTACGATGACAAGACCGAAAAACCCAGTGGCGGTGCCAGATCTCTCTTCGACTGCTGCAGACAGAGATGCCCGTCGTTTTCCTCGTGGACGGTGTATACGTTGTCGGTTGCCGGAAGAAGGGTCACATCAGAACGGCAGAGTTTGGAAATGCAATGCAGTGTACATCGTTATCTCAACCTAGCTGATCAAGAATGGAAACCGCATCCGGTCAAAACCCCAGGGACACCGATCATCAGCCCATCATCAAACACATCAACCCATCGCTCCGCAGACCCCAACAACCGAATCCAACCCATCAGCTCCAGAAGGGACACACCGCCATCAACTCCGTCGCCACCCCCCCATCAAACTCCATGTCGCCCAACCCCGCCTGCTCCAGCATAAACAGCCGACTGCGCAACGGCTCCAGCAACGGGTTCTCCCTCTCCGCCAACATGCTCGCGATCGTGATCTGCACGCGCTCCTCCGGCGTCGGCGCTCGGATCGGCGGCGGCGGCGGCGTCGTCGGCGGGGTGATGAGAATCCGTGGGGGGGTGAAGCCCGGCGCTGGCTCGAGGGCGGGGGACCCGTACCGCCGGGCGAGGAAGGCGTCGAGGACTTGTGCTTCTTCCGGGCGGAGATCGATGCCCTGGGCGGAGAACCAGGGCAGGAGATTCGCTCGCGTCAGGTCGGACGGTTGCGCGGCTGGGTGGTCTGGCGGCGGCGGCGGCGAGGGGTGGCGGTGGTTGGAGGGGTGCGGACGGGGTCTCGTTCCTTCGGTCTCGAGATTGCGGCGTTCAGTGGCCCGGGAGACCAAGCGACGGGCACGGTCACCGTGTTGAGCCCGTGCGTAGATGCCATCGTGCACCATCCGTACCAACGTATCATACACCGTTAGTACCGGCCGGCTGCAGCCGGGGCCGTGAGGACCTGAGTCCTCACGTCCGATCTCGACCTTCCGGCGTTTGGGCGCCGAAGTGGCAAAGCCATTGGCCTGGTCGACGACCTTGGAGACATTGGGCGAACCCAATATGATGGTCCTAGGAGACGACAGCGGCGGCAAGGCAGGCGGCGTGGGTGCTTCGTCCATCCAGGAGGAATCGCTGCTCAGCGATTGCTCCATCCGGGCGATGAAGTTGTTTAACCGCGGTGGTGATCCGTGGCGCGGCGCCACGATGCTCACCTCCGCTGGTCTTATCTGGGTTGGCGGCAGCTGAGCGAGTGGCTGCACATACCGCCTCCATTCCTGTCGCGGGAGGTCGAACCCTGGAGATCGTGGCCTGCCGTTGGCGTTGGGGAGGGCTCTGGGGTTGTTGTTGCGCGACACCGTGGAGAGGGTTCCTGCGTTGAAGGAGCTTGGATCGAAATAGGCACGGTAAGATGCTGGCATCGATGGCATGAAAGATTGGCATTGCTGGGACATGTTGGGCTATATAGTAAGTAGTACGTGGGTAGTTTAATAGACAAAGTATTGAGTGAGCTTGGATGTGTGTGATTGTTATTTCATATATCTATATGTGTAGAGTCAAGTTTGATGAGCGCAGGAGAAGACAAGAATTATATAGCCATACCGGCATGTCCGTAAGATGGGAGACCCTCATGAACCTTGGATAACTCACTCAGGTTCGAGGTGCAGGGAGAGAAATCAGCTCAGATTCGCGGCGTCACTTCGGTGAGAAGGGAGATAACCAGCTCGGATCGCCCGGTCAGTGGAGGATTATTGCCAATTTGGGGTTCAAAAACCTCCAGAGGGGCTTGCACTTACCCCAAGTGGAAACCAGTGGAAAGGGAGAATATCACCTCAGACAAAATGCTCGTCAGGGGAAGAGCCTCGAAGGGGCTTGCACTCGTCCACATGAGATCCATAGAAAAAGACAAATGAGTACATTAGAGCTGATTGTTTCTGCAACCGTCCGCGATCGTACAGGCTGCCTAACAATCACAATTGAATATCCCACATGTTCTCAGTTTCTTGAGTCCAGTACGCTTGGTCGGCAATGGAAAAGAAGGTAGAGGCCGATTAAGACCAAGCGAGGGCAAGACAATTACATTGAGGTTATGACAATGGAACTGGGATAAGCGCAGAACCAGAGCAATGACCAAGCCGCCTCGACGACTCGCCGCGTACCTTAAATTCGTGTTGTTCGGCATACTGGCAGGTAGCAAGAGGTCAACGAGAGATCTCAAGCTAAGATTGACCGGATCTCAAGTCAACCGCCAGCCTTTATCTGTTCTTTCTAGCATGACTTTAAGCTCTTCTGCTAGGTCGTCCAGTTCCGACAGCCGGTCATGGTCCGCTGCTTTGGTACGATGTTCTTCTGCGAGGCCACTGAAGAGCAAAGCAGTCATACTGGACTTCCAGAGGACAGTCTTACTTCTCGTATTGATCGTTATCGAAGCTAGCAAAAACCCGAAGGCGGCTAGCAAGAGGCATGCTGGATACAGAAGCCACCAAAACTTGACTTGAAGCATTGGTTGCGCTTGGTGGGAGGTGCCATTCCAAGCATTGCCCGGGTCATGCGGCCCCACAGCTTGACGCATTCGGGTAGTGATGCTGTTGGTGACGTTGTCTATGAGCTCTGGAATGTCGACGAGCGTCATGTTCGCTATAGCTTGCTTCATGGTGTCAGAACCACCGTTGGTTGGAGATAGTCTGGGGAGTGCTGCAAATGCTTTCATCTCCTTAGGAGTGTAGTATGCGGTAGTCTGCTCGGGTAATGAGATATTCCCACCCAAACTGTCTTCGAGGAAGGTTTTGAGCGTGAAGTGTGTCATGTAGTCAACTTTGAAGTGGCCTTCTGGGTCGCCAGTGCCATTTGTATAGAGGTCAATGAAGCAACATCCGATGTCGTTATCGCAGCTTCCGGGGGACAAACTAAGACCTTGCTCGATTTCGTCACCCAATCTTGCTTCCAACTGACAGGTAGGGGTCATGTTGTCTATGGATTTTGGATCCTGATATGTGAGGTTGTTCTTACTCCAGGTCTGCGTTCTGTTTTCTAATAGCCTCCCGTTCTGCATCGAAGAATTGTATTCATTGACACACCAATATAGTGAGCATTCGTAAGCCGCATCGAAACTCATGATAGATATATTGAGCAGACTCCAAGGAATATAGCCGATATGGGAGAGGTTGATAGACGTCGAAGAGTTGATCAGCTGCGTAGAGTCTGTCAACTGTAGTCCGTTGTCAAGGAAATATGGACCCTGCTGGCCGACTGGAGCGGGCATATTGTTGGCCTGAATTGAATTGCTTATGTTCAGACACTGGTTGCACACGCCGAGAGACTTATACGATGTCCAGGTACAATTGCCAGTGACACAGGTCGCAGTCATGCTCGTAGGGTCCCCGAACAGCCCTTGGTAAGCCCCAGCTATTAGTGGCTTCTCAAGGGTAAATTCGCCTTTGTAAACGTTTCCTCCCAACATGTCCCGGTCAGTGGGCCAGGGATTGGTATACTGGCGAACCATGCCAATGATCGGTTTCGGTAGGCTGGAGTCTACGAATGACCCCACCGGCATAAAAACTAGCTCCTGGAAACATGGTTCAATCCCTAAGGTTAGAATGGTAATTGCAGCACCGAGGGAGACGAGGCTCCTATTAGACCCCGAGTCAGTGTTGAAATCGGCATGGGGAATATTTGACAATTACCATTTCTGCTTCGATGCAAGGATAAGTGCAGAGCCTGCTATCCCACGGCTCGCCCCGTCGAAGAGCTCCATCGTGTTCAGAGCGCACCTCTGCCGGAACAAATACCACTTGTATTGGCCTATCGATTCGGCAACGATGAATAGAATCAAGGCACTGATGATGTTCGAACAAATTGCAACACTCGTAGTCGGTTTGGACAATAGAGGCCACTTCGCTGCCGGTTTATTCTGGTGTTGGTAAAGGAGACCCAACAGTGCGGCCATGATAGAAGCCGCGATTACAAATGCAACGAGCTCTCTGATCCACCAGTCGTTCCAGATAACCTTAGCGGGCTGACGGAGCAACCTCCAAGTGAAAGAGTCTTCGCGGCCTTTACTATGCACTTTCCCCTCGGTGTCTAGACCAGGTGACAGAAAAGCCTCCGACTCTCGCCGCTCTACAGCCGTACTGACGGACCCCAGTGGCGACTGTAAGTAGCTTTGATGGTCCCTCACCATAAGAGGCTCGTCTCTAGCAACGGTCGAGGCGTCGATGGGTCCTGGGCCCGCGTCCTTGAGTGGAGGATAGTCTTCATCGGGGCCGGGATTCGAATCCAGGGGACTCTTGTCCGGCAGCTCTTGTTGAGGAAACGCCATGGCCAAGTTTGTAAGATGGATCAAAACGCTGGGTTCAGTATAGAATGTCTCAAGTTATCTGCTGGATGGAAGTCCGACTCCTCGGTAAGCGATCTCCTCCCTTTATACGCTTCCTCGAGGCCCATGCGTTCAAGTTGGCGTGCACCATATATGGCAGGGTGCTCGAAAATTCGATGTAGCATGCTTACGCAACCGAGAGAGTCCCCGGCAATCGCAACGGCCGCCACGCCCAAAGAGTAGCAGCGAAAGGCTGCGTCAGGACGCGTCACGACCTTGACGACCGTTCAATGAGAGCAGTTTCTACCGGTGCAGCTCGGATGAAACATGGTCTCGAATAATGCGCTTGTAGAGAAGGAAGCAAGTACCCGAAGGCGGGAAGGGTTCTTGCAACTTTGGGAACTTGAAATTGAGTGGACAGAGAAGGAGTATGACGGTGCTCCCAGTGATTATCTTGCCCGCATGTAGTCTTTTCGAAGTGTATTATCACCTTGCCGTATAGCCCGTAGCAAACAGCATGTGGTCAACATGCAGAAAATGCTGACTGTCTTGCTACGGAAGAGAACGGGTCGGTGTAAATAGTATACAGGACGAGTCTGACATGCAGAACGAAACCCCTTGAGCTGTCTAAAGAACTTGAACAGAGGGAGACTCAAATACTGTGACTTCACAGGAAAAGTCCTTCTAGACCTTTACCAGCACATTCGCCACCTTCCACCTTCAAGAGATGAGTGAAAATAACCCTCGTGAAGCCGAGCCGCCACCCTTTATGGGTCGCACAGGTCAAAGACATTGAGAGGCACAGCAGCAATACATGAGACACTCCACTTACCGTACGTAGCAGCTGCGCACATTTAGAGTACGACGGGATTGTGATACATTCCTGACTTAACCGGCTGGCCTTGCGGAGGAGTCAATCAAGTTCAGCTGAATAGCCGGGCATTAACGCGCCCTTGAGAAAATCACGCGGACGTCTGCAGTCTGTGTCCAGACCGTGAGCGAAACCTCTTGCTGCAATGTAGTCAATACAAGACGGCTGCTTGCTGGAGACAGATCTCCGACCCAAGTGATGCCGTTCCTACAGTCGTGGCTCGGAAGAATTCAAGGCTCCGCAACGCCCTGACCATGTTTATTTGCTCTTGCTCCCCCAACGGAACGCCATTCTCGATCCGTAGATAGTCGTTTGCATTATTACATCTGCCACACTCAGGCCAATTTCCAGGACGCTCACGCAAGACATCCAGGCTCTTGTTTAACTTGACTTGGAAAGACTCAACGGCGTCTTACCCATATGCCTGAAGCTCTCGGAGCGCCTGAGTTGTTATCGTGTAAACACTGAGCTCTGCCGTGCCTAGACTGTTACTACTTCGTAGTTTGCAAAACACCTGACTTTGTTCACCGTTGCACCCGGCGGAAGAGAGCATTCCAGGAAAAGCAGGCTGAGAAGCGTCGGCAACAAGAAGAGGAAGCCGGTCCAACCGTCGATCAGATTTCGGTTCATTTACTGATCAAACCGACGAGACACGATGCATACTGAAGGACTGATAAGCATCTATCGTGACAAGACAGCAGAACAGTAGCTCAATGGATCGGAGACCAACGGAGGGATCCCACGCAGAGCAGCAAGCGCGATCAAAGGCATCATCGACGGTCTTGATACCAGAAAAGGAAGCAGTTGAAGGCTGCGCGCAGAAGACGGAGGAAGAGACGGGAGTGGAGATCTTCCACTAGCGCGGCTTGTTCGGGCCCAGTGCTTGGCGGCTCGGCGTGGCCAAACGAATCCAGGACAAGATGAGACCATCTTCTTTCCAGATACTTTATGTGTGAACATTGAACAACCTCCGTTTGCATTCATCCCCGATCGTGGTACTTCTACAACATTGATCCGGCTGGATGACTCCGGCCGTTGCTGGGACCTATTGCTTGCTCAACATTCCTGCAGTTAGCCTCTCCTTATGGGTCCTTGCACCTGCCACCCGCCGCCGGCGGTATGGGTCAGAACGTCAGCGTTGTGATGGGGCACAGGCCTTCGCAACCGGACCCGCAGAATATTGATAAGGAGGGCATCTTGCTATGCAATGTCATGCAATCGCCAGCAGAACTCCTTGTCTCCACGATGGTCGACAGCGCTTGTCTCGCGAAGTAGGCAAGACGAGCGTTCGCTGCAAGGCATTGGCTGCAACCGTAAGCCAATCGTCTGTGACCGTTGGTAGGCGGACCTGGCAGGGCAGACGGCCCACTCATCCCAATTAGGATGCTCCTGATGGTCACGACGATGGTCTCGGAGCTCATATCTTGCATCGCGCTTGCTGTCTCTCTCATTTATCTGCATGCCCACGCAAACCCCTCTGCAGGACATGCACTGCTCTGCTCCTTCCTCTCCAGACATGATCCCCTCACGCTTCATCCCGCCGAGCTCGCGATGGCCAGCCATGCCCAGTGCACCATACGGTCAGAAAGTCTCGTCTCTTTCCCAGGCCTGTGTGGTTGTCTCAAACTTGCTCACTGAGTATAAATCTCCCTCGTTTCCCCCGTGCTTCCACCTTCACCTTACACGCTCTATCTCCTAAGCACTCTCTTAGCTTGCATATCCTTCACTATGCGTTGCTCCGCTTCCTTGCTCGCAGGGCTCTCCCTCGGTGCTCTTACTCTTGCTTCTCCATTACCAGACTCAAGCTCAAAGGATAAGCGCTCTTTTGTTGAGCGAGATGGAACGAACTATACTGTCTTCGAACATGCTGCAACCGGCGCCAAGATGGAGTTTGTCACCAACTCAGGGATATGCGAAACTACACCTGGTGTAAACCAGTACTCTGGGTATCTCTCTGTTGGGACGAACATGAATATGTGGTTCTGGTTGTACGTAATACCGTCTTGCCGTCTCCAGAATCGCTGTTCTAACAATGACGACAGCTTCGAAGCACGGTCGAATCCAACCACGGCGCCACTGGCAACATGGTTCAATGGCGGTCCTGGTTGCTCTAGGTCAGGGCTTGCCGCTCTTACTGTTGAAAATGTCTTGCTGACCCAACCACAGCATGATCGGCCTTTTCCAAGAGAACGGCCCGTGCCACTTCGTCAATGGCCAATCAACGCCCTCCCTAAATCCCTACAGCTTCAATGAATACGCGAATATGCTGTATATCGATCAGCCCATCGGCGTCGGCTTCAGCTACGGCTCTGACTCAGTCACCTCCACCGTGACCGCAGCCCCCTACGTATGGAAGCTCTTACAAGCCTTCTACAGTCAGTTCCCGCAATACGAAAACCGCGACTTCGGAATCTTCACGGAATCATACGGCGGCCACTACGGGCCTGAATTCGCCGACTACTTCAAACAGCAGAACGCCGCCATCACCGCAAAGAGCGTCACAGGCCAAAACATCAACCTCGTCGCTCTCGGCATCAACAACGGCTGGTTCGATGCCACGCTACAGGAAAAGGCCTACGTCGACTTCAGCCTCAACAACAGTTACCACGCCCTCATCACCCAATCCCAATACGACTCCTACCTCAACACCTACGACACCCAATGCGCCCCTGCCCTGACCCAATGCCAGAGCACAGGCTCCGACACCGACTGCGTCAACAGCGTCAACACCTGCTACAACGGCATCGAAGGGCCCCTCTCCCAATCCGGCGACTTCGACGTCTACGACATCCGCGCCCCCTCCAACGACCCCAACCCCCCACAAACATACACCAAATACCTATCCGACCGGACCGTCGTCAAGGCCATCGGCGCCAAGTCCGCCTACCAGGAATGCCCCAACGCGCCGTACCAGAAGTTCGCCACAACAGGCGACAACGCCCGCTCCTTCCTGAGCCAGCTCTCCGACGTCGTCAAGTCCGGCGTCACCACCGTCGTCTGGGCCGGCGACGCCGACTGGATCTGCAACTGGTACGGTGGGCTCGCGGCCGCGGATGCAGTTTCTTTCTCCGGCCAAAACCGGTTCACGGCGAGCGAGCTGGCGCCGTATAATGTGGCTGGTGCGCAGGGCGGCACGTTCAAGACGGTGAGCAACTTTAGTTTTTTGAGGGTCTTTGGCGCGGGGCATGAGGTGCCGTTCTATACGCCGCAGTTGGCGCTGCAGGTCTTTAGGCAGACGATGCAGAAGCTGCCGTTGAGCTCGACGTAGCAGGGCTTAGGGGGATCGGGGAAGGGCATGAGAATGGCATGGTAACGGCGTTGGATGTCCTTGCATCTTTCTAGCTTCGAGGCTGATCTTCGCTGTTGGGGTTGCAGTACAGTAGGTAGCGCAAGTAATTGTCTCTACGGCTATGTTCCAGGGATGGAGCATGAATGAGTGTCGTACTTCTGACCCATCTTTCCCTATATGAATACCAACCGTACCTACGATTAGCCCCTCGTAATCGACAGGTGAACCAGGCGAAGCAAGTCCAGTATCGGTACTCTCTTCAGAGACTTGAGCTTGTTCGGCTTGTCTGGAGTCACAGTTCCAAAGCAGCGAATCCTGCCGTTTCACTCGTTTCACCATTCTATCCGGCCCAGCAGCTAGGGTATATAAAGACAGCGCTTAGAGTGAACCTCGCCGCCATGCACAAGTGCAGCAGTTCTCCACCCATGCATGCATCCGTGTCTATTCCGCACCATGGATTCATCCACTTCCATTCCCCTCCCCTTCAGACCACGCCTTCCCCTCAGACCTCCCCATCCGCACTCTCCTCATCTCTCACGCTCTTCCCCAGCCCTCTACCAGCACCACCCCCTCCCTGCTCCTCAATCCGACTCGTCATATACGCCGCCACCAACGCCGCCACGCCCCCGAACCGTAACACCCACCCCACGCTCTCATCGCCCGCGACGCCCCTCTCCTTCTGCACCCCCTTGAAGATCGCACTGCTCACCAACGTCGCAATAATCTGCGGCGCCGCAATCGCCACATTATGCAGTCCCAGTATGACACCCGCTTGGTCCTCTCGCGCGGCGCCACCGCGGCCGGAGCGCCGGGCGGCGGTCTCGCGCTTGCTGATCTCGGCGGAGATGAGGGCGAAGGGGGCCCATTGCGAGAGCGCCCAGGAGAGGCCGACGAAGGCGACGAGGACGGTGGCGCCGGTGGGGGTGGTGATGATGAAGGTGAGGGCCATGCAGGCGGCAAAGAGGAGGTGGGAGAGGAGCCAGGCGCGGCGGAGGGTGAGCCAGGGGATTTGGGCGGCGGAGAGGAGGCGGGTGAGGCGGGAGTGGGTGGATGGGCTGGGGGTGGGGGGGAAGAATGAGGTCATGCTGGCGGACATGGGGGTTGTGGGGTGAGGGGAGCGGGCGAGGGAGCGGAAGGAGTGGGTGCGGGAGATGGTGGGCGAGGGGGCGCGGTAGGAGGGGACGATGATGAAGGGGAGGAGGGTGTTGGCCAGGAAGGAGGTGATGGCGAAGATGAGCAGGGCGAAGGTCGCCACGCGGGTGGCGCGTTCCCAGGCGAGGTCGATGTCGGAGGAGGGGAGGTTCGGGTGGGCGGCGAAGTAGGGGTTGACGTGGAGCTGGCCGATGTAGGTGGTGATGTAGAAGAGGAAGGGGAACCAGCCGATCCAGTTGAAGAATTGGGCTTCGCAGACTTTGCGGATTTGGGGGTTGAGGCGCTTCATGGAGTAGAAGACTTGGTGGAAGAAGCTGAGGACGCCGAGTTTCTCTTCGGGGGGTGGACCTTCGGAGCGCGGGTCTCGTTCGCGGATGCAGACGCAGGAGAAGAGGACGGTGCCGCCGAGGGCGAAGCATGCTATGATGCATAGGACTTTGAACTGCGTGTCTCCGAAGTAGCCTCCTGAGACTTTGGGCAGATCCACGTAGCCGGACAGGTACCCGAGAATGCTGCCGACACCGGTGATCCGGCCAGCCCAAGCGTTGGCGTCTTCTTGTTGATGAGTAGGTGCATTGTCCACGATGAATGCTCTTATACCCGCTTGCACTACGGAGAAGGGAGATTAGTTTTGGCTGGTGTCTATACTCCAAAGTCGCAATCATACCTGTATTGATGGAGAAGTCTAGTATGTATACGAATAGAATGGCAAAGGTAATTGCTGTGGTTTTGACACCGTTCGAAGCCGCATCGGCTCCAAAGAGGCCCAGTGTTCCTACTACGATCTCCCGTGCCCAAGCCAAAGCCACCAGGGAGATTATGGTCGCGGCGGCACCTGCAATCATGAAGGGCTTGCGCTTTCCCCACGATAATCGGCAATTGTCACTCATTATCCCCACATATGGCTGGACGAGTGTTCCCGAAAGTGGGCCAGCAATCCAGACTAGTGCGAGCAACGACTTGCTCATGCCTAAGGATAAGAGGTAGGGCTGTCGACGGAGGGTCTATTAGTAGATTTCGAAAATTGATAGTATGAATCCTCACCGATCCATTGGAGATCTCCACCGTCCATGCTATCTGCAATCTGAATACCGATCGTCAGTACTGGAACGAAATGGTATTCTTGCACGGCGGATTCGGGGAGAGTACTCTCACCCCCCTATGCTCAGAGTGAGCACGAAGAGGTACCACAAGCTCTTCGACTCCTCCTGGTCGTCCTCGCCCCAGTCAAGCATCCCAGATAGTGTTCCAGGTGTAGGTGATGTGCGTCCATCCTCAGACCCATCCTGCTCCGGCGAAAGAAGAGGAGAGCTCTCACTCAACGGGTCCAAAGAGGGACGACCCCTACCGGGTTTTCCAGGAATGATAGACTTTCGATTCGGAAAATCAGTCGTTTCGTGACTTCTCCGCGAGTCCGGTGCATCATATGAAAATCTTGGAGATTTCGGCGAGTCTGGTGGGTATTGTGCCATCAACAGGGACCAGGTGCTCGATGGTTGTAGTGAATGATGCAGGAAAGATAAGGACTATGACGGACTCCGGTACAGGAGGATCAGTGGGCCACGTTGACTTATATATGTTCTCACTATGTCGTTCAAATTGTCGCGAGTGCCTTCGTCGTGTGCTTCATGCTGAACCGTCCGCGCTGTCATGTAGACGAGGTCAGGTGGTGGGGCTAGGCTAGTGCTGTGAGTGAATGAATCGTAGGGTCTCCGAACTACAGATTCGAGTATGATGTTGCTGGAAAGTGCTGAAAGGATAAGCGAGAGGGGTCCAGAGCGAAAGATTGGTCGGAATATGGTGAAGGATGCCGTGCCTGTTGTAAGTACGAGCTTGCCCGTACCAAGAATGCTCCGCCCGCACAGAAATCCAAGGATGACGTTGGTGGGGGTAAAGCAAGTAGGCCGAAGTCTGCCCGGCGCCAAACAGGCATTCCGCCATCTTGTTTTTACATGTGAACGACGTGAGATGCACTTTGTGAGATGCAAATCAAAGGGTGGGGGAACAGCTGTTATATGTACCATTATGCGCTATCCGCATAGTTTCAGGATCTAAGTCCATCAACGTCGCGATCTACCAGATGTCGTCGTGATGCATTATGCGAAGTGCTCGATCAAGGCTCACAATTAAAGCCCCAACTAGCTTCATTGGGCGATAGAGGCCGGTCGCAAGTCGAAGCCAGGTTTCAAAATAAATACACGCTTGTGTAAAGTATGCTCTGTTGAGGTTTTGATGTGAGCTCTTGACAGGAGTCATCGTCTTTGTCAACTTCGATAATTCTGTGTCTGAGTGTTGATGGAGCCTGACGTCTCGTTCTTTGTTTCGCTGCACCATGGCCTCTCTGGTGGGAAACGCCGTATATGGACTTTTGAGTAAGCCATTTCAGGCTTGGTGAAATGGCTGGAATACTAACGCATGAGCAGAGCGACGAGTAGAGGATCCTGATTCTGAAGATGGTGAGCACCGAGCTCTGTCTGTCTTAAATTACCTTCAGCATTTCGGCTAACCCTGTTCTGCAGAGCCCGAGGCTGGCCAAAAGGAAAAGTACTCATCATGGGCGCTATTCATCCTCATCATGCTCCTCATCGTCGCCTTGTTCGCCAGTTACATGCTACAGCACAAGAAGATTCAGGCGGTGCATGAGACGGTTCTCTCTATATTTGCGGGTGTGTATACTTTGGAGACTGGTACCCTACCGACAAGCGTAGCTCACAGCTGGCAGGTATGGCCGCTGGTCTGGTCATAAAGTTGACCGAGGGCACCTTTATCCAGGCTTTTGTGAGCTTCGACTACCAGTTCTTCTTCAATTTACTTCTACCACCCATTATACTTGCATCAGGTTACGAGCTCCACCAGGTAATGTTGAATCTAGGACGGTCGCGGTTCGAGGCAGTAACACTGATGGTTTCTAAGGCCAACTTCTTTCGAAATATCGGTACTATCCTGACATTCGCCTTCGCCGGAACTTTCATATCCGCTGTTGTTTTGGGCTTGTTTCTATGGCTATGGACACGGCTACCTCTTGATGGTTTCAGGATATCGTTTGTGGAGGCCATATCTGTCGGAGCTACACTATCTGCTACGGATCCCGTAACCATTCTTGCAATTTTTAACACCTACAAAGTCGATCCGAAACTGTATACGGTCATCTTCGGGGAATCAATCTTAAATGATGCAATTGCAATCGTCATATTCGAGACTGCGCAACGTTACAGGCCTGGCGGAGTTAAGAATGGGGCTGTCTCGGCCGCTGGCTTCTTTGAGGCGATTGGATACTTCTTCTTAATCTTCTTCGGGAGTTTGTTGCTCGGTGTACTTGTTGGCATCGCAACGGCCCTTCTATTAAAGTATACGCTGGTTCGTCGGTTTCCAAAGATCGAAAGCTGTCTGGTAGTATTGATTGCCTATGCAAGCTACTACTTCGCCAATGGGGCAACAATGTCGGGTTAGCTTTCTACCCTATTTATCAACGAAAACCGAAGAACACAGCTAACAATGGTTGACAGGCATTGTCTCTCTTCTTTTCTGTGGCATCACTCTTAAGCATTATGCGTACTACAACATGTCACGACGAACGCAGCTTACAACGAAATACATATTTCAAGTCACAGCCCAATTGACGGAGAACTTCATCTTCATATACCTGGGTTTGACACTATTCACCGGAGACTCCCTATCATTTAGGCCGCTCTTTATCATAATTACAGGCATTGGAATTTGCGTGGCGCGGTGGGCGGCAGTATTCCCGTTGTCAAAAGCGATCAATTGGTTCATCCGGTATCGATCGAAACGGCGAGGCAAAGAGGTAGCAGACGAGATTCCCTACTCTTACCAGGTGATGTTATTCTGGGCAGGCTTGCGTGGTGCGGTTGGCGTGGCTCTTGCTGCCGGCCTTGATGGGCCTAACAGTCCGACTTTGAAGGCAACAGTCCTTGTTGTCGTCGTTTTGACTGTCATCATTTTCGGTGGAACTACGGCGCGCATGCTGGAGATCATGGGTATCCGCACCGGCGTGGTTGAGGAGATTGATTCTGATGACGAATTCGACATTGAGGTTGTCACGAACGGAACCTACTTCAAGAATAACGCAGTTGGCCATACACCATCGCGCAATAACGGAGCGGTACCGTCGCAGGGTCCTGACATCCGCACCAATGTCAAAAGGAGCGAACCACACGGCAGCTATAGCAGTGGTAGCAGTAGTCAGAGTCCTCCGATCAGGCCAACTTCAGCGATTGGTCGCAAGAATTCTACGTTGGGTCCGAAAGAGAGAGACGCAGCTGCGGCTCAGCAAAATTTGCTGAGCAGAGAACATGGCCTAGGGAACGACGATGACGATTTATGGTCCGACACCGATCTGCCACCGGCAGTTCAGACACGTCAACAACGCTCGCCCAAGAGAAGGGTGTCGCCCACGACTAGGGAACGGCCTCAGGGTCCGGCATCAGGGTCACATACACCGAATTCTGATCATCATCTCAGTGCAACCGGTGCGATCAGTCAGCTGTTCACGGGCACATCCGAGGAGCACGCTGCATGGTTTACGCAACTGGATGAGGGCTTCATCAAGCCGCATCTCCTGATAGATCATGACAAGGGAGGCGGGGTCTAAGGCAAGTCGTTTGGGATTTTCTACCTATACCCTCTCGATGGTCTGTCCACAGCGGAATACGGCGTCCAGCGGTATATCGACTTTAGTAAGATTAGCTTGTAGATATTATCCTGAATAATTAACAATGCCTTCGCCAAGATATGCGTCCGGAAAGACGGGCATTCGCGGGGGATCACCGTCCGCAACGTCTCATTGATGCGTGTGTTCATTCAGAGGTCGAATGGGCGATGGCTAATGGCTGGCTTCTTTGCTCCTTCAATGAAATGGTGCAGGGGTCAGGGCGGCGCTACGCCATCCGGAAAAGGCCTAGCGGAGTAGGCGAGAAAGGCAATCGATAAGTTCTCTGTGCAGATGGCAGCACAACGAACGATGAGGAATGAGATGATGCGCCACGCTGAAACATGCGACCGAGCAGCCAGATGTCTCCGCCCAAACCATCTCCACCCTGAGAATCAATCACCCTGTGCTTTGGGATGATGAGGAAATCAGGCGATAATCTTGTAGACGGAAAGCTTGTCATGTGTAGTCCCTGATTTTGCGATGGGGGACTCATGTCCACAACTGCTCATCCCAAGCACACGCGTAGAGTGATTTGACGCTTCCAAACACCACGGAAGTACTAAGCACGAATCACCACCCCTAAGCCCAGCCCACGCCATCATGAACCTCCTTCCCAACAACCACTCCATCATCCCGCACGCCAAACTCCCTCCCTCGCCGCCTTCATCCATCAAAACGACCATCGCTGACAACGCCGACTCGCCCAAGTCCGCCGTCACGACACCACGCAAACACTGTCGCTGGCTACAGGGTCTCGTGTCAAGTGCCACCCTCTTGCCCGGCCCGGCTCGATTCATCCTTCCATGACCCTCGACGGTGGGCCTATTCACCACCAGCATTCGAGAGGGACACGACTCGCTATCACCGAGAGCAATGGTTCCGCGCCTTTGTAGTATATCCCTTTGAACAGCAGCCTAGGAGCTCGGCTACCCAGCAAAGGCAGCGAGCTGCCCGAGAACATAAGCAAGGGCGACGAGGTTCATCGACCAACTGCCATGGGCCTGTAATCTCACCATGTATCATAGTCCGCAAACTGGGCTACAAAGGAGGTCCTCCGAAGCAAGCGATCGGATACGGCGTGACAGCCAGGTATCAATCAACACTCAGCAATTACCTCCCTACAACTATGCGAATGCGAACTCTCCGACCCAGTACTCGCCCACTAATGGAGCGCATCCCCACTCCCCTTATATCCAACACCGAACGTCCCGTCCGTCCACTTCCACAGCCATGGTGAAGCCCTCATGTATAAGCCCACCATTAGGGCCACCACCGTCGCCGAAATTCAATGGGGTTACCCAGAGGAGTCCCAGCTACGCACACAGGGAGGTTGGGAGCTCTTACTATGATCCTACCTCCGAGCATCGTGAAAATCAAGGGTGGAGCAATTCGCGATACCCAAAATCGCCGGTCCAGGTACGGTATTCGTTTTGCTTGGTGCTGAGATGAGGCTAATCATGCCTCAGTATAATCGAGACCCAGCTGTGTTTTCTAGCTATCAACGAGACCCCAGGACATCTCCTTCCCTACACCGCTCACCCACGGCACTTAGCTTCCCACAGCCCTCACCCAACTACGCAAGCTCACATGCGCATCCACCAAGCAGACACAATTCCATACCGCTATCGCCGGCTGCCAGTGTGTTGGAGTCTCCTGTACTATCGGAAACTGATCCGGCTCGACCACAGCTAAGACACAACTCCTGGGACACCCCAAATCCCGGCAGCGTTGTCAATGAAGAGGATTTTTCACAGCATACCGCCGGAGTCAGGGAGGAGCCGGAGCTGAAGCCTGTGAGGACTTCAGATCCCATGTCATTTTCAAGCATCTTATCGAGCAACCCCGCCGACCCGCCGAAGGCGTCCACTCAAAAGCTGCCTGCTGTGAAGCAATTCCCAAGAAAACCGCATCCCCTTAATGGGGATATTCTTTCTCTAGCATCCACAGAACATCCCGTTCATAATGCACTTCCGTTACCGGTTGATGACACCGCTAGTGTACGGAAGACAGCCAAAAGCAAAACCCATCCACTCGCGACTGCGAAGATTATTCCTAGTGCTCAGAAATCTACGAATTATGCTTTATCAGACAAGGAGAATGAGAAGGTCAAGACGGAAATGGGGAGGATCGACGCCATAAGGCTTGACGATATCGAGGGACCAGCGTGGGCGGTCAAGAAGGAGGAGTATGCGCTACTCAACCACAAACGACAAGTAGATGTTGATTCTGTCGAGGAGTCCAAGCGTAAAGTGAGTGTAATACCTGCCTGTCGACACTTCGACCGACTAACGATGTTTAGCGGCGTCGAATTGCCACTACCAAGGCCATGGCGGACAGGATAGCCCCTTTTGCTCAAGGTGGGAAAGCGAGATTCAGGAGAATCCATGAAACTGCGGCCTTGGAAGAGGTTCAACGCAGAGAGGTGCAGGACGAGAAAGAGCGCAAGAAAGACATGCAGCGGAAACGCCGGCGTGAGAAGACTCTCCAGCAAGAGTCGCAGAAGCATTCCGAAGCGCTCGGTAAACTGCATCAGACCGAAGATCCTAGCGAGCGGGAAAAGCTCCTGAAAGAAGCCAACAAAGCAGCAAAGAAACTGAATACCACCAAGCGGAATCTAGAAAAGGGCGACATTCCTGAAGAGATTCGAGAAGTTACGCCAATAGCTCCAAACCTTGAAGGGGGCACTATGAGCACCTTCCAGAGCGCCATCAATGCATCACCGGAACCCCCAAAGAAGAAGCAAAAGGGCCCGTCTGTCCGACCCAAGAAAAGCAAGGAGAAGAAACAGGCTGAAAAGGACGCAGCTGAAGCAGCATATGCTGCTATGGAGAAGGACGAACTTGTAGCCATTGCACCAAAAGAGGAGATCCGGAAGGAGACTCTTGTTCGAGAAACTAAAGAGATCAGGCCATCGAAAGATGCATCGCCTGCGTCGTTCGTCACCAACTTTGGCTCCAAAGGCTATGCGCAGATATATGAGCAAATCTGGAAGGACATTGCTCGTAAAGACGTCAACAAGGTCCATCGTATTGCGGCGAATTCCTATGCCACCAAAACGTCCAATCTCAAGAAAACGGCTCAGCTTGCAGCAAAGGAGGCTCGACGATGGCAACTGCGTACGAACAAGGGCACGAAAGATGTTCAGGCCAGGTCCAAGAGGAGTATGCGAGAGATGATGGGCTTCTGGAAGCGTAATGAAAGGAATGAAAAAGAAAGCCGAAAAGGCGAGGAAAAGCGGCAATTTGAAGAAACCAAGCGACAAGAAGCTGAGCGAGAGTCCAACCGTCAGAAGCGCAAGCTCAACTTCCTCATCTCCCAGACAGAACTCTACTCTCATTTTATTGGACGTAAGATCAAGACCGACGAGGTTGAGAGATCCACGGATAGTACAGATGTTGCTGTCTCCGGTGAAACCATCAAATCCAGCAAGGATGGTGCACATACTGTCCAGCTGCCCGAAAGTGTTCCCAAAGTCGGGACCAAGGTTACTAATTTCGAGGATCTAGACTTCGATGCTGAGGACGAATCCACCCTCAGGCAAGCTGCAATGGCCAACGCACAGTCTGCTGTTCAAGAGGCCCAGGACAGAGCGCGTGCATTTAACGGGGAGGAGATTCAACTCCAGTCACAATTCGACGAAGGGGAGATGAACTTTCAAAATCCTACGAGTCTGGGAGATGTTGATGTTGCTCAGCCGAACATGCTCGCCGCCCAGCTCAAAGAATACCAATTGAAGGGTTTGAACTGGCTAGTCAATCTGTACGAGCAGGGAATCAATGGAATTCTGGCCGACGAAATGGGTCTTGGGAAAACTGTGCAATCTATCTCCGTAATGGCTTATCTCGCTGAAAAGCACAACATCTGGGGTCCGTTCCTGGTCATTGCACCATCGTCTACTCTTCACAACTGGCAGCAGGAGATTACCAGATTCGTCCCGGGAATCAAATGCCTACCCTATTGGGGTAATGCAAAAGATCGAAAGGTCCTCCGCAAATTCTGGGACAGGAAGCATATTACTTACACACAAGACTCGCCATTTCACGTCCTGATTACGTCCTATCAGCTAGTAGTGCAGGATACGCAATACTTCCAGAAGATACGATGGCAATATATGATTCTAGATGAAGCCCAGGCTATCAAGTCTTCGCAGAGCTCGAGATGGAAGAGCTTGCTAGGTTTCCATTGCCGGAACCGTCTACTGCTGACTGGAACGCCGATCCAGAATAATATGCAGGAACTCTGGGCGCTGTTGCATTTCATCATGCCCAGTCTCTTCGACTCCCACGATGAGTTCAGTGATTGGTTTTCCAAGGACATCGAGAGCCACGCACAGAGCAATACCAAGCTTAATGAGGATCAGCTCAAGCGCTTGCATATGATTCTGAAGCCTTTCATGTTGCGGCGTATCAAGAAACACGTCCAGAAGGAGCTTGGCGACAAGGTTGAGGAAGATGTCTACTGCGACTTGACTTACCGTCAGCGAGCGTACTACGGAAACCTCCGCAACCGTATCAGTATTATGGACCTGATTGAGAAAGCTACAGTCGGTGACGAGCAAGATACCGCTTCGCTAATGAATCTTGTCATGCAATTCCGGAAAGTCTGCAATCATCCAGACCTCTTCGAGCGAGCCGAGACAACGTCGCCGGTATCGCTCGCTCACTATGCAGAGTGTGTCTCTTTCATGAGAGAAGGGCCTTTCGTCCACCTTGACTATTCCACAAGAAACCTTATCGAGTATGACCTTCCTCGGCTCCTTTGCAGTCCAGAAGCACGCCTTGACGTTGCTGGGCCTGGGAACGAGAAGGCTGGATTCAGGAGTCGGTATTTGGCGGAGATACTGAATATCTGGACACCCGAACACGTCCAGCGAAGCTGCTCACATAACGAAGCATTCTCATGGCTTCGTTTCACTAACACATCCGCTGCCGAAGTGTGCACTGCATCGCACAAAGGTCTCTTCGAGCGAGCTGTCTCGCTCAGCCAGAGTGTTTCTCGGCTTGCCAGGCTCAAAGCTGTCTACGATGGCGAGAACGAGCCCAACTATACTCCGACCCATGCGCTGTTCAATGTCGTCGAGCGCAATGATCGACGGCCACTAGCAGACATCTCAAGCGAAGGTCACATGCAAAATCTCCTCAACATCTCGAAAAACACTTTCGACGAGCAGGGCTTAGGGACCATCGAGCCATGTGCAAGACCCGGTGCTTCTGCTCCCCCCATTGAGATAGCGTGCTCCAATCAGGATGCTCGTGTGGAGAAGGAGAACACCTTTTTCAATGTGGCCTTACGAAAAGCACTGTACAATTTCTCGGAGAAGGACGAAGTGGCTCTCCTAGAAACAAAGGTCGACCCAGCCTTTTACCCTGTCAAGAGCCTTTTGCCACCACCGCTGTCACAACGAGCTCGATACAACAACATCAAAGTCCCTTCCATGCGTCGTTTCGTCACCGACTCCGGCAAACTCGCCAAACTGGACCACCTCCTCCGAGAACTCAAAGAAGGTGGCCACCGCGTCCTGCTCTATTTCCAAATGACGCGCATGATCGACCTGATGGAGGAATACCTCACCTACCGCAACTACAAATACCTCCGACTCGACGGCTCTACGAAACTCGAAGATCGAAGAGATACGGTCCACGATTTCCAGACACGCCCAGACATTTTCATCTTCTTGCTCTCCACCCGCGCCGGTGGTCTGGGTATCAACCTGACGGCTGCCGACACCGTTATTTTCTACGATTCGGACTGGAATCCCACAATCGACTCCCAGGCTATGGACCGCGCCCATCGCCTTGGGCAGACCAAGCAAGTCACCGTCTACCGGATGATCACGCGCGGAACCATCGAAGAGCGCATCCGCAAGCGTGCACTCCAGAAGGAGGAAGTGCAGCGTGTAGTCATCTCAGGTGGAGGCGGCGCAGGTGTAGATTTCAATACCAGAAGCAAAGACAACCGCACGAAGGATATTGCGCTCTGGCTCGCGGATGACGAACAGGCTGAGATGATTGAGAAGAAGGAGAAGGAGGTTGCAGACAAGGAGTCGGAAGGTGGGAAGAAGAAGGGGAAGAAGGTGGGAGGGAGGAAGAAAGATGTTAGTCTAGACGATATGTATCATGAAGGTATGCTATTCCCCACCACCCGTCTCTCGTTGCCTTACCAAAACCCTGGACATCCAGCTGATTCCCAACGCGCAGGCGAAGGACATTTCGGCGACGAAGGCAGCAACAAGCCTTCCGGCGCAGCAACACCGATCGATGTCCCGCAGACCACTACAGGAAAGAGAGGCGGAAAAGGCTTGTCCAAGAAAGCAAAGACGGCGAAGCAGAAGCTCGCGGTGGCGGATGGGAAGATATGAGGCCTGGGAACGTGTATACCAGCCAATCTGTACACTGGCTATTCGGAAAAGGAAAAGGAACCTGCATGGGGCATCGGACGCTTCTGGGACGGGAAAAGAGGGTTTGCCACATTTATCTGTGATGGTAAGGGGGGATGGTCGTGCTTTTGTACTATACGATTGTAGAGGGGGGGGCCATACACGGGTGGGGAAACGGGTTGTGTTGCTTTTGCTTGCCGCATCGGCCATGAAAAGCAAAGAGTGGGATACTCGGATAGATCTGCTTTTCCCGCTTGTCAGGCACGAAGTACAACATTGCTTTCCCTTCCACCACCTCCATTCACGGTGCTGTTCTCCACCCTGCCGAGCACGTGTATCGTCAGCCTCCCACCGTCCTCGGTTGCGTATGCGTTTCTCACCACCAATGGGCCTGCGCCATACCACTCGCGCACCCGTTGCACTGTTCTCCATCCCACTCCGCCCGCGCTTTTTGGTCAAGTATTCCCTTATAGTAAGCAGTACCGCTTCGTTTCGCTGTCCCTCCTCCTCCCCTCCCCTCCCTCCCTCCCTTCCACCCTCACCTCCCCAACCTCCTACCATCTCACTCACCTCCTCACCTCCCTTCCCCCTTCCCTCTCCTACCACCCTCCACCACATCCCCCTCTCCTCTCTGCAAAACCCCACACTCGGAGCCCACTTCAAACCCCCCCCCCCTCCTTCCTCAC
>JAABUS010003121.1_pt1 | contig 28113 bp, 26 predicted proteins | sample 5560161 | NCBI WGS metagenome assembly JAABUS01 (sample SAMN10711885, study PRJNA513376) | rock metagenome | isolation source: Antarctica rocks | place: Antarctica: Victoria Land, Trio Nunatak nord | collected 2016-01-04
CTGTTCTGGGCGGGGGTGTGGCAGTTGCCGGTTCTGATGGTGTTGGCGATGGCGCATAAGAGGGGGCTGTGGGCGGGGTTTTGGGGGGCCGGGGGGGAGGAGGTGTGGGAGGGGGAGGAGGTGGGAGAGGGGAGTGCCGTGGGAATGAGAAAGGTTGTGCCGGCAGCGGAAGTTGCGGGTTGAGTTGTGTCACTGGATTCGCATCCGCAGGAGTTGGAAGAATTGAAGTTTGGCATATGGATACGCGCCCGTTATAGTACAGCGACTCTATCGACCGAAGGGGTATCATACAACAGAAGAATGTACAAACCGCAAGCACCAACCCATCTCCTCATCAATCCATACCCCCTCCAACCACGTTCAGAAAATCGCCATCTCAACCCACTGCCCCAAAAACCCCAAGCTCTGCCCTTTCGGCCCCTTCATAATCTCCTCAAACTCCTCCCACCCGATCCGCCCCCACCCCCCTCTCCTCTCATCCCGCGCCTTCAGCATCTCCAGCAGCGCCAGCTCCTTGATTCTCTCCGGCGGCGGCGGCGTACGGGGCCGCAGCGTGGACATGGAGCCGTGGCGGAGGTTGCGGCGGGGGGTTTTGGGTGGGAAGGGGGGGTTGGTGGGTTGCGTTGAGGTTTGGGGTGGGGGTTGGGATGCTGAGGGGTCGTGGGGGGAGGGGGAATGGATGGAGGGGAGTGGGCCCGTGGGAGCTGGTGATGGTAGGGTGGTATGGAGGTGGGTAGATGGTGGGTGGGGGATGGTGTTGGGTCGGTTGTGGGGTAAGGTAGGGTCCTGTGGCTCGGCTGTGGGAGTGGAAGAGGGCGGATTGGGCATGGGAGCCGGAGACCGTAGTGGAGCTGGCGAAAGCATGGAGGAGCCATCGCCACTTTCCGAGCAATCGTCTGCCAGCGAGATATCGACCGCGATGGGCCGATTTTGAGGCAATGTGGAATCAGTTGAACGGTCAAGCCTGGCTAACTCGTAGATTGAGCAGTTGCTGGAGCCACTGTCTGCGTCGGCGTCGGATGCAGAATCATCGAGCTGTTCTTTGGGCGCTTCGGGTACAGTAATGTCCCACTCGCTCTCGTCGAATATGAGATTTGCTGTCGTCGCCTCGGACTCGTTACTGAGCGCTCGGCTCCGCAGCAGTCCAGCGTGGATGGCGTCGTCTCTTACCCTGTCAGCGTCGCTGCGAAGTGCCCTCCTCTGTAGTCGTGCATTTTCGAGCTCGTCGTCTGTTGTCGGCTCACGAACCTCATTAGTGGTCTCACCTAGATCATCCTCTACGAAAAACAAGTCTCGGCGCGACAAGTCTACCAAAGGAACAATCTCCTCAGACAGCATTTGAGCGCGATCCCCATCAGCTCTCATAGGCGGGTCTTCCGGTGCAGACGATGCTGTACCATGGTCCGGATCAGAACGTGCAGACAGGACACGAGTTGGCTCAGATGATGGCCCACGCCCTGCTACCTCGGCAGGGTTAAATCTCTTGAATTGCTCGTGTAGCTTCAAACGTTGCAGAAGTCCTTTCGCTTCATGTTCATACATGGTCGTCCGAGTAACGTCATACACTATCTTCGGTGGGCTGGTACGCAATTCATGCTCGAACCTCAGCAGTAACGGCTCCAATTGGCGCCAGAAACCAGCGTCAATGAGATGCGCGATTTCTTCTGCAGATCTTGTCCTGTCGCTAGTGGTGCGAACAACCTCGAGAGCGAGATCTTCTCTCACCCTGAAGAGAGGATCAATCAGCTCATTAATAGAATCCTGAATGATGTGGTACAAGACTTCCTGGCCATGGTCCTCTTCAGCACTGGGGAAGCGTATGCTTGACAGGCTTGACTTGGTTCCGTATCCTTCGGCGGTGGATTCCTCAACGGTTGGAACAGACTCACCGTTCACAACGTAATCGCCGAATTCATTGAGACTCTTTCCTTCACCGGTTCTTGATGCTTCTCCCGGTGGTATTACTCCTGCGAACGCGGAGCTAATGGCCTGATTACTAGAGACGACATTGCGTGCATCATCGTCATCGTACTCATCATCATGCAGTCGACCAACGATGTCCTTGGCCAGCTCTCTATGCAGGTGGAAAAGAGCTTTGAACATCCGCAGAAAGTCTCTCCTGTCCACAAAGCCATTGCGGTCCATATCGTATCCGTCGAAGGTTCTTCGTAGCCGGTCTCCTTTTCCCTTGTTCTGCAGACAAGCAATACCTAGCAGGAATTCCTCGAAACCTATCAAACCGTCGTCATTCGTGTCGTAGAACGAGAATACGCGATCATATATTAGGTTGGGAGGTGGTGGTCGTGTCATGGACTTCGGTATGAAGCACCGATCGAATGTACGACGGTCAATAGCCATATGGTAGTGCGTAGTATCGCTGGGCCACTCGGTGGCTGCTAGACATCGGAACTGCTCCCAGAGAGCCTCCACCTGCGTCAGCTGAAGCCCCGAGTTTTCGCCGAATTTAGTTTTGTCCTCCTTGCTCAGAGGATACATGATAGAGCTTGGCTTTCCGGGATACCAGACTGGTTGTGGTTGCCTCGGGTTTCCAAGAAATGGTGCGGGAATTCTAACCTTGTAGAAGAGATGAGTCCTGGGGTGCATCTGTAATGCCTCACATTGTTCACAAAGATCGTAATCCACACAATTGGCACACCGATAGCGAATACCACGTATCGGGATAGTGTTGCAGCTATTGCAGGTGACCCCCCGGTGGACATAGCCCTCTTTCTTGGCCTGTTCTTCCGCAATGGTATAGATCAAGCCCAGTAGACTCTGACCCTTCTTACCTACACTAAAGCCAGGCCCTTGAGACGATTGTTCGCTTTCACTTCCGTCGTGGATCGTCTCCTGGAAGGATGGCGGCGCCCGCTCTGGTAGAGCCTCTGTGACTGCGGGGGAACCAGTAGGCTGGCTTCCTACTCGGTGGTCTTCCGTTGGAACGGGGTCCTCTTCTTCTACATGGAGGGCGATGAACGCAGCGTCTTCGAACCCATGCCGCTGAAGTTCCAACCTGTTGGGAAGATTGTTGAGTTCCCCACGGCTATACCGATCTAGCGAAGCATTGATGTATTCGGGATGGTAATTCCCAAACAAGCCAAGCGCAGAGATGATGTGCTGCCGGCTACGCTCCGATATTCGAACTATATCTCCTGGCGGCATAGTTCGTGCAAAGAAGGCATCAAGGAAAGCCTTCTCAAGATCCTCTCTGAGTTGGGCGGCTTCGACATACGGCACATCATGTCGAGAACTGATATCAGCTGGAGACGGCAAATCGCCATTCACCATGGGGATCTCAAGTTTCTCCCCATTCGGCCTGGTTGTAACAAAGTCACCGTAATAGAACGTACTGCCCAGCGAATGTGGTGATATGGGACAGTCATCCTCGGTATCAGTTCCACGGAGGGATACTTGCGTGTTGAGGGGCCTCAGCCGTCGCGGGTGTCGAACGGCGTTAGACCGACGAAGTCCATCTTTCCCAATCTTCGAACTCGACTCATCCAATGCTGAGTTTACGCTACGGAGATAGTAGACGGTGCTAACTACAGCAAGTGCAGCAGCGAAAGCTACGACCGGTCGATAACGCGAGATCGAGGAAGTAAGGCTTGAATTCGGAGACGCCATAAGCTGGAAGATGGCTTTGTGCGCCTGGAGACCAGCTCATCCTTCACCAAAGATTGTTCTTCAATCGTCAGGTTGCTATATCCAGTCTTCGATCCCAGAGATTATGCTGGTCTTGGGCGATTGTATCCGTGAAAAGCAGGCTTGTTGTGTTTTCTAACACAATCGAACCACTTAGATACACATTCAAGATCGATTGTGGTCAAATAAGTGAAAGTGGCAGGTTTCAAGAGAACCATTGAAGTCCGATTCATTTCTTTAATGAGTTGAAGATGCTCTGCAACGGCTGCAACGCAGATCTCCCGCTGAGCCGCACGCTTAGCAGCTGTCTATGCTATGATTGATCTTGTGACTTCTCCAGGGAATGATGCTCTGTGAAGACTGAAGAGAGTCTTGATCCTACATTGTACATACAATCTACCTTACTCCTACAATTATCATCTGACCATCACAGCACACTAAGACAGAGGCTACGGTTTGCAGAATGTAATGATTATTTTAGTTATTTCTATAATGGCCAGCCACCAAGAAAGCTAGTTCGAGCGCCTGCTTCTCGTTGAGTCTCGGATCGCAGAAAGTCGTGTACCTTTTTTCCAGATCACTCTCCTCCAGACCTTCGCTACCTCCAACGCACTCAGTCACTGCTTCTCCTGTCAATTCCAAGTGCACTCCGCCGAGGAAGCTACCTTGCTCTCCGTGTATCTTTAGCGCGCTGCTGACTTCACTCAATATGTCCTCGAATCTCCGTGTCTTGAGGCCGTTGGGTGTAGAGCGCGTATTGCCATGCATCGGGTCGCATTGCCATATGATTGTTTGGTGGTGCTCTGACTGCTGAACGGCCTGTATGTGGGGCGGAAGGCAAGAAGCGATCTTCGAGCTGCCATAACGGCTGATGAGGGTTACTTTGCCTACTTCTCGAGATGGGTTGACAATATCAAGGAGTCTTATTAGCTCCGCGGGCTCCATCGAGGGCCCAACTTTAATACCGATCGGGTTCTGAAGCCCGCGGAAGTATTCGATATGCGCGCCGTCAATCTGACGAGTGCGGTCACCGATCCAGAGGAAATGCGCCGACGTATTGTACCAGCCTTTGTCGTCCGCATCATGGTCCCCGTCCACATGACCATTTCGAGACTGTGGCCCCGAAGAAGCGCTTCGCTTCGATGATGCTGGATTCTTCAGTCGTCGCGTAAGACATTGCTCGTACTCCAGTAGCAGGCCCTCATGACTAGTGTACAAATCGACTGTCTCTAAGCCACTCGCCGCACTGTCTGCACCCACGGTACGCATGAAGCGTAGGCTGTCTGTGATACTATCCACAATTCTCGTATACTGCGCTTTGATCTTGTCGTCTCTCACATGGCCTAAGCCCCAATCCAGAGGCGAATGCAGGTCTGCTATACCGGAAGCTAGCGAAGCTCGGATGTAGTTCGTCGTGGTCGCTGAATGAAAGTACGCTGCCACAAGACGCTCCGGGTCCGGGGTCCGGTCCTCAGGATCGTAGCCATTGATATTGTCTCCTCGAAATGAAGGGATTTCCTTACCCTCATAGATCTCGGTCGGGCTAGATCTTGGCTTCGCATACTGACCGGCCATCCTCGCTATTCGCACTACTGGCTTGTTCGCTCCCCAGATTAGTACTAAGCTCATCTGCAACAAGAGTTTTATCTTTGATTCGATGGCATTCTCTTCGCAATAATCAAACAGCTCGGCGCAGTCCCCGCCTTGGAGGAGAAAAGCTTTGCCTAGTGCTACTTCTCTCAAACTTCTTTTGAGCTTGCATATTTCTGTTGGCGTCACTATCGGCGGCAGCCGCTCAAGCTTTGCAAGCGCCTTCGCAACAGCAGCACGATCAGCGTACGTCACATCTTGTTTAATTGGCTTTTTAGTCCAAGAAGAAGGCGACCATTCTGATGATGTGCTTGTCGTTTGACTTTGCTTTGAAACCTTCAAAGAGGCTGCGGCTTCGCCGCTTGGACTAAGAGTCATGGGTGAAGTGGGTGTTTCAATCGCCATCAATTGGACATTAGAATTTTGTAAAAAGGAGAGGAAATAAAAGAAAGATAGATTTGTATATAGTGTTGCTCGTTGAGCAAGGATCCCAAAGTCGTGCCTATGTAGAAGGCTTTTCCTCCCGGATGTGGTGCCGGTGCTGATATTTGAGATAGGGTCTAGATAGTCCCGGACATCCGAGCGCCAGAGACGCGTGTGTGGTGATTCTTTCGTACTTTTTGATAGATATCCTCAGTCTAAAATTGCGAGGAGGAAGAAAGCGAAAGAGGCTCACAGGACTCGAATCCCTCACTACGAGTTTACCCGAGGACTACCCGGCCCAACCGTCTCCAACCCCTAGTCAGTCACTCGATCCAATCCCAATTCTTATGATCCACGCCACCATGGCCGAGCCCCAACCGCCCACCATCCAAGAAGGCATCGACCCCGAAGGCCCTCCCCCCCCCACCGGCACCGACGCCCGCAAAGCCGCCGCCGCCCTCTCCTCCCTCGACGCCCGCGGCGACGAAGACGAAACCGCGCAATCCTCCACCGTCAAGAACATCGATCAAGAGGCGCTCGTGAACGCCATCAGCCGGCTGGAGCTCACTAGTGGCAAGGCGACGCCTGGCGGCGAGGAGCAGAAGAAGCGGGAGGCGGAGAGGAAGAGGGAGAGGGAGCGGAGGGCGAAGATCAAGGTTGATGGGGCGGATGTGGGGCTGTTGGTGAGTGGGGCCGTGGATTAATTCTGGGGTGTGGGGGGAGGGGCGATTGGGGTTGTGGCTGACGTGAGGATTGGACTGTAGGTTGAGGAATTGGAGTTGAGTAAGATCAAGGCTACGGATTTGCTGAAGGCTCATGATGGGGATGCTGTCAAAGCAATGAGGGCTTACGTGACGGCTAATGTATCATGAAAACCTTTGATCGGATGAGATTTATATGCTGCAAGATGGAAAGGATGCTGGAACAGCCAAAGCGGTCTTCCTAGCCACTACTTCATGTTGTCATTGTCGGCTCGTATCAGACACCCAAAGCCTTCACTCGAAGTCAGAAGAGATGTTACTGTAGGTACCCTGCTTGTGTTCGAGCTATATATGCTGACGGGAAGTCTCTAGTGAAGGGTCTCGATAGCGAGAGAAGAACGTATATAATGTATTTCACACCATAGTAGAAACAAGAATAGGCCATTGCCGGCACATGCTATGTTCGTACCTTGCACTCCTAGAATTCGCTATGCCCGCATCAAAAGACAATATGGAAAATCGATCCAAGCAGAGATCCGACGCTACAGCTAAGGCTGGGATCATCCACCCACAAGTCTTCTCAGCTCTCCGCCTTTCCTACCAACCAATTCATCAAATGGCCCGCTTTCTAATACCCGACCCTCGCCTAGTACCACACATTGCGCACAAGCTTTCATCATGTTAACGTCGTGCGTCACTATCAAACACCCAATCCCCACGTCTCCCAGCCTCTGCACCAGCGTGTAGACACCCCTCGCCGACTCGCCGTCCAGAGCACTCGTCGCTTCGTCCAGCACCAAAAGCTCGGGTCTTCGTACAACAGCTCGTGCGATGGCCAGCCGTTGTGCTTGCCCACCGCTGAGACCAGAACCTCCTTCGCCTATAGGGGTATTGTAGCCCTGCGGTAGAGACATGATGAACTCATCAATACCAGCTGCGACGGCAGCAGCCCGTACTGAGCCGATGGTTCCGAGAGGCGACTTCTCTGGCAGAGCATATGCGATATTCTCGGCAACAGTCGCAGCGAACAGCGTTGGTGTCTGAGGAACGACAGAGATAAGACTTCGTAAAGTGGGGACATGTAGAGCCGTTATTGGGAAGGAAGCTATGGTGATTGAGCCAGATGTTGGGGCATAAAGACCGAGTAGTAATGAGGCGATTGTGGATTTGCCGCACCCTGAAGAACCGACCAGAGCGGTACTACTAGTTGGATCGAATGTGAGGGAGAAAGAAGAGAGAATTGAGGGATGAGGACGACTAGGATAAGCAAACGAAACATTGTTGAAGGTAACTGGGCCCAGCCCGGGAAGGCGAACATTGCCTGCGTGCTCATGCGACCTGTTGTACGGTTGGTTCGCCAGGCGCAAGAGACGCGTCGCGGTGTCCTGAGACGAACCCATCTGGGGGACTGTTTTAATCAGCGAAGTGAGCTAGTGCAGCATCAATAGAGACTCACTGAAAGCGATGACATTTGTTGCATTTGCAATGCTAAAAAGAAGCATTGTGAAGACAGTGAGGATATCTTGAACGCTGAACTTCTTCGACGAAGCAAGTACAGCTCCGTAGTAGAATATGAGTGCTGCCAAATATGAGTTACGCTCGGTGGGCTTCCATCTGTTCTGCTTACCTGTTATAAAAACAATGCCAGACTCGGAGATCCCAAAAAAGAACCCGGAAAGGCTCGATCTCTTCATCCCTACTCTGAAGGCCCGATCTGTAGCTCTCGTGTACTTCTCATGAAAATAAGCCTCCAATGTCAGAGCTCGCACCGTCCGGATACTACCGAAGGTCTCCGTGAAGATTGAGCTTGCGGCTGCGCCAGCATCGTTGCTTTTCCCCTCCCACTTGCCGCTTACAATCTCGAATAATTGCGTGATCGTGTACATGAACGGCGCAGACGCCAATCCAACCAGTGTGAGCTTCCAGCAAAGAACGAGACTCCACACAACCGCCATGGTTAGCATCACCATGGCGACAAAGACAAAGGCGGCGAATCTGCCCAGCAGATTGCGCATCTCCTCTGCATTGCGATCCAGACATTCCGTAAGCTCAGTCAAGCTGTTCATATCTCTATCGAACCATTCTCGTGGTTGGTCCAGTATACGTTTCATCGCTTTTACCCTCAGTGTGTCGATCCAAGCTTGACCGCATTGTTCGAGTAGATAATGCATATAGTATGACGCGATAGAATCGCCAATAGCGACGCCGAGCACGGACAGTGACCAACTCAGGGCCTTTCTAGATCTTTCATTTGGAGGAAGAAAGAAAGTCCCAAGGAGCTTTGCAAAGACCCAGGAGAACATTGGCGTTGCTACAGCGTGTATGGCAGCACATACAAAACCACATACAAGCACCACCCGCTTCTGCCAAGTCAACGCAGGCCAGACGGTGTATAGAATCTCTTTGATTGGCGCAATTCGATGCGGATCTTGTCGTTCTTCGGATTTGTATTCGCCGCCAGGGGGTCCACCTGAGGCTATCGAGGCTTTTCTGATACTAAACGCGGAGGCTCGCCGAGACGCAGGCCTGATAATAGAAGCCCTATTCATAGCTGCTGAGAGCCCATTCAGGCTAAAATCCACAGTAAGTCTTTTAGCAAGAAGGGTATTTGGAGATGGTAGAGGCTCGAGAAGCTCAATGGCGTGCGAGGGTTTCCGTCGCTTAGGTATTACAGCGGGAGCCATGAAAGACATTCGATGCATTGGAAACGCTGCAGGCGATAACGGCGATATCAAACCCTGCGAAGCCCTTCGCGATGTGAAGTCTTCCGGCGGCGGACCGAAAATACTAGGTATGAAATGCGGACGCGGACGGAATTGTATTTCCATTGAGTCGAGTGAATCCATCGACGGCCTTGAAGAAAGAGGAGAAATGGGGGCTTCGTCGAAAGCTTTTGTTGGAGGTTGAGGCGCATCTTCTGATAGGGGAAATGCTATGTCAGGCGGGAGAAGTCGCTCGAAGGCACCACTGGGCATCTTTTCCAAAGCATGCCTGAAACCCTCTTGGGCTATTCGCCCTTCATCCATAACGTAGACAAAGTCGTCTTTGTCAATATGCGACATGTCATGAGTAATGATGATGGTGGTCTTTCCTCTTCGCCATTGTCGTATCTCATTTACGACGATCGTCCGACTTATATGGTCCAGTGCACTGGTTCCTTCGTCAATGATCAGTATGGGAGTGTCCCTTAGGCGAGCTCTAGCTATCGCCACTCTCTGCCTCTGTCCTCCACTCAAGGTACTCCCCCCGGTACCAACGAACGTATCTAAGCCCTTCGGTAGCTCGTTGACAGTGTGTTGCAGATACGCGGTGCGCATGCAGTCCCTCACTTCTTCCTTTTTGACTTGCTGATGGTCTCGACTGCGGCCAAAAGCAATATTTCTGAACAATGTCTCGTTGAAGAGAACGCTCTGTTGCTGGACGAGGGTGATATTGTTGCGAAGCCAATTCATATCGAGAGTCTGTAAAGGACTGCCGTCAACAGTGATTTCGCCACCTTCTGCTTCATAGTAAAGCATGAGCAGATTGCCCATTGTGCTTTTGCCAGAACCGCTTCTGCCGACTATAAAGGTAGTCTCTCCAGCAGAGAAGAAGAAATTGACGTGATCCAAGACAAGCTGGTCTGGCCGGGATGGATATCGGAATGAGACCTTCCGAAAGTTAGTGAACAGCAACCACAATCACAGCGTGACTCACGTCTTTTGCTTGGATGTCTCCGTCGCAATACTCAGGTGTCTTGCCACCAAGCATTTTGATAACTTTGCGGCCTCGCTTCATCTGTGTCAACACGGTGCGTAGAATAGCCCCGGCAGCTCTGCCTTTCTCGAGCACAATCATCTGAGGTAGAATCTGCTCAATAGTCTGCGTCGCCATCAGACAGGCCCAGAAAGCGGTCAAGATGTCGCCCGGGTTCTTCTTGCCGGTATTGACAAGATGCGTGCCGTACCAAAAGCCTTGAACAAACATGCTCAATGTTACAAAGCGAACAAATCCTATCTGAAGCGCGTTGCATCGAGCTTGTCCTAAGTAATGTTCCGCAGCCTCCTTGACCGCATTGGCGTATTGCCAAATCTCGAAGTCTTGGCCATTATAGCATTTGACAGTATCAATCGATGCAATAGATACATTCGCCATTTTTGAAGCTCTGGTAAGTTCTTCAAGATGCGACTTGACGGTAGGCTGCATGCGAGCAGATATCTTAATGAGTACGACAGCTGCAAAGGGTATTGTGCCTAACGTGATCAAAGCGAGGTCCCAAGCATAATAAAGAGCCAGCCCAAGAGCAGCCAGTGCCGTAATGGAGTACTGTACTGTGAAGCCAAGTGGCTGGCTCGTTGCCATCTGGAGCTCTCGGATGTGCCTATACAGAAAGTCAGATCTTGTAAGACAACAATTTGACAATCTTACGTCTGCAATCGACTCAACAACGTGTTGACGCCAGACTTGCGCATGTCGAACCATTCCATGTCTTTCTCCAGCAAGCCCTGAAAGAGCTCGTCTCTTACACTCTTCGCCTGTAGTTCTCCGTAAACAAGCCAAAACCCGAAATAGCCAGAGTTGAGGAATATGGCCCCTGATCCGAGGGCGACGAGATATAGTCCGTATAGAGAGATCTTATGTACAAGCCCGTGGCCATCAATCGTTCCTCCTCCATACTTTGTGAACTGGTCGAAGAGTTTCCCTAGCAGTATCGCAAGCGCTGGGATGACGATACCAGATGCCACAGAAAGTACGATGGCGGCCAGAAGCGGACTGAGGTGTGCTTTCGTAGTAAAGTTAAAGAGATCGCGCCAAGTTGGATCCCTTTTGTATCCTTGTCCATCCTCTAGGCCGGCATCGTGCGGCGCCAGATTCTCCACATCATCATCCATCTGATAACTTGCCCAGCAGCGTATAGTGAAAATCGACTTGAAGGCAGCCGTTCGGAGAAGAGAAATTCGTATGTTCTGCGCCGATGTATATTAGTAGCGATAGCGGCCGAGGCTGCGTTGGAAACGTGATGAACTTTGGTATTCCATGCTCTAACATAAAACCATGAAGCTCCAGTCGTGAATTATGACAAAGTGATTGCAGTACATGACATAGGAAGAGTAGTTGCAGCCAGATTTAGCCACACGGCGAAATCCTTAGTATTGTTGTCTGCGGAATGACGACTGTAAACAATATCATTGTCTCAACCCTTCACGTGACGGTATCCTTTGACGAGAAATCATAGTATTGCCAGTGCCTACAGCATCAAGTGTAATGTTCCTTTTTGCGCTTGTTTTCGTTGTTGGAACTGGGCCTGATCTCCCTACGGATATGTCACATTCATATCTCATGATGCTCTATATCGATGTTGTCGGCATTTATGCAATATGCGGTATTCAGCCGGCGAGTGTTGTGGGAGGGAATAGCGTGGCTATCATGTCTTGCTACCTTCCTTGTTATAATTTTCGCGCTCATATATCCAGTCGTTGAGACCCAGTCGATTCCTAGCAGAGTCAACACCATATCAAGCCCGCAGAGTCTAGTACTGACCGTGCAATTTCTATAGCGTAGAACTGCATTCGCATAGCTATAGCCAATCAGCACAGTAGCCTATGCTGCTGGAAATCTGGCCACCATACCGAATATAGTTTCCTTCTCCCCATATTCGAATTTGGGATTGCTCCTTAGCATTGTACCGAAATTGTAATCATCCACCTTCTTCTCGTATTGCATCATGAAGCTCCGCCACTTCTCTTTGCCTGCCTTGCTCTTCATCTTCTCCTCGTCAATGGTTTCACTAGGGTCGATGTCCGGGAAGTCGTTCTTGAAATGCTCGTGTATCTCGTCATCCATCTTCGTCAGCCGTAGCTTGGATCCGCGAATGCCTTCGAGTAAGGTCCAGTAGGTTGACATGTGTTGCACGGCTTGGATAAAGTGAGCTATTGGCTACCGATAATCCCCTGGCTGGGGGGGTTCGAACCCTTGACAGCGAATTGCTTCTCCATCTGAGATTTGTCAGTCTGAGACAGATGTAGATATGGGAGTCAAGGGTATCAGCCAGCCTACGTCCTCGAAGTTCTCTGCCTCTTCTGGATTCATGGTCAAGCCTGCAGGACCGAGAGACATGGAAATGCAGTAGAAATTATGGGAGAATGGGAGAGGGTATGAAGACAGAGGCGGAAGGACAATCAAACTGATTCCCGAGCCGTGTTTAAGAAGCCTACGATTTAACTCTTTGACGACAATCAATGCATCTGGCTCGAAGTTCTTGGATTCACAGAATTCTACGGCACTTTTTGGGCAGTTGGGTTATCTCCGGTCTTATGCCCGTGTTCCCGGCCTACTGCGCAGACTTCACTCTTCAAGAATTGATCACTTCGTACTCAAGCGTTATAACCCAATGACAATGCCTTCATCTACTAGTGACCATCCTTGGGCATACATTATTCGAGCAGAGCACACGGTCAGCGAAGCCCATCCGGACGAAGCAGGTAGGGTGACGATGGGGTCACAGAACCAGCCCTCCCAGCGTGTAGTATACGAATACGAGCGAGACGAGTAGATAGCTTCACTTTGACCAGGATTCCAGCACCACCAATGTGGATCTGCATCTTTAAACAGAGCAGAAGACGATGGGGACTAGGGTCTATGATACATCATCCATAATTATTACTATGGCTACTCGTTATCCTTCTGTCTTAAGGTACTGCATTCGTCTCCTTCGACGTACTTGCTCTATGTTTTCAGCCCTTGGTTCTTCTTCAACAGTCTCGTTCTTTCTTCCTTTATGATCTCCTTATCCTGTCTGAAGACAGCAAGGCTTTCCAGGTTCTCGTTGTTGACAGCGACGACCTTCGTTTGCGCTCTGTGAGATCTGACCACGTAGGATCAGAGACTCCTTCTTGCCAATCGAAGGCCAGCTCTTTCACGGTTTGGCTGATGTCAATCCTTGGGATAATAATGCCTTGATGGGGTTTCGCTCACAGGTGGGACACGAGTATTCAAGTCCAGCCGGCCTCGAATCCAGTGAGGTCCGGCCCGCCATTCATTTCCTGCAATCGGGTGGGCATGAAGAGGAAGACCCTAGACTACGACGGCGTGATGGTAAGCTGAGACGCTTCGGATCACTTCATTCCTGCAAGGCGCGTTGATTCCAGCAGAACGATTTGATCGCCAAGATGTCATGACGGTAAGCTGGACTGCTTCGGAGCTCTTCAATTTTTGCCAGGGTCGTTGATTCGAAAGGGACGACCTGAATCGTACGATGGCATGATGATATGCTGGGAGGCTTCGGAGCTCCGCTTCAGAATCTCCCCGCCAAGGAATCGGGCGCTCACCTTCTATCTTCACTGTTGCAATCTCGATTGCCCAAGCACTTGGCTAGAATTTGACATGTCGAAGAGTCTTCTAGGTTCTGCTGTGGTTTTTCTTACGTACATCGAATGTGGTACTTTCCCACTCCGCACCCCTCTCTTGCTGACTGCATTGTATCGTGCAGCCACGGTCGCTTATTAGCAGCCGTGACTGGGCGACGGCTCCTTTAGTTCCCGATGAGTAGGTTTCCCCAAACCTTCAATAATCCCTTTACAGAAGACTTGTTGGTTAGCTGCGTATTTCTGACCCGTATGTACTCGCCATCACGATGGTGAAGACTGGTGTCCTTACGCTGAAGTGCGGATGTGGCATCAATAGGCGGTACAACTCAACGTATATAAGTTTGAGGTCAGTGGCTTCCTCTGGTCAACATTTGCCTGTCCTTGTCTCTTTCTTCGAGGTACAAAGAAACACAGTTCCAGTTACCCAGTCATCCCACATTCGCCGCCAGTATACAAGTGAAGACAACCATCATGCATCTAACCTCAATCCTTTCGGCAACCAGGTACATACCCCTTGGCCAAACCATAACCTGCCTCTCATCGCTGACTCCCAACTCTCGTCCAGTCTACTCCTCTTCCTCCCCCTCTCAACCCACGCCTCCCCGGAGGTCTTCAAGCGCAACAACCAAAACACCTGCACACCAACCCGAACAACCTACGTCACAACCCAAACCATCACGACCTCCTCGCAACCCTACTGTCCCACCATTACCAGCACCATACCCAATGGATATCTCTGCGTGAAGCCGTCCACAACATGCGGCCCGCACCCTGAATGCATAACCGAGAAATCCGTCACTGTCCCATGTCCGGCGAAATGCTGCCCGAAGCAAACGCCGACGACGACGGTGAAAGCGACGTGCACGACGACTTGCCAGGAAGGATGTGCGACACAGACGCAGTATGTGACAGCGACAAATTGTGGTCACGATCATGATCACAACGATAGCAAGTAACAGGGCTACGTACTTGATTTGACTCACTGGCTATTTTGTGGTTTCCTCAGAAGTCAAAAGTCCTGTATTAAGCTTATTCGTTCGTTGCAGTGTGAAGCGCCCTGGTGAAAGACAGGCTGCTATGATGGTCAATGCGTTCGTCGTTCCTGTGCAACGCTCTTTACCAAAAGCGTTTCTGGCGATGTACAATAAATTGCGAAGAAACGAAGAAGCAGGCTGCGCCTGTTCCCAAATCGGCACAATTTTTAATAAACTAAGAAAGCCCCAATAAAGCCCATGGGAAACTTTCGACTGATCCATCACGCTACGCTCGAAGAGAGATCCAATCGAGGATCCTCCAGGAAACCTAGCCAACAGACCTTATCCCCGCCAGCCTCACAAGTCCAAAAACCAAAACATACCAGGCTTTGCCAGATCTCCAACTTTGACTGTATACCGCCACTCACAGCCACTCCCGTAATTCTGTAGAAGATAGCACGCACGCTCTCCACCCAACCCTCGCGGAACATCCTAACGCCCAAACAGAACCCACAATCGAATGGCTAGAACCAGAAACAGATCTCCCGTCTCAACAGTAGCTATCAAAGCCGGGTAAGGTATAGCCTAGGGTAACTTTCGACACACGGCAGAAGCGGGATAGAGCGTCAATCGCATGTGCGCCTACTCAACAAGGAAATGTTCCAAGACGGTAGATTGATTTCGCCATCTTGGATCTGATATTGTTCAAAGCCGACTCTGTTGGCGGCACGAGAGTCGAGGTTCCTCCAACACTAGCGTTCGCCTAGCGATGTTCACGACATGGTCATGGTGTAGAGTACGGATGTGCATTGGGTCGAGAGTGGACTGAAATTCTTCTTCTTCAGAAAAGGTTTGAGCATGCATGTTCACTACCGTACAAGGAATCGAGTACTGAAGCCGGAGGGGATCGAGCCTTGACTCTGTCGTACAAGGACTATCCTACATACCGGCATTGCACGCCTTGGCTTAGTCTCCCGCGCTTCGGCATGCAATTCGATGCCGGTGCATGGGATAGATGATCCTCGTAGTCTCAATCAGCTTATCTCACACATGGCCTCTCACTGGGGACCGGTCGTTAAGATGATGCCACCGGGACCGCTACCTCCCGGAGATCGGGATACCGTTTGTCTACAGAGGAGCCTGTGGCCCACAATGTCACAACCATACCATGTCGCTGACCTTTCAATTCAAAGGCTAGTCAGCAACCGCAGCTCCAAAAGAACCGGGCGTGATCGCAATCGCAGAACTCACCCACTTTGGCCCATCCGGAGCCATGCAATTGCTTCGCACACGCGAAGAAAACGACGTCGGCGGCTTCGCTGATGGCGCGGAACGAAGAAACATCGCTGGCGATCGAAGAGTGGGCCTCTTCATGCGGTAAATCTCCTGGGTGGATGTCGGAGCGCGTTATGACGGCTAGGGTACATGATTCTGGTGGGTAATTCTATTTCAGCAAGACAGACGACTGTACTGGGGAGATGGCTGAACATGGAGATGCACGTCGGGAAGCCTGATCGACTCACATGTAACGTATTTCCGTGCTGTCAATAGAGGTGGTCCGAGCTTCCCTGACGATGGCGCTTGTCGAGTCAAGAATTCTCGTGGCTTTGAGCCGTGGAAGGGGTCCGACATTCCGGTGAACATCATCATGTATCTGATAGCGGCAAAGCAGTCTCGATGGTCAAACAACGAGATGTCTGTCCAAGAGGACTCACGGGAGCAGTGGAAGTCAACCGTGTTGGGCGGCGTCGAGATTGAGTTGGTTTCATTAGGAAGAACACCATTGTATGGCAGAGCAGCGCATTCGACGAAGCAAGTATGGAAGGGATACCATAGCATGAGGCCGAGGAGAAGTAAGCGGTGGATAGTACCAACCTTGTTTTGTAAGGGATGCATAGTGGTTAGGCGTTCTCTGACTGCTGGTACACAAGTAGCGATCAGTAATTTCGAGGATCAATTAAATAATATATATACCATTTCATTCATGGCTGGAAGTTCAATAGGCGGGTTTTGAATCGGAGTAGTTCGCTCTGGGCCGTTCATGCGAGCCAAGCGCATAGCTGGTTAAGCGTTTGGCATGGTAGTGTGACATTGTTCGAAGTCCGCTTGCGCCAGAGGCATGCCCGAGGTTTTCCACGCGCCCAAGAAGCGGCCGTTGAGGTATAATTCCGAAAGGGCTAGAAGCTGACGTACGAATTTCTAACGTGCTGATGTCTGACGAGCCATTTTTCCATCTCTAGAAAAGAAAGGGGAAAAGCAATGGAACGCTACGAGGCAGTGTTGGTCCCTGAAATGCAGCGTGCAGTACGATGGTATGGAAATTACTACCTACCAGCTCTCACAGGTCTCCCAAGTCGACCTGAACAGTAGTCGACTTCCGAGTTGTATCTGGTGAATTCATCTTGATCGGCATCCTTAGGGTCCTCATTTCTAGAAACCTCTCGAAGTGAATAGTCCGATGCCCTTTGCACCGATGGTCGCGTTCGAAATTTCAAATACCTGTCGTGTCTCTTGGAGAGCGCGCGTGACCGAAGTAAGTCTCATTCCGAGCTCCCCGAAACCAGGATGATATTTGATGATTGGTTCCTTAAAGATATCGGCGCATTACCGGGCTTGGCAGTGCCAAATTTCAGTGACGGAATAATTGAAGCAATGCTCCGATCCATGTGCTTCAACCCTTCTTTCGCCTCTTGGGAGGTCGCCCTGAAGCTTCATCAGATACAGTCTCATCTTTTACTGGTGCCTGGCCTTCCGCTTCCGATGACGCATCACCTCGCTTTCTGACCTTTCCCATCTCCCCCAAAGCCCCCTTGCGGCCCTCGATACCGTCTGTGGAGTTCTTTTCTTGGCCTTCAATTACTGGTGGGGGCGTAAACCACGGAATCTTGCCTCTCAGAAAGTCGCTAAGGACCATCTTTGCCACTCCATCGACATCTGGCTCACCGCCCTTGAGAAGTCTGCCGCCCTTCCTAGCTAGCAGCTCTAGAAAATCTGTCGGCGTGGGAAATCCTTTGACGCCGTATGTGCGCTCAATGTGTTGCGGTTTTACCCTTTGCAAAACAGCCCCGATGTACTGTTCTGGGTTCTCAAGCTTTTCAACCCTCACCACACCTCGAAGGAGGATGTCTTCTGGGGTATCCTCGTTGTTGGGGGGTACCACACCGGGACAATCGATCAAATAGATGCGCTTCATAAGGGTGATGTACTGCCAGATCTTGGTCGATCCTGGGATAGGCTCTACAGTGCACACCTTTTTCTTGCGTAATGTGTTTATTATCGACGATTTCCCAGTATTGGGGTAGCCGATGAGACCCACTGAGATCTGTTTCCGGTCCGAGTGTAATGAGCTGAACTGGCGTAGGAGCTGGATCAATGAGCCTTTGCCAAAAGAATTCGTGATCGAAGCGTGGAATGCAAGGGTTGGGTATTCCTTCGACAGTGCTCGTACCCACGAGGCCTAGACCTACAATCAGCGACTATGAAAGAAAGTATCCAATGCTCAAATGGAGTGAGCTGAGATATATGAAGCATTACTAAGAAGACCTCCACCTATCTACTACCAGTGCAGCAGAGGAGGCCTTCAACTCAAACACAACACCCCCAGATCCTTTGCGACCAACTAACCATGACGGCGATTAGTCTACTCGAAGCTTAGAGGCTAGGAGCGGCGGATGAGGGATCAATGTACCAAAGCTGTAACAGATGACCATCCATAGAGATTTTCAAGGAAATGAAGGAAGGAATCTTGACTTAGCAGTGGAAAAGAAGTAACCGGTCGAGAGAAAACTTATATCATAAACTTACAGCGACGCCCGTTGGTACGAGATCACACTTGTTCAAGACGAAGACCAAGTGCTTATGCGACGCCTCTTCTCGAATATACTTCTCAATACTTCTGCAACGGGTTCCAAGAGGGTCACGTGCGTCCAAGACATGTATCACCACATCTGAGGAGTCGATAACCTTATAAAGCTCGTTCCATATACGCTTGCTCTGGCCTTTGGAAAATATCGGCTCAACAGCGGTGGACACCACTGCATCCTCCGGTACTGCTTCACCAGCCGTCTCCTCGGCGTCTGTATTTCTGCCGAGTAGCTTCGCCTGTTCAAGGCGATCCAGGTAGGTATCATGCATCTTGACTGTTTCGCCAGCTAGGTCCTCAAGGGACCCGACGCCTATCTTCACCCGCTTCCTCTGCGCCTTTGGTCCAAAGGTGTCGCGAAAAGGAGCCGACTCGACTTGCATCTTAGCTTGATGCTGCTTGATGCCATTCTTCCCCTCACTATCTCGGACAAGGCTCATGGGTAGCTTGTTCGATTTGAGCAAAACCTGATAAGGATCGGATGCTCGCTCTGCCATAGCCTCTCTGAAGGAACTCAATGCATCTTGCGAGATCACTCTGGTGTTCCCAAACCACTTCCTGTTTGGCTCGACCCTGGCCTTGGGCTTTTCCTTCGATTGGAATAATCCAGCCTTTGTTATTTTCCCACTTGCATTTCGTTGTGCGTCGCCGCCCTTGAACATATTCAGAGTCTTCGCCTGCTTCGCCGTGCTAACACAGCGTCAGCATCAACACCAAGTAGGTCTTCGGTAAGCCACGCACCGGTAGAAGTTCTCGCCCTTGGTCTTGACGTTAGCCATGCCATCTCCGACCTTTCCCTGCTTCTCTTTCCGCGCTTTCTCCTTCTTTCCGGTCCCCATCTTGAATTACTCCGCAGGCTTGGTGGAGGAGAGCTCCAAATTCGTCAAATCGCCAAAAGTTAATCGTCTTCGGGATCTGATTTGCGCCTATGGATCGCTTAGTGTGCCAAGCATACTAAAATCTGCACGGCGAGCAAGTCGGGCCGGAAGGCCTCAAGATCAGGTGACTGGTCGCGTGACACGTGAACGTTTCGCAATTACTTTACTTCTGGCTGCGTTCTGGTCTATGTACTTTCAATGTTTAGTAGCTTAGGAAGAGCAAATACTACTGCATGGAGCAAATGCAATAATACCTGGAGCGCGCAGCTCAATCACGCTCTATGAACGACCATTGATTATAATATTGCATTCTCAATTCATCTAACACTGATCTACCGAGAGTACCCTAGCGTGAAGGTGTCAACCAATAGCAAGACTTTAGCTCTGACATTTAAAGGCAGGATTGAGGTTCTCCAAGTTCTTGTTGTGCATGCCTGGTGAATCATCCACAGTTTCTGGGACGAACCAACCCATGATGGTATTAGTAGCAGATCTGAATCAAGATTTCGAAACAACCTTCTCAACCATCTTGATCCCCTCCTTCTCTAACAGTTCCCGGATTGGGTCGCAGATCTCCTTCTTGTAAGGAGCCAGGACGCCAGGGACATTGAGGGCTTCGTGACCGTCAAGGAGCAATTGGGTAGCAATCCCACACGTTACTCCAACAGCCTTGGCCATACCTGAGTAGCCTTTGGGATTACCATAAAGCTCTGGGGTGGAGGTAGAAGTCTCCTACTGGAATCAGTATTGAGAAGTGCGTGACACCAGAAAGCGCCGTAAGTTATGCTGCCTTTTACTCGCGACCACGAACGACGAAGCAGGTGGACTTGTCGATAAATGACGACCCACCGCCAAATCGTCAAGTCGCGAAAGCGGGCAATGAGCAGCATAACTTTGGGCGCCCCCTGGGGTTGGGACAGGACTACATTACCTTTCTACCATCTTCCCATTCGACGACGAACTTATGCTGTAGAATCAGAAGATCGCGCTCGCCAGGTCGATAATTTAATTCTTTCTCTAATTGGGCACATAGAGTATCTAGAAGATTAGCCCCACGTACAGTAGCCTTCGCAGAAGAGAAGAGTCCGATCCAGCGAAGACCGTCAACTATACGCCCACTCTCGGCCTTGCTGGGAGACTGGCAGAGTTCTTTGACTCGAGCGATCAGTGAGCTGGAAGGCCGTCAGCGGAATGCCGAAAGTGAATCCAGCGAAACAATGGAAGATACCTCTCATTCGGTTCGCCGGACTCAATGGCTTTGTGCGTCACCTCCGCCCAAGTCAATCCGGGCTTCAGCCAGTCTTTTGGCTCGGCATCCAGCCAACCCAGATCTTTCAAAGTCTTAACGAAGGCTGGATTTCCTTCGTATCTAAGAGTTCCTCATACAAGGGTCTCAGCTTCGGGGATATTGTAGAATTCCTTGAAGGGTACAGAGTTACGAGTAGGATAAGCTACAAAATAATAGCCATCAAGAACGGAGTAGGGTTTGGCAACACCCATGAGATCTTTACTTGAAATATCTACTTGCTTGCCTCCAGAGATGAAGCTGGCGGAATTGCATTGCGATAGCAGCGCGCCGCGAGGAGACCAGGAGAAGCGAAAGCGGAGAGGGTTATTTGCATGTTCGGCTATAGTGCGCAAGATCCAATTAGCTTTGATGTTCGACTGTGAGAAAGACTGGCACTCACGGGCTGCCAAGCCTCCGCAGTAAGAGTAAGATTCCTTACCTTGAACATTCGCAAACTGAAGTCAGATCATGCTCCATGCAGGATGCCAGTCAGGGGCTCGAAGCTACTCACTTTACCGCCAATGAAATGTACCTCCTCTATCTTCTTAATCGCATATAGGTGATCAACACCCGGATCCGCCCCAAATTCGTTCAGCACGACGATTCCAGCTTCCTTCGCTGGACCGTCAAGCTCGCGAATGGCGTCAGAGACGTAGCTTGTTGTAACCACGTTAACTTTGTGTTTGATAGCCAGCTTGATAATTGATGCATGGTAGATATAAGGGACAAGGGAGATGACAAGGTCATGAGAGACGATTTGACCATCCAATTCTTCGTTTGAGGCAACGTCGAGAGCGGTGACTGTAGTGCGGGGCAGTCCAGCACATAGTACCTGTGCTGTTGATAGTGTCCGACAAGCTGGGGACCATTCACATTTGCTGAATTGAAATTTAAATCATCTCAACAGTAGCACTTGCCAACGGTGATCTTATTCTTCTCACTACGAAGAAGATACTCAACAGAAGGAGGAGCGACCATCCCGCTCCCAAGGATTAGGATACGGATGCTTGACATGGTGATGACAGTTGAACAGGATGATCGTTACTTTGATTTCATGAAATCAGGTCGCAAGAACTCGATAGAATCTAAGACCTTGGGGTTCTGAAGATTTCTTCCCGGAAATTTAGAGACCTTTGAGTAATTCAAAATCACGACACGAATACATTCTCAGCCGTATACAAACGCTCCCAGGTAGATACGGTCAAATGCTAGAGTTCGCAGATTGTGCATATAGCCCGATCAGAAGTGTCACAATGATGCGAAAGGTCGATTAATGCGGTCAAAAGCATGAGCCGGAGTATTTAGCTGCTCTTTGCTCTGTCGGACCTGACCTGGGGTGTAGCCATCTGCCTCGTTACAATTATGCCATACTTAGTAGAAGAAATTCTTGTATAGAAGCAGTTAAGGCGCCGTTGAACGGATAACTGACGGGCAAAATAGAAGGTCTGGGCAGGATTTTGAGGCTGACGGAGGGGCTTAAAGCTCTCAAGGACCCCTTCTTGATGACGAACAGAAAATATGTCAACCATGGCATCAACTCTTTTGGAAAAGTGTGACCCTATTGTGCAAACCTGGTCTCTTCCCACTCTTCCTCTTCTTCTCGAAGAAGGTAGGGTTTGGCTCCGAAGCTTTCTTGCCTCAGTATACCTCCATCAAATTCCAGCTACAACTCAAAAATCCAACATGGCTGAAACTGATTCAGGCTGCCGCGGCCTCCCGTCTTCGGCGAATCTGGTAGCGTACCTCTATCTGGCAACCGCAATAACGAAAACTGGATCCTTAGCGCCAAAAGCAGCTATGCACATTGCGCATTTCAATACAGGCGCGCTGGTAATGGGCTTCTTACTCTGCTGGTGGGCAAAAAAAGGTGGCATCTCGCAGTCGATTTGTTGATGCCTTTCCTGTGATCATCCGCATCTAAGCCTCAAGGATCCTTTGAGACCTTGGGGAAAGCCTCCACCTAGCTCTTCCGGGTTATACATCTTCGCTAGCCGGTTTGTTCACTACTGTAACGTTCCTCGATGCTAGTGGCAAGCTTAGAGGGGTCCAATAGCCGGAAGCCTATACTCGCCCCGAAGAAGCACAGACGGCTCATTAGACGCGTGCATCCTGCTGTCACAGATCATTCATATTATCCGCAAGGAGTACGCTGTACTAAGACTCCATCCAGACCGCCTTCGGATTCGCTATAACCTAGATCTGATTCATCTTGCGGCATTGGGCATATGAGGTTGTGGGCTTTGGATCTCGGCCTCACCCCGGATATGGATCGTATAATTGGTCTGTGTGGAGTCTACCCTCTATGTAGCCTAGTAGACAGACCCGAGCCTATCGCAGATGATGTCGGTATAGTGAGCCATTCAATCTGTCTCCAGGAGTCCCGGCAGTCCGCCAGTCAGTCACATCTGCTGTTCAGACGTACAGACTGGATTATGGACTTGTTATTCAAAACGTACGAAGGTAAAGTATGGAAAAGCTCTGTAAGGTGGAGAAATCCCTGTTTGGGAATAGCCTGCATGCCAAGATTCTGTTGAGAGCCGACTTTTTCCCACATGTTCTTCATGCAGCACTTTGCGAATCCTACTTTACTTTACTTCTATGCTTCTTACTTTACCTTTATACAAAACAATTGATGTCTCCAGAATGCGGTAAGCAGCAGCTCATCCATTCTATCGTGCCTGCGTAGTTGGAGCGCCTCAACCCAGACAACTGTATACCTCGAGACACCATCTGGACCACTCGCCCCAATGTACTTGCTAATAAGTAGCATTGAGCTTATTTTGGAGGGTACACAGGGGGCTTTTAGCGGGGCAGACAACCCGTCATTGTACAACCACATGGCGACTCTAAGAGGGCAAGTTTAGAGGATGGCGGCATGACGCTGCCTCTTATATTCCAATGCATCTTTCTCCGATCTTCTTGAGCAAGGCAGAAGCCTCGGTCGAGCGTCGGCTGAGCCCAGCGCATCTTGCAGGCGGATCGCATAAAGATAAATTGATTAAATCTTTATATTGAAACAAACGTTGGCCCTGTTGTTTTGATGTCCTTGTCCTTTGCGCTGTTTTGATATTTCTAGGCCTGCCGAAGCACTGCAAACTCCCAAATTATTGGGTTTCAAATGTTCTTCTTCTTCTTCAAAGAGCTGTAGACATAGAGAGATGGAGTGTCCACTCTCTATACAGCGGCTCCTCATTGCTTCCACTGGGCTCAGCCAGACAACCCAGCAACAGAGTTGACGCTTTCTGCTACTATGTCCATTGGACTATGTAATTCACTCGTCGAATGCTACAATTCTCTAAGTCCCTCACTCTGGTTTGCAATGAGTTGTGAAGCTATCGGCGTACTCCTCGGCACCAGCGCATAAGCTACGGGCCTCGGAACATTGAAGAGAATCTCACGTTGATGAGTTCTCATAGCCATCACATATTTATCATTGTATAACTTCCAAGTTGCCTTGAATTACAGGTTTGAATGCTGTCATGAAGTCGAGGTCAAAATTAGCGTGTGATCCACCAGAGTATTTAAAGTCTCTTCATGCAGTTTGGAACGCTCCATCCTCGATATCTTAACGATCCGACAATTCTCGAGAACATCACCTTTCACATCAATACCTTCAAGATGACGGTGAGCTGGCTTTGGGTACTTGTGGTTCTAACCGCAATCATCAATGCGCTTCCAACAGTAGGTTGCTCCTGTTCAGAAAGAGCGACTCTGATATCTCCCAGAACGAGGCCGATCCTCATGAGCTCATGGCCGCCATGGAAAAACATGACCAAGGCATTGTCCACCTTGGCGATGATGGCGTCCTGCGATCTTTCGGTCCTAATGGGACCGTTCTCGAATATGTAAAGCTTAGTACCAACCAGATCCAGCAGATGCTCGATCGTCATGGCCGAAATGATCATTTCACCGAAGTTTTCGACGGAGTGGACGGCCGCGAGGTTACCGCTCTGGAGCAGCTCACGAATCCTGGAGAACATCTCTTGCCCAAGTTCCCCTTCATGAACTCGACGGAGTCCGCAGGTGTCACCAATGGCAAGTACTCTCAGCGATTCATATACGAGAAATGGTAGAAACCTTCGCTAACGAGCTCACCCGAATCCAGCATCTTCATTTCAAAACCAGACTACCCAAGGTACATCCAAAACTAACGCTCCTACCTCGGATAACCCCATGACCGGCGTTTCCCAGGCTCTCCACGGACGAGGAGATCGTCATGGAATCGAGACACTCGTAGCAGCCGCTGCCGAATTGACAATCTCTACCGATCGAGTCTGCTGGCATATATCATGTCGTACGCATTTTCACTGCTTCGGGATGCACCCGGCGTGTCAGACCTGTCTCTATGTTGATGGGTTCCACCCTTGGGGAAGATGTACTCAGTGATGTTTGAAGGCAGGTTGAAGGCTTGCGGATGGAGGATGTACTATGATTTCGAGGGGCGACTTCACACGTGTAATAGTAGTGTCCCTAACAGACTCACTGTGATGAATCATGGCTTCGATGCTATCGCATGCTAGCTGTTCATTTATGCCTTCTGCTTCCTATACCCCTCGTAACACACAAGCAGAACGTCCGTCGGTAAGGGCAAGCCCATTACGCCGCCAGAAAAACAACAGCCTCTGGACATCGCATACCGGAACGCAAAAAAGCTTTTGGTCTTCCGGTGACTCCAATTTTATAGGCTGTCTACATACTGGCCTGTTGCTCACCTCGAGATATCTAAAGAGTACCCAGCAGAGACCCCACCCTCCCATGGCACATGGCCGGCGGTCCGGCACTCTTAAGAAGAACGTGTTAAGGTTTTGCGATGGAATGAACCATCAACGAAGGCCGATGGCTGAAAAAGCAAATCACCAAAGCAACTACTTTACTCGATCAAGCACGAAACAGGGGGGGTCGCAGAAACAATCGACTGTGTGCTGCTCGGTGAACCTCTTGAGAAGCTCACCCCGCCACCGTATACGACTAGGGGGTCGCCATTCCTCGAAAACGATACAAAAACTGCCTATGCCACAGAGCTTCGAACCAAGGGTTTAGAACTAGCTTGAAACAAGCTCAATGTAGCTTGGACGTTTGGAGTTGTTGTATGAGGAAACGCACTCAGGCCGGTCTTTCGTGCATTGACATCTTGGTGAACAGTGGTCGTGAAATTCTCAACGACTATAGGACTGTGAGTAGTTCCACGGTGACACGACTTGACGTTGGGCACCAGGACCAACGTACGCCCTTAGTCTTACGGTTATGCGGTCTTCTGAGCGGTCATGAAGCATGGAACTTTGTTGCCCAGGGTTAGCCATTTGTGGATCCAGAAATACCGGCCTGAGCGGACGTGTAGGGATTGCAAAAAGCATAGAGAAATCTTAGGGGGAGACCAAGTGACGTAGATTTTGGCGAACCAAATATTATAGCCCATCGTTCCAGTCTCGGTGACTAGGAAAGCGCGGTGTTGCAGTACTTTCAGGTACACTCTTGGTTGATGTCCAATGCAACGACTTCCACGGTCTTTGGCTAGGTAGCACGTCTCTCTTTGCCTGCTGCTCACAATCCGACCATCATCAGAACATCAGACGCGTCATTGTGCCGCATTATGCTATTGATCGCAGCTATTCCCTTGTCTTCGTACTTGAGTCTCAATCCAATGATTTATGTACATGTCAAGATTTGCTCAGAATGGTCTATACGCTTCCACCAAGTTTTGCAAGAAAAGAGGTGGTCGCAATGCTAGCCAGCCCGCTGCTGCAGCTAGGCCGAAGTAAAGCAGCCAAACGCAGGCCCCATATATTTGTGCGCCCCTGACCGCTTTCTTGATGTCATTTGTGTCATTCCTAGGATCGATTGAATTGAGATTAGCCTTGCCAAGAAGATGCAATTCGTTCGTATCGGGATCAAGATCGGAGGCAGCGTATCAAAGGTTTTGGGAAACGCCTCGCGGGAGAGCGAGTGGCGAGTGGAAAGATGCAAGAGTGAAAAGGACGCTACTGCCAACTTACAAATGGGGGAATGGCTTGTCAGGCACAGGCACCTTTAGGAATTTGCACAACGGGCCCCAGCCCTCTTTGACATTAAACTCCAGCAGCCGCTCCTCGGGCACGTGCTTCTTCACCTCTTCGGCATGCCTTGTGTACCATTGAGGACCATATACGCCCTCATCTCGCCTTCTCCGGACGATCGTCGTAGCCATTCGATTCTGCTCTCTTAGAAATGGCACCGGGAAAGTCAAGATATGGAACGGCCATTCGAGTTGCACGGCGAGAGTGTCACTGAAGGATTTCCACCATACATCGGCCGAGTCGCGGACGTTAAGAACGACCTTGGCCGAGGGGTAGATGGTCATGAGTTCGCGGTAAAGGTCGCAAGTCGGCGCGTCGACAGTGGCACGATAGCCCCGCATAGCTCTGCGAATACTTCCGAGACGAGCGCTATCTGTATATGGGGGATCGCTCTCTCGAGTGCGGAGGACATCGGTGAAGAGCCTGGAACGCGAGGGAGAGTCGACGCAGTCCTAGAAAAAGTGTCAGTCTTCATCTTCCACGTCTTGATGGAACAATGATTCTACGACTGATTCGTAGACGATAGACGGTCACCCGACCTTGGAGGTCTCGGGCTACGGCAGAAGAGAAGATAGCTAGGAATATTGCACAGATCAGTGTCAGAGAACGGAGAGCATACGATCATGTGATGGCACGGATCAAACCCCAGTGTCTCGAGTGCCGCTTTCAGCGATGAGGTCCCACATCTGGGGAGGCCGGCGCCAATGACCTGGAGGCAGTCTGTGGTGTCAGAGCCAAGATTTGCGCGTTTGTGGTCCTTGAATTCGAGGCCAAAGGTTTTAAGAACAACATCCTGCAGCATACTGGTGTTCTAGAACAGGGAAGTTGTGAAAATACAACGGTGATTGAGGCACTCAGGCAGCGAACTAGGCCCCTGGCGGAGTGGGAGAGCTGAGAGCTATAAGAGATTATATTGAAGGACTCCTTGTGTACTAATTTCTTACCACATTCAGGCGTACAGACAGGTATATATAGGAGAGGTGGTCAACCAACAGTAGTGCGACACGTTAAGTAATATCACATCCAAAGTGGGGAAGACTTTGGATGTATGATAGTGGCCTCAACGTTCCACAGTCAATTACGACCCAACCAACAGCTTGATTGCAAAGCAGGATCCACACGAAAGGATTCACGCTAAGCTAGAAGTCTTGGCACAAAGATACACTACTGAAGTCCCAGCCTTTCGACCATCACCCTGCCAAGACATCCACCATCCCAAGCCAACAATCATGATGCCTCCCCGATTACGCTCCACTGTTCCCAGTCGTCCTGTGCCTTCCTCAAATCGCCAATGTCTTTCCAGACTGAGTCCCCGCCATCTCAGCACCCCCACCGCCCAGCCCTCAATCCCCCCCG
>JAABUS010003122.1_pt1 | contig 28107 bp, 40 predicted proteins | sample 5560161 | NCBI WGS metagenome assembly JAABUS01 (sample SAMN10711885, study PRJNA513376) | rock metagenome | isolation source: Antarctica rocks | place: Antarctica: Victoria Land, Trio Nunatak nord | collected 2016-01-04
GGAAGAGCCAGACCGCTTGGCGTGGCGACACGGCCCGGACCGGTGGAGGCATCGCGCGTCGACCGTACCCGCTGCCGCAGTTGATTCGTGCGGACTTACCCGGCTGCCCCGGCATGACCCGCCAGCGTCGGACCTGCTGGCGCACGAAACTCTCCGTGCCCGTGAAGCCCTGCGCACGCGGCTCGCGCCAGAGGGCCGCCGCATTCTGACAGCCCGCCTCCCAGCGCAGACGCAGGTAGGGTTCGTACGGCGTCAACAACGTCCGCCGCGGACGATCGGGCGCGCGTTCGGGGAAGGAGGGAGCGGCGAGGTACTGTCGCACGACGCGCCGGCCGATGCGCATCTGGCGCGCGATCGCCCGCACCCCGAGCCCCTGCCGATGCAGGTCGAGCACGGCCTCGTAGCGTGCGAGACGCCGTTCCCGCCGGTGTTGCTGGTCCAGCTGCATGCGATTCAGATGCGGTAGAGCGGCTACTGCGGCTGCTGACTGCACCGGTAAAGCGTCTGAGGGGTTAGCCCCGACCGCTTGCAATGCGGTCGCTCGTTCTTGCTGTGTCAACGTGTGTGCCGTCTCGGTGAGTGTCGGGTGGTGGCGCTGCAGCAACCGTTAGTGCTTCCCCAAGATTCTTCAGCAGATGCCAGCGATCGGCGGGGGCCCTCCGGGCAGCATACACGGCCTCCGGGGCGCCCTGGCGCGCGCCGTCCGCGTACGCGCCTGCGCGGTCCCGGCAGATGATCTCCACAGCGGGGTGATCGCCGAGCCACCGGGCCAGCGGCGCGGCATCGCGCCCCAGCAACAGGTCGAGGGGACGATGCCGTTCCATGTCCACGAGGATCGTCCCGTAGGTCCGGCCTTTGCGCCGACACCAATCGTCCACGCCGAGGACGTGCGGCGCGCCGGAGTCCGGCAGGGTCGTCGCCATCACCGCGCGCAAGAGCGTGACGCCGTTGATCGGGATACCGAGTTCGGCGAGCAACCGCGCGCCCGGCGCACCGCCGACGGCGACACCGAAAATCAGCACAATGGTCGCGAGGCGGGTGGTGCGCTGGCTGAACGGGGCGGCGACGGTTGGCAACCGTTCGGTGAAGATGCGGCGTGGGCAGCAAGGGTTGTCGCAGAACCAGCGGCGGGTATGCAGTTCCATGCGCACCGCCAGTCCTTGCCACGGCAGGTCGCGCAGGGAGCGGATGTACTAGCTATGGACGCGCGTGGCGGGTTGCCCACAGACCGGACAGGGGACGGTGCAGCGCCGCATGCGGGCGACGAGCAGGATGTCGGAGTCGTCGGGGACGATCCGCTCGATGGTGATGACGCTGGGATCGGGGACGAGCGTCTTGGCGCGCATCGCGACACTCCCTCCGGCGGGGCTGATGATCGGAGGGGATTATTGTCGCATAGCCGCGCGGAGGCAGGCGTCATCAAGGCTGTCGAAGAGCCGAGAAAAGAGCCCACTTTGACGGGAAACGCGACCGAATCTGAACCTATCGGAGAGTGGGGCGCATTCCCAGCATTGAGGCGTCCTACCTATCGCGGGCGTCCGACCTTCTGCACGAGCAGGGCCGCCTCCAGCCGGTTGCGGACGTGCAGTTTCTGCAGAATGTTCGTTATGTAGTGCTTGATGGTTTTCTCCGTCAGGAAGAGTTGCTGCCCGATTTCCGTGTTACTCAGCCCCTCGGCGACCAGCGTGAGGATCTCATGCTCCCGCTCGGTTAAGCCGCTCAGCGGCTCACTCACGGCGTCCGATCGGGGCACGGTCTTCGTCGAATCCATCAACAGGGTCGCCGCCAATTTCGGCGTCACCCACACCTCCCCCGCGTAGACCGCCCGCAGGATGCCGACGAGCTCGCGTGCGGCGACGCCCTTGAGGATGTACGCCTGCGCGCCCGCCTTGAACGCGGCGAGCACGTCATCCTCCTCCTCGGAGACCGTGAGCATCACGATCTTGGTCACCGGGCAGGTCGCCGCGATCGTCTGTGCGGCGCTCACGCCCCCGCCCGGCATCGTGATGTCCAGCAGAATGATGTCCGGCAGCAGGTCGCGGGCGAGCCGGATCGCATCGTCGGCCGTCTCCCCCTCGCCGACGACGTCGATGTCCGCTTCAGCGCGCAGCGTGTGCGCGACGCCCTCGCGCAGGAGCGGATGATCGTCCACGATCACCATCGGGATGCGTTCGCTCATGGTTTCCCCCTGGCGATTGGAGCGGGATCCGGGCGATGACGGTCGTGCCCCGCCCGGCCGCGCTCTCGATGGCGAACACCCCTTCCAAGCTCTCGAGACGCTCCCGCATCCCGATCAGCCCGAGGTGCTCGTCGGAATCCGCGATCGGCAAGCCATCGAAGCCGGGGCCGCGATCCGCGATCTCGAGACGGAGCGCGCGCGTCCAGCCGGAGCGTGACCCGTTGCTCGATGCCCCCACCGTGGCGGTACGCGTTGTTCAGCGCCTCCTCGATGACGCGGTAGACCGTGATCTTCACGGGCAGGGGGACGTCGGCGGGCAGCTCGTCCCGCTCCAACAGGACCGTTGTGCCGGTGCGCCGCTCGTGCATCCGGACCGCGCGGGCGACCGCCTCGGAGAGCGACAGGTTGCCCAATTCCGGCAGGCGCAGGCCGGATGAGATGGCGCGGATTTCCTGCAGCGCATGGCGCACCGACGCCTGAATCCGGTCCAGGTTGGCGCTGTTTTCCTCCCGACCCGCCGAATCGTCCCGCGTGCAGGCGGCGCAGTACGCGCCGACGCTGTCGAGCCGCAGCAGGGCCAGCGCGATCTGTTGCGCGGGCCCGTCGTGCAGTTCCGCGCTGAGCCGGCGCAGAAAGCGCTCGTTGAGGGTCGTCGTGCGCGTGGCGGCGAGGCGAACGCGCTCGTGCAAACCCTGGTTTTCCGCCAGCAGCGCGGTGAGCCGGTCCACCTTCTCCTCCAGATCGCGCCGCTGCCGCACGATCGTGTTGCTGCCCCGCCCCACGAGCCCGCTGAGCAGCAGGTACATCGCCAGCGTCGCCCCGCCGACCACCAGCCAGCTGCGCCACTTCGCGGCGCTGATCTCCCGCTCGAGGGCGTCGACCGTCTGGTAGAACTCGGTGACGGCGATGATCCGGTCCGTGCCGGTCGCGTACACCGGGATGTACGTCTCCAGGAGCCGCTTCCATCGCCCGCGTTCGAGCGCGTTCTCGACCTCGTCCAGATCGCTGACGTGCGAGTGCACGTTGCCCTGCCAGGCGCGTGCCAGGTCACGCGAGACGGGGTAGACGCGCCCGATATTGGCCGGATCGCTCGCGTAGACGACGCGCCCGCGCGGTCCCCAGACCTTGAAGGCGACGATCTGCTGCCCGAGGGGACTCTCCTGCAGCAGCCGCGCGGGGATCGCCACCTGCTCCGGCACCAGCGAACCGCCCTCGATTATTTATACAGACAAAGAGTTGCCAAAATGAGGCAAGATATCGCAAAGGGGCAGATATGGTCAGAAGATTCACCGGGGAATCGCGATCCCCTGAGCAAGCGCGTTCTTCGGCAGTGACGACGAAGCCTGCTGCGGCGCCGCGCGACGGCAGCGGCACCGACTGGTACCTGCGGGTTGTCGTCTTCACGAGCGGCAGCATCAGCATCGGCGCGGAACTCGCCGCGTCCCGGCTACTTGCGCCGTTTTTCGGGACATCCCTCTTCATCTGGGCCAACGTCATCGGCCTGACGCTCATCTACCTCTCGGTCGGCTACGCTGTCGGGGGGCGAATCGCGGATCGGTATCCGTCCGCGACCGTGCTGTACGGCCTCACCGCCGTTGCCGCGTTCACCGTCGGGTTGGTCCCCTTGCTGTCCCGACCGATCCTCGCCCGGAGTCTCGAAGCGTTCCAAGCCCTATCGCTCGGCGGGTTCTACAGTTCGCTCGTCGGGACCCTCATCCTCTTCGCCGTGCCGATGACGCTTCTCGGCTGCGTCTCGCCCTTCGCCGTCCGCCTTTCGATGACATCGCTCGAGGGAGCAGGGAGCTACCGCCGGATCGCTGTATGCCCTCAGCACCGCCGGTAGCATCGCCGGGACGTTCATCCCGACATTGCTCTTGATCCCGAGGATCGGCACGTACCGAACATTCTATCTCTTCGCGCTCGCCCTCCTATCGGTCTCCCTGGTTGGCCTCGTGCGGATGCCAGCGCGGCGAAGCCGCATGCGATTGATTGTCGCGGCCGTGCTGATGCTCGGCTCCATATTCGCGGTCACCGGGTTCGGTTATCGCGGCTTCATCCGGCCGGTCGAGGGGAATCGAACGGTCATCTGGCAGGGAGAATCCGCGTACAACTTCATTCAGGTCGTTGAGAACCGGGAATCCGGCGCGTACGAGCTCGTGCTCAACGAGGGGCACGCCATCCATTCGCTCTACTACCCCAAGGAGGCCACACAGCCGCTCACGCGGGGTCCGTGGGACTATTTCACTGTTGGCCCCTACTTCACCCCGCAACAGCGTGCGGACAAGATCAAGAGCATCGCCTTCATCGGCCTCGCCGGGGGAACAGCGACGAAACGGATGACCGCCGCCTACGGGTTGCAAGTGCAGATCGACGGGGTGGAGATCGATCCGACGATCGTCGCTATCGGGCGGCGCTACTTCGCTATGCGCGAGCCGAATTTGCATGTGATCGTCCAGGACGGTCGGTACTTCCTCAAGACAACCGAGAAGCGCTACGACGTCGTCGCCGTCGATGCGTATCATCAACCCTATATCCCGTTTCAGTTGACCACGAAAGAATTCTTCGCGGAGGTGCGGGACCGCTTGAATGACAACGGCTCCGTCATCGTCAATGCGGGCCGGACGAGCACGGACTATCGGCTGGTCGAAGTGATCAGCCAGACGATGCGGGCTGTCTTCCCGAATGTCTACCTCATCGACACGCCGGGGTACACGAACACGATGGTGATCGGCACGAAGAATCCTTCACAGCTCGCTGATTTCGCCAAGAACATCGCGGTGGAGCGCTCGATCCGGCCGCAATCACCGATCGTCACGATCGGCGAGGACGCGATCGCGAGGGGAGATATTCGGGAGGTTGCACCCGGACCAACGGTGTTCACCGATGACCTGGCACCGGTCGAGGACCTCATCGACCGGATCCTGCTCGACTATGCACGGAAAGGCGGGTCGTAGTTTGATCGGTACGAGCAATGCCGAACAAAACGGGTATGAGCACGCGCGGTGAGTGTATCGCGCGCGAAATTGCCTGACCCATTCACTGTCGAGCAAGCGACGATGCGGTCAAGACGGGCAACCGAGCCGATTGCGGGCCATTATGGATGTAGCGCCCCATTCCCGGTTTCCGTGCCGCCATAGGTCCGCTCACGGATTCCAAGGCGATCTTCCAGGACCGCAAAGAAATAGCTCGTCTTGTTCTTTTTCCCCTCGGCGATAGCATCCCCTGCCGATGTGCGGCTGACAGGGGTACATTCTTTCGTGACCGATCATGCCGCATAGAGATGCTTGATGCAATCTTCCATCGGTTTATCTACATTGCTCTCTTCAGACTTGACACCGAACGTACATTCGGTAGGATAGGTAGGAACGGTGCGACACATGGTACCGGTAGGAACGGAAGGAGCGGTGGGATGACTCATACCGTCGCCATCACCAACCAAAAGGGCGGCGTTGGCAAGACAACACTGACAACGAACCTAGGGGCAGCCTTCGCATATCGTGGGGCGCGGGTACTGATGATCGACTTCGACCCGCAGGGCCACCTCACCACGGGGATCGGCAAGCGAGACATCTACGACAATCGTGAGGATACGCTCTTCCAAGTGATTACAGGAAAGGATCTCGCGGCGATCAACACCCTGATCCGCCACCACGAGACGGAGACCTTCGATTTCATTCCCGCCAACGCCGACCTGTTCCTGGCAGAGCGCGAATTGGACCGTGCCCGCAATAGGGAGTACAAACTGCGCAACCTCCTGGAGATGATCGTCACACCTTACGATTGGATATTCATCGATTGTCCGCCCGACCTCGGCGCGCTCACCGACAACGCGATCAATGCAGCGCGCAACGTCATCGTTCCTGTGCAGGCCGAGGGGACGTCGACATGGGCGCTGGAACTTCTGCTGGATCAGATCGAGACGATCGAGCGGGAGCTGAGAATCCAAGTCGAGATTCTCGCTATCATCCCAAATCTCGTGCAAAATTCTACGATGGGACGCGAAATCCTCGCAGAACTCCGGCGCGACGTGCCGGGGGTCGCCCCCTTCGAAATGCCTAAGCGTGTCATCCTCGGTGAAGCGTGGCGCTCGGGGCGCTCGATCTTCGCCTATCAGCCACAATCCAGCGAGAAGCGGCACGAGAAAGAAGCCGTGATGCAGATGTACGGCAAGCTCGCCGAATACGTGGCCAGCCGCGTTGAGGAGACATCCTATGTCCGACGCTAGATCTCCCCTTGCCGAGCGGTTCAAGAAGCGTTCGGGCAGGCGACCGGCGCAGGAGAAGAACCGGATCAAAACCAGCGTGTTCATCGACGAGGACGTGTTGGAGCGAGCGACGAAGGCGTGGAAGGATTACAATCACGCCAACTACCCAAAGGAAGTCCTCAAAGCGCTCTATCTCGAGGAGCTGATCGAGTGCGGCCTCCGGCACATCGAAGAGGTTGAGTCCGCCATCTCCGACCAGTAGTGCTCCTTACACCACCCACACCCGCAATACCATCCACACCATCATTACCGGTAGGATGGGTAAGATGACCATACTGGTAGGATGCTTCCCACCTGTGGGGATGAAATACCGGTGTGGACAGCGGGATTGACCACCTCGCTATGCTTAACGGCGTAGGGAGGATGTATGTCAGCGGATGGTGCGCCGTTTCGTTTCGATGGGTTCGCGTCACCGAACACGACTGCCGTGCCGGATGAGTTCTTCGACGTGCTCGCCCCGAACCTGTCGGAGGCAGAGTTGCGCGTCACGCTCTATATTATCCGACGCACTTTTGGCTTCAAGAAGGCGGCGGACCCGATCTCGTTTTCGCAGTTCCTCACCGGCATTACGACGCATGACGGACGGGTGCTCGACAACGGGTGCGGTGTGAGGAGCCGAGGGCATCTCAGCAAGTCTCTAAAGAGTCTCATCGAGAAGGGAGTCATCGTTGCCGCCAAGTCACAAAAGACAAATGGGAGCCAAGCGACGACGAGCTACGGGTTGCGCTTCACGCAGCAGGTAGTTCCCGAAACGAACCACCCCGGTTCCCGAAACGAACTATCCCTGGTTCCCGAAACGAACCGACAAGAGACAGAACAACAAGAGACAGTGAAACAAAGGCAATTCGAAAATTCGAATGACACCCGCCGTGAAAATATTGTGGATAACCTGGGGATAACCGGGTATTTGGACAACCTGATCGTCGACATCTCCCGCGAGTTCGGCGATACCGCGCACCTTGCCTCCAACTGCAAGCAGGCCAGGAACATCTTCGCGGCGCTCGATCTCGGCGAGGAGGTGTTCGTCGAGCAGTACGTCTATCAGGCGCGGCAGAAGACGAAGCACCAGACGAAGGTGCGCAACAAGATGGCCTACTTCTTCGTCACATTGCGCGAGCTGTGCGACCTGAAGGACGCTAGAGAGGAATGATGAACGAGGTAGTGCAATGCCGAACTGGGGCGGCTAGTCGTCGCCCGCCCTCGCATGGATCTCGCGGGTACGATGCCTGGCGATTGGGGCAATGGCCCTTGGGCACTTCACGCATGCCGCTGATGAGGGATGGGGTATGAGAGCAGAGATGGGGCATAGGTCCCCGGATCGTGGCCGAAGGAGACGTTCTTCACGCCATTGCTACGAGGCAGACAGTAACCTGTGCAAGGTGGCCGAGATCAAGCGGCGTATAGCGTCCTTCGTTGTTTACCACGTTACGTGTCCATCTGAGAATAAATCACCTTGAGAGTGAGCAATGCGAGGATCTGTAAATAATCGCTCACGTTCTGTCAGCACAGGATCCTTTGGTACCGTCTTCTGTTTGTACGTTCACTCTGTTCGCGATTTATTGACCGTCGGCGTCCGGGCTCTGTAGAGATGTGAAATGGCAGAGCAAGATAAGGGCCCGTTACTACGCCTTGATGACCGGAGATTTGCGCGATGAATAGCTTCAGTATTTGCATCTTTATGTTAGACTGGAGTGGAGACGAAGGCACGGTCGTGGTCCTTGCCAAGTCGACCGGTCTTCGTCGTTTCCTCCACTCGTGCCGATGTTGGTAGAGGCCGTTGTCGATGGATAAGGTTGAACAACCGATTGCGCGTCGCCAACATACCGCCCCCAAGCGCGTCTGGCTGACACACGAGACACGCGCTGCCGTCCAGGAGTGGGCGGACGTGCAAGGCGTGAGCTTTTCCAGCGCACTCGACACGCTGGCGCGGATCGGACTCGGCCAAGCACCCGGCCAAGCCGTCGCGCCGATGGTCGTGTCTGCGGTGCGGACGGAGATGCAACGGCAGACTCATCGACTGGCGGCACTCCTCGCGGCCACCGCGTTGGAGTCGGGGGTGACGGCACGCCTCGCGGGCGCGACGTTGCGGACGCTCCGTCCCGACCAATACGAGGCGATCAAGCGGGCGGCGCGACTGGATGCGGTGCAGGCGTTGCGGCGGCGGGAGGGACTGGCGGAGGTGATCGACGGTGGCGATCGTGAAGGCGAACTTCCGCACGAGTAGCCAGGCGACGAAGGCGGGCGGCATCGCGCGCTCGGTGGCGTACTACACCTTCCGGGGGCGACCGGAGCAGGCGCGCACCTGGGAGACCGACGATGGCCGGGAACTGCGGTACAACGCGACGCGGCGCGAGGTGATGGCGCAGGCCCGTGAGGCGACCTACACGTACCGCATCGTGCTGAGCACCCGGGATGCGCCCCTCGATCAGGGGGATTATCGCGACGCGCTCGGGTCGCGCTTCGATCATTGGTACATGACGCAGCACCACGAGGGGGAGCACCCGCACGCCCATGTGATCGCCTTCACGAACCAGCGGCTGGGCGTCGCCGATCTCCGGGGGATGCGGCAGGAGTTGCTCGTGCGGGAACGAGAACGCGAACAGGAACGCGCGCGGGGGCGCGAGCGCGAACGGGAGCACGATCTCGCCTGGTAGGGGGGCGCATAGATGCAGCCGTCGCCGATGTTCCTCGCTTCCTCTGGCGAAACTGCCCTGAGCCCGCTGATCGTGGCGCTCGTCTCGTTGGCGATCCTCGCCGTGCCCGTCGGAGGGATCATCCTCCTTGTCCGCGCGGTGCAGCACTTCCATCCCGCGCTTCCCTTGCAGGCACAGACCCGCCAGCATGAGCGTGGGCAGGGGCGCGTGGCGGACGGCGAGATCGCGCATGCGCTCAGTCTGCCTCCGCCGGTGTTGCAGGGCGGGATTCCTATCGCCCACGGACTGCCCCTCGCATATCTTCACGGCGTGCCGCTCGGCCTCCCATGGCAGAGTGACGCCGGTCATGTCGCGGTGATCGGCCCGACGCGCTCGGGCAAGTCGTTCCACCTCACGGACACCCTCCTCCGCTGGCCGGGGCCGGCCGTCTGCATCGATCCCAAGGGAGAACAATGGGAACGAACTGCGGGCTTCCGGGAGCGACAGTACGGCCCGGTCTACCGCATCCCGCCGCAGGGCCTCGACCTGGCGAATCTCTATGACCTCGACCAAGACCTCGACCGGCGGGAGTTGCACGAGATCCTCCTGCAACCATGGCGAGACGGCACCCACCGCATCTTCGCCGACAAGGCGCTGGCGATTCTGGAAGCGGCGGTGGCGTACGGCCAGGCGCGGGGGGAGCATCCGCTGCGCGCGGCTGCGCGCTGGGCGCGGACGTCGCCGGTGATCGCGTTGCAGGAGGCGAAGGGGGTGGCTCCCGATCCGGTGCTGACCTTCACCGATGGCGCATCCCCGGACAAGATCGGCGACAACCGCTTCGCCCTCTCAGCGTGGGGGACGTTCAGCACGCGCTTCGCGCCGTTCGCGGCGCACATCGACACGGTGACCACGGCGACGGTGCCCCCCGAATGGGCGCGCGACAACGCGACGATCTACGTGACCTATCCGCTCCAATCGCAAGTGGCCGTCGGCCCGCTCGCTGCGGCGCTCGTCGCAGGCCTGACGCGCCATCTCCTCACCCATCCGCCGGGGATGCGAACGCTCGTCGCGATTGATGAGATGCCAACCGTGGCGCTGCCGCACCTGACCAGTTCGCTCGCCACCGTGGGCGGGGCGGGGATCACGATGGTGCTCTACGCGCAGTCCTTCCCGCAGATCGAGGCGACCTACGGCCACGAGGAGGCGCTGAGTATCCTCTCGAACTGCACGAGCCAAGTCTACTTCCCGCCGCGCGACCCGCGCACGGCGGAACTCGTCAGCCAAGCGTTCGGGACGCGACTGGAGATCGCCGAGCAGCGCGGCTGGAATATGCAGGCGAATCTGCCCCTCCCGCTGCCGCAGAGCAGCTACAGCACGCGCTACCATCCGGCGCTCGACGTGGGCGAGGTGCTAGCGCTACCGGCGGGGGCCGTGGCGCTGTTCAGCCGTGGCCTGCGGCATCTCGCATGGGGGAGCCAGGCGGTCGTGGGTGCATGGCTGCCACAGATGCCGCCAGCGCCAGCGATCGTTGCCCTGCCCCTACCTTCACCGCCGGTTGCAGCGCCGAGTCCGACGCCGGCACGGCCACAACCCTACTGGTGAAGCCATCACCCGGTCTTCCGTTGTCGCAGCGCATGCCCGATCGCGGAGAGGAGCATAAGGACGACCGCGACGAAGAGTATGGTGCCGGGAACGCGCGTGTACGGGCTCCAAACAGAACACCGTCACGATGAGCGTCCCCCCACCGTCCCGGCCATCCAGACACGATCATCGGGGTTCGCGTCGTCGCGGCGCTGCACACTCGACAGGGTGCCGATGAGGATGAAAAGGAGCGGCGGGCCGAGCTGGCCCAGAGTGGTGTGCATCACTGTCAGTCTTCCCCTTGGGGTAACGAGTCCGATGGCAGCAAGCACCCGTTCGCGGTTGTTGCCGCGAGCCTCCATCGCTACGACTCAGGTGTCTCTGGAAGCGCCTATTCCTGCGCCGGCGTCGTCCATGCGATCCCGGCCGTACCGGTAGGGTCTGCCGGATCAACACCTGCGCGATCGAGGATATCCTCTCCACCGCGTTCATGGTAGCGCCGCCGCTGGTAGTCGCATACCGCCGCATGGAAGTGTTCCGGGCGGAAATCGGGCCAGAGGATGTCCATGAAGGAGAGGTCGGCGTCGGCACCTTGCCACAGCAAGAAATTCGACAGGCGCTGCTCCCCGGAGGGGCGGATAATCAGGTCCGGGTCCGGGAGGCCAGCCGTATACAGATACTGGCTCACCGTCGCTTCGCCCACGGTAGCCGGGTCAAGGCCGTCTTGCAGTATCCGCCGGATCGCCTGAACGATATCCGCCCGCCCACCGTAGTTCAGCGCGAGCGTCAACGTCATGCGGGTGTTGTTACGCGTACGGTCTACCGCTGCCTTCGCTGCATTTACGAGCTTTGGTGGGATCCTTGGATCAGTGAGGTCGCCAATGTGGTTGAGGCGCACACCTGCACGATACACTACTTCGGTTTCGCGCATGATATGCTCATGGACGATACGGAGCATGTTCTGTACCTCTTCCGTGGGACGGCGCCAGTTTTCCGTTGAGAAGACGTACAGCGTCAAATACTCGATGCCGAGATCCAGCGCCGAGAGGACAATTGAGCGGACGTTGTCCGCGCCGACCTCATGTCCCGCGCCGCGCGGCCGCCCGTGACGTAGCCCCCACCGCCCATTGCCGTCGGTCATGATGGCGATATGGCGCGGCAGCGTTCCGTTGCGGCCGTCCATGCATTCGTTGGGCTGGTATTCCTGTGTGTCAGTATACCGACTTGGCATCACGCGCTACCTCGGGGCGTCACGACCATCCAATCGGTGCTGTCGTTCAAGCTCCTCGGCGAGCGCGACGCACTTCGCGATATTCGGCAGCGCATCGGCGAAGTCGCGCATGCCATCCGGTGTGGAGAGGTCCGGTCGCGGACGGATATCCATGATCTTCACCGGGAGCATGTCGGCCCCGCTCCGATTGTACGCCTCGACTGCCCACGACAGTTCCAGTCGCGCGGTTGCCCAATCGATGGCGTCAATCTCCGCAGGGGTAATGTCCTGTATCGCGGCGAAGTCCGCATGATGGACCGCCGCAACGCGATCCGCCGTCGTCGGATACCCCTCCGCGCATGCCAGTGCCGCGATCTGCCCATGGCTGAACCCATCGGGATCGATATAGTCGAGGATATTCCGGAGACGAGCTACCTGCTGCAGGCAGTGCAGGCGCGTTGCTGCGGCATCGGTCCGGCGACGTTTCGAAAGGCGAAAGATTGGCATGGCGAACCCCCTTCGTTACCCTCATTATTGTAAAGTATAGGATGATCTTTGCAACGCCGTCCAGCGATGGAGGCATGGGTCAATTCGCCGGTCGCCCCCATTCGATGATGGCTACTGCGGATGCATACAGGGAGGATATCGATCATGATGCCGATAATCGTGGCGGTGTGTCTCGCCAGCATCGTTTACACGCTGTTGCTCACGCTGGGATTCGCTTTATCGCCGCTGCGGGGAATCTTTCCCCGGCCCCTGGTGGTCTGTATCGGGCTGGTCATGGGTGGATTGATTGCATTGCTCTTGCACGGCTTCAAGCATGACTACCCATCCGCCTCAGCGGTGACAATCAATCTGTTTTGGGGGGCGATGTTCGGGCTCGCGATCGCGGATTTCTGGGGCTTGCTCGCCCCCTGCGTGGAAGGGCGAGCGCGCATCTTGGAACGGTTCCCGCCCGACCCGCATCGCTCGCTGTACGGCGATATGCGGACGATCATGGCGCCCGTCACCTCGATCGCGGCCTGTGGCCTCGTCGGCGGTCTGTTCATCGGCGTCCTCGCAACGGTGCTGCGCCTATGAGTGTGAATAGCACCGCGTCTTCATGCTCTCTGTTGGGGTGAATCGCACGGCGCGGTCGAAGACGCATTTCAACCGCTGACACAGGATACCTTCGTTCGCTCTGCCAGCGAGCCCGGCGCTGCGCGCCTCCCTGCGGGATTGCGGGGCTTGCTTCTGTCGCTCACTCCGTCGTGCCTCCCCTCGCCGGTTAAAATACGACCATATGGGGGTGTGGAGGGCCTACCGTTCCGCAGGCTTGCCGGAGTTCGCGGAGATGCAGGAAGGGCGCGGTGGTTAGTCGTCTCCGTGTGCCGGGGCATGCAGTGCGCGCTCCGCGAGGGCAGTCCCCGCCGCGACCGCCTCCTTGTGCGCGCCGTCCGCGCTCGCGCGCAACAACACCCACGTCTCGACTGCGGCGCGCCCATGCGCCGCCACGTACGCGGCCACCGTCGCGAGGGTCTCATCTTCCGTGTCGGCTGCCGCGATCATGTTGGCAGTCTCGAAGTCGTGCAGTTCATAGATCATCGTCGCCCTCACTCTCATAAAGGATTGTACTCGATCACGAAGGCAAGGAGATCGGTCGCTTCTCCCCAGACCGTATAGTGCCCCGGCCCGAGGGTTTTCCGGATGCGGAATCGCCCGTCGTCGGGGAGGTCCACCGTAGCGACCGTGCGCCAGCCACGGCGGGGATAGGCTGCGGCGGTGGCGCGGGCCTGTGTCTCGGTCGCGTACATCGAGAGGCCGTCCCAGAGGCCGGCGAGGTCCGCCGCAGGTGGGGCGGGGCGACCGCGCGCCGCGTTCGAGACGAAATCCTCGACGGTGGGTATGGTGCGGCGCAGGAGCCGATAGAGAGGACGAACGGGAGGCACGTCATTCATCGACGGAGCCATCCGCCTCATCGCGCGAACGGAGCTGCCGCGCGTACTTGCCGCGCCGATCCCGGTACGTCCGCCGGTACGCCTCGATCTGGTCGTCGGCGATGAGAAGCAATCCGGCGCGCTGCCCGCCGCCGCCGACGCGCACCGCCGCCAGCTTGCCTTTCGCGATGGCGTCGCGCACCGCCCCCGGTGTTATGCCGAGGTGGTGCGCTGCTTCTGCGACCGTCCGCATCGTCGTGTCCATGCCCTCATCATAAGATGCAAACAGGCAAATTACTAGCCCAGACCCCTTGACAGATCGGACAAAAGATGCTAATATGCATTTATTAGAGGAATCGCCCTCTAAGACCGAAGAGGCCCCGCCGGTGCGGTCACACCGACAGGGCGACGCACAGGAACGTAGGAGGTTCCCATGCAGGCAGAGTATCGCACCGTTTCCGCCCCCGTCACCCTGATCGTCCCCGCCCAGGTGGATGCCACCACTCCGCTCACCCTTTTCGCGACGGTCGAAGAAGTCTACGCGAGCATTGCCGGGAGCGCCATTTCCCGCGAGATCGTCCACCTTCTCCTAGAGGCGACGCGCGATAGTGGCGCGGTGGTCGTCCTCTACCGGCACGAGAGCGAGACCACGGCGCGGGTGCTCTGGCCAGTCGCCATCTTCGTCTCGCAGGAGCACGCGCTGGTCTGCCGCGCCTACTGCACCTACCGCCAGCAGTACCGGAATTTCCGGCTCGACCGGATGGCTGCCTGCCACCCGCTCACCACGCCGGACGATTACGAGGCGGCGCGCGCGTAATGATTCTCCCGGGGGCGGTGTTCCTGCCGCCCCTCACCCGCTAGGAGGATCGCCATGACGACCATCACAGCACGCTTCATGACGCCGACAATCACCGCGACCCCCGCAGCCCTCGAAACACTCGCTACGGCGGGTATCGCACCGGCGGCAGTGCTGGTCCGCCACTTCACGGGTGAGTGGGGCGGCCAGCCGGATAACGCCGCGCGCAACGAGGAGTATCTGGCGTCCGGGGAGGGAATGCTGCTCAGCGTCTTCGCCGACGTACCGGGCGGGCCGCTCTGGGTCATCTCGCACATCGGCAGCGGCGACGACGAGTACACGACGATCCTCCTGGCCGCCGAGTATTGAATCCGGCTCACGAGCCGCGCTGCTGAGCGGCATCCGACGTTCGACTTTCGACGATTCGAATTTTCGAGGATTCGCGATGGCCTCATCACTGATGCACAACGACGGACAGTACCGACAGGCATCTCTCGACCTCATGGCTAGCCCGAAGGTGCAGCCCCGGCGCGAGCAGTGTCTTCGCGCCGCCAACCGCCACGGCCACGGAATCAGTTCCACACGCTGATGCCATCGAACCGCCGTCTGCATGACGATCTTTGGCAGGAATACCAGCTGGAATGCGACGTCCGCGAGCGGGAGGGCCTGCCATTCGTGAGCCTGCCAGAGTTCGCGGCGATGCGCGACTGGGCGGATCGGGTGGACGAGCCGCAGGATGTGGCGTGGCCCGCAGGTGCCGATAATGGCATCGAGGAGCAGCGTCGCCGGGCGATGTAAACTTGGAGCGCGGTAAGCGTCGAATACTCGAATACTCGAAGATTCGAATCCCGGCTTGGAAGGAGGCAATCCGATGGGCAATGACCGCAAACGGCTGCGTGAGTGGGTCCTCGCGCAAGAACCGCGATTCAGCAAAGAGGATGTCATCGGCCCCGCCCTCTGGCGACTGACGGGCGGCACCGTAGGTGGACGGACGACGCTCACTGCGCTTGCTGAGGCGACCGGTTACTCAGTACAGGATACGCGGACTCTCGTGCTCCTCTACACCCTTGAGGGCTACTTGGTTGGCCACGACGACGAGATCGAGATCACCGAACGCGGCGTGGTATGGCTCATCACAGGTGGGTAGCATGCGAGGCGCGGGCGAGGCCAGATCGGACGTACTACGCGGGAATCGACCGGGGGAGCGCAATCTGTCGGTGAAGCACCTCGCCAAGATCGCGACGCTGTTCACCGAGGAGTCGGCAGGAGAGTAACAACCACTGAGTGACATATCCCCTGACTCCTCCCCCCCTGCAAATTCAACCAGCAGAGAGGATCTGTACATGGATCACCGCCGTGAAACGGGGGAGGGGCACGACGAGTTTGTCCAGATACGCGGTGAGGACGAGGGGCGGATCCGTCCGCTGCGCGGCCTGCTCGCGCACGATCGTCGCGAGGGTGTCAGCATGCGCGGGATAGAGTTCCATCAGAAAGGCGTCGGGGTGGAGGGCACGGACACCGAAGGGGGCGAGGGCGGCGGGGCGGAAGTGGCGCAGGTTGAACGTCGCGATCTCCGCCCCCGCCCGCACGGCGGCGGCCGCGACGTGCCGGTCGTTCGGGTTGTTCGTCATCGCGGCGATGCGCTCCGGGTCGCGCCCGAAATCCCTGATCAGCGTCCGCCGCGCCTCAGCGAGGATCGCCTCGGTCCAGCGCACGCGGCACAGGCCGTGCGCGTCGGCGTCGAGCAGCAGGTCGCGCACCAGCGCCTGCACGATCACATTCGTGTCGAGCACGATCTGCGGGTAGGGCACGCTCAGGGGCGGTCGTCGGAGAGCGGCGCGTAATCGAGATCGTCCAGCCCCGCCGCGATCGAGAGGCGGGTGATCTCACGGACCCCGTCGCGCCGCGCGGTCGCGCGCACGGTAGCCCTCGATGTCGCGCCGGGCGACAGACGTCGCGCCGCCCTCGCGCGTGAGGGGGACGCCCGCAGCGGCGAGGAGGCCCGCTGCCGCGTCCACGTCCTCCATCAGGAAGTCCGCCGCCTCCTGCATGGACAGGCGGTCGCGCGTGGCGGATCGGCGACCAGTGCGGCCCGACGGAGGTGTTTCGGCTGGGGGTACATGCGTCTGCTGCTTCGGCATTGATGTCTTCTCCTTCCGGAGAGTGTACACCCCACGACCATCGTCGGTGAAGAGAGGAGACAAGAAAAGGTCCCCGCGCAGTCTTCCACACCAGTCGCTCAGAGGCAGGGGAGCCTGCTTGACAATCAATTGTCGATTAAGAAACCTTATGCGCCATTGCCGCAATGGGTAGTAGCAATGCCATCATTACGCGTTCCACGGTCCTCCGGGTGGCCACCGTTGCGTGAACGGCAGGCCTGCACTGAGCGCGTGGGTCGGAGGCATAAGGAACGGTCCGAGCGCGGCGACTATCTCCGCGAGGGTGGCCGGTGCGCCCGCCGCCCCGCCGCGGCGGAGGAACGCCTGCCACTGGCGCTGCTTCGCCGGGTCCTCGGCGAACGCGGCGGTGAGCGCGGTCGGTGGATCGGCGGGCAGGGTCGTGCGACGACGCGCGAAAGTCGCGCCGATCGCCGCCGCGAGGGTGGCCCCATCGAAGGTGAAGTCGCGCGCGAGTATCCACGCGTCGAAGAAATCCTTCATCCGGCTGTTGCCGATGCCGAGCGAGACCATCGCCTCCCACTTCTCCGCGACGACGGTCTCCCGGGGGTAGGCGCGTAGGCGCGGCGCGGGGAACGGCAGGAGCGTGGGATAGTCCACCTCCGCAGCGGGCGGCGTGATCGCGTCGCCGAAGCCGACGTCGATCTGCACGTCGGTGTGGGCGTTGCCGAGGCGGGCGGGAATGCGGATGCGGACGCCGCCGTATTGCTCCTCGTCGCGGATCGTCGCCGCCGTGGCGGCATCGGGGAGCAGTGTCAGCCCGTCGTCAGCGACGGCGACGGCGCACACCTCCCGCATGATGGCGCCGACGGCATCTGGGTCGTTCGGGCCGAAGCCTTCGAGATCGATATCCCGTGTCGCGCGGTAGGGTTGCGCCGCCCAGATGGCGAAGAGCGACGCGCCCTTCAGGACGAAACGGTCGCGGTGTGGGGAAAGGGAGAGCCGGTAGAGGAAGCGCTCGACGGCGAAGCGGTTGAGCAGGAAGTTGAAATCCTCGCCGCGCTCGCGTGCGCGCCGCAGGAGCCGGTCGCGCACCGACTGCGCCATGTTCGCGGTCACGCTTGCACTGCCTCGAGATAGGGGCGCATCACATTTGCGACGCGGTCCACCTGCGCCGCGCGCCAGAGCTCGTCGGCCGTCGCGCGCCCGCCGCGCCACGCATCGTTGAGGGCCTCGATCGCCACATCGAGGCCAATCTTGTGGCGGTACTTGAAGCAGTCCGCCACCGTCTTGGCGACGCTGTACACCTGCACTTCCTGGCCTTCGACGAGATGTTTCTCCACCCCCGTCGTGCGCGCGGTGCCGCCGAAGCGGACAATCCGGAGCGGCGGGTACGGGATCTTCGGCAGGCGGGCCTTCGGGTCGATCGCCATCCAGACCGCGTGTGGCGCCTGCGTCGTCAGATTGTGGAAGCGCAGGGCTGAGAGGAGGCAGACGACGCCGGATGGCACGCGCAGGCATGCCTCGACGAGCGTGTGCATCGCGGTGATGTCGGCGCCCTCCGCGCCGTCCGCGAGTGCGTAGATGCCCCGGGCGACGCGCGTGAGGACCCCGCGCGCGGTGAGCCGCTGGAGATAGGCGGGGGCGATCCCCTGTTCGCGCAGCGCGCGCGCGGTGACGATTCCCTGCCGCCGCGTCAGCGCGACGACTTCGTCGGTCCTTGTCGAGAGCATGGTGCCTCCATGTGTTATAAAGCGTCGGTACTTATTACTATCTACCGACATCTTATAACACATGACCGCCCTCGAAAAGCGCAGTTGTGTATGTCTAAAGGGATATGTGCTGAGAAATACGAATCGCCTACAAGCTCAGGCAGCGTGCGGCAGCGACATCGAACCGAACAGTCGCCCGTATCAGTCGGATAACCGGCCTTATGCGACACCGATCGTGGTCTCCTTGACCGTGCCTTACGTACGCAGCATCTCTCGCCAGATTTCCTTGTCATTTCCAGCATCCGCAATCTGCTGTTCGACCGACCTGAGCTGTTTGGCCAGGCGCTGGCGAGCGGCAGGTGTCTCGAGGTAGCGGTCGACGTGCGCGTTTTGGCCGGTGACATCGGGCATCGGTTTCAGCGTGAGCACCTTCGCTTGAGCGAAGAAATGGCGCAGCATCGCCGGTGCGGTCTTTGATCCAACGTAGTGGTCGAATGCCGTCATCGCCATGTTCTCCAGGTGGTAGGAATGCACGTCGATGCCCTGATTCGCGCAGATGAGTTTCGCAAGCTTGATCGACCGCCGCAGTCCGCCGCCGATCTCGCGGCTCCGCTCCGTGAGAAGGCGTGCGAATACTTGTGGACGGGTGACTGTCCATCCGTCGCCGTCCGGATCGGGTATTCGATAGCCCGTCCCGGTGCGGAATGCGGGTAGCGCTTGGATTTCCGACCCGTCGCGGAAACGCACGGTGACGGCCATCTTGCCCGCCGTGATCTCGGTTGAAGGCAGGCGCCGGCGGAGCCGTCGCTCCATCTCCCGGAGGACTGCCGATGGGTCGTCTTTATGAGCTATGTCGGAATCCGCATATGCGCCGAGATCCAGGAGCACATCGACGTCGCTCAAGCCGCTGACATGCGTGTGCCGCGTATATGAGCCGCCGCCGCGCAAATCGTACACCCGATCGAACTGATCATTGAGTGCATCCAAGATCGTCTGTTTGTGGCGATTGAGCGCTTCCGTGTCGACCTGATTGATCGCCCGTATCACAGCGTCGATAACCTCGGCCACCTCGGCTTCGCGCTCGCGCTGGCGCGTGCGATCGAGCGATGCATCGACGTTAGATGGACGCCACGAGTCGGCACCCCGAAGACTACCGCCGCCGCTACCCCCCATTATGTCCCCCTTCCCATATCCTCTCCAGCGCTTCGAGATTGCTCTCGAATCCGGCCATATCGCCCGATAGTACGGCGTACTGGAGTTCGGTGCGCATCGCCTCAAGTTCCTCGATATTGTGCACCGCCAGGGCGAGCGCGCTCGTTTCCCAATCCGTCAGTGTCCCGATCGCCGCGTCATGTTCAAATTCCCTCGCGTAATATGTGTGGCCGCCTCGGAAGTAGTAGCGGCTCCAGGCCAGTCCGTCGAACATGTCCGCGCCGGCGAAGAACAGCAGCGGGACCGTGCGGGGATCGAGACAGCCGAACACATGGATCGGCACATAGCGCTCGATTCGCTCCGTGAGCGCCTCGCGGAGTTCGCGCAGGTACGCAGCGCCCACGTACCACGGCAGCCCCAGGTCCTTCTCGGTGACGCCGAGCAGATCGATACCGTCCACGTGGCGTGCGACGACGGCTGCCACTTCGGAGGGGGCCGCGCCATTCGGGTGCAAGAGGAGATCGCGCCGCACGCCGACGACACCGATCCTCTCGAAGAGCGTCGATGCTTGTTCCACCTGCTCCTCCAAGGATGCATCGAACAGATCGAACGAGACGAGCGTATCTCCTGATTGCACAACCGCACGCGCGGCCTCGACATAGAGGATTGGATCCCACGCCCTCTCCCCCGGCGGCGCGGCAATTGTCCACGAGTCGTCGGTCACGCCGACCTCGTAGTTGCCGCTATCGAAGACGCGACCCATCCCTTCCCCTGCGTCTCCACATAGCGATCCATAGCCGAGATGGTGGTGCACATCGTACAGGGAGAGTAACGGGTAGGGATTGCGTGGCCGGGTGCCGGCAACGAACGCCGCCAAGTCGGCGACCGCCCGGCTGGAGTATGAATAGACCATGTGCGGATAGCCAGCGGCGGCGGCAGCCGAGCGGCCCTCCATCAGGCCGCGTGCAAAGCGTTCATGATCTCGGCCGTCTCTCGACATTTCGCGCACTCCTCGCAGGGTGGGGTCGTCCCACGCTCGCAACTGTAAGTCAAATGCCAGGGGATACCGACCGCGTGCGCCCACCGCGCGACGTCCAGCTTGGACCACGCGACGAACGGACAATCGAAGCGGATGCGCCCGCCCGAGAGGAAACTCATCAACGCATCGAGCCGCTCGACAAATTCCTCGCTGCAGTCCGGAAAGCGCGCGCCTGCATGGATGCCGAGGGCGATCAAGCCACTATCTTGACGAATATTCAAGGCGAGCGCGGCGAGTGTGAGATTCCGGGCGGGATATTCGCGCGGCTCCCCTTCGCCATGCCACGGTACACCCTCCAAATGCACCTCCACCAAGGGCACACCGAAGTGCGCGGCGATCCGCGCTCCTGCCTCGCCCTCCGCGCGTGCCGCTGGCTGGCCATAGGCCACGCACAACGCCTCGACGGGATTGCCCCGGGCGAGGAAGTACGCGATGCATGCGGCGGAATCGATACCGCCCGAGGTCAGTACGCACACCTTCATACTATTCGCCGCCCCCCAGCCCTCGATTTGCTCGAAGCAACTTCGCAAAGATTTGTGCCTGTGCCCGTGCATCGTCGAGTGCGTTGTGTGTCTGATGCGTCATTGGTTGGAACTCCGCCGGTAGCTGTCGCGATGAGGTCTGATCCCACCGAGCACCCACGAGACCCATGTAATAGGACTTGATGTCAATGCCGCCGATTCCGAAGGGGTTCTCGCCGAAGAAGGTATGGAAGTACCAATTGACGAAGGACCAGTCGAAGCTGGCGTTGAAGCCGACGAGCACGGGGCGGCGATCGCCGGCGACCTGCCCGATCCAGTCCCGAAACTCGGCCATGGCCGCGGCGGGGTCGCGCCCGGAGAGCGCAAGCTGCCCCAACGACAAATGACTCACGCGTAGCGCTTCGGGGATGAATGCCTCTGTCACCGGTCGGAGCTCGACGTAGAATGAATTGTCTGGTGAGGTGACCGAGCATGCGCCGAGCGACAGCATGCTGTATTGCGCCGGAATCGGCCCAGCGGCCTCGATATCGACGGAGATATATGCCTCTCCTCGGGCCTCCGGCACCATTAGAACGGCACCACGGGTCGAATGAGCGGCGGGCGGTTGATGTTTCTCCGCCAATACTCCTCGAATGCCGCCCGCCGCGCGGCATCTTCCAAATCGTCACGCCAGAAATGCCATGGCAGGGCAGCAGGATCGAATGGCGTTTCAGTGCCGTGCTTCGCCGAGATGAGCACCTTCCCCTCCCCCCGTAACGCATAGCCCAGCTCCATCATACAGTTCGGACGCAGGCCAGTCAGGTCCGCGACGACGAGCGGGCTGTAGTGAAGCTCTTCGAATATTTCTACGTTCATGAACGGTCCCCGCGTCTCGTCGGTACCAACCTCATGACGCCGATATCCTGCGGCTGCGGCCACTGGCTCGACAACGTCGCGAAAAAAGGATTCTACCGACCGGAAGTCGGTATGGTCGCGCTTGACGAGGCGTATGAAGAAGGCGGTGGGCGGCACTAAGTCATCGAGAAGTGTCGTCAACCGCTCCACGACGATGATCGGATCGACCGCTCCGCTGCGCGTCGAGACAGCCGATAGCCGCGCCGCCTCGGTCCCCGACGCACGAAGCGCGAAGAAGCGCTTCGGCTCGGTCAGCGCGAGTCGCGCGAGCCCTTCGCCGCCCAGCGTTCCGTCGTTGCGGCTCGCCCCGATCCGCGCGTCGAGGGGGATGACCGGGCGGCGACGCCCCACATAGAGTTCTGCGAGGTGCTCAACCCCTGCTCCGCCACCGAGTGTCACGAGCAGATTGCCCGCACGCGCCTGTAGCTCGCGCATCGCCGAACCGGAGCGTGACCCGGGCCGGATTCGCCCCAACCGGACCGCCCCCGATGATCTCAGCTGCTCCCAGACGCTAACGCGCGATGCAGGAATGCTCTCCTCGGCCTTCTCCGACGAGGACGCGAAGATGAGCCGCTCCCCGCGCACCGACGGCGTAGCGATCCCTTCCTTGATGCAAGCCAAGGCCTCCTCCGCGATCGTCCAGTCGAATACCAGGCTGGGCGACGCCGAGTCTGATTCATCGATGCGAGGCTCCGGGCCGGCTTGCATCACGAGTGTTGCACCCTCTTGGAGGGCTGACCGCACTAACCTGCTGACAATGCTGTGGGCCTGCACAGCTCGCACCGCGTCCGTGTCACGGCTGATACTCCCGGCAATATGTAGGCGTCGACTTGTGAGACTCATGAGCCACCACCTTTCCCACATCAGGTTCTGGGCGCTGATTGCTGGCATTGGCGGCATTGATCGCGCCGAGTCAATTACCACCGCCCCAGCTAGTATGCCGAGTAGATTCTTTTCCCCTGATCGACGAAGCAGTCTCGCCGAATCGAACATTTCTCCAATACATCGCCTTTTGCTGTCCGAGCGCCGAGTAAATTCGGACATGTTTTGTTTTGTGATCGTACTCGTTTGTCTTCTGTCCCCTGACCTCTTCCTGATGATCAGACACTCTCGCTTAGGCTGATTCTCCTGGCGTTCGTCGCGCCTCGACGATACGCTTCAGACGCGCTGTCCAATTTCCCCGATGCTCGATCCGCTCGAATTCGGCCGATGTATCGGCACGCAGTTCGAGACGCGTCATCTGGCTCAGGCGCTGCCATCCCTCGAACATCGCGTAGATCGCGTTGCCATATTCCAAGTTCTCGAAGACCACTAATCCATCTCCGAAGCTGGCCCCGAAATAGCGCGCGAAGCCGTTCGTACCGGTGATGAGATGGTACGGGCCCAATCCCTTCAATGTCGTATATCGCGCGGCAAGCTTCGCACGCTGCTCCGGCCTGTGCGCATGCAATTTCGTGATGAGTCGCTCGATCTCTTCATCACGACTGCCTTCGGGCAGGATCTCCCAGTTGACATGGACGGTCGCCAGATAGTCCGCGCGGCTCGCGTCGCTCGGGAACAGGTCCGCCTTGCCCACATTTTCTTGTAGAAGGTTTAGGGTGATGAGGAGTAGACGTTCGTAATCTTGCTCCATGCGATGGAGTACCCGAGCGACGACGAATTTGAACGTGTAAATGGTGTCCTCACCAGTATTTTCGCTGGCGAGACATTCGATAGAGATCGGTGTGCATTCGGACGGGATAAAGTCCCTCGGATAGACCTGGCGGTCTTGGCATACCTCGTGGGTTCCACGACTCTCATCGCCGAAGTTGGGTGCATCCCAGCAATAAGTACGAGTCACTTTCGGGTGGTCGCGATGGACGACCTCGCGACCTTCGACATTCCACCGCGAGTAGCGACCGACACGGCGATCGGGGACGATCCGTCCCGGGAACGTCACCTCATCGCCTGTTGTAATCAGTTGGAGGTGCCCATATTTCCCTGCGGCGAGATCCGCCCGTGGGATCTTCTTCACCGTCGCCGCGACGATATCGATGTCGTCCAATGCCTCGGCTTTAGCCCGGAGTGCATCCGGTATTTTGCGGAGATTGCGCTTCCACGGTGCCGGCAATTTTTCGGTCATCCATCGCTCCTTTAATTCGGGACATGGGCGCTGATAATCGCCCACGCCTCTAATGTTCGGTGCTCCGTATCGCGAGGCGGGAAAGGATTATCGCTGTAGGAGGCATCCTAAAGTGGGTGTCCGGTGCACTCTCGGACGATCTCCTGCATCTCGTTAGAATCAACTGTCTTCGCGTGCTGAGTACCTGAGAGCCGGCCGACCTCGGTGACACCTGAGACCACTCTCCACCATTCCGAACCGACGCATGACAATCAAATACAACCACGCACCAGAGAACGTACCATATGTACATACACTATAGGCTCTCTTACGATGCGTGTCAATAGAGAGACGCATCAATATTGATGCGCTCCTCTCCCGATGCGTCTCAGTCATTGCGCGCCGTACGGACATGAAGGTAGGATGGTGTCGGGCGGGGCGGGACTTGCCGCACCAACGCGCAATCAGGGACGAGGAGCGAGCGGATGGCGACGACCTTCGGGGCGTTCGGGGAGATGCTCAAGCGCTTCCGCCAGCGGCGGAACATCAGCAAGTACGAACTCTCGGCGAGGTCGGGCATTGCCCACGGGAACATCTTCAAGATCGAGAATCACCAGCGCGGCGTCCCGCCGTTCGGGACGGTCTTCAGCCTCGCGATGGGGCTCGAGCTCACCGAGGAGGAGCGTGACCTCTTCATGAAGCGCGCGCTAGGTGAGCGGCTGCTCGACGAGGTGCAGAGTTGGTGCGTCTACTACTACTTGGCGACTTTGCGCGACGAGGACTTCCAGCGGGTGATGAAGTTCGTCAACGGCCCGAAGCCGCCCCGGGGTGCCGAGCACGCGCTCGCGGACAAGGTGCCAGAGATGGACTCGGATCGCTTGTACGCTATTCTGATAGAAATCGCAGAGCGGCCCGAGTGGCAGGAGGAGCGGAGTATCCTGGCCGCGAAGATCGTTCGCGACGCGACGATCAGTCTGGCCGACGGCTCGGTGAATGTGACACTTGGTCCACTCGCGCACCGCGCGCTCGACGTGGATCGACTAATCCACGACAATCTGCGGGAGGCAGCGGACGTCGTGCAACGCATTCGATCGCGCCCTCAGCCGAAGCAGATGGCGACGTAGCCCCGACCTCGACATCCTCGGATGGTCGTGTGATGGCGGCTAATAGGACGAGGGCTACTTCGGCTTGAGTGGCCGAGGCAGGAGACCACTCATCATCAGAGTCCTCCAGCACTGCATCCTCATCCACCAGCCGTCCTCCTCCCTGTATGCCAGTCGTGCGGAAATCATTATACCCGAAACCACTTCAGTCACACAAGAAAGTAAAGGCCGCCAACTTGCGACCGGGGTAGCACACAACACTTCCAATCAGCAAAGCGTCGCGATCTGCACGAAAACACTACGCAGAATGTCCGCTTCCTGAAGTGGTATAAGCCTTCGGCAACATGGCTCATAGCGAACGGATGCCGATCTCTCGACGTTCACTGCACGAGAGTTCACGAGCCACATCGTCCCCGCAGATTGAGCACCTTTCGTACCCGCCCCCGCTCGTCCCCTTCGCGCCCTCCCCCGTCCGGGGATGCCGCTGCGGGAGATCATGAATATTGATCGTACTCGTTCGCCGCTCCCCGCGTCGCCGATTCCTGCCGCAACACCTCACTTTTTCCGCGAGGGAAGTTCCGTTCTGCAGCTTTATCGGAAACCTAGTCGCCGGAACATCCTCGGCAGAACGATTCTCCGTCGTAAACCTCCCACTTTGCGACGCCCGATGGTCTCGTTTTCTTCCTTGCGCACGCACCCGGTAACTACGGTGCAATCTTGGCACGGCATCTGCTTGTGCGGAGAAGTACCTTGCCGATCGGTCAGGGAATCGCACCGATGCGGCGGCGGGTGCCGCACGAGGGTAGGACGCGATGGATGGCACGGAGCATGAGGACCTGGTGGCGATCCGCACGCAGCTCACCATCGCCCTGCTCGCCGTCGCCCAGCTGCAACGTCGGCATGCCCGCTCTGCGGACGCGGCGCGGCTCCTCACCCATGTCGACACGGCGCTGCAGCGGATCGCCCGCGAGGCCCGCAAGATCGATAGGCTTCTCGCCTACCTCGAAGACCGGGCGGCGATCGAGGCGGATCCCCTTCGCGTGCGCTGACGAGGCGCGGAAGGGCAGCCCCGCCCTGGTGGCGCAGGACATCCAGTCGGCCACGATGAGGAATCTACGGACGATAATTCGACGCTCGTTTGACGCGACCGAGTAATCGCATTAACATCCTCACTGATACCGAGGGTAATCAACCGATACGTGTCGGTCATGTCGATGCGGGCCGCGGAGCGGCATGACGCGGGACCATCGCGTGATCTGTCCGCGCGTCGCGGGGGACTACCGCGTCGTGTGCCCGAGTGGCTCGGGCGCACCGGGTGGGGTGAACGGGAGGGGGAGTGTGATGGACGATGAGGCGGCCACAATCCCCGGGCGTCAGGCGGCCATCTACCGGCTGACGTCGTCGCTGACGGCGGTGCGCGGCTATGCCCAGCTGCTCGATCGCCATCTGCGCGATGAGTCCCTGGACCGGGAGCGCCTGATCGAGATGAGCGACAAACTGGACGGCTATCTCGCCGACTTCGAGGCGCAACTCGCCGCGCTGCTGGGCGCGCTCCCGCCGGAATAGGGGAGGCCGGGCCCATGTCTCGGGCCCGGCCCCTCCCGTTTCCCACGTCTCGATGCTATTTCCCTGCTGCCATCGCCTTCTTCAGTAATCCGGGAGCGCCCTGCTCAAGAAGCGCCGCCGTCTTCTCCTCCTGCGCCAGGTTCTCCTTCAGGAGCTTGACCGCCGCCGACTGCTTCATCAGCTCCGCGCTCGCGATCAGCCCCCGGTAACTGACGATCTCGTAGTGCTCCACCTTCTCCGCCGATTCCCCGATCATGCAATCGCGGATGGCGTCGACTTGCGCTTCTTTCATCCCCTGTTTGGCTTCGGTGACCAGACCGGCCGCCACCGGACATCGCTCTGCCTTCGGCTGCTCACCGACGAGTTTGAAGACCTGCTCGACGTTTTTGATGTGCTGCTCCGTCTCGGCCATGTGTTTCTCGATCCCCGCCTTGAGCGTCGGGTCGGTGGCGTTCTTGGCCATCTCGGCCTGGCCTTTGAGGAATTGCTGCTCGGCATCGTAGATGTCGCCGAGCTCGTGGGCGAACATCTCCCGCATCGTCGTGATGGGCACGGGAACCTCCAATAGTGATGGGACGACCGCTTCGTCCCGATGTTCATGCATGTCAGCAAGGGAGGTGCCATGGTGTACGTATTCACCCCGCCACCCGGACCGGTGGTACGCCAGTTGTACTGCTGTGTGTGACGTATCCGCATCCCGCAGGAGGTGTATCCCGATAGTCGATGATAATCCGCGCGCGATCCCTGAATCTCCCCCCACCGACCTGCGCTTCGGTGCCGCCGTGGTCTCCGACGGCGGTCGATACGGCGTGATCAGCGAGCTCGTACCGGATATGCCCGGCGTGCCTGGCGGGGTGCGCGTGACGTGGGACGACGACACCGCCGCCCTCATTCCCCGGGACGCGGTTGCCATCGAGGGTGACCGCATCGTCGTGCATACCGGCGACACGGACGACGCGCGGTCACTGCACGGCGGCGAGGATCTCGTCGTGCCGATCATCGAGGAGCGGATCACCGCCGAGGCGACGTGGCAGGAGGCGGGTGCGATCACCTTCCGGCTCCGCACCGCGGAAGAGCAGCGGACGGTCACGGCGCGCCCCGCCCACGAGGAGCTGGAGGTCGAGGAGGTGGCGATGGGCCGGGAGCTGGCTGAGGGTGAATCGGTCGAGCCGCGCACCCGGCGAACCCGCACGGCTCGCGTAAAGCGAGAGTAAGAAGCTCATTAGTTCCCATAAGGTAGTACCCCACTAAACCGTGGTCAGGCAGCATGGGCCACCTCCCGCAGCCAGTTGGGTGGTCGTCCTCGTCGTTTGACGGTGGGTACCGGCACCGGGACGGTCAGCAGTTCGTGCATCGTCCAGC
>JAABUS010003124.1_pt1 | contig 28089 bp, 26 predicted proteins | sample 5560161 | NCBI WGS metagenome assembly JAABUS01 (sample SAMN10711885, study PRJNA513376) | rock metagenome | isolation source: Antarctica rocks | place: Antarctica: Victoria Land, Trio Nunatak nord | collected 2016-01-04
TGCCGGGCGGGCAGGCCGAGTTCCTGCGCGTCCCCTTCGGCAACACGCTGCCGATCAAGGTTCCCGAGGGCCCGCCCGACGACCGCTTCGTCTACCTCTCCGACGTCCTGCCCACCTCCTGGCAGGCGGTCGAGTACGCGGACATTCCCGACGGGGGCTCCGTCGTGGTCATGGGCCTGGGGCCCATCGGCGACATGTCCTCGCGGATCGCCGAGCACAAGGGCTACCGCGTCATCGCCGTGGATCTCGTCGACGAGCGCCTCCAGCGCGCGCGCGCGAACGGCATCGAGGTGCTCGACCTGCGCGAGCACGCGAAGGACCTCGCCGCGGTCATCCGCGAGATGACCGACGGCCGCGGCCCGGACGCGGTCATCGAGTCGGTGGGGATGGAGGCCCACGGGGCGCCCGGGGCGAAGCTCGCCCAGCAGATCACGGGCCTCCTCCCCGACGCCGTCGCCGGGCCGTTGATGCAGAAGGCGGGGATCGACCGCCTGCACGCGCTGTACCTGTCCATCGACATCGTCCGGCGCGGCGGGACCATCTCGATCATCGGGGTCTACGGCGGCATGGCCGACCCGCTGCCGATGCTCACGCTGTTCGACAAGCAGATCCAGCTGCGCATGGGGCAGGCGAACGTCTGGCGCTGGGTGCCGGAGATCCTCCCGCTGCTGCAGGACGGCGACCCGCTGGGGACGGACTCCTTCGCGACCCACCGGGTCTCGCTGGAGGAGGCGCCCGCCGCCTACCAGATGTTCCAGAAGAAGCAGGACGGCGCGGTGAAGGTGGTCTTCCAGCCGTGAGCCTCCGTCCGCACATCGTCGAGGGGGTGCACCAGGTCACCGACTCCTTCACGCACTGGTTCATCCTCGAGGAGGACGGACGCCTGACGATCGTCGACGCCGGAGTGCCGTCGTCCTGGGACTCGCTCCAGAGCGCGCTCGGGCAGCTCGGCCGGCGGGCGACGGACGTCGAGGCGCTCGTGCTGACGCATGCGCACTTCGACCATGTCGGGTTCGCGGAGCGGGCCCGGCGCGAGCTGGAGATCCCGGTCTACGTCCACGAGGACGACGCACCGCTCACGAAGCATCCCTGGCGCTACGACCACGAGCGCCCGCGGGCCTACTACCTGGCCACGCAACCCAAGGCGCTGCCGATCGTCGCGACGTTCCTGCGCCATCGCGCGTTCTGGCCCGCGCCGATCCAGGAGGTCACCCGCTACGGCGACGACGCCGGCGTGCTGCCCGTGCCCGGCCACCCGCGGGTCGTCCCGTGCCCCGGCCACACCCTCGGCCACTGCGCGCTGCATCTTCCCGACCGCGACGTCCTGCTGGCGGGCGACGCGTTCGTGACCCTCGATCCCTACACCGGGAAGACCGGGCCCCGGCTCGTGGCGCGGGGGGCGACGGTGGACTCCGAGCGCAACGCACGCACGCTCGACGCCCTGGTGGAGACCGGGGCCCGGACCGTCCTGACCGGCCACGGGGAGCCGTGGACCGGAGGGGTGGAGGCGGGGGTCGCGCAGGCCCGCGCCGCCGGCGCCGCCTGAGCCGGAGGCCGCCCGTGGCGCTACACCCGCACTTCCCGCATACCGACGGCGACGACGTCGAGATCCGGCCGCAGTTCGCGCGCGCGGGGGAGACGAGCACCCTGCCGCGTGACCGGATCCCCGACGGCGAGCTGGCGCCCGACACCGCCTACCAGGTCGTGCACGACGAGCTCATGCTCGACGGCAACGCCCGGCTGAACCTCGCCACGTTCGTGACCACCTGGATGGAGCCCCAGGCTCGTGCCCTCATGGACGAGTGCCTGGACAAGAACATGATCGACAAGGACGAGTACCCGCAGACCGCGGAGCTCGAGGCGCGCTGCGTGAACATGCTCGCCGCCCTGTGGAACGCGGAGGGCAGCGGCGAGGCGACCGGGTGCTCGACCACGGGATCGAGCGAGGCGTGCATGCTCGGGGGGATGGCCCTGAAGTGGCGCTGGCGGTAGCGCCGCCGCGCCGCCGGTCTGTCCAGCGACCGCCCGAACCTCGTGATGGGCGCGAACGTCCAGGTCTGCTGGGAGAAGTTCTGCCGCTACTGGGACGTGGAGGCCCGCTGCGTGCCGGTGAGCGCCGACACGCCGCGGCTCACCGCGGAGGGCGCGGCGGCGCACTGCGACGAGAACACGATCGGCGTGGTGGCGATCCTCGGGTCGACGTTCGACGGCTCCTATGAGCCGGTGGCGGAGATCGCCGGCGCGCTCGATCGCCTGCAGGCGGAGTCGGGGCACGACGTCCCCCTCCACGTGGACGCCGCCTCCGGCGGCTTCGTCGCGCCGTTCCTCGACGGCGACCTCGAGTGGGACTTCCGGTTGCCGCGCGTCCAGTCCATCAACGCGTCCGGGCACAAGTACGGCCTGGTCTACCCCGGCGTGGGGTGGGTCGTGTGGCGCGACCACGACGCGCTGCCGCAGGACCTCGTGTTCACGGTCGACTACCTGGGCGGGGAGATGCCGACGTTCGCCCTGAACTTCTCCCGGCCCGGGGCGCAGGTCGTCGCCCAGTACTACACGCTGATCCGCCTCGGGCGGGAGGGCTACGCCCGGGTGCAGCAGGCCTCGCGCGACACGGCGCGCTGGCTCTCGGGGGAGATCGCCGCGCTCGGGCCCTACGCCCTGCTCTCCGAGGGCGGGGAGCTGCCGGTCTTCGCGTTCCGGCTCGCGGACGGTGGCGGGGACTACAGCGTCTACGACGTCTCGGAGCTCCTGCGCGCGCGCGGGTGGATCGTTCCCGCCTACCGGATGCCCCCGGCGATCGAGGACATGGCCGTCCTGCGCGTCTGCGTGCGCAACGGGTTCTCCCGGGACCTGGCGGGACTACTGCTCACGGATCTCCGGCACGCGACGGAGCGGCTGCAGCGCCACGGTCCGCTCGCCCCGCCGGACGAGCAGCGGCGCGCGTCGTTCCATCACTGAGCTGCGGAGCCGCCCCAGTCCACCAGCGCGGCTCCCCAGGTCAGGCCCGCTCCGAAGGCCACGAGCAGCACGCGGCTTCCCGGCGCCAGACGTCCCGTCGCCGCGGCCTCGGTGAGCGCGATGGGCAGCGAGGCGGCGGAGGTGTTCCCGGTCTCCGCGATCGCGTCGAGCATCCGCTCGGGAGGCAGTCCCAGCCGCTCCCGGATACCGGCGATGATGCGGGCGTTGGCCTGATGGGGCACGACGAGGTCGACCTCGTCGAGGGTGATCTGCGCCCGGCGGCACGCTTCGCGGGCCGCCTCGCTCATCTCCTCCACGGCGCGGCGGAACGTCGCGTGCCCGTCCATGCGCAAGACTCCGCCGAGCGGACAGACGATGTGCTCGGCGGCCTCCCCGTCGCTGCCCAGCACTACGGGGCCGACGCCGCCATCGCCGGCGCCGAGCACGACCGCGCCGGCGCCGTCGCCGAAGAGCGGCGCGGTTCCGCGGTCGGTCTCGTCGACGACCCGGGACATGATCTCGACGCCCACCACGAGGGCGCACGATGCCCGCCCCGTCTCCAGGAGCGCCGCGGCCGTGCCGAGGGCGGAGAGCCAACCGCTGCAGGCCGCCCCCACGTCGAAGGCGCCGGCGTCGGTGGCGCCCAGGGCGGCGGCCACGAGCGGCGCCACCTGCGGCGTGGCGAAGTCCGGCGTCATGGTGGCCACGATGACCAGGTCGAGCTGCGCCGCCGTCGCGCCGGCGTCCCCGAGCGCGACCCGGCCCGCCTCAGCGGCCAGGGAGACGCAGCTGTCCTCCGGCCCCGCCCGGCGTCGCGCCTGGATCCCCGTACGACGCTGGATCCACGCGGCGTCCACCCCGATTCTGGCGGCCACCTCCTCGCTGGGAACCCGCCGCTGGGGCAGTGCGCTCCCGAGGCCGAGGACCGCGGCAAGCCCCGTGGGTCTCGGAGCGCGTGGGTCGACGGCGAGCTCGGCGGACGCTGCGGTCACGCGGGGTACGAGGCGGGAGGGGCCGTCAGGGCGGAGACCTGCATGCGCTGGGAGCGGTGCACGGTTTGAGTATTGCCGCGATCCGAGGCGCGTCGTTGCGGGACTTCGCGCAGGTTGCAGGGCTGTATCTTGTGCACTTCTGATAAGACAAACCGGCTTCAGCGGCGCAGGCACCCTGCCCGACCAACCATCTCGACCGGCCTCGACCGGACGCCGTGAGCGCCCGAAGGGGTCCGCTGGCCCCGACGCGGCACCGCGGTCAACGCGCGGGTCTGTCTCGCGGAGTCGTGCGCTCGGCGCCGGTCGCCGTCCGGTTCACGCCGGTCTCGTACGCGAACATCACCGCTTGGACGCGGTCGCGCAGGTCGAGCTTCCTCAGGACCCGCTTGACGTGGGTCCTGATCGTCGATTCCTCGACCACGAGCACTGCGGCGATCTCGCGGTTGGCGAGGCCGCGAGCGATCAGCTCGAGCACCTCGCGCTCGCGCGGCGTGAGCTCGTCGAGCCTGGCCTGGTCGGCGAGCGCGGGCGTCGGCTGCTGGGCCATGCGGTCGATCACGCGCCGGGTGACCGACGGCGAGAGCAGCGAGTCGCCGGCGGCGATCGTGTGCACGGCGGCGAGCAGCTCCTCGGGTCGTGTCCGCTTGAGCAGGAAGCCCGAGGCGCCGGCGCGCAGGGCGCCGAAGATGTAGTCGTCCTGCTCGAAGGTGGTGAGGATCAGGACCCGCGTGGCGGGGGCCGTGCCCGCCAGCTCGCGGGTGGCCGCGATCCCGTCGAGGTCGGGCATGCGGACGTCCATCAGCACCACGTCGGGCGCGAGGCGTTGTGCTCGCTCGACCGCCTCACGCCCGGTCGCGGCCTCGCCGACGATGTCGATCCCCGGGTCCGCGGACAGGAGCTCTGCAAGTCCGGCCCGCATGAGGTCGTCGTCGTCGGCGATCAGCACCCGCGTCACGCGCGGTGCCCTGTATAGGGAAGCTGAGCACGGAGGCGAAAGGCGCCATCGACGCGCTGGGCATCGAGGCTGCCGCCGAGCAGGGTCGCGCGCTCGCGCATGCCGACAAGCCCGTGCCCGCCGCTCGACCGGGAGCGCCCGTTGGCCGGCACGGGGTTGGCCACCGTCAGCTCGAGGCCGGTCTCGCCGAACGCGAGCTCGATCCGGGCGCTGCTCGTTCCGTGACGGGCGGCGTTGGTCAGCGCCTCCTGGAGGATCCGGTAGGCGGCCTGATCGACCGGGGCGCCAAGCGGTCGCGGTGCCCCCGCGGTCCCGACGGTCACGTCAAGCCCCGCCGAGGCGTGGCGCTCCACCAGCGTGTCGAGCGAGGTGAGCCCCGGCGGGGCCTCGACGCCGTCGCGTGGCGTGCGCCGGTCGCGGAGGGTGCCGACGATGTCGTCGATCTCGCCGGCGGTCTGGCGTGCCACCTGCTCGATCGCCTCCAAGGCGAGGCGTGAGCGCTGGGGATCCTCGTCGTGGCGCAGCCGGGCGGCGCCGGCGCGGACGGCGATCACGCTGATCGCGTGGCCGGCCGAGTCGTGCAGGTCGCGGGCGATCCGGGCGCGCTCCTCGGCGACGGCGAGGCGGCGCTCGTGCTCTGACTCGCGCTCGGCGCGCAGAGCGCGCTGTTCCAGCTCGGTGATGTGCTCGCGCCGCAGGCGGGTGCGCTCGCCCGCGAACCATGCCACTGCCCACGCAAGACCCGTGTGGAGAAGCTCGTTGCCGGGGAAGGCGGCCTCGGCCGCGGCGGTCGCGGCGAGATAGGCGACGAAGAACGCGACCATGACGGCGGTGGTGCGCCGGGTCCACGGATCGGTGTCGTCCCGGCTCGCCGCGAGCAGGTAGAGCGCGGCGGTCGGGCCGAGCGGGATGCCGACCGAGTAGCCCAGGGCGGCCGCCAGCGTGCTCGCCGCGGCGGTCAGGGCGAAGACTCCGAACGGGGCGCGGCGCCACGCGACGAGCGGCACCGTCGCGCACGCGGCGAGCGTGCCGCTGAGCAGGTCCAGCTCCGACGCGGAGCGCGGGGCGTGGATGCCGCCGTGGAAGAGCAGTGCGCACGAACCGCCCAGCGTGGCGGCGGCGATCACGACATCGACCACCGGCCCCGATCCCGGCCCGGCCACGAAGAGCCGGTGCGCGCTGGTCGTCGACGGCACGACGCCCGGAGCGTACCCGCGGCGGGGACGGCCGCGAGTCCCCCTGGCGGGTGATCCGCGTGGACCGGATGGGGAGGCCGAAGCTCCTCTCCGGGGGCGTTTCGCGCAGGGCCTGGGCCCCGTAGCTTGCGACGAACATGGCCGAGCCGCCCCGCCACCCCGACACCGACCTGCTTCCCGACGCGGGCGCCGAGCGGGAATCCGCGACCGGCACGCCGTGGGGCACGTACGTGTTCGTGGTGGTCGCGATCGTCGTGGTCCTGGCGTTCGTGCTCCTGCACCTCACCGGCGTCGTCGGCCCCGGTTCGCACTAGATGATCGAGGCGACCGCCTCAGCAAGCGCTACGGCGCCACCCTGGCGGTCGACGACCTGTCGTTCACCGTGCCGCCGGGTCAGGTGACCGGGTTCCTGGGCCCGAACGGGTCGGGCAAGTCGACGACGATGCGCATGATCCTCGGCCTCGACGCGCCGAGCGCCGGGTCGGTGACCGTCAACGGGAAGCCGTACGCCGAGTACCGCCGCCCGCTCTTCGAGGTCGGCGCGCTGCTGGACGCCAAGGCGATGCACGGCGGGCGCAGCGCCTACCACCACCTGCGCTGCCTGGCGCTCAGCAACGGGATCGGACGCGCCCGGGTCGCGCAGGTCCTCGACCAGGTCGGGCTGCGCGGCGTCGCCCGCAAGCGCGCGGGAGGCTTCTCGCTGGGCATGGGACAGCGCCTGGGCATCGCCGCCGCACTGCTCGGCGATCCCAAGGTTCTGATGTTCGACGAGCCGGTCAACGGGCTCGATCCCGAGGGCGTCCTGTGGATCCGCAACCTCGTCAAGTCGCTCGCCGCCGAGGGCCGCACCGTCTTTCTCTCCAGCCACCTGATGAGTGAGATGTCGATCACCGCCGACCGCCTGATCATCATCGGCCGCGGCCGCCTGATCGCCGAGACCAGCGTCGAGGACTTCCTCGAGTGCGGCTCGGGCAGCTTCGTGCGCGTCCGCTCGCCGCAGGGCGACGCGCTGGCGAGCCTGCTGGAGGCACGGGGCGTCACGGTCGTCCGTCAGGCGGACGACACGCTCAGGATCACCGGCGCCACGAGTGACGCCGTGGGCGAGCTCGCCCGGGCGAACGGGGTGACGCTGCGGGAGCTCTCGGCGCACCAGGCGTCGCTCGAGGAGACGTTCATGGAGCTCACCCGGGATTCGGTCGACTACCACGCGGCCGCGGGCGCCGAGCTCGCCCCGGCGGAGAGCTGAGGCCGGTCATGGAAGCCATCGCCGTCCCGCCGACCCCCTACCGTGCACTGCCGGGCTTCGTCGACATCCTGCGCTCGGAGCTCTGCAAGCTCCGCACGGTCCGCTCGACCTACTGGACGCTCTTCGCCGCGGTGGTGTTCAACGTCGTGCTGGCGGCGCTCCTGGCGATCTTCATCCCCGGGCACCTCAGCGCCCACGACAAGGCGACCTTCGATTCGACCCGGGTCAGCCTCGGCGGCATCCACCTGTCGCAGATCGCCTTCGGCGTGCTGGGCGTGCTCGTCATCACCAGCGAATACACCACGGGCATGATCCGCGCCACCGTCAGCGCCGTGCCGCGGCGTCGTCTGATGCTCGCGGCGAAGGTGATCGTGTTCACCGTGACCGCACTCGTCGTCGGGATCGTCTCGAGCTTCGTGGCCTACTTCGTCTTTCAGGCGTTTCTCTCCGACCAGAGCCTGCGGTCCTCCATCAGCGATCCGGGGGTGGCCCGGGCGCTGATCGGAGGCGGCCTGTTCCTGACGGTGCTCGGATTGCTCGGCCTGGGCCTCGGCGCCATCATCCGCGCCAGCGCCGGCTCGATCGCCGCGGTCTTCGGCCTGCTCTTCGTGCCCCAGATCCTCGTGCAGCTCCTGCCGGCGTCCTGGAAGGCCACGATCGGCCCGTACGTCCCGATGCAGGCCGGCTCCTCGATCTTCTCCGTGCGTCCCGAAACGGACGCGCTCGGACCGTGGGCCGGGTTCGGCGTGTTCTGCCTCTACGCCGCGATCGCGCTCGGGGTCGCCTTCCTCCTGATCAACCGCCGCGACGCGTAGGCAGTGAGACTCTCATCCAAGCGCAAGTTCCGTATCGCCGCACTCGGGGAGGCGACGAGCTTTCTCGCGCTGCTGGCCGCCACGTACGTCAAGTACGATCAAGATCAGTCGGTCGGGGTGGCGATCCTCGGGCCGATCCACGGCCTGTTGTTCATCGCCTACGTGCTGCTGGCGTTCGACCTGGGGCAACGGTCTACATGGCGGCCGCGCACGCTTGCGCTCGTCCTTCTCGGCGCCGTCCTTCCCTTCGGTGGCTACGTCGTCGACCGCTGGCTCGCGCGCCGACCGATCGCCTCGTCCGGTTGAGCGGACCACGTGGACGCGGGAGTCACCCCCGAACAGAACGACACCCCAGAGGTGGTCGCGTGACACAGCACATGATGCGATACACGGTCAAGCCTGATCAGGCCGCGCACAACGAGGAGCTCGTCCGGGCCGTGTTCGACGAGCTGCGCCGAGTCCAACCCGTCGGACTTCGCTATGCCGCGTTCAAGCTCGACGACGGCGTCAGCTTCATCCATCTCATCGGGAGGGACACGGAGCACGGGCACGGCCCGGTGCCGCAGCTCGAGGCGCTCAGAGCATTCCATGCGGGCATCCGCGAGCGGTGCGACGAAGCCCCCGTCCGCACCGAGCTGTCAGAGATCGGCTCGTTCGGTCTCTACGAAAAGCCGATGTCGATCGGGTTGTAGCGGTAGAGAACCTCTGAGAACGGGATGGCGGTGGGCGTCGCCACGTCCCAGGTCAGCGTGTAGCCGCTTCCGTGGGACTGCGCGCGCTTGACGACCGGCCGCATGATCGCCTCTGCCGCCTCCCGCAGCTTGCGCTCCGCGTCCTGTGCGAACACAGGATTGGCGACGACGCGATCCTGGCGAACGACGAACAGCACGTCGATGATCGGACCATCACCGTACCCGACCATCACTGCCTCACGGCAGTCGAGCAACGCGCCGGCACTGGTTCCGGGCTGAGCGCGGCGCTTCGCGAGCTCTTCGCGGAGCCGACGCAGCGCGACGATCTCCAACTCATCGGGGAACGCGTGGCGCGCAAAGCGCCGCGCAAGCCAGGCGGACAGACGAAGTCGCGTCGGGTGGTCCAGGCCGGTGTCCATCGGTGCGACCGTTTCGGCGACCAGCGCTGTCTTCTCGACCGTGTGAACAATGCGCACGTCGAGCACCGGATGCCTTACGTCGCCGAGCGGGTGCGGGCGCCTTACACAGCGTGCGACTGCTGCGGGTAGCGTGCACTGCCGGGCGCCGCGAAGGCGCCCATGAAGTCGGGACGCTGGCGGCGCTCCCAGCTCTGCTCGAAGCGTGCCTCCTCGTACGCCGCGGTTGCCTGCAGCTCGAAGCGCATCGTGGGCGTGAGCTCCCCCGACGGGGTCGCCAAATCGATGCGAGCGCCGCGTGCCGGAAAGGCGCCGGGTGCACGCGAAGTGTGCGCGTTCAATGCGCCCGATACGCAACGGCTGGATGCTTTACCGGTCATGGATGGCCTACGTTGTCTCGAGGACGAAGCGAGCTCCGGAGGCCCGGAGCATAGCGAAGGGATTGCAATACCGAACGCCGATCCCGACGCAAGCGTTCGGGATCTTGATCTTGTGAACCGTGTTTGCGCGAACCTCGTGAGTGACGACGATCAGATCATGTGCGTGCGCGTGTGCAATGAGGTAGGAGTCACCCGCCGCAAGGAACTCGTTGATCGCCGCGTTCGTGTAGTCAACGCTCACTGACCACACGCTCAGCTCGCGGAGGCTGTCGACCACAGATTGGTCTGGGGCGACGAAAAAGTGATCGCGTTCGCGGGCCCACTGACTGAGTTCGTCTTGTCCGCCCAGAAGCTCGTCTGCGACCTTCTCGACGCTCCGGACCTCGCCGTCAGCATGGGCGATATCAAGCCAGTTCCAAAAGCCGGGGCATGTGTCGAATCCGTAGTAGCGATTCTTCGCGTCGATGAGGACGTCCGAGTCGATGACGTAGGTCAAGGGGTCAAGCCACCCCCAGCTTTCGACTGAGGTCCTCGAATGTCGACAGCTTTCGGAAGCCGAGGAGACGAAACGCCTCGCGGTGAAGCGTTCGTCCCTCGAGGGTGCTCGAGATGATCGCGCGCGTGAAGCGCTTACTGGCGCGTACCGGCTGGGTGTTGAAGAAGTCGCCGCCGCCACTTTGCCGCAGCTCGAGCAGCGCGGCCAGGCGGTCCCGCTCGTCTGCATAGGCGTTTCTATACTCGTCCCAGGGCAACAGGCCTGCGTCGTGTAGGCGGCGAAGGACGACCAGAGTGCTGACTCGGTAGACCGCGGCTAAGCGCTGAAGCTCGCCTCTCAGCTCTGCCGTTGGCCTGAAGCTGGAGCGCAGCGCTTCAACCGGAACCAGGAGCTCGGCCGCTGCCTCGTTGCACCATCGCTCCAAGCGCTCGTCGAAGGTGCGATCGAGCTGCGCGTTGGAGATTGCCGACTGACCGAGCCAGAGGTGCGCCAACTCGTGCGCCAGGGTGAACACCTGCGCCGCCTTCGTGTCGGCGCCGTTGACGAAGATCACGGGGGCGAGCGCGTCGGAGAGGGCGAACCCGCTGAACTCACCCAGATCGAGCCCGCGATGCGTGTTGCTCCCGACAATCCCGCTGATCATCACCAATACGCCGACCGCCTCGACGTGATCGATCATGGCCCTGAGCGCCTCGGACCACGACGCGTAGTTCCGCCTCTCGTCGAGCTCGAAACTGATGAAGCGTCGGATCGTCGCTCCGGCGTCGAGCGGGTCGTCGTCGACGATCAGCGAACCGATGAACTCGAGCGGCTGATAGCCGGCGTCTCGTGCGAAGTCGCGATACCAGGCCTGGCGGAGTTCAGACAGGTAGATCGTGTCGAGCAAGTTCGCGCTCGGGCGCCGAGGCATGGCGTCACCGCGCGTGCGGAAATCGGGGATCGGTACACCTTCGACGGGTGGCTCGGGAAGCAGGAGGAGCCCAAGCGGGGTGTACGTGGTCCGTGCGAAGCTCTCGAGCTGCTTCAGCGTCGGACGAATGTCACCATCCAGCCAGTCGTGATATTTCGGGAACCGCTGCGCGATGTCCTCGGGATCCCGTCGCGACCGCTCGGTTGCCCATAGCAAGACGTCGGGCGCGACATCGACGCGAACGGTCATGTCCGCTTCATTCTCGCCCATCGGATCGGATCCGTACATGATGCCCTGGCGCGCGGCATCGAGTGGCGACGCAATGTTCTCGCCCTTGCGCGCGTCCATTTTGTGTGATAGCGCGAGCGAGGGGGGGCGATTCAGGCCTGCGTCTCGAGGCGGTCGGCGCGCCTCGGGCTGGCAAGCTTCGGAGCCGATGCGCCTCGGTACGCTGCGGACCATGAGTGGCTCCGGCGGGACCGTCTCGGAGTGAGATCTGGTCGACGACCGAACCCGGCGTGCGGAACAACAGCGCCGCCGCGCGCTTCTGCGGGATCAGCTCGAGGCCGAGGGTGCAAGCGGAGACGTTCAGCTGTCCGAGCTGCTCTCCCGTGCCGACGGTTGGCCTGAGTGATTGCTCCGCACGGGGCGACCAGTGCGACTCGAGGAGCCGGAGATCCGCGCCCAGGAGGTCGCGATTGGCCGCAAGCCTCAGGTGGCGGTGGCCGAGGAAAGGAGCCTTCGCGGCGCGGTGACGATCGTCACCGGGGGACCCGCGGGACATCGATCTCCTCGTGGGGCTCACGCGCCGGACGAACATCGCTGTCGATGTCGTTCGCTGAGATCGGTGCTCCGTGCGGCACCTGACGCGGCCTTGAAGTCGCCGGCCTAGGATCGCGGCCCCACCGCCCGATCGTCGCGCCCACGAGCTCCGCATTGACCGACGTCCGCAACCACGCCAATCTCATCTGGGGCATCGCCGAGCTGCTGCGCGGCGACTACAAGCGCGCCGACTACGGCAAGGTCGTGCTTCCGCTCGTGGTCATGCGGCGGCTGGACCAGGTCCTCGAACCCACGCGAGATCGGGTGATCGCCGAGGCCGCGAAGCGCGAGGCGCAGGGGGTCGAGAACCTCGAGCTCGTGCTCCGGCAGGTCGCCGGGCCGGGCACGCAGTTCTTCAACCGCCACAAGCTGCGCTTCCACCAGCTCCTCGACGACCCGGGCAACATCGCGGACCACCTGCACTCCTACATAGGCGGCTACTCCATACTCGCGCGCGAGGTGGTCGACAAGTTCGAGTTCGAGGCGCACATCGACCGGCTGGACCGGGCGAACCTCCTCTATCGCGTGATCGCCCGCGTGTGCGAGGTCGACCTGCACCCGGATCGTGTCTCCAACCACGACATGGGCGCGATCTTCGAGGAGCTGATCCGCAAGTTCGCCGAGCAGTCCAACGAGACCGCGGGCGAGCACTTCACGCCGCGCGAGGTCGTGCGCCTGATGGTCAACCTGCTGCTCTCCGGGGACGCCGACGCCCTGCGCACCCCCGGGACGATCCGCCACGTCTTCGACTGCGCCTGTGGCACGGGCGGGATGCTCTCCGAGGCCGAGGACCAGATCCACCGCTTCAACTCCGGCGCGGTCGTGCGTCTGTTTGGCCAGGAGCTGAACCCCGAGTCCTACGCGATCTGCCTGGCCGACATGCTCGTCAAGGGCCAGGACGCGAGCCACATCGTCTTCGGTAACTCGCTCTCGGCCGACGGGCACGCGGGGGAGAAGTTCAACTACTGCATCGCCAACCCGCCGTTCGGGGTCGACTGGAGCAAGGTCATCGATGACGTTGTCGACGAGCACGAGCGCCTCGGGTTCGACGGCCGCTTCGGCGCCGGCCTGCCGCGCAAGTCCGACGGCCAGCTCCTCTTCCTCATGCACCTGCTTTCGAAGATGCGCGAGCCCACCGAGGACGGCACGCGCGTGGCGATCGTCCACAACGGCTCGCCGCTGTTCACCGGCGGCGCGGGCTCCGGCGAGTCCAACATCCGCCGGTGGGTCATCGAGAACGACTGGCTGGAGGCGATCGTCGCGCTGCCGGAGCAGCTCTTCTACAACACCGGCATCGCGTCCTACGTATGGCTCCTGACGAACCGCAAGAGCGAGGAGCGGCGTGGGAAGGTCCAGCTCATCGACGCCCGCGAGCAGTGGGTGAAGATGCGCAAGAGCCTCGGGGACAAGCGACGGATGCTCTCGCCCGCGCAGATCGAGGAGGTCACTCGGTTGCATGGCACCTTCGAGGCGGGCGAGCTTGTGAAGATCCTTCCCAACGAGGCGTTCGGGTACCGGACGATCACGGTCGATCGGCCGCTGCGCGCGTACTGGTCGGTGGGGCCAGGGACATGGGAAGGCGTCGAGGGCGAGAAGGCGGTGGCCAAGCTCGATGAAGAGACGCGGACGGCGGTGCTCACGGCCCTCCCGTCGGTGTCTCAGCAGCGGTGGGAGACGGCGCTCGAGTGTGCACGGGCGCTACGGGAGGGGCTGAAGGACTTGCTGCCGAACCCGTCGCCCTCGCTGGTCAAGGCGCTGATGACGCGCTGCCTCGTGCGCGACCCCGACCTCCCCGAGCAGCGCGACGGGCGGGGACGGATTGAGTGGGACCTTTCACTGCGCGATAGGGAGAACGTGCCACTGATGGAGGACGTCGACCAGTACCTCGCGCGCGAAGTCCTGCCCGACATCCCCGACGCCCACGTTGCCGATCCCGAGGGGAGGATCGCCTATCACGTTCCCTTCACGCGTCTGTTCTACAAGTACACTCCGCCGCGGTCCAGCGAGGAAATCAAGGTCGAGCTGCGCGAACGGGAGGCCCGGATCCGGCAGCTGCTGGAGGAGGTCCTGCTGTAGTGCGGCGTCTCCGTCTGAAGGACCTAGGCCGGTGGTATTCGGGTGGGACGCCACCGCGTGAGAACGAGCAGGCGTGGGCTGGTGCCGTTCCGTGGATTTCTGCGAAGGACATCGATCGATTCGAGCTCCGAGAGCCAACCGCCTTCGTCACTCGAGAGGCCGCTCTCGAATTCTCGCGACTGGTGCCGGAGGCCTCGCTGTTACTCATCGTGCGCGGGATGGCGCTTGCTCACGGGATACCAGTGGTCCAGACGAACCGCGAGGTTGCCTTCAACCAGGATCTCCGGGCACTCGTTTGCGGCTCGGCCGTGTACTCGCGATTTGCCTACTATGCGCTGATAGGGGCACGCTCTTGGTTAGCCCGTCATATTGATCGGGCGGCTCACGGAACGGCGCGCGTCACTGACTCTCTGTTTGCTGAGCGGATTCCGCTACCCGACCGCGAACGTCAGATCGCGATCGCTGAGCTCCTCGAGCGTGAGTGCGCGCGGATCAGGGAACTGGAAATTGCCTTCGAGCGATATGCCGCTACGCTCGAATCTCAGTGGCTACAACGGTTCGAGCGGGCGGCAGCGGATGAACCGCGCGAGCGTCGCCTCAAGCATTTCGGTGCTGAGTTGAGTCTCGGTCCCTTCGGCAGTCTGTTGAGCGCCGACGAGTACGTTTCTGGCGGCGTCCCTCTCATCAATCCTGTTCACATTAACTGGCGAGGGCTTCGGCCAGACGATGCGGTGACGGTTACGCCGGAAGCCGCGAAGAGCCTGCGCCGGTATCAGCTGCACGCCGGCGATGTCGTGACGGCTCGCCGTGGTGAGCTTGGGCGGTCGGCAGTGGTAGCAGCGGGGGAGGACGGCTATTTGTGCGGTACGGGCTCCGCACGGATTCGACTGAGCGACCGACTTCGCCCCGAATTCCTTGTATTGATGTTGATGACCAACCGTGCAAAGGCGCACGTGCTCCTCACCGCGGTGGGTTCGACCATGCCGAACCTAAATTCGGAAGCATTCCTCGACCTCCGACTGCCGGCGTGGGACGTCTCGGAGCAGGACGCGGCGATGAACGAGGCTCTCGAGGCCTACCGCGTGATGGATGGCCTGATCGCGGAGGTCAAGGCGGCGAAGATCGCGGTGGACGAGTACCGCGACGCCCTCATCACCGAAGCTGTCACGGGCAGACTCGAGGTGTCCAGCCTCTCGGAGTCGCAGCTCGACGAGTCGGCGCATGCCGCGAGCGAAGGCAAGCGACCGGAGGTGCTCTCCGCGTGACGCCCACGACGCTCGACCACACCGAGTCGGCGTTCGAGAAGCTCATCGTTTTCGAGCTGACCGGCAACGGCGGCTGGGAGGAAGGCGATCCGCGGGGCTACGACGCGCACCTCGGCCTCTACCCGCAAGATGTCGTCGCCTTCGTCAGGAATACGCAGGCCAAGAAGTGGGACCGACTCGTCGCCCTGGCCGGCGGGGAGGCCGCGGCGACCGCCAGCCTGGTCAAGCGCCTCGCCCAGCAGCTCGACAAGCACGGCACGGTCCATGTCCTCCGGCGCGGGTTCTCCGAGCGCGGTGTCTGCTTCTCGCTCTGCCAGCTCCGTCCCGCGCACTCCATCGACCCGGCCACCGCGGCCGCCTACGCCGCCAACCGCCTCCGCGTCGTGCGCCAGGTCCGCTTCGACCCCAGGGGCGGGGACTCGGTCGACCTCGTGCTCTTCGTCAACGGGGTGCCAACCGCGACCGCGGAGCTCAAGAACCGCTGGACGGGTCAGACCGTCGAGCACGCGATCGAGCAGTACCGCACGAGTCGGGACCCGAAGCTCACGCTCTTCGCCCGTCGTGCCTTCGTGCACTTCGCCCTGGACGCCGAGCTCGCGTACATGACCACGCGGCTCGCGGGCGCCGAGACCGTCTTCCTGCCGTTCAACCAGGGGTCCAGCGGGGCCGGCAATCCGGGGGGCAAGGGGAATCCGGGAGCGCTCGACGGGCACCCCACCGCCTACGTCTGGCGCGAGGTGTGGGACCGCGACCGCTGGCTCGAGCTCATCCAGAAGTTCGTGCACGTGGAGGGAGCGACGACCGTCTTCCCTCGCTTCCATCAGTGGCACGTGGTGGTCCAGTGCCAGGCCCATGCGCGCGTGCACGGCGCGGGGCACAACTACCTCATCCAGCACTCGGCGGGATCGGGCAAGACCAAGGAGATCGCCTGGCTCGCCCACGAGCTCTCCTCGCTGCACTCGAATCAGGACGAGAAGGTCTTCGACAAGGTCATCGTCATCACCGACCGGCGCGTGCTCGACGCCCAGCTCCGCCGTCAGATCGAGCAGTTCGAGCAGGTTGCCGGCGTCGTGAGGTCCATCAGCGAGAACTCGGCGCAGCTGCGCGACGCGCTTCTCGGCGACCAGGCGAAGGTCGTGGTCACGACCCTCCAGAAGTTCCCCTTCGTCCTCAGGGCCCTCGACGAGCCGGGCGAGGCGGGCCATGCGCTCAAGCACCGGCGCTACACGGTGATCGTCGATGAGGCGCACTCCTCCCAGACCGGGGAGTCGGCAACCGACCTCAAGGCGCTGCTCGGCGCGGTCACACCCGAAGACCTCGACCTCGACGAGGACGACGGCACGCCGCCCGTGCTGCTCGCCCGTCTGGCGGCGCGCGGACAGCAGCCGAACCTCTCGTTCTTCGCGTTCACCGCCACCCCCAAGGCCAAGACCCTGGAGCTCTTCGGCCGCCGCGACGACCCCGGCGGCGATCTGCGCGCCTTTCACACCTACTCGATGCGCCAGGCGATCGAGGAGGGCTTCATCGTCGACGTGCTGCGCAACTACACGACCTTCGGGCAGCTCGCGCGGCTGGAGACCGAGGCCGATGAGCAGCTCGAGGTCCCCAAGGGGAAGACCTCCTCGTTCTTCTCGCGCTACGTCGATCTGCACCCCTACGTGAAGGCCCAGAAGGCGGCGATCGTCCTGGAGCACTTCGCGCGGGTCGTGCGCCCGCTGCTCGGCGGCGGGGGCAAGGCGATGGTCGTGTGCGCCAGCCGGGAGGAGGCCGTGCAGTGGAAGCGTGCGCTCGACCGGGAGATCGAGCGCCACGGCCACCCCGACGTGAAGGCGCTCGTCGCGTTCTCCGGGGAGGTGACCGTCGGCAACCCGGAGGCCGACAACGTCGGGATGAAGTACACCGAGCCCGAGATGAACAAGCTCGCCGGCAGGCCCCTGCCCGAGAGCAAGCTGGCCGCGGAGTTCGACAAGCCGATCTACGGGGTGCTCGTGGTCGCCGAGAAGTACCAGACCGGCTTCGATCAGCCCGCGCTCTGCGGGATGTACGTCGACAAGACGCTCACCGGCGTGAACGCCGTGCAGACCCTCTCGCGCCTGAACCGCACGGCGCCCGGCAAGGAGGACGTCTACGTCCTCGACTTCAGGAACGAGGCCGAGCACATCCGGGCCGCCTTCGGGCCCTTCTACGGGCAGACCGAGGCGACCCCGACCGATCCGAACGTCCTCTTCGACGCCGCCGACGCGGTGCGCGGGTTCGGCGTGGTCGACGACGGCGAGCTCGAGGGCTTCCGGGGGCAGTGGGCGGCGCTCTCCGAGGTGGACGAGGACAGGCGCCACGCGATCCTCTCGACGTCGACCCAGGGGGCGTATGAGCGCGCGCTGGGGCTGGAGTCCGACAAGCAGCGCGAGCTGCGCGAGGCGCTCGAGCGCTTCACGCGGTTGTACGCCTTCATGGCCCAGGTGCTGGCCTACGTCCCGGCTCAGATCGAGGTGCTCTTCCAGTTCGCGCGCGTGCTGCTCAAGCGCCTTCAGTCCATCCGGCCGGAGGGCGGCGTGAACCTCTCGGGAACCGTGGAGCTCACGCACTTCCGCCTGGAGGACTTGGGAGCGGAGTCGATCGCCCTCAGCGAGGACGAGGCGAAGGCGCTGAGCGCGATCGGGGGCGACGGCACGGGCGGCGCGGGGGCCGGGCAGATCCCGCTCGGGGGACTCGCCGAGCTCGTCGAGACCTTCAACGCGCGCTACGGAGCGGAGCTCGGCGACGCCGACGCGCTGAAGGTCCTCGAGGACGTCCGTGACAACGTGCGGGCCACGCACGCCGACCTGGGGGCGCAGGTGGACGCGAACTCACGCGAGGACTTCGTCCGCCACCGCGACGACCTGCTGATCGGCGCGGCGCTCGAGGTGACCGACGACCGCGGCAAGCAGGCGGTCCTGCTCAAGGCGCTGCTCGACGACGAGGACTTCCGCGCCCGCGCGGGAACGCTCGTCATGGGTTCAATCTACGACGCCTACCGGGAGCAGAGCGCGGGCTGAGGCTGGTCGGAGGGCGAGCTGGGGCGAAAGCGCTGCTATTCCCGCATCTTCGTATCTTCGTATCTTCGACCGACCTTGCCGGCAGCCCTAATCCGGCGGGTCTCCGCTCTCGACATCCTCGTCGGGCATCGGGAAGAGCATCGTGAAGAGATCCGTGGAGTCCATCGTGAGTAGCTGCTCATGATCAGGAGGGTTGGCGAGAGGTGCTAGCGCCTGTCGCGCTTGGACAATCGCGAGACCCACGGACCCAATGTCAAGGCGCGCGAGCGCCGAGACCGAAGGCTCGAGCTCCCCGTAGCGCACCGGCTGATTGCCCTCCGCCTCGCTCTCGAGTCGTCTGAGTTCGGCGTACGCCAGAGATACGTTCGCCCACTCGAGGTCACCCAGTTCGGCAGCAAGTGGCGCTCGGTGACGTTCGTATTGCGTTACGGACAGGGCTCGTGTCGCCGGCCAGAACCGACCTTGATACACGGCATCCCTAATTAGGTTCGTGGCCTCCCGGAGCTCCTCGTCGACAAGGCGGGCTGACACGCGAAGTTCGCGATGTTGCTTCTCCTGTTCGCGAATCCGCTCGCGGGCGTGCCGGCGGCCATCCACTCGGAGAGTTACGCCGCCGGCAAGGATGCCGCCGACTCCGGCTCCGCACAACGTCGCGAAAGCAGTCAGAACTTCGGGACTGATTCGGGCGAGCAGCATGCTCCTGAAGTCTTCTATACGATCCGGCGATAAGCGGGGCCTGGGGCGGTGGTACCCGTGGAACCCGGTCCGGCTCACGCCACCCGCGACAGCGAGGAGCCGCGCGTCCTTATTGGCCAGCGCGTCGACGGCATCGTCCGCGTCACCGACGAACCCGCCCACGGGAACGGGCGCCGCTACGTGGTCGAGTCCGAGCTCGAGAGCAAGGCGGCCCTTGACGCTCTCGTCGACGACTACCTCGCCGAGGCCAAGCGCATCGGCTACGCCCCGATGCACGGGTGGTTCTGACCCGTCCGAGGCGGGTCAGACCGGGCACTCGCCTTCGCGGTCTTCGCTGGCTCGGTCACCGGTCAGGTCACCCATCGGCGTCTGCGACCGCGGATCGAGCGCGCTGATGCGCTGGACCAGGGCGCAGAAGACGTGGACGAAGCCTTGCTGAGCTACATGCACCTCGATGCCGTCTGGCGGGGCGCCGGCGTGGACGAGCGCGCTGCGCGCGTCATAGAGGTCAGCGAAGGCCGCCTGGTAGCGCTTGGTGCCACGGACGCCGCGCAGCACCAGCGCTACGCGGCGCTTGAGCCGTCGCGAAACGCCGGGGTTGTACTGGTCGGTGAGCAGCATTTCGTAGGCGGTGGCAAGGCTCACCGTCGCCGGCCAGTTACGCCCGGAGCCCTGAAACGAGCGGCGGTAGTAGCTCAGCGCCTCGAACATTCGCCGCTGGGCGCGCACGACCGCGTCGTCGCGGGCACCGGTGACGTGGCGCAGGTAGCCGGTGAAGGTCTCAGCGACGGCGGCTTCGACGGCGTCAAACAGCGCCTGGCGTCGGGGGACGTGGGTGGGGTCAATCTCGATGCTCAGGTCGCTGAGCTCGACGATGCCGCCCTTGTGGGCGTGAATGGGGACGCAGTCGCCGTCGAGCGTTCGCCGGCGCTGCGGGTTGTCGGCGAGCACGATGTAGTGGTGGATGTCGAGGGTCTCCCGGTTGTTGAACCGGGAGGAGCTGAACGGGCGCCAGGCGCCGTCCTCGCGCGGCGGCTGAAATGTCGACACCATCGCCAGCACGCTCGTGGCGGCGCGAACGCGCCCGACGACGAAGAACTCGGTGTCGTAGTAGGAGCCGCGCTGGCTGACCAGCTTGATCGCCAGCATCGGATTGCGTTCAAGCCACCGCGCTCGGCTGTGATGCCAGTGCGCAAGCAGGTCCTCGTCGAGCGGCTTGTGCACGCCGAACGCCTCGCGCGCGCGGTCGAGAAACTCGACCGTCCGCGTGAGCTTGTTCGTCTGCGGGGTCAGTGCCAGGCCCCACTCGGGATGTACGTACTCGACGTGAGCCTTCTGCAGCGGGCGCAGTAGGCCGGCTCCGAGCACGCCGACCGAGTGCAGCGGAAAGACGATTATCCCTGGGCGGTTGGCGCGCCGGTCGCGCAGGTAGGCCAGGGCGGCGCCCAGCGGGTCGACGACCGTCGCATCCTTGGCCGCGTAGAACAGGAGGTCGTCGAGGACGCTCGGGCCGATGAAGATCTGGCGAGGCCACAGCGCTTCCCCGAGCTTGTTGCGGATCGCCTGGAGGTGGAACGCCAGCGCCAGTGCGTCCCTGTCCGACGCGTCGCCGTATGCCGCCTCGCCGAGATCCTCCACGCTCTCAAAGCGCGCGAACTGCGCACGGCGAGCGACGACGACGGCGAGCGAGTCGGCGACGGTCGTCTTGGCGTCGACCTTGGCCGCGCGCACCGCGTCGGCCAGGGCCGCCAGCGCCGGCAGACGCGACCCCTCGCTCGACGATCGATCTCGCGATGTTCGGTGTGCTGGCATCCCGAGCCTTCAGCCGCCGTTGGAGATCCGCTCGACGCGCAGGCGCTGCTCGGCCAGCAGGCCATGCTCCAGCCATGCCGGCGCCCAGCCCGGCCCGTCGTAGGTCGGGGCGCACGAACAGGGCGGTTGCCGGATGTCGGGCCGCGTAGCGCTCGAGGTCGCGCCACCGTCGGCCTTCGCCAGCGCAGCCGCGGTTGATCGCCGCAGCCTGCGGAAACGGGTTGAGATCGAGCCCACCGCCGGCGGCGTGCGAAACCAGATGTCCGCGGTCGTGGCCGCTGCCAGACCACCTCGCCCAGCCGGTATGAAGCCGGCCATGCGCGCCCGGTCGCGCTCGCCTCGCGGCCGCGAGGAGTATCCCCACACCGCCACCACGCGATCAGCGGTGTCGCGGCCACCGGCGCGATGCAGCGACGGCGCCGCGTCGAACAGATAGGTCAGCTCGCCCTGGTCGATTGACATTGTCGCGGAGGGCCACGGCGTCGCCGCGTCGTAGGCCGCCATCCACCGCGGCACGAGGGCATTCGACACGAAGGCGCGCCACGACCCGACCGACGCGCCGAAGGCATCGGCCAGTTCTTGGTAGGCGATCGGCTCGTCGCGATGCACCCCTCAAGCATGATGGGCAACAGGCGCCCCCTGCTCCGGGCGCCCTGCGCAAGCGGGGGCGTCAGCGTCAGCGGTGCCGACGTGCTCGCCGGTCAGCCGCTGTCCTCGCTGGGCTTGTCGCACTCGGCTTCCTGCAGACGTTCGCTGGCGAAGGCCTCGAACTCCGGCTCGTCAGCTTCCGTCTCCTCCTCGGCCCGCTCGCCGTCGTTGGGCGGCTCGTCGCCCGGGTAAGGCTCCTGGTGCTCGGTCATCTAGCCACGCCGGTCTCGGTCTGGGTAATTCTCGCCGCGCTGGCCGATCTCGGTTCCGAACGGCGGAAACGGAGCATCGCCCGCTGCAGGCCCGGTGGGTTGTGGTGGTGGCTGCGAGGGCGCCGGCGGGCCGTCGTGGGCATCGCGGTCCTGCCGGTCAGGGTCTGTGCGTTTCATTTCGTCTCCTGGTCGTCGCTGGGATCGCCGCCTTTGGCCAGTTCCTCGGTGGGGTAGGCCTCGAATGGCTGGTCATCGTCGCCTTGCTGCAGCTCATCGCGCGGCGGGTCAGGCTCGCCCGCGTCATCGACGTCGGGTTCGCGTTCGTCCATCACAGTCCGATCTCTCGTAGTCCAAGGGTGAGGGCCTCGCCGGCCACGGCGGTGAACCCGGCCACCAGCGCGGGGGAAGACCAACGAGCCGCGACCCTTCGGGTTGCTCCGTCCGGTGGAACCGCGATCGCGGTCGTCCAGACCATTCGCGGGTGGCAGCGCCACCCGCGAAAAGCGCCTCACACACTTGCACCAAGGTGCCTACTCGCCGATACGCGCGAGCAGTTGTGGATTGTTACGCGCAGCGGCGGGAGGCTACCCGGCGGGATGCTGTCCATCGGCAAGCTCGGCCAAGGACAGGCGGACTACTACTTGCAGGCCATCGGCCAGGGCATCGAGGACTACTACACCGGCGCCGGTGAAGCCCCCGGCAGGTGGGTCGGCGCTGCCGCCGACGAGCTCGACGTCGCCGGCGAGGTTGGCGCCGACGCGCTGCACGCCTCGCTCAACGGCCACAACCCGAACACTGGCGCGCAGCTCGCCGAATCCGCCGCGCGGCGCGATCCGCGTGCCCGGGTTCGACCTGTCGTTCTCGGCTCCCAAGAGCGTCAGCATGCTCTTCGGGCTCGGCGATCCCGACGTCAGCCGCCAGGTTCGAGAGGCGCACGAGTCCGCTGTGGACGCCGCGCTGGGCTACATGGAGCGCCAGGGCGCGCAGCGAAAGCGTGCTCGGTCACGGCTTCCTCGCCGCCGCCTTCCGGCACCGCGCCAGCCGCGCCGGCGACCCGCAACTGCACACCCACCTGCTCGTCGCCAACATGACGCGCGGTCCCGACGGGCGGTGGACGGCGCTCGACGCACGGCGCCTGTATGCCAATGCGAAGACCGGTGGCTACCTCTATCAAGCTCATCTGCGCGCCGAGTTCGTGCGCCGCCGTGGCGTCGAGTGGACGTCCGTCCGCCGCGGCCAGGCAGAGATCAACGGGATCCCGCCACAGGTGTTGCGGGCCTTCAGTCGCCGTCGCGCCGAGCTCGAGCAGCAGCTCGCCGAGCGCGGCGACCGCGGCTCGCGGGCCGCTCAGATCGCCGCGCTGGACACCCGCCAAGCCAAGGACTACGGCGTCACGCCTGAGACGCTCCGCGAGACCTGGGAGACGCAGAGCCAGCTTGAGCAAGGATGGCGTGGATCGCGCTCGACGCCGTCCGTCGCTGCCCGCACCGGATCCGCCACGCCGAGGCGCCCGTTGTCGCGTGGGCGCCGCGTGCCTCGAAGAGGCCACGAATCCCGATACCGGGAGAAAGCTCCGGGAGAAGATCAGGCAGAAAGCCAGAAAGCACCGATTACCAGGCACTTCGTGGCAGATCGCTTCTGCATGGCAAGTCGAGCCTTCGAGTTCCTACGGACCCTTCCACACGCTGTTGTCTCTGTCGCCGCCGGCGGGCCTGGCAGGGCACCGTCCCGCGGTGCGTTACGCGACGAGGTCGAGGAACGCGCCCGGGTCGCTGGCGTCAGGCGCTGCACAACACGCGGAACGAGGCGCTGGCCGTCTCGCGGAGATAGAGCTCGCTGGAGGCGAGGAGCTGCGCCGTCGCCGGAGAGAACCGCGCCTTGGATAGGCCGGGCTGGGCGATCACGACCCCGATCCGAGGGCGCAGCACGGGTGCAGCCTCTTCCAGGCGATACAGCGTCTCGCCGCTTCCCACCATCAGTCCGCTGCGGTTGTGCCGGCGATTGCGGTTCCGCTCGCGACGCGCGAGGTGCCGGAAGAGCAGCGCGTTGTGGTGGCGCCAGCGCGCGGACTTCTGCGCCTGGCCGCACAGCTCGTAGAGGTCGGCGACACGGGCGCCCGGGGTCTCCTCCGAAGAGAACTTGCAGTGGACGAGGAGGATTACCAGGTCCTCGTCCTCGCGGCGGATCAGCACGAGATCGGCGATCTCGCCGCTGTCGTCATCGTCGAGCACGAGCTCCCAGTCGGCCTCCGCCATCAGCGACGCCGCAACGTGATGCTGGATCGAGGTCGGGTCGCGCTGCGGTCCTTGGGACTCCCTGCGCAGATTGACGCCCGTCCAAGCCAAGGCCTCGAGACGATCGATGGGGAACGGCGCGAGTTCGCGCTCGGGCTGCAGCAAGATGCCGGGCGGCACGAGGACGGCGTCCTGCTCCATTAGGACCAGCGGTTCGCTGCGCCGCAGGTAGTCGCTCAAGGGCCGCGCCCCGCCGCGTCGTGAGAAGACGTGCAGCTCCGGGCCCTCAGCGGCATAAGTCATCGCCCCGTCGGATAGGTCAAGGAGGTAGCGGGCACTCATGCCGTCCACCGAGGCAACGAACATCACCGGACCAGTGCGCGCATGCGCGACGACCCGCAGGTCGAGATCGACCAGCGGGGCGTCGGCGTCGCCGCTGCGCACCCGCAGCTCCTCGCTCGTGCTCAGCAGCGGCTCCCACAGCTCGATCGTTAGCGCCACGAGGTCGGGGCGCTCCTCGAGGGTGCGCGGGCGGATGAAGCCGCGCATCACTTCCTCGATCGAGATCGTCTCGTCAGCCAGCTTCGGGCCGACGTGGTCGCACCAGTCGACCCAGTGCTTGAGGGTGGGCGCTGCGCGATAGCTCCAGACGCGGCCCTTGAGCGACGCGCCCACGCTGACGCGCTCGCCGGCCTCGAAGCCGAACGCGAAGATGTTGGTCTTGGCCTTGGTCTGCGACTCGGCCTCGGTGAAGCCAGCGATGACGTCGGCGCCCACGTGCATCGAGAAGCGTCGGCTGCGACTGCGCACGTCGAGCACCCCGACGTTGGTCGGCACGAGCCGATCCACGCGCGCCATGACGCGGTAGGCGGCCTCGCCGCGAATGAGCTCGGCGGTGGCGCCGCTGACGGCCTGCGCGAGGTCGTCGTGCGTCGAGCCGGTGTCGGAGGAGTTGACGTAGAGTAGCTGCCGGTGCGGTCCCAGTAGACGACGAAGAGGTGAAACGCGACCTCCTCAAAGCTGTCGAGATCCGCCCATTGCACGGGCTGACGGCGCTCAACGACGAACCACGCCACGCGCTGGGCCTCGTTGATGGCGATCGGGTCGGTGATGAGGTCCTCCGCGCCAACGACGTCGATGATCGCCTCGGGCTGCCATTCGGTGCAGTGCGTCCGGAAGACGACGGTGCTCATCTTCGGCTCGAGCGTCCGAATCGGCACTTCGTCGGGCAGCTGTCCGAAGGCGCCCTCGAACTCGTCGAGGTCGCGCTCGCCGCCGACCGCCGTCTCGGAGAGATCGCGGATGACCACGTTCCAGTCGGCGTCCTCGGAGTAGAGCTTGCGCAGCGCCGGGTCATAGCCGGCGTCCGGACGGGCGACGAAGACCGACGCGCGTCCGATCGTCTCGTCCGCCACGCGCGCGAAGCGCCCGACGAACTGCAGGGTGACGCCGAGGCTGCGATGGGCGTCGTGCACGGCGGCGACCTTGAGCGACGGCAGGTCGAATCCCTCGCCGAGCATGTTGACGCAGACGATGATCCGGCTCTGGCGCGAGCGCATCTGCTCGAGCGCTGTGTTGCGCTCGTGGGCCGGCAGCGTGCTGTGCAGCACTACCGGAGAGAGGTCGGCCGCCAGCTCGGCGTATAGGTCGCGCACCTCTCGGGCTCGTCCGATGCGGCTCACGCGGGCCATTACGAGGTGGTTAAGACCGGCTTCGACGTCCTCGCGCAGGCGGGCGATCGCGCGCTCGGCTATCGCCCGGTCGGGATCGCCGAAGTCGATCACCGAGGTGTAGTCGATGCGGCGAAGTAGCGATCGCGCTGAGCTTCGCGCAGAGGGAACTCGTAGATGATGCGGCCGCCCAGGCGCTTGCCGTCCTCGCGGTAAGGCGTGGCGGTGAACTGCACGACGTCGCGCGCGGCGAACAGATCGCGCACCTGACGCCAGCTCGGCGCGGCGACGTGGTGCGCCTCGTCGACGAAGAGGGCGCTGCACACGCTCGAGAGCGCATGGACCGCTTCAGGCGACGAGGCGTTGAGCGCCGCGGGTGTGGTCACCACTACGTTGCACGCCGTCGCCCATGCCTGCGCCGCGTCGGCATTGCTGAAGCCGTGCGCTAGCCGCCCGACGACGGGCCAAGCCGCGCTGTCTGCGACCACCCCGGTCGCTTGCAGTACTCCGAGGCCCTCAAACTTCGCGGCGATCTGGTCGCGCAACGCATCGGAGGGCACCACGACCAGGAGCCGCTCTATGCGCGCCGCCACCAGCAGCGCGACCATCGTCTCCGTCTTGCCTGTCCCCGTCGGCATGACGACGGTCGCGGGTTGCCGCGACCCGGTCGTCCAGTGCCCGAGCACCGCGTGAACTGCTCCGACCTGTGGGCGTCGCAGCCCCGGCCCCTCGCCGTCGGCGTCCTCGACGGCGAAGGTGAACGCGTCACGCCAAGTGCCGCGCGCGTCCTCGGGTGTCATTCGGTCCAGGGCGCCGATCCACCGGCGATGCTCTTCTCGGGCCAACAGGGCCGGATCGCCGATCGCCGCGGTCGACCCGCGCAATGCCCGCTCCCCGACGGCCAGACCGGCCGCCGAACGGCGCACCCGTACCACCCTCCCCGCGGAGGTCTCGACGCGTAGGCCCGTCTGGTGGTCCCGCTTGACCCGCCCTACCTCGGCGGGCGCGAGCAGCTGACGCGCGACGTTGCGGTCAAGCTTGATCTCCGTCGACCAACACGCTGCCAGCTCGACGTCGAGGGTCTCTTCCTCGTCCTCGTCGAGCGGTGCCACACCACAAAGCTTTGCGCCTGGGACGGACGCCCTACGGTGTCCGGCGCCGATGCGGACCGCCGGCGCCGTGAGATCACGATCGCAAGCCGTTCAGATCAGGGGACGGAGCCCCGGAGGAGCGTGCACCGACGGTCCGTATTCGGTAGACATCCGGTAGACATGAAGTGTCGGCGCTCATGTACCGCCACACGAAATGCCAAACGGCTTGCAGGCTTTTCGTCGGATGCCGGAGGAGGGACTCGAACCCCCGACACGCGGATTATGATTCCGCTGCTCTAACCGACTGAGCTACTCCGGCGGGGACGGGCGATTCTAGCCCCGGGGTGGTTGTGGCGGAGGGGCGAATCGCCGGGTGCGGCGCGCCGCACGGGGTCCTCTCAGCGCCTGCGGTACCCGGCCGGGACTGGTCTACGGCTTCGGCGTCCTCATGACCGCGGGCCCGGTTGCCCTTCTGTCTCAACGAGAAGGTCAGCCGCCTCTCGTGGGGCTTCGCCGCGCTGCAGGGCACGATCAATGCGCTCACCGACACACGGCTCGGCCTCAAGCGGGTGATCCCGCTCCGGGGGGCATGGTTGGCTCAGCTCGGCTCGGGGCCGCGTTCGTCGCGCTGCCGCTGCTCACCGGCGCCGTGGAGGAAACCAGGGCGAAGCAGGCGTGCTCACCCTGCTCGTCTGCTGGCGCGGTCTACGTGCTCACGGACCGGGAGGCGGCGCCTCGTCGGTAGGCGCAAGGGGGCCGTGAGGACTCTGCCCGTCCTCACGGCCCGGTGCGCCTCGGGCGAACCCGGGGCTCGGGCCTGTATCGGCGGCCCGGGGCCCCACCTGAACCGGTAAGGGTGCCCCCGAGACGCATAGTCAGGATCGTTCCGAGGCTCCGTCCAGGCACCGAGAAACGCCGCGTGCGCGGGCGATAGAGCTCGAAGACGACCGGCGCGAACACCTCGACCCAGTCCAACACCAGCGACCGTGCCGGCTGATGGAGAGCGATCGTCTTGCGATACGGTCCGCTGGTGCGCAAGGGTACGCTCGCAGCGTTGGTGGTAGCGCTTGTCGCGGTTGGTGGCGGGGTGGGGAAGGCGTCGGCGGCAACGAGCTTCACCGTCGCGGGCTCGGGCGACTCCGGTTATGCGAAAGACTCGGGGGCTGTGGGGGACGGCGGTCCGGCGACTGCTGCGCCGATCGGGGTTCAGGGGATCGCGCTGCTACCCGATGGCGGCTTTCTCGTCACCGATAGCGACAGCGGCACCGTGCGACGCGTGCTGCCGAGCGGCTTGATCAAGACGGTCGTTTCGCACCACGAGGGGGTGTTTCAGGTAGCGGCGCTGCCGCACGGCTTCCTGTTCACCGACGATGACCTGGTAATGCGCGTCGACGCGGGCGGGAGGGTCAGCACAGTCGCGGGAGGTGGCAGCTCGACGGCCGATGGCGTGAGCGCGCGCCGCGCGTCGTTGG
>JAABUS010003126.1_pt1 | contig 28079 bp, 27 predicted proteins | sample 5560161 | NCBI WGS metagenome assembly JAABUS01 (sample SAMN10711885, study PRJNA513376) | rock metagenome | isolation source: Antarctica rocks | place: Antarctica: Victoria Land, Trio Nunatak nord | collected 2016-01-04
CAGTCACGAGCGCTACAGTCGTTTTCCGCGGCGGTGACCCCGCACACAGAAAGGTGTAATGACTGCCTTGCTGCGCCTGTTCGCACCGGAGCATCGCATCAGCGGTCCGCTCACAGTACTGTCGCAAACTTGGACACCTCAAGCCTTGGAGCTAACTTTTGACTCAAGCTGTACATGTATACACGCTGGTGGCCGCTGGCGATGACTAAGTAACGCCACACCATGTCGTGCACAATCATACAAGGAGCCTGCTCCGATGCATCCGCAGACGTTCTCAAGTTGTTTCCTGCGTGCGTTGCAACCTAAACATGGTTTCACCGAGCGCTCTGTTGACACTAGTGGTTGCCGCTGGATCTGCTGTGCATGTAGCACCCCTGTCCAGCGCGCCTTCAAATGAATTCGTGGAAGTTCGTCCTCAGTTGTGGAGGTACAACGGTGAATTTGCCTTCATCCCGTCCCCTGCTCAGCGCACTCCTGTGGCCGTGTGGCTTGTGGAAGCCAAGTCTTCCTGGATCTTGATCGATACTGGGGCTGCATCCCCTGAGTACAAAGACCCTTTCTTGGCTGCTCTCAAGCGCAAGCTTTCGTTTTTGAGCAGTCCTCTCCGGTTGATACTGCGTGAGTTTGGCAGTCACCCATGTCCTGACCATTCTGCAAGCGGCCTTCCTGCTCATGGGCAGCATGCAGTGCACAGGCTGTATTGCCTTGCTATTTCTGCAGTTGCAACCAAATCATTTGCGGCTGCTTGCAGTGACGCATGGTCACCTAGACCATGCTGGACTGTTGCCGTGGGTGCTTGATGAGTATCCAGCTGTGCCCTTTGCTGTCCATGAAGCAGAGCAGCCCTTTGTCACCGGTGGGCAGCAATACCAGCAGCTCAACGGTGACACGTGGACATTCACGCTTGGCAAGTACTACATGCCTAAGCTGAACACCAGTCTGCCAACCTCTCGTCAGATTGTTTTGACGGGATCTAATGGTGATGTCTCCAGCTTTGCCAGCTGGGTTCCTAAGGGACTTCTCACCTTCCACCATCTGCCAGGACACTCACCTGGACAGGTTGCGTACTTCCAACACAGCACAAAGTCTATGGTCACTGGGGATGTCATCACAAATATGGCAACATCTTTCCCGGTCTCAAGAAATGGCAAGATCAAGTGTGACAACCCATTCCTGATGCCCACACATATGTATCACGACATGAAAAAGAGTCAACAGACCTTGGCAAAGATTAGTGGAGTTGAAACCTACTTTCCATCCCATGATGATGGGACTGGCGTCAGCAACGCAGATTTCCAGTCTTTTGTAGGTGCACAGAAGGATGAGTTATGAGAATACCATGCACACATGTATTGCTTGGGGGCCATATGTTGAGATGCACTGTGCAGTCGGCGGGCTTGCATAACAGAACCGTGTCTTACATGGTGTGTGTACTGTGTGGCTACTGACAACAGCTCTCCTTAGTGTGTCTAAACGCTGTGTGCAAGACACATATGTACAAAGTAATAGGCCGCTAGCTAATTAGGAACGCGGCTTATATAACCATTACTAACTACCTGAGTAATCTTTCCATGAATGGTGTGACTGGATATTGCTAAGTGCTCACACTTTCAACACCATACACCCGTTGCAGGCAGAAGTCAACACTCCCGTGTATGCACAGTAGTGCACTGTTGCCTTTCCCCCTGTAAGTTGCAAGCCAGGTCTTGTGCAGCTGACTCTTTGACAGTGCATATGTTCAGCAGCATGTTGGGAACAGCAACTTTTCACATGTCTTGCTGGGCAGAGCCTACAAAGTTTAGGGTCAGTGAAAACAATGCTCAAGGTTGAATGAATAGCGTCCGAGAGCTTGTTGCTGCTTTGCTCGACAGGGCTAGCAACCTCCCCTCAAAGCACTAGTAGCACTAGTATGGAGGTTGTCCACTCCATACTAGTCTAGTAGGGAGTGGACAACCTCCATAGCTAGCATTGCTCTGGTTCAAATGAGATTTCTGTTACAATCAATGCCTTTCTTCTTCTGTTCACATACTGTTCGAACTTGTCCATGCTAGCAGTGTAACTGCATGTGTAACTGCATTGCATGCAGGTCTCCATCATGGTTGCTACTGTTCTTAGCGCAATGCAATGACGTTCAACCAATCGGGTATGCATCCTTACATCTGGATTAATGACTAAGCTGTACAGACATGTCACTCGAGCTCGGCCTTGCTGTGGCTGAAGAAATGACGGTATTGTATGACGGTTGCAAGCACAAAGAACACATTTTTCTCCTATTTGGCGCCAGGCTGCGTGAATGCGCATCCACATAGGTCTTTGAGTTCATGCAATGGCCCTGATCAGGGTTGAAAGCAAATGCTATGCTGTTTTCGTTGCACTGCAGCTTCAAATGCAGCTGCACTCCACCTGGCTCTGCCACCTGTCCTGTTACGGCGTCAACGATGCCCTCATTATCAGAGAATGGAAGGACGAGAAGGATGCTAGCAAAACAGCGCAGAACGCGGTTAAAGATCAAAAAGTCAAAGCTTGTGCCGCGCAGTAATCACATAAACGTTTGCTCACCAACCATGGCATCTTGCTTCAAGTAACACGTGTGCTCGACGTGGGTAGCTTAGCATGCAACAACAGCTTCTCAATCGGCCTGCTGCAGCGAGCGGTTCGAAGCTTGGGTCACAGCACGCTCAGCGAGGGAGGTCTGCGTCGTCTACAGCCTCTGCCGCTCTTGTATCGCAGCCGTGCGGGCTATGTGCTCGACGGCCCTTCCCAGACCAGTATCGACTGCGTACACTACAACAAAGCTTGAGTGCAAGGGACTCACGAAGCAGGCGCCGTACCGTACAGGCCTCAGCACACGTTCATACCGTTAATGGTGTGTGATGTCTGCTCGACGTGTCATGCTACATATACAGGCTGTCTATTGCTGGGTGGACCCGTGTGAAAACCGCCTACTCAGGTTTTGCCCTGTCTTGCCAAACTGCCACACTTGCTTGCAGGTCAGCTGTCCTCGCCTTTTCAGCATACAGAAGTGCACCAGGCTCATCATGATGACCCAGTGCAGAAGGCTGTCAACAGCGGCATGGGATTCATAGTTGGGGACATTCTGGCGCAAAGGCTCACTGGCGAAGCTTTTGATGCTGTACGCAGTCTAGAGCTTGGCCTGTATGGCACTTTGCTAGGTACACATCCCTCCGCTGCGCCACATCCTGATCTGCTGCTGTACCCACTGCTTCTTAGCACTGCGTGCACTCTGACCCTGTGGCATTGACCATCAAATCAACAATTCCACCCTCCTACTCTGTGCCAGCCTCTTACCTGGCCAAGTACCATTCAGCTTCATCTTCGCAAAATCCACACTCCAGCTTGCAATTTGCAGTACAGCCTGCAAAATGCAATATGTTACAGGCTATCCATTTCTCATCTGAGCTGGTCCTGCAGATGGGCCGATCAAGCATATGTTCAACAAGACAGTGGACAGAGCAGTAGGCACCGGGACCAGGGCAAAGCTTGCCAGGGCTGTAGCTGACAATGCCATCTGGATGCCTGTCTCCACTTGCCTCTTCTTCGCAGTCTTGAAACTTGCCCAGGGGCAGCCAGAGGAGATTGTCTCCTCATGCCAGGTCAGCAAAAAAATGAGATACGAAATTTATTTTTATATTTGGGAAAACGACCGGGCTCAACCTCCACAATGACAAGAGGAGTGTGGCCTTCAAGTCTTTTCTGGACTTGTCAACAATTTTCTCTTAAGCGAGGATCACAATCTGGGTCAGACCATACAAGAGATAAATCGCTTCTACTCTGCTGTACAGATGAGCGCCATGCGTAACAGCCAGTCACTCCATTGTACAGCACAGTTTAGCACAGTATGCCATGTAGCAGCACCACACATTTCACTGCAGCACAGCACAGCTGACTGTACAGCTCAGCGCAGCCATTCCATGTGCACGAATCTGACAGAACACCTCAGTGCCTGACCTTGCTTTTGTCTCTCTTGGTTGGAGCTGTGTTGTCAAGCTTGCGATCGCCTGCAGGACAAGCTGTTGTCCATGGCAGTGGCTTTTGTTCCTTCCCAGTGTGTCAAGATAGCACAACTCAATACTTGTCCACAGTCTGTGTCCATGTCTGAAGCTTGTGGTTACCTGCAGGACAAGCTGTTGTCCATGGCAGTGGCAAACCATGTGCTGTGGCCTTTGGCCAAGTTTGTGAATGCTAAATTGGTTCCTAAGCAGCATCAGCCGGTTGCCAACAAGGTCGTGCAGGTGAGTCGCAAATTTCACAAAGGGGTTTAGGTAATCCAAACTCTAAATACTGACCACACTCAACCAACCCTTCGTGACAGCTCTTCATTGGCATGCGCAGCCGTAGACTACCTGTGTTGCCTCATCAGGTGAGTCATGCAGCAAGCCATTGATTCATTGGTGTGATTTTCCAAACCAGGCAGTAGACACTGAACCTCGACAGCTCTGCATTGGCACACACAGTTGTCGACCATCTGCATTGCTGCATCAGTATCCAGCAGCAGTTTGCCATGTCCTTTTTATCTGTCCTTTTGTTCACAAAGGAGCTCTGCCACACACCAGCAGCTTTTTGCTCCTGTGTCCATGTTCACGCAAATTCCTTCCAGCAGACATGTACTGGAGCATAAAATGTCCCATCAACATTGGGCTGACTTGCTCATATACCATGTACTACCACGTACATATAAGTAGTATCTATGTCGACAAATGTATGACATGTATAATGTATACTCTGTATCAAACATAGAATCTACTGCAAATTTCGTGTGAGTTCTTCCTTGATTGTCACAGGTTGTCTGGAGTGCATGGCTGTCTACATTGGGCCATGCGCCCAGCGTCATGGACCTTGCAGACACAGCCAACGTCCACCACTTAGCAGACACAGCCTCCAACTTGGTAGACAAGTTTGTGCCTGTAAGTTTCCAGGTCTGTCTGCTCCTGCCATGCATGGTTGAATCTGTCTTTGTTCAAGCAACACCATCTGAGGTTGGAAGCAGCAACTTCTTCTTTTCGCCTCTGTTCCCACTGTTCCCACTTGCCGGTCTTGGATTTGGCCTGTGGATCAGATGGATGGGTGAGTGCAAATTTGTGGATTGCTGGATAGAGTTTAGCAAATAGGATCTAGTGAACATGACGGTCTTTATAGCCGTACTGCCAAGCTGATAGCATGTCTTGCGCCCAGGTAAGACCTGCACCTCAAAACACAGACAGCTTTCCGAAAATCGGCCTTAGTCTAGTTTCTTACTGCGTCGTAAATGAGCATGCCCTCAGTCACCTTGTGGGTCATCCACCTGCCTTCAGGGGCCCTGCTGGGCCCTGGTCAACAGTCCCATGATTCAGCATGCTTACTGTCCAATCATTTTGTCAATCCTCTCTGTGCTGTCAAAACGCTGGTTTGTAGCTGACATGCTGTAACAACATGCAGGATCATGTGCATACAGCAGTGTCCAATGCCATCAATGCGTCAGTGGAGAACTTTGTGAGCCCCTTTCTGGAGCAAGCAGCAGACGCCATGGACTCAGCCAGTGATGTCATTGAGCGCCTTCCCAGCGCTTTCCTGGATAAGGCCTTCAGCAAGTCTCTTGATGTGGTCACCCCTTTTGAGAGGATGGCTAGGTGGGTTGGTTTTTTTTCAAGACACTGCTGTTTTGCTTGCCACTGGACATATCTGACCCTAAGAGAAGACACAAACAAATGAAAGAAAAAATAAAAGAATGTACAAAGGATTGAACGAACTTTGTTTGCTTCTCTGTTCAAGTCCTTCAGCAAATCTCTTGATGTGCTCAAAGGGATGGCTAGGTGGGTTGATGCTGTTTCTCCAGCAGTCTGTGCGTGTGTCGGGAGTGCGTGTGTGTGTGTGTCTGTCTGTCTGTTTGTGTCTGTGACAATCTGTGCTTGCCTGCAAGCTGCTGAGCAAGGCAGCATGATACGCATCTGACATGCTGTCTGTGACCTGTGTGATGCTTTTCTTGCAAGACAGCCCCACAGCTGATTTCCCATAGTTGAACCCCTGGCATGCTGTTGAAGGTCCCCATTGCAGCTGATGACAAAGAGAAGAACCCTTACAACAACCTCAAAACTGCTGATTTTGAGCCTCTAACCATCTCTCTAAGCTCTAATCTTCTAATTTTCTTGGCATGTTTTTGCAGGTCCCCATCGCAACTGATGGAAGCAGGAGCTGTTGGGGCTGTGGCAGGAGCTGCTGCCATGCCCATGGGTAGGGCTGCATCACACATGCTGGAGAGACACGGCCCCGCCATGCAGAAGGGGGCCGCCCACCTCATGGAGCGCAGCCGGCATGATATCTCCCGAGCAACCTCCAACATGGCTCAGGTATGGTCTTGATGAAGCATTTAGGGGGTGCGCATTTGGGAAGGGGGTTTGCGCATTTGGGGAGAGGGGGGGGGGTTATGCATTCAGGGGGGTATTTGAATGCGGGTTTTATGCATTTAGGGGTGATCCAATTGTGGCTGTACGCAATTAGGGGTGTATGCAAGCTCCTGTTTATTGTGTAAATTGTCTTGCAGTTTGTAGAGAAGCTGCATGCTTGCCTCTGAATACAAATAGGCTGTCTGAAGTTGGGCCAATGAGTCTTGCTCAATTGTTGCATCCAAAAAGTCTTCAAGGACACACTGATGCCCAGAGCTTGGTACAATGTCTGCATCGCCCAGACTGTGTGGACTCATGAGTCTTGTGAACATGTCTTGTGACTTCTCAAGCATCGTGCACTGGATGATTCCTTGCTGTGCATGCTGTTTTGGCCAAGGCCGGTGTCTTCCTGATCAACTACTTGGGGTGCAGTCATCTGCAGAGAGATCAACTTGACAGGTTTGCACATTTCTTCTCTTGTACGCAATCCATGTCAATCACATCAGAACTCACGAAGCTGCAACAGCACTGTGTTCCATAGCCCAGATACCTTCAGATCCAATTTTGGGCTGTTTTCCTGTCTGCAGTTGTTGGAACGCGCTGCGTCAAGAGCAATGGAGGCCAGCCAGCACTTCGAGCGCGCTGCTTCCAAGTGCCTAGATGATCTAGACAGATCTATGACTGGCAGGAACTCTTTGGACCTGGCAATCAACCAGGTTCTGGCGGGCATGGGCGCCCCGGGGGTCAGCCCAGTCCCATCCCCATCCCCACCCAAGAGCCCTGCCATGCGGCAAAGCCGCTTTCAGATGCAAGCAGCTGCCGCAACCTGATTTCTGCAATGAACTCGAGTTGTCCTGCTGCAGCAGTGATGATGCAGCCTTCATGTAGGCTGTGTGACCAGCAGCTAGGGCATGACCTGCAGGAATGCAATCATTGCCTAGGGTCCTGGTGTCAAATGAATCAGTGAAATTCTTTACAATCCCAACATATGTTTCGGTTCTGTGCTGTATTGCCTCCTACGTACGACACTTCAGCTGGTTTTGTCAGAGAAGATTGCATGGACAGCCAGTATGATGTTGTCATCTCATGTTCATTTTATGCATATCTGTGTGTGTGTGTGCTCCTTGCCCTTAAGCATCTTCTGCTTCAGTTGTGGGTCGTTCAAGTCATGCCTGGTTCTCATCCTCAATTAAGCAGCTTTTGCATCTACAAGAGACTTCAGTACTGAATTAGTTGACGTGCAATTATTTATGAGTTCCACATCTCATCAAGACGCTGCGTTCAGGTTGGCAGCTGTTGCCTCGTGAGATTACACAGATATGTAACAGACGACATAGCAAGGGCAAAATCGATTTTTTCAAGCAAAGCATCATCATTTCTGCTACAATAACGCTTGCAGCTACGTAGTATACACCACCACCTAAGACACTCAATTTGCATGCAAATCAGCAAAACATGCACAGTGAAACATAGGTGTCTCAAGGATGTCAGTGAAGTCTTAGACAATGTCATGAGATCACATATCAAACCTAAGACCTCGAGGAGAGTAATTTTCAGACAATTAAACAACGTTCACAACATGACGCAGGCGTTGTGACTGCAAGCTGCCACCCTCAACATCATCAGCAGCCATTGTTTTGAGCACACAAATCATGTACTGCATCATCAACATTCCAATAATCACCCCATCATCTTTTTATTCGTCATCGTCACCGTCAGACATGTGACTATCGTAATCAGTGTTGCACGTGTCCAACCAATGCTGGTGAAGAACAGCTGCCATCTGCAACTTGTCCTTTTGCATGGTATCAGCTATGCGCCAGCTGTCTGTGCATGCGCCGGTATTGTACCCCTCATCTTCATAATAGTAAGAGCTGTATTCAACTTCATCACTGTTGTTCACAGACACGTGTTGTGCCTCTACCCTTGTCGTGTCTGCTTGCTGCAGTACAACAGTGCAATGAGATCCAGATGATCTAGACATGTATGACTCCAGCTGGGTTGTTGATGCAGAAGACTGACTGCAGGTCAAAAGGGTAAGACTATTCAAGGCGTGCAGCCAATTGGGCTCGTTGAAATCTATGTTTGTGCCAGCTAGATTCAGTGTTTGTAGGTTGGTCAAAGCTGAAAGATGATGCAGGCCTCGCAAAGGGCGTGATGAGCACAGATTGCTCAGCTCCAGGCTTGTCAGGCTAGTGAAGTAACCCAAAGTACAGCACATGCAGGCTGTATCTCCAGCTATGCGACAGTGAGAGATGTTGAGAGATTGCAAGCGAGTGAGCCCTGGTTGTAACTCATTGTGCTGCGCTGAAGGGAATGTTATGTTGGCGTTGCTGATGCTCAGCGAGGTCAGGAATGGCAATCAAGCAAGGATGTGGGGCCCAGGATCCCTTCCAAAATGCACAGAATCCAATCTCAAAGCTTGCAGGTTTGTCATCACTGTACAACTCTGCCATGACTTTTGGTGACATTCCCTCCACTGTAGATTGTAACCTTTGATCTCCAGGCTGGTCAAATGAGGTAAAATCGGCAACTTGCCAATAACATTGGTATGTACACCGTCCAAACGTTTCAGGCCGCTGAGGAACGCAACTGTCAGATGATTCATGTGCGGCAAAGAATCCAAATCCATGCTGTTGCTGCTCTCATGATGCTGCTGAGAGCTGGATCTCGGGACTGAACTACGACGTGCTGGCCATGGTCTGCAAATGAAAACCTTGTAAGCGACGCACGTGTTGTATGGCACGTAGCGTCGTCTTGTAGTGACCGGCACAGGATAGTGCTTACCCGTGAGTGAATGATGCATGTTCACCGGTGGACAAAGTGTCGGGGCAACGGCCAGGGTAAGCTGTTCGACCTGACTCTTGCCGTCCAGAAATCCGTAGATGGTTGATAAAACCTACCGCTTGTACCCACCACTCGCGGAGGGAAGACATCAAACGCAGCTTCCCCTGCTCACGTCCCTTGCAATGTGGCTGGTCGTCTGTCGGACAGCATCCAGCAATTGTCTTGGGCAAGACGAACTCCTGTAGGAGAAATTTGGCGTTTTGACGGTGGATGGCGGGACGTACGCTATGTCCTTATGAGTAATGCACCTGACAGCCTTGCGCGTTGACCGGGCTTGCGAACCTTGAACCACCGGGACGAAATGGTGCAGCTCCTGATGCCTTCCACATCGCCACCCGGTGCACGACACGGTATCAAGGTGTGGTAATCTGTTGTCAATCAGTTTGAGTTGACAGCATGCCCCCCACGTATCACAGTATCACGGTAAAATGGGTTGGCTTAGAAGGCTTATCTAGCGAGGAGCTGCTGCAGCGATTTACTGACAAGCAGCGCAAACGCATCTATTCTAAGCGCGTGCTGGGGCTGGACGCATGTGGCAACCCACTGCAGTCCCTGGAAGGGCTAGATGCCTACTCTCAGTTGGTGTCTTTGTCTGTGGCTAGATGCCAGTTGACAAGCCTTGGTTGCACGGTGCGCTGCTGTTTCTCAAGCATCAGCATGTCAGCTTGTGCTTTCTTGGTGCGCAGCTTTTACACAGCTTGCCCTGCCTGCAGCTTTTGAGCTCATCTCTGAGGCACCTGGACATATCTGGCAACACTGTCAAGAATCTGCAAGGTGTAGAACATCTCCACAACCTTACCTGGCTGGACGCTGGTCACAATGCCCTGCAGGCAAGTGGCACACACAGCCTGTAATGTCTGCGTAACTTTGTCAATGCAGCCAATGCTGTGGTGCATATGTGAGCAATGGTGTGACATCTTCTATGTTCTCTCTGCTGCAGTCTGCAGCAGAAATCAGCCGTTGCTCACAGCTGCAAGTCCTGGGCTTGGCTGACAACCACCTTACATCCTTAGACGGCTTGGAAGGTAAGCTCATCAAAGCGTGTTTTTCATGGCAGCCCCTGTCACTTTCCCTGACAGCAAATGAATGTGCTCAAGGCCTGCTACTGCTACAGCACTTGCATGTGTCAGGCTGCCTTGAGAAATTGCCAGTCAGTCTGACGCACTGCCTGTATGTCACATGTGAAAAGTTGCACAGAAAGTGCCGTCAGCCAGAAAGCTTCATCACTGCAAAGCAAACTGTGCTTTCTTCTTGACCAGTCCCTCCAGCTGTGTGCAGGTTTACTCAGCTTGCAGTCACTGCGTGTTGAGGGCAACAAGATCAAGCAGGACCTGGATATCAGAACCCTAGCGGCGTTGCCCAATTTGCGGCACCTAGGGTTGGCTGGGAATCCGGTCATGGCTGACATGGACTTTAGTCAGCAGCGTGCTTTCCTGGTGGATCTCATGCCAGGTATGGTCATAGCCATGACAATCTGAAATGTTCTAGCACTACAAAGATTACAACGATAGTAACAGTAACAATGACAGTACTGATTGTAATAGTACTAATAAAGGCAGCGACAACTACATGGAAACAATCACATCAACAGTGATTGCTAAATAGTAAATAATGACAACAATCGTAATCACAACAGTTATAAGAATGGTGGCAACATTCATCAGACCCTGTGCCAGCGTCGGCCTGCAAAGCCACCAATCTTGCTTTTTCAGAGAGGCTTGTCTTCAGGGTGCTTATTCAGCCTGGCACCAACGTCTAACTTACTTTGACGGTGAGGCATGACAACTGTGTTGAAGACAATTTCAGCTTGGCTGTCTGGACAGAGCCCCTTGATATGAAAAAGCAGCTTTATTTGTGATCTTCCAGGCATGTTTTGAAATGGGCCTGGCTGCAGCAATAGCAGCTAGACAGAAACGTGACTGTGGTCGCCGTTGCTATTTAGCACAATTCATGAACATGTGGTGCTGTAAACTATAGGGATGTTTAGTGCCTTTATCAAACATCTGCAAATGAGTTTTGACAGAACTTCTCTTGAATTCTCACTGTGAGATCATGAAGAATAGGTAAATTTGGTCCAAAACTGATGTGTGACTGATGCAAGCGTCTTTTTTTATGCAGGCCTGCTAACGCTGGACAATCAAGCAGTGAGCAGTAGTGTGAGCGCACATCTGTATTCTGTCCGGGAGAGCAAGCTGGGACGAACACATCCCCACCAGTTCAATGAGCAGCTGCTGTTTGAAAGCTCAGGTGAGCATGCATACCCATCAGCCAGTCCTGTGTCTATTCACTGTTTGTATGGCTTGTGGTGCTATTTTGATTGCCAGTTTGAGTCGTCTGTAAGTCACTGATTACTGATACCTGTTGTGCAAATTGTGTTGATGTTGGCTGGTACACTAGTGCCTAACAGGCCAGACATCAATGCTGCTTGCATTGACTCAAGCATGGAGCAATCTGGGTTCATGCCTCTATCAATGTTGACTTATACTTCATGCGGCCTACGCCAAATCAGTAGCTCTCAGCTGGATTCCAAACATTGCTGAAATGTATGTCAGATGGTCAATCCTGCTTGAGCATGACCTTGTGTGAGTATGGCCTATGGTTACCTCCACCACAGAAGAGCCAGATTCATGCACTTTCACCATGCACTCATTCACTCGTTCATCTCTTCATCAAACATGTGTTTTCTTTGTAGATACAGCAAGAATGTAGATCTCGAGAGCGCTATGCTGAAACCGAGGTTGGCCAAACCTTTCCACCATTGTCACCATCCCCCATTTTGTTGTTATCCTGGTTGCAGATAAGACAGAGACGCCTGTGGTCAGAATCAAGGCTGCTCCAACATTTGCTGTTCACCTGGCTGCTAAACACTGTCAGCAGGACTTGCAGCTTCCACAGCAGCTTCAACAGCAGCTGCAACAGCAGCACTCACCATCGCAGAGTGGTGCGTCTACTCAGCTGCATAAGTCTCAGCAGCTGCCACAGCAGCTATGGCAGCAGCTGCAGCAGCAACAGGCACAGCAGCTGAAGGCCAAGAGGCCAACATCTGCCCCTCAGATGAAAGGGCCCCAGATTGCCTTTGGGCACAAGGCTGATTGGGACTTCTCCACTGGCAGCAAACAAGTTGATGGGCAGCTTGATGGGCAAGCCAAGGGGAAGTCTGCTAGGCTCAATGGGCAGAATCTTGCCCTTCTGGGGAACACTGACTGGGGCCACTTGAGGACTGAGGTCCCAGTCAATAGGCATGTCACAGTGGATCACGCCTGTCAGCTTGCCCATCACAGCTCAGCCAGCTTGCCTTTTGGCAACACATCTGAAAGGCAAAGCACTCCTTTGAAGGGCAGACCTGGCTCAGCTGCCCTCGACCCCTCATCCAGTCCCAAGACCCCAGGGGCATCCATTGGCAAAGCAGGCATGCAGGTGCTTGATGGCACTTCTTCTTCTCAGCTTCCAAAAATCCTAAGCTTTGGAACTCAGCCGCCTGTAGGTTCCGCTGCATCAAGCCCTAGGTCGCTGTCTCCCAACAGCTACCTTGCCAGATTAAGCATGTCCAAAACCCTTCCCAACTCAGGTGCAGGAATTGCCAGCCCTAGGCCGACCCAGTTGCGCTCTTCTTCACCCTTATCCAAACCAGGCAAGCTGCAGACCCTAGCCAACCCTAGCTCAAGCCAGCGTTGTTCTTCCTCCCCACTGTCCAGGCCAACCACAGCTGGACGCCTAGTAGTACAGTCAGAGGGTCAAAAGGCGCCACCTGGCAGAGCTGCTAGATCAAGGGGCCGTACCTCTTCTTCAGCATGGAGAACAGCTCAAGAAGAAGTGCAGAAGCTGGATCCGGCCAAACCTTCCTTCATGCAGAGTCTCAGAACTCGTAGCCTGAGTCCTGAGTCTCAGGGTGCCAAATCCAAGGGCGCAGCTGGGGCCCGGCCCACATGGCAGCATTATGAGAGGCATGTGATGCCTGATAGGGCTTCGGCCAGACCAGCCCCTATCAGGAGAGTCTTCCAGGGCATTGCAAGGACTGCCTGTGGTATGCATGACCAACAGGTCAGGGCATTTTGCAGCGAGCTTGCAGAAGCTGGCCCTAGTGGAGTCGACCATGTGTCCAATCAGGCTCCCACAGTCAGTTCGAAGCCTGTTGGGAAGAAGAGCTCTGCCAAGAGATTGGAATCCCCAGCGCAGTCCGCAGCAACACCCCCAGCTGTGAAGGCCTGGTCCCCAGCAGGCAAAGCACCATTCACAGCTAGGGCTGCACCTGGGAAGCCCCAGTCCCCAGCAGCAAAGGATCAGTCCCCAGGACTGCAGCCCTTTCCTCCTTCTGCTTCACACAGCTTGACTGGTCATACTCAGCTGGAGGGCTCTTCTGGTGCCAGGGCATCTCCTGCTCAGCCCCAGCCCATCAGGGCAGGGCAGCAGGCCATAGCTGCCCTGTTGGCTAAACAGGCAGCTTGGGAGGTTACCAGGAGTACCAGCTTACCCCCAGTACTGTCTGAGATTACTGCGTTATTACGGTGTAACTCTGAGTCGATCCTGGCCCCTCCAGCCAGGACAGCAACTGAGCTGGCAGTGGCTGCAGATCCACAGCTGGGGCAGGCTGCGTGTGATTCAGCCACGGCTGTGGTAGTTGATGGTTCTGAGAGGCAGCGAGCGCCCTCACTTGAGGCCGCAGCTGTGGCTGCAACAGCCTCTGATGCAGATGCTGCACAGGAGCTGCCAGATGGCGCCAAGCAGGGCATTGCAGCCTTATCCACTGCAGAAGATGCAGTTTCTTCCCAAACGCAAACTGCAGGTCCTGTCCCAAAGCTGTCTTTGTCTTCTTGGAGTCTAAAGTCTGAGCTCAGGGTCAGCTTTGCCAAGCAGATTCAAACTGACATTGAGGCTGAGGGGCAGCATGCACAGCGTGGCTCCAACACTCCTGGCGGGAACTATTTTCTGGATGCGGGCTATTTCCAGGAGGCGGGAAACGCCATGGCGGCAGAAGAGCGTGCAGCGCCAAAAGAAAGGCAGGGATCAGGGATTGATGACGCAGAAGAAAGGCTTGAAGTAGAAAAACAGGGCAAAGAAGAGGAAGAAGAAACAGCGGCAGACAATCTGTGTGATGCAGGTGAGCAGTTGTGGAGCCTGCCTAGCTAGTATATATGCATGTGTCTTTTTGTTTCCCCCCACGCCTTTTTTTTGGGCAGGGGGGGGGTCTGAATATAGCATTGCACAACATCACACCTTCAGCAAGGGACAGCATGCTATATGGTGTGAACCATTTGCTTGCTTAGTCAAGAATTTAGCAGACTGGAGCAAGCATGTATAGTACAGACTCTCAGGTAGCTGCTGGCAATGCTTTTTGGCAGAAATGCATTTCAGCTGCCAAGCTGAGCTTCATACACACAAACTGCCAAATCGTGTTTTAGCTCAATGCTGTGTCTGCAGCGCACTTACTCTTGGTGTTGCAACTGCTGTTGCTTATCACACTTTCTGGAAATTTGAAATGAGAAATTAGATGTATGACTCTGAATTCACTGCAATTGTGTCAATGATTTGCTTTGCATGTCTCAGAGTTGGCCCCTCGATCAATCAATCTATCAAGCATCCAATTGATCAATCAATCAGTTCAATCAATTAATTGTTTTACACAGATTGTACACGCTCATAGGGGCCAGCCAGGACCAATTTATCATTTGCACAATACTCTATGTTCAAATGATCCCCTCAGCATGCAAAGCTGCATGGCATAGCACATCTGCTGACTCACGTTCAGTGATGCAAATCCTCTGTCGCTGTACGTCTTTGTCCCTGTTGCTCATCAAGTTGTCAGATTGCAAGCATTGTGCTCTATTTGATGCATACCAGGAAGACAGCTGATTGTAGTAAACACACCTGGCATTGACTTTCTGACAGCAAATGCAAACTGCCCTAGTGTTATGCAGATGGGGGCTTAACTGAGCGTCGTGGACTGCTGTCTTCTTCCTCAGCGTCAGCTGCCGTCTCAGCTCTGCAGCAGTCAGGCCTGCAAAGACAAGCACCTAGCGCAGAAGCTGCACCAGCAGCTGCTCTCAGCTTGGCGCCATCTGTTCTGAGATCCAGCAGTCTTGGCGGGAATGACTCACTTGACAGCCCTGTGCAGACATCTCTAGCTCCATTTGTAATCACAGAGGCAACAATCACAGTCAACACTGCCAGTCCAGGAGAGCCATGCGATGACATCAATGCATCTGCTGCAGAAGCTGAGCACTCTTCATCTTCTTTATCTGTAGCTGATGATGCACATGGCTTGGACGCCTTCTTGCACACTGTCACTACTGCAGATGACGTCCTGAATGATCTGCTGGGGGAGCTGTCCCGCTCTTCTTCTTTCACTCCAGCTGAGCTGTCCCGGCAGTCTTCTTCATCAACGCCTGATCGGGCTCAGGCAGGCAGTCCATGCACCGCTCTTCCTGCAGAAGCATCCATTTCAGAGGCTGTCCGTACTTCTTCAACACTGGCAGCTGCAGATGCATTCTGCTCTTCTTCTTCACCTGCATCTGCTGCAGAAGTTGACTGTTCTTCTTCAGCAGAGCCTGGTCAGCGATCACCTATTAGGGCATCAACTGATGTGGTGTTGGATGCATTGCTTGAGGATCTGCGCACAGCTGAGCTGGCACGTCAGTCCTCTTCCTCAGTGCTACTTCACAGCTTGAATAGCTTAGCTGAGATGCACAGACAGTCCTCTTCTTCGCCAGTGGCGGGATCTAGTGCCTCTGCCATGCTCAGCATGCATCCCTCTTCTTCCTCTCTAGCAGCAGCAATGACCAGCAGTCCTGACGAGTACAGCCAACGTGTCTACCCCTCCTCTTCTTCACCAACGCCAGGGGCAGCCAGACAGCTCATTTCAAGGCAACAATCTTCTTCTTCAGCAGCCCAGCCTGAAGTGGATGCAGAGGCATGCCGTGAAAAAGAAGACGGGTATGTTTCAACAAGGCATGCAGAGTCAGAAGAAGGGGAGGAGTGGGTGCTGGAGAAGGAAGAAGAGGGTTGGGGCCTGAAAAGGGTCAAGAGCACTGGCATGGACTTGATCAACATGAAGACAGCTGAAAGCAAGGTATGTAATTGCTATGGTATGTAGTTGGTATTATCAGAGGGTATGTAATTGAAATTGTCAGACCATGTGCATTGATATTTTCAGCCCGTATGCCATTGATATTAGCTCACAATATGCCCTCGTTCTGTTCCACACATAATTGCATCCATGCAGCATGCAAGTTTTGCCCTTCTCAGATGACGATGCCTGCTCGACAGTGAACAACAAGTTGAACTCTTTCTTATGCACACATACTCATGTCCATGCAGCACACAAACTTGTGAATTTTGGAATATTCTCAGATAATAAAAGCAGAAAATAAATTGAGTTTGATTTAAATGTGCCTATTGGGCCTCAGGCATTTGCTGTTGACACCAGCTGACATGTAGGCATCTCTGACCACTAGATGCACCGTTGCATGCAAATTGACTCTGCTTCCTTTGCATTGCGGTGAAGAAGCTTGTATTTGAGGCGCTTCCTTGGCAATGAGGTGCAAAAGCCTCTATTCATGGTGCTTTTTGTACGTTTGTAGGGCAGGTCTGTTCCGTCAAGCATAGAGCAGATATTGCAAATTTGTGGTGCCGTATATAATTATAGTCTTGGTAGGTATGCAGGTGCGCAGTCACTCATGACCTGTGGTGTTGTTCAGGTGAATCTGGCTGAAGAAGAGCAGCGCAGCAGGCTTCAGCAGGTGGACAGTGCTGATGACATCATGAATGCTCTTCTTCACGATGCTGACTCAGAGACACTTTCAGCCTTCCCCTCTTCTACTTCTGTCGTAGCATCTGCCCCTGATCCAGCTTCTTCTTCAGCTGCTGTTGGGGTGGCCCCTGATGCTTCTTCAACAGCTGCTGGTGAGGCCTTCCACTTCTTCTTCAGCTGCTGAGATAGGCTGGTCTTCTGTACATTGGTCCTGTTGTTGTAGCTGCTGACAAGTCTTGTTTGCCCTATGATGCCTTTGACATTTTTCTTGTGTTTAAAATGCCTTTATGCGTTAATTCCTTCATGCATTCATTTGTTTGATCATTCCTGCATGTACTTATTCCTGCCTTCCTTCCTTCCTTCCTCCCTCCTTTCTTTCTTCATTCATTTATTTGTTCATTCTTTTGTTGTGCGTTTGTCCATTGATTCAATAATTCATTCCTTCATTCATTCATTTGTTGAACAAGCGTCTTCCCCTTAGGATCAGGTACATACATTCCTGAGTAGCTCCCTATCACATTGCCACTCCTTCCCTGCTGGCTGTTACAGGTTTGTGCTGCCTGCTTGTGTCGATACAGCGGCTTACAAGAAGTTTACTTTTTGATTCAATATATCGCCCTCTCCACGATTCACACCTTTTGAAGGAGTAACAGAGTTTGTTTTCTATGTCATCGTAATGTACAAACAAATTTATGATCAAGTCTTGGTGCATGCTATTCACCAAGAACAAACGATCAATCATGATTTATTTTGTTATTGAGGACAATGCATTCAGAAGTCATCTAGCTGACCTTGTAGACAGATCATGCATGCCTGCTCTTGTTGCTTACATGTTCATGCTGTTTCTAGCTGATGTTTATCTTCTTCATGGCATTTTCTGAAAATGACTCATGCTTCATCATTAGCTGCATCATTACACACGTCCTTGGTTTTAGCTGTTGCTAACCCTTTTCATACTTTGCGTTCAGTTGCAGTGATTGGTCTTGCTTCTTCTTCAGCTGCAATGATTGGTCATGCTTCTTCTTCAGCTGGCCTTGGTAGGGCAGATTCGGCTGATGCTTCCCTAGAAACCCTTCTGGCAGAACTGTCATCTGCCAGTGCCACTGCTGCAGCCGCCCTGGCTCCCTTCACTTCTTCTTCAGCAGCAGCTGCAGCACCCAGAGCCCCACTGTCCCGTTCTGCTTCTTCTCAGCTTGTGCAGGCTGTGGCCCAGCATGGCACAGCACAGCATGATGCATCACAGCATGGCACAACGCAGCATGATGCAGCACAGCATGGCACAGAGCAGCACGACGCTGCTTCCCCTTTGTCACGGCAACTTTCCACCAGCGCAGCTTTCCCGCCAAAAGTTGTGACTGCAGGCCTGACAGCTCACAACGTCAGGCAATTTGAATCCAGTCACATGACATCTGCCTCAGCTGCCCCTTCTTCTGCTTCACTGTCGCCCCAGTCTTCTTCACCACTGCTAGCAGCTGCCTCAGCTACCTCTCTCTCCCCCCGTTCTTCAACCCCCCTGGAGGGTTCCCACCTAGGGTCCCAGTTTGTGGCCAAATTGCAAGGGGAATTACAGCAGCACCAGGAGGCCTTCAATGATGATTTGGCCTTCATTCAGGAGGTACAGACTCGCCAGACCCTAGCTGCTGGCATGAACCCTAATTTGGAGCTTCAGAGTCTGCACAAGCGCTTTAACAACTGGAAGTTTGATTTCAAGGTGGGAGCCCAGAGGAAGCCATAGACCCTCAAATTAAACCCTAAATCCCTGAACCATAAACCCTAAAGCTGACCACCAGCGTGTGCTGCATAATTGTCACAATGCTACAAGTAACACTGGAATGGCATTTACTGGATTTTCCTGATGGTCTGAAAATTGCAGTATGTTACATTCCAGTATGTTGCGTTCCAGGATGTTGCATTCCAGTGTGTTGCAGATACTGCACAGCAGGTCAGAAAATCACAGCAGTGCGCATACACAGGTCACATGGCGCACATGGCATTGTCATGAGTCACTGCATGTCAACCACTATGTTAGTCATGAGTGATTTGCGGCGTCTATGCAGACTGGAAAGCCTATGTATGTTTGCTTTGCTGCATCCCCATGTGCTTGCAAGCTGTCCCCAGCTACATCCCCACCTCTGCTATGCTTTCAAAGCGCTGTGCTTATACAGTGTGTACACAGTTGACTTTGCTTTTCTGTCAGTCCACTTGGCTGTCTGCTCTGCACATGCTCTTTACAAATTTGCATCTGAAACATGAAGCTTGGGCCCATCTCAGGATCGCCTCAAGCTTGTCCTTATTGAAATTTCTGACAGCAACTTGTTTTTGAATTCTTTTCTTTTTTGATCTGCTGTCATGCGCAGCAGCTGCTTTCACCCCATTCCAGGGTTTACCCTAAACCCTAATATCCAACCCTTATCCCCACTTTGCATATGCTTCCAACACGAGAGTGGCTGAGCTTCTGCAACAACTCAACGACCCTCATAAAGAGCGTTCTTGCAATAAAAATCAAAAAAGGGTTTCTTGCCATGACATTCTCACAGCAAACTTTGCACTGCATGGCGCAGGTACGCATGCGTGAAATTGAGAAGGCAATGCGGCAAATGGAGAAGGATGAGTCACGGAGTGCCAGGGGTCTCACAAGCCCTGCTGGCAGAACTGACTCTGGCAGAACCACTCCCATGGGAAGGGGCACGTCGCCTGGCATAACCCCATCTGCCTCTGGCTTCACCACTCCTAGTGGAAGGGTTACACCTCCTGGGGCATCCAATGGCGTTGGGGTTTCTGGAAGGGTTACGCCATCCAGCACTACTGCCTCTGGCAGAACCACTCCTACAGGCAAGGTTACGCCACCTGGCACAAGCCCTTCTGGCAGAGCGACCCCCACTGGCAGAACTGCTAACCCTATGGCTGATGCCGGTGACCCCCAAGGTTTTGCCATGGCAGATGCAGCAGGAACTGCCAGCACCAGTGGCAGAGGTGTGTCCGGCCTAACCTCTCCAGCTGAGAGTGTAACCCCTTCTGGTGTTTCATTCATGACAGACGACCACGCAGGCCTTTCCAGCGCTTTCCTCCATGAGTCATCTTTAGCACCAGGTGCCGTTACTGATATGTTAGTCAGCGGTGTTGCAGACAATGCAGTCGATGCATCTGAGCAGCAGCAAGCGCACAGCAGTGGTCTCAGCATGGACGGCTCTGCCACAGCTGTGGTGCTCAAACATGCCCCTGTAGATGCCAGCAGCGGTGGCCTGGCCACAGCTGTGCCTGGGCAGCTGATCTCCACCAGGAGCAGTGTAAAGGATGCCATAGCAATGTACGAAGGCTCTCATCCAGTCTCCACCCACCTGTCCAACAGCAGACACACAGCAGCACAGCAGTCCAGCAGTCTGTCCGGAGGTGCGTCCAGTCAGCTTACAAGCAGTCAGAGCTCAGTGGCCTACCAGACCAAGAGTCTGTCTGAGGGTGTGTATGGCAAGCTGTACAGCAGCAAGAGTAGTGTCAGCCAAATTGCCACTAGCCCTTCTTGGGACCAGGGAGAAGAGGAAGACCTCATCCCCAGCAGCATCCCAGCATTTGAAAACAGCCATGTGGCTGGCGGTGATGTCAGCACAGCCAGCAGTGGCGGTGGTGTAGCTAGGGGGGCAAGTGTGACCTCCAGCAGTGGCATCGGCAGGTTTGGCGGTGGCATTGGCAGAGGTGGGATGAACAAGTTTGCTGTTGAGGCCAAGCCAGCAGATGGGACCGCAGCCAGGCATGCAGCTGAGCTGGAACCTTCTTCTGAACGGTAATGCACGGACATGATTTCAGAGGTTTCAAGCAAGCATGATAAGAAACGAACTTGCATTCAAGTGTACTGGTGCTGTGTTATGGGGCAAGAGCTTATAGAGCTAATGTATGAATGTCCAATGCATTTTCAGGCGCGGGCTGTCCTCTGTGTAACATGCTATGTCAGCTTGTTACAGCTGAGAACAAATTGTGGAAAAGGGCTTCAGACCTTCTTGTAGAGGTCAAAGCCATGCTCAAGGCAACATTGCACTGCTGGCAACCCTATCCATTTAGGACTTGTTCGTATATGTGCGGCATGTTAGCAAGCTCACATGTCCTAAATGCTCACAAGCAAGTCATGTTTTGTGCCCAACCACATATCATAAATGCCTCACTTGTCTTAAATGCCTCATATATCATAGTTGTCAGCATGCTCACACACATGCCATCTTTTGTGCCCAACCACAGCAATGATACCAACCTGCTACCTCATGCCCTCCTGGCACAAGTGTGCCAAACTTGTGTCTTTAAAGACACAAAATGTATATTGGATCGCAGATACACATCCCCAGGGATGTACTGATTTGCAAAGCCTGGTAAAAAGCCAGGATCATCAAGAGCTTGTGTCAGATCCATTGTGTGTTCATGCGAGGTTGTGTGAAGCTGCGCAATGCATGTCGGTGGCTACATGTCTGTCTGTGTCACTGCAGGCTTGAGGTTGGGCACAAAGTCTTGTCAGCCAGTGAGAGAAGCAGCAGAGCAGGCCTGGTGGGCATTTTGAAGAAGTCCACCCACATGGGCCATGATCATCATTTGCATGTCTTTCAGCCAAAATAGCACATACATGCATGGTCTCTCGGCAGAGCGCCTCCCAGGCAACCGATTTCACAGTGGAAGAAATGGTGCTTCATGGAGCGCACAGCAATCACAGCAGAGCAGCAGCCACACTCCAAACCAAGTTACTTTTTAACATGAACACTATCACGATACAGCATAGGGTACAAAAAACGATCATGCTGTTGCCCTTCATAATTTAGCAGCGTTACCTTTGAGTGAGTGCAATTGTCAAGTGTATGCTAAAGAGCGAAACAGTCATACATTGTCCTTGAAACCAAATAGAGCTAGTAGCTCTCAATGCTGTTTACAGTGTGCGTCCTTCATGCTACCACCACTGCTGCGCCAAGTCTTGTATGTGTGAGACTGACTGAAACTCTAATCTCAGCTCGTATGATGCATGCATGCCGTTGATCGTATGATCAACGGCCTCAGCCATGCGTTTCATTATACCGTTTGCTTGCAGTGAATCCCCATTGCATTACGGCAACGGCATGCTTGCTGTGCTCAAGCCACAATGTCAAATGAAAAACCACCACACCTGGCGTCATAAACGCTTCATCTCCTCAGCAGTTGCTCCGCTTCGTGGTGCTTCGTTGTGCTCCGTTGCGCTTCGTGGTGCTCCGAACCCAGTTTCTATCAAGAATATCTTGTGCCAAAGATCCCTCGAGTCAAGTGTCCTGTTTTTGCCATATCGCTTTCGAGCTTTGGCCTGTTGCCTCCCGGCTGGTCTGCTTGGCGCGGGTGCGAAGCTGCTGTTGCAGCAAGGTTGGCTCGTTGCAGGGTCCACAGCAGACATCAGCAGGTGGGCTTTGCGACGTTGTCTGCCCAAAGGGCTGGCCAACTGTTGTTAATGCGTGGATAGCTGTTCAGATGCCCTGCTGGTCAAATTTAGGGTGCGAGTGCAGGCATGCCCTGTGGTCGAGGACGCCATGTCTTGAGGATCATCGCCAGAATGGATAGCACTCAGGAGTCAGACGCCGGGTCTTCACAAGAGGCTAGATCCCCAAAATCTCAGATGCCTGAGACTCCCGAGACCATTTGGCCTCTTGCTGCCCGGCGCCGGTGCTACAGTCTGCGTAGGGAGTCGCAGAAGGTGATCGGAGATCCCGTGTCAGGACAGGCTACTTCCAGTGCGGTGCCTCCAACAGTCTGGCCTTTGGCCGTAAGGGGACACATCCGTCGTCTGAGGAAAGCGGAGAGCGCAGGTACAGATGCAGTCTGCTTTATCCTGGACCTCGCTGTCCATCAAGTGTGACATTGCCCTGACTGCACCTTACTGAGCATGCACTGGCATACTCATGCTTGACATCAGAGGCATGCTGTCCGTCCCGACATGTCCTCAACCAGGAAGTATAGCTTTGTGGTGCCTTGTTGCAGCGGCCAGGTATGCAGAGTGAGACCAAGACCTGATACCGGTATGGTTTGACTAAGATGCCCAAAGCAACCAAGAGCTCACGCTGCTTCAGCACAATTTGCTGCAGCACTTGTCGCTAAGCTTTCCGAGACCAGCCATCACTGCATATGACTAAGCAATAACAAGTCTATCAGAGTGGACATGCTGTCGCATTGGATTGTCTTCTGTATTCGACATACACTGTACAAGCATATTTGTACAAGGTCTCCTGGGAGGCATGATCATTAGGATGTCGGTGTGGAAAGAATAGCTGCTGATCAAGCAAATGGTGGCATGCCAGCTTGTTCAGCTGTGCAGGTCATGTGCAAGTTTCTCCTGTAGACAAAACATGTTTGAGGCAGAAAAGGCAGCAAAAGCCAATGCCTCCTCGCAGGCTGGCAATTCGTTTTGGGATTGAATTATTGTATCACATTATGTGGCGAGGTGTACCAAAGCCCTTTATGTTTTGGCATTTGGAGGAAGGCTTGAAGGATGCCCATCTGAGGCATGCCATTGTGAAAGTGCGTACCTTGGCAAGCACCGTCCCCTGTTTGACTATCTATTAATGCATTTGCCCTGCGCCATGACGATGTTGTGTGATCAGCAATTTTAGACTTCCACATTACTCAAGTATAGTTTGACCTGAAAGACTGTGAACAGCATGCCCATTCAATGTTTGTGTAACTGACAATCATTGTTGAGCGTAAGTGTTCGTGTTAGACATGGCGCTGGCAGTTGCCCAGGCCCCTTTTTTAAGTACTCGTTTTGTGCAGCTGCACTTGTACTGTATACATTACGTAATCGTGCATGCGCGTCTGCATTTGTGTGTGATGCATCAACAACTGACCTGGAGCTGATGTCGAGCTCGAGGGTGATTGAAAGACATGCTCGTATGCTGTGTGCTGCAGATGACGCTGTTTTGCCGTCAAGTAAAACTCTGCAGTATTAATATCGATTAATCATGCATCATATATATATCTATATTTGCCTAGATATATAGTCTATCTAACTCCCTTCGTTTGCAGGTCATAAATGTGCAATAAGTTAATGAACCTCATTCCACCAACAATCGAAGTCAAAGATTCAGTTCATTTTCCTAGATTTGCGGCCGAATACGTGACTCTCCAGAGATGAGGAGGCCTAGGGCCGCCTCACAGCATCGGATTTGGTGACATTCATGCCTAGCGGTGCAATAGCTACTGTAGTACACCGCTATCATTGTGTTGACCATCAGGTGTGCCATATATGTGTTTGTAACTACAGCAGGTGCCTTCGTCTCTGTCTTATAGTTTGCAGCAGTTGAGTGTTCAGACAGCTGCTTCACAAAATCAAACATGCACCTTCTCAGTCAGCTGTGTGGCATCTAAATGTCGTACTAACCGAAATGATGGCGTAAGTATGCAGGCATGATAGATCACTTTTACACCTCGGTAGCTGGAGCGGTCAGCTTCGCTTTCAAAACGTGTACCGCAAGGCTGTTTGTGAACAAATACGATGACTTCGACGAGGCTTCATGCAGTCGCCGTTGCGTGTTGTGATTGCTAACACCTATTACGTGCAAAGCGCTTCGGCACCCTATTCGAGGCTTACCTGCTGTCACAGAACAACTTGGTTGTAAGCTTTTAGAGGCAACGCTGGTTCGCGTAACACCTTGGAACGATCAGCTTGCTGGAAACAAAGGGTAAGTGTCAGCTACAGCTTACACGACGTAGCTCACGCCTCTGAGGGTGGTGAGTATCATAGCTGTTGTGGAACTTGCAGACGGTTGCAGCGGAACTGCTTCTTAACAGCTATGGCAACACCCATGCTTCGGGCCCGTCAGGCCTTGCGTATCATTGACCGCTTCGAACGAGTGACAGCAGAAAGCAGAAGAGCAACTCAGGAGCGTGCCTCAGCAGGACTTGTAGTTGAAGATTTTGACAGCAACTCAAAGGGGTTTAACAACAGTCTGCCAGAACAAGCGCAAAACAGAGATGCAGGATATGATCAGGGCACAAGCGACCAGCGCTCACTGCGAAGGCCTCCCTCACACACAACTGTAGATATTCCTGAGCTGGCCAGCAGAGACAGCGCAAGGGTGAGCAACCCTGCTGCAAGTCACAGCAGATTCTAGCAAATGCCCTTGCTTTGCTAGAAGATCATAGCCAGTGTTGCATGGCCTCTAGCCGCACATTGCGCTGAGCAGCGCTTTGCAACCTTGAGTCCTGCTGGTTCTGCTCAATCTGTGTGCCTCTGCATGTGTAGCCAGTTTCAGCATCGCATCTGCAACAACTTTGTGACAAAGTTGCTATCATGTCAGAGCGGCAAATCTGCAGTCATTGCAGCATTTCCCTCCAATTTTACCATCACAGCCTCACCAGCCTACCCTCCCACTCTTGCAGGGGGTTGGTACAATCTACATTAGGGCACTTAATCTGTTTGAACGAAAACTTGACATTTGTGTCATGCAGATTGAAGACACACAGCCAGCACGACAGACGTCAGGCGATGCTGTCCCCACAGTGTTTCCCCCAACCTTTTCAGGGGGGGTGGGTCAGGCCAGGTCAGGGCACTTGCCCATCCCTGAGCCCTACAGGGACTCCCAGTCCATTGGGCCCTTGGCTGCTAAAAGGCGCAGCCAGTCCCTCCTCAAGATGGATAGATCAGGTGCTGCGTTTGTCGTGCATTTGCAGCAAAGCATGTCTGTGGTACGACCCCTCTTGGAGTGGTCATGTCACTTAGACTAGGGTGTACTTCGCGCTGCTGATTTCATCCTCTATGTCTTCCCGAAAAGAGCCAGAGCTAGCTTCATTGTTTATTTCCCAAACAAGCCAAAGCTGGATTCGTAGTCTGTTTCTTCCGTAAAAGAGTCAAAACTGATTTCATTGACTATTTCTCCCCCCAAATGAGCCAGAGCATATGTTTTTGAACTGTCACCCTAAACACAGGACAGCATATGCTGCAACCTCTCCACTCACCCCTTGCACCTGTCAAGACTCACTCAAGTTGGCACGTATGGCTCTTAGCAGTCACGCGGCACTAAGGGGTACCTACAAGCTGCACACTCTGTTCCTCATGAGGTTGACTTGCCCAACTGCCTGCTAACAGTGAGGCGCTGAGTGCACAAGACTCACAAGACTGCTTGTGGGGAACAAAGCCTACTTCTCTTCCCCATTGCCTATACCGAAATGACGTGCCCAACTGCTGTAGGCAGGAGACTGCAAACCAGCAGCTCGGGGGGAACTGTGCGCTCAGATTCTGGCCAGCTGCCGGCAACGCCTGCGGCGGCAAATAAGATGTCGCCAGGTGACAAGTGGCGCCAAGCTGCTGGAGACATTGGGGCTGCCAGGTGTGTTTCACCCACTTCTGCATACTTGTCTTTGATGCACATTGCCACATCGTATGCTGGAAACGTTGGTGCTGCCAGGTGTGTGACACACTTTCTGCATACTTGTCTTTGATGCACATTGCCACATCGCATGCTGGAAACGTTGGTGCTGCCAGGTGTGTGTGACAGACTTCTGCATGGTCGTTATCGGTGCACCTTGCCACATGATTGTACCATCTTGTGAACAACAGCAGCTCTCATGCTTTGGATCATTGTGACGCTTCCAGACAACTTCGCTTCAGTCAACTGGTTTCAGCTGGCCCCCGGCGTCCTTTGGTCATGACAATCTTGTAGAACATCTGCAGCTGCAGTTCTAGCTGTAGCCACATCACATGCAGCTGTAGCTGCAGCTGTGGCCAGATCACATGCACAATCATGGCTGTGGCTGTAGCTGTGGCCAGATCACATGCACAATCATGTAAAACACCTGTAGCTGTAGCTGTGGTCACCTGCAGCTGTAGCTGTGGCCACATCACATGCACACCTTTGGGTGAGCAAGCAAGCCTGCTGTACGATGTTTGTCATCAGGGTGAAGTACACCCGGCACTCACCTGATTTTGGTTGGCACAGGTCAAATGTCAAACCAGTACGTCAGGTTTTTGATCGTCAAACCAATAAGTTGTTGGTTATAAATTGTTGGTAGCAAACTGCTGGAGCCAGAGCTGCTAGCTGAAATGTTGCCTGCCAATGCAACACACATGCTGACGGAAGATGTGTCATGGGTTCAGTAGCCTCGCAAAACTTTTTGCAGAGGACTTGGGTGTGCTTTGTTGTTAAAGCGTGCTTGCAAAAGCCTGTGTATGTGTGTGGAGCAGAAAATATGAGGAGGTGTTCCAGCACCAGTTCCACAAAAGCCGTGTGTAATCGCTTGTTGCAGCTGTTGCAGATCTTTGCAATATCTGCTGTGTGCAAGGCTGTCCTGAATGACTACAGCGAGGGACGCCTGATAACTGCAGCAAAGGCTTTTTTTAATCCCGAAACGTCTACATTTTGTCCGTCTTAAAGTGGAAATGGAAATTCAGAAACGCCTGGGGATAGTAAAAAACGCGTTTCCACATTGGGGAGATGTTTTACCTTGCCAGTGTCATGCAAGAGTCCCACATCAAGACACCTGTACATGGTATGGCATCTTTTCGGTTTCAGTCCTGGTCAGCACCTTGGATACCCTTCAACCACACAGGCAGAACATTTGGAATGAGGTGCTGGCAAACAGCATGGGCAAGCAAGCACCTGTTGGAGCGCTTGAGGGTCATGACTAAGAGGGCTGTTGCGTGATGCATACTTGATCACAAACCATCACCTTGACAGCCCAGCTGTTGCCAAATCCTTACTCATCAGGTGAGCAAACCTCACATGTCTGTCTGTCATGTAGGAAGCATCTGAACCACCCTGATGGCGCTCCTCCACAGGATGCAGAGGACCTCTTCCGGCTCTTGAAGGAAGCCGCCAACAAGTTCAACGCCCAACCGGTGGCCGAGCCGGCGGTCCGAAAATCCCGTCGGCCAGGTGTGATCATCCAACTGGCAACATTGACAGTAGTGGAAGTTGAACCCACTGTATGCATGATGCTCTAAGCAAGCCTGTCTGGAGGGAGCTGACGTGCGCTCCCACACACCTGATGCCTGTTGGCTAAGCCTGTGTTTTCATAACTGTAGTTCACATAAAAAAAGCACAGGCTTTGCCCCTGGTATTGTGAACAATCATCATCGTCATGGTCATCTGTTGTTGTTGTTCGTCACCATTGTCTCC
>JAABUS010003127.1_pt1 | contig 28025 bp, 30 predicted proteins | sample 5560161 | NCBI WGS metagenome assembly JAABUS01 (sample SAMN10711885, study PRJNA513376) | rock metagenome | isolation source: Antarctica rocks | place: Antarctica: Victoria Land, Trio Nunatak nord | collected 2016-01-04
ACCGCTCAGCAATCCTCTCGGGAACCGCCATCATCGACGTAGACCTACCTGCCTAATCAATACCACTATCAAAAACCGTCCACTAACGCTTTGTCTGGCCCTTAATCTCAGCTACGATCTTTCGTCCTCCTATCTTTGAGCAAGTGCGGTAATTACTCCAGCTGCAATAACCGCACCCCAGTCCGTTAAGGACCGCCCAATCAAAGCACACACACACAATTGCCGTGCCACAGTGTCAATCGTCCCCCCCCCGACGCCTCCATTAACACAACACCTGGGTCTTATTGTTAGCCGGGATCTCCCTTGGTTCAATTTTCCCTTCTACCACACGAACCCGTTGCTAACATCCTTGGAGTCTATTACATCCAACGCACACCCACCCGCCTTCTCGAAATAATACCCAAAGGCCCAGTGAGCGATACGCTTAGAACTTGCTTCCAGCTCAGCAAGGATCATTTTTTTCATGCAAATCATCACCTCGTGTCAATAGCCCTGTCGATGGACACGCAGCCGCCTCGTCTATCACTATCGGTGACGCGTCCATCAATCCTGCAGCTGGGCCCCCACCTAGTCGCAACCTTCTCCCACCAACGAGCTCCTTGAAACGAACAACTTCACACCATCATTAACATACGTCTATCTCCAACGCTCCTGGGGTCACTGCGCCTAGGCCTCAAGCTCAGCAAAGCATCCACAGTGTTACAAGTCTCGAGGACCTAGATTTGCTTGAAACAGTCCCACGTGGGTGTTCCAAACCAACTCATCTGGAGTCCTCTGTAACGCCTCCATTACCGGAATACTGGGACACCAACCTCAGCCAGGCTGTTCAATTCCTTCCATCCACACCTCCGCTACTGATCATTGCTATGGAACGACCACTCCACCGGCTCCGGATCTGCGCCTGGACCTCAGCCATGATTTCCAATCCTGTTCGTGGAAAGCGGGAATCATTGGTCGCTAGGGAGAAAGTAGCAAGCCGGACACATCTTCTGTTTTGCTAACCAGCTGAATACCTTCAGCAGTGACCTAAGGCATCTACTCCAAGCGCAGATTCGCTCCCGCATACTCTGAGCAACCCCCTAATTCCAGAAACCCACAGGGCAGAAACCAGTCGCCGCTGAGAACCAATATCTAGATTCGCTGTGGAGGCATCAAAAGAAAGAAAAGCGGCAAAGACACTCATTCACAACAAGTTGGACGCTATTAGAGATAGAAGGATTCCCCTACTTCACACTGTCAACTCTGCTATCGCCTCTAGGCAAACACGTCCTCTCACAAAGCACGGAAAACAAGGCATTTATACACATTCGCTCTCCTTTTCTTCCCTCATCAAAGACGTCATGGTTGATCACATAGCACAGCACAGATCTCAGAAAATCCATCTCCAAAACCAGGCAGCTCTACGTGTTGAACACCTAGCTAATCTCTTCTCCCAGTGCCCAATCCTAAGCGTCTTTTGGCCCCTCTCCGGTGGAAAGAATTGCTCGATGTTGCATACAATCTTTCGACGGCAATAAATTTAGACTGTCGGTCGAAGATGACTTGCCGAGCGGAAAAGCACCGACTCTACCACGGCCGTCGTCGTTGCATACACTTGTGAGGGCGGCACTGGGGACCATTTCACGAGGGTGACCGCTCCCGCACAAACACCGTGACTTTCCACAGTCGACGACCATACTCGCAGAACTTCCACTCGGTGGTATTGGTTCATCCAAACTTTTAGCGTATACTACACAACCTCCCCAGACAGCTCTATAATCCCAAATAACAAACGGGACACCTGAACCGAGTACCAAGCAGACTCTCACGGACCAAGTGACTTGTCTTATTAAAACGAACGCATCTCTAAATCTCCCTTTCAGTATTAAAGCCCACTCACCAAAAGCGCAGCAGCTATGATCACACCGCTCGACTCCTCCCTCTCCCCACCCAAATCCCACCCCACAATCTCCAAACCATACAATTCCCACTCCCCACTCCACCACCTCCATCCCCACCCCCCTCACCACCTCGAAACCCCCCCCCCGCCTACAGCCCACCCCGTCCCATCACCATCACCATCACCACCACCATCTCCTCCCTAATCCACTGCCCAGAACGACGCAACCGCATCCGAACACCCACCCCCTGCTAGCGCGTTCGCAAAAACACGCCAAGGTAGACGCTGCCCCCCCCAATCGACAACGCTCATCCACCGCCTTTTTTTCCTCGTTGCCAAAAAAAAAAGAAACCAACGCCACTCTCGCGCGTCTACTGACTGTAGCTCTCGTCTCTTCTCGTTTTGATTTGATTTTGATTTTTTAAGAAAAATAAAAAAGCACGGATATAGAGTAGGCAGTAGGTGCGATAAGAAACCGTGAGGTAGGGAAGTACGTACAGTAAGACGGGCGGTCAGTCATCACTCCTCAACTCTTATACGCTGCGCAGTCTTATACGCTGCGCAGTCTTATACGTCGCGCATCTTCTCATATATACATACTCTCTCCTACACGTCTCTTATCTCTTTACTTGCGAGAAAAGGTATGGATGGATGGATGGATGGATGGGGCGTTTGAGGGGATGATGATGATGATGATGATGATGATGGGATGATGACGGAGATGGAAGGGGAAGGGGAAGGGGAAGGGGAAGGGGAAGGGGAAGGGGAAGGGGAAGGGGAAGGGGAAGGGGTAGATAGAAGGGGAATGGAAGGAGATGGAAGGAGATGGAATGGAAGTGGAAGTGGAAGTGGAAGTGGAAGTGGAAGTGGAATGGAAGGAGAATGGAAGTGGAAGGGGATGGAGATGGAGATGGAGATGGAGATGGAGATGGAGATGGAGATGGAGATGGAAGTGGGAATGGAGATGGAGATGGAAGTGGAAGGGGAATGGAAGTGGAATGGAAGTAGAATGGAAGGAGATGGAAGTGGAAGTGGAATGGGTAGATAGATGGATAGACGGGACTAGTGTATATATATGCCCACTCTCTTACCTTGTAAACTCTCTTACCTTGTAAACTCGCTCGCACGCCCCTCCTCTCCCCTCCCCTCCCCTCCCCTCCCCTCCCTTCCCTCACCCTCCCCTCACCCTCCCCTCACCCTTCTCTCCCCTCCTCTCCCCTTCCCTTCCCTCCCCTCCCCGTAGAGCTCATCCCGAACTCTCCCATCCACATCGCTTCCGCCAAATTATTTTCCTTCCCTGTAATGGCTGGCTTTATCCTTTCTCTCTCTCTCTATGTTAGCTTGGGCGTGGAAAACTTGCCCCTCACTTGCTATACTCCTCCTCCTCCTTGCCATCCTCATCAACTCCATTTTCCCCCTTCCTCCCTCCCCCTCCCCCTCCCCCAACCAAACCCCATCATCCCCATCATCCCTCACACCCCACCCTCCCACCCCCTCCACCGCCCAAAACACACCTACACCCATATTACTAATTCCCGAAATAGCGAATCCTTGCGGGTTTTTTTTTGGGAAATCGTTGTGTGTGGTTCGAAAAGGGGGGGGGAATGGAGAAGAAGAAGAAGGAGAAGGAGAAGGAGAAGAAGAAGAAGAAGCAAGAAGCAAGAAGAAGCAAGAAGCAAGAAGCAAGAAGAAGTAAGAAGAAGAAGAACCAAGAACCAAGAAGCAAGAAGAAGAAGAAGAAGCAAGAAGAAGAAGAAGAAGAAGAAGGAAGAAGAAGAAGAGCGGAAAGGGGTGGCGCTAGAAGAAGAAGAAGAGAAAGAAGAAGAAGAAGAAGAAGAAAGAATCAAGAATCAAGAACCAAGAATCAAGAACCAAGAACCAAGAACCAAGAACCAAGAACCAAGAAAAGAAAACGAGCAAAAGCGACTGCTTACAGTACCCACACAACCCCCCCCCCCCCTACTTCAACCCAACTTCAACCCAACTTCAACCCCAAACCCCCCCCCCCCCAAAAATAAAAATAGAAAATAAAACGGCAGAATACTAATCCTCGAAAAAACCCCGAGACTGCTATTTTCCCACTCTAATCTAACCTAATCCAATCCAATCCAATCCAATCCAACGAACTTGAGAAAAACGGGAATGTTTTTTTTTATGGTTGGTGGTTGGTGGGGTAAGTGTAGAAGCTGGGATGGGGGGATGATGGCGTGGGTGGTGGGGTGGGGTGGGGTGGGGTAGTGTAGGAGGAGGTTTTGGATGGTGAAGGATGGGGGGGGTGTAGGAGGGTTGGAGATGAGATGGGGAGATGGGTTGGGGAGATGAGGAGATGGGGAGATGGGGAGATGAGATGGGATAAAAGGAAAGCCTTTATCGCAGTGACACAGATATCTCCCCCTTGTGTAGCTAGCTAGCTAAGGTAGCTCTGGGACTTGTTAAAGGTTCGCCCATGTTTTTCTTCAATACTGTATATACACCCTGCTTCTTTTGCGCGGATAGCGGGAATGGGAAAACACTTGAAATGAGAGTGAGATCAATAGGAGACTCACTAAACAGGGAACGAGGGAGGGAGACCGTGAACGGGTGGGATAGAGAGCATGCCATGCGTATGTATGTGCAGCTACTACGACTAAACCGTCCGTCTGCGATCAAGACAGCAAGCACGCTTAGCATACATGTAAACAACCCTTACGCTTTAGCCAACCTCGGTATTAACATCTCGCTCTCGTACACGAGTTTTTTGATTACGCTTCCGCTTGAAGCCTGCGTAGCACGCTAGCAACCTGTCCTCCTGCCCATACAGTCTCTCCAACCCTAGAGATCCTGTGATTAGGTAGCTGAGGCTTTGGGAGTTTCAGCGCACCTGGAGAGATCGCTGGGGTTTAGCAGGGGTAATTACGGTTCTGTGTGTGGAATAGGGGAGACTTACGGGTCGGGAGAGAAGTGAATGTTGCACTGTTCCCAGTCGTCGGAGCGGGAGATGCTGGCTTTGAATTCGACGGCGTGATCGATTTTGCAGAAGCGGAAGACGACGGAGCGGAGCTGTGAGATGGGGTTAGTCTGGTGCTAGTTGGGTAGACTGGGAAGGTGCTATGGCAGTAATGATGCGACTCACTCCACTCTGGTTCTCCCCAACTTCAATCACCTCCACCTTTCGATTCTTGGCCTCTGCTAATCCGTAAAGTCTCGCCAAAGTCCATTCTTCATCGACGCCGATGGCTCGGACGCAGCGCGTCATGCCACTGTCAATCCACTGGCGAAGTTTTCCACCAACAACATCGACATCTATAACGTTCATCTCGGTAAGAACGACATATTTGATACCCTCCTTTTGGCATTCGATGCCGTTGCCAGTGGCTTTGTAGAACTTGGCAGCGTCATCTGCGTTTAGGAATAGTGCAAATGCCGTTGTAGGCCCGACAAGTGCGACTTGTTCAATCGGTCCGCCGTAGATCAAGGATGTGACAAAGACGGGGCTGGAAGCTGGTGGCAGACCTACAAGAACCACTTTACGCGCACGTGAGACTGAGAATAAGAGTCAGTAATAATCTTTGTATCGATTCGAAGATCCCGTACCTGGCTTATCTCTCTGCAACTTGGGCCAAGACGTGAAGTAGAGAGCGTTTTTCAGGGTCTCGTCTTCCTTGGCAGTTTGAGTCGCGAGCGTACCACGAGAAGGGGAGTACTCGCGGCGCAGCGGAACAGTTTCAGCAGCTTGAGACTTAGCCATATCGCGAGACAAAGAATCGCCAGATGTCAGCTTGGCGTGAGTATCAGGTAGCTTGTTTTCCTTGACAACGACGGTAGGTTTCTCAGTCGGCTCGTCCTTAACCTTCAGGTCGGAAAATGAGGGAACAGGGTAGTCGTGCTTCTTCGCAGCTCGTAGATGTGGAGGTGTGGTAGGAGGAGTGTAGGCAGACGCCTTCGTACCTTCTTCAGACGATACCGGCTTCTTGCTGTCTTGTGGCATCGACACAGTAGTAGACTCGGGAGGTGACTTATCCTTGAGTTCACTGGAGCCAGATGCGGCCTTGGAGTTGACAATAAGCGGAGAATCATATTTCGACACTGACGTCTCGATCTCAGGCATCTTGTCTTTGTCTTCCTTAGAGTTGACAGCAAATGTTGTCTCCTTCTCAGGAAGCTCCATTAAGCCAACGCCAGCTTGCTTAGACAGCAGGATGGGAAAGCGTGATGGTTGGTCTTCAGAAGTGATAAATGACATTCTAGCAAACGAAAGATTATGATCCTTACGCTGCTCCGTTGACACCGGCGGCATCTTTGGAGAGGATGAGATGTGAACTCCAGGTGGTCGGGTGCCAGTGAGCAGTGACGACTTCCTCGGCGCGTACTTGGAATCACCTAGAGAGAAAGTGCTGGACGTGGGAAGAGCGTTGACTTGATCATGGATCATTCTTCCAATCTCTTCATTACCAAGAGGCATGTTTGGGGTTGGTGGTGGGGCCAAGACTCCGCGTGCTAGGGGACTCTGCATATCATAAGCCTGGACAGTGTCATGCTCAGGTGCAGCTGGGGGCGACGAGTTGGTGCTCATATCGGACGTGTCACGGTCTGTATCCGTACTTTCTTCATTAGTGGTCGGCAAAACAGTCGGTTGATCGTCAACTGAGATGGTCGTAGGCTTTGCGGTGCCCGAACGACCCGACATCTGCTCGATGAACCGACGTATGTTGTCGGCATCATCGACAGAGATGGGTGGACCCTGGTATGGAGACATCGCGATATCTGCTTGTGTATGGTAAGGACATGATTCTTTCCCATGCAGCGCGTTGACGAGAATGCTTACAGTGTGTTTGATGAGGACTTTGTTTGTCTTAAGCTGGGTCTCGCATCTGATGCCTATCAATGAAATCTACGAACGTGGTAGAAGGTACGAAGAGGATGATGATGTGTGGGGTAGAGTGTGGGGTAGAGGGATGAAGTATGGGGTAGGAAGAGGTTTTTGTGGTTGTTGGTGGTTGTTGGTGTGTTGACGGTCCGGGTTGAGGAAATTCACAATCTTCAGGGCACGAGCCAAACAACATACTTTGCGATGTCGGAGAAATTCACACAAACACCCACGAGATAAAATTGAAATCAGGTACTGGAAACCAGGGATGACTTGATTCTGCATGTTGAACATGGATATCACAGATTAAGGTATGAGATCATTCGTCAACAAAATAGCTTCTCCCATAAGGTACCTTAGGTATGTGACGCTTCCAGGTTGTTGATAAAGTAAAATGACACAACGTAGCGAGTATCCAACCGCCCAGGGTATCTGAACGCCATACCTGCATACAGATAGATTAAGAGGTGTTCAAGGTTCTACTCATCTCGCAGGAACCGGAATCGCTTCCCAGTTCTTTTCGCCTTCTCGTGGACTTTCTTTGAGAACTTGTAAGGTCCGCATCCCACAATAACCACCCCGGGTGGCTACTCTAGTTACTTCCTGGAATGATCCGCCTGCGTTCGCGGATGCATCAGCAATCCATACGCGCTCCTTGACCTGTTCTCCTTCGAGTTCCGCCCGGCGGGGATTGAACCAGGGCAGCCCAACAAGTTTGTTGATCAAAAACTGTGGTATAGTATAAAGACGCTCAAAGCGACGGGTATATTTGAGCCACCAAAGTGCTCTTGAGTCATATGCAACACGGACGAAGGGGTTATGGTAGATTTCATAATCTCTAGTAACATCCTTTTTGGAACCCGCCATCAGCACGTCTGCTTGGACCAAGCAGCATTCGGAAGCGTCCCAATAGAGGTCAGGTTCGGCGCGGAAACGAATGGGTGGCAATTTTGATCGAGTAGATTTGCTAGGCGATCTATTGACATCGCTAACGGCGTGGAGTCTCTCTGGCAAGTCCCCAGTTGAGTTAGTGCTCTGAAAGTACTGTGCATCAAAAGCTACCATTCCACCCCAGCAGCTTTTGACACGCACAGCGTCTGTGCCGTCCAACACGTCTTGCCTGCTGTGCCCACCGCCTGCTGACGAGTACCAGGGGAAGAATGGAACGCCCATGCTATAACCTTCCAGATCCCTAGTGGCAAAGGTGTCGTAGTATTTGAACGGATTGATAAAGTCAACTGCGCAAGCCGCTCGATAAGAGGCTCTTCCATTGCCATCTAGGTTGGTAGATAGAAGGAGTTGTGCTGCATCGATTGGGTCGAAGATAACATCATTTAGGAACAGCAGCTTATCATACTTGGTGTTCGAGGGCTCATCTAGGGGTCGGAGGGCTCTGTTGCGAGCCTCGGCTAGATATGCCATACGTTTGACTCGATGAGAACCATCAGGTAAGGTGACCTTGGGTAAATTCTCGATGGGTAATTTGTCTTCGAAAACTAAATTGTGCTGGCATCGTATTTTATCTTTAAAACCATTGAATGCAACTTGAGCCTCAGCACCACTGTCACTCTCATAGATACTCAAGAACACATTTTCAGGGCCCAAGAGTTCTACAAGACCTAAGGTTGCCTTGCCCCAAGCTCCGTCTACAAGTTTTCCTCCTTTGTCGTAGATGCTGGCAGCAATGAACACCTTTTCGTTGTTAGGATTTGCGCGCCCATTCTCATTGGTTTGTAGACTTCGTTTCCTTAGGGTCTCATAATGCGCTGGTAGTCTATTATAAGAAGGTCGAAAAATTGCCGTGATTGAGACCAATGCGAAGATCATCCCTATAAGAATATTGAAAAGAAAGCAAATTCGGCGGGTGGAAAGTCTACGCAGTCCAAATTTGCGCCCTTTTGAATGCTTTGCATGTCCGTGTCGGAAGCCACGCCGGCTGAAAATTGGTTTCACTTGGAACAAAAGCCATTGTAGCAACGACCTTGAGCGACGACGCTGAATATAGGAGGCGTTCGTAAGGCCTTGAGATTCGAAGTCGGTGTCATCGAGGTCGAAAGCCTCGTGAGATTCAGACGAGGCCCGAGTAGGAAGTTCGTACTCGTCTGGTTGAAGCAGGCGCGGTGGCATGCCGGATCATGGTGTTACAAGTAGGAGAGAATTCAAAGGGCTTTACGGCGGAAGTCGCAAATTGGTCGCCCAATGTATTTTACTTGTGCCGCATCGCGCTAGTGATAAATTACTGTAATCTCGGCGCAGACTTCGTGACTCAACTGGCATCCTCTTTGCTATACATTCCCCTTGCCATTGAACACCATGGCAGCCCCGAGTAGAGCTGTACACGTTGACGAAGACGTCGGTAACGACGAGTCTTCTCAGGATGGCACTCAAGACCTCCCATACCAAACGTTACTCTTCGCCCTCATCCAACACCCCCCCGCAGACGGTACGCAGTATTTCGCGCGCAAAACGGAAACAGTAACTCCCAGTGAAGGTGGAAAACCGGAAGAAGTTCGAGAATGGAAACCAGCTGCAACATCTGCTTTGAAAAAGGCCACGAAATTGTATGACCAACATAAGAGGAAATCAGCAAAAGGAGATGATATTGCTATACGGGAAAAGCAAGAGGCCGAAAAGCGCCAACAAGGGCTGGAGATGGCAAAAAAGATCAAGATTTCCCAAGATGCAAGCTTACCAAAAGCCACCAAGATTATGCTCAACCAGAAAGACCCAGAAAAAATAAAACTTCGAAGCGGGACGAGCTCCAAGGACGTAGGCTACAGTGAGGGTAGAGGCACAAGAGTACGGGTTACAGGGCGAGTCCACAGACTTCGCTCCCAAAAAGACGTCATCTTCATCACCCTCCAAGACGGCTACGGCTTCCTCCAATGCGTCCTCACTGGCGACCTGTGCAAAACGTACGACGCCATAACGCTTACCCTCGAAACCTCGATGGAAATATATGGCGAAATGTGGGAGGTCCCTCCCAAACAGCACGCTCCCGATGACCGCGAACTCCACGCCGACTACTACGAAATAATTGGAAAAGCCGCTGGTGACAAAGAAGCAATCACCACCCGTGTGGCCCCTGACTCCGACGCCCAAACCCTCTATGACAACCGCCACCTCGTCCTTCGCGGCGAACACTCCTCCTCAGTCATGAAAGTCCGCGCCGCCCTGTTACGAGCCTTTCGCCAAACCTACGAAGAATTAACACCGAGCTGCCTTGAAGTGACCCCACCATGTATGGTGCAAACGCAAGTCGAGGGCGGCTCTACCTTATTCGCCTTCGACTACTACGGCGAGAAGGCCTATCTCACGCAATCCTCACAACTTTATCTCGAGACCTGCCTGCCCAGCTTAGGAAACGTCTTCTGCGTCGCTCCATCCTTCCGCGCAGAGAAGTCGCTTACGCGGCGGCACTTGAGTGAATACACACACATCGAAGCCGAACTCGACTTCATCACCTTCGAAGACCTACTCGTCCATCTCGAGGAAGTTATGTCCCTCGTCATCACGCACGCCCTATCCAACCCCGCGACTAAAAAACTCGTCTACGACCTCAACCCCTCCTTCAAAGTCCCCGAACGCCCCTTCCTACGCATGCGCTACTCCGACGCCATCGAATGGCTCCGCGACCATGCCATTCTCAACGAAGAAGGTCAGCCTCATCAGTTTGGAGATGATATCGCTGAAGCGGCCGAGCGCAAGATGACGGATATCATCGCCCGGCCTATTTTCCTGACGCACTTCCCCGTTGAGATTAAAGCGTTTTATATGAAAAAAGACCCCGCTGATTTGCGTGTCACGGAGAGCGTAGACTGCCTTATGCCGGGTGTTGGCGAGATTGTGGGGGGGAGCATGAGGATGGAAGATTATGACGAGCTGATGGCTGCGTATAAGCGGGAGGGAATTGGCGCGGAGCCCTATTATTGGTACACTGACCAGCGGAAGTAAGTCGATATTCCTATTCTCCTCCTCCTTGCCATGACACGAACGTAATGCATCAACCAATCCAATAGTCCAACTTTTACTAACCAAAATCTCTACATCTAGATACGGCACATCCCCCCACGGCGGCTACGGTCTCGGCCTTGAACGTTTCCTGGCCTGGATGTGTGGGCGGTGGACGGTGCGGGAGTGTTGTCTTTATCCGAGGTTTACGGGGAGGTGTACGCCATAGGTGTGTATGCTGTAGAGGTATTGCCGGAGGATGTGGGATTCTTTGTGTGACGTTCTGGCTGCGTTTTGTTTCCGAGAGAGTGTAGGGGGTGATGTTAGATGGTAGATGGTAGATGACCGTGATGTTTATTTAGTGCGTAAGAACGGATAGACGAGATACCAGATGATATAGATGTGTGTTTTTCTAGAAAATCCGAAACTGGGCCTCGTCGAGACCTCACATCATCATCCCCCTAATACAAAGCCAACCTCACGTCATCCATACTGTCATAGTTCGAATCTATATTGCCCAGTATACCCATCCCAAAAAGCCATCCATGCTGGTATCTTTCCTTGCCCCATAAAAAATGCAAATCTACTCCGAAGAAATCGACTAGCACCGAAGCCAATGGACGCACAATCTCCAGGACTACGACATGGGATTCCCCACCCGTGTCCGCTTCATGTAGAAAATGCATGCCAAACTCCATCCAACCATTCAAGATACTGACCCCGCACCCCCACCCAACATCTTCCTCTGCGCCTGCCCCGCCCCCGCTGCTCTATTCCCCCCCGTAACCACGCTCCCCCTCCTCTCCGCCCCACCATCTCCCGCCACCCCCGTATCCCCTCCATCAGCCACCCTCCCAAACAATCCGCCGCCAGCTCTACCCCCACCCAGCGCATTCCCCAGCATCTCCTTCATGCGCACGTACTGATATTTTCTCCGCGTCGGGATATGGATGTGTTGTTCGAGCGGGCGTGGGCGGGAGCGGGCAATGGCGGCCATGACGGCGTCTTTTTCTTCGTCCGAGTCGATGGGGCCGGTGGTTTCGAAATCATCTGGGAGGGGGGCGTTGGCCGAGATGGCTGCTTCTGTTTTTGATGTTAGAAGAAGTCTTAAGTTGGGGCCGATGGAGCCGGGGTAGAAATGTATGGGAATAGTGAACGGGAGAAAGAAAAGACGTACTTTGCTGCTTGGCTTGGTTCTTCTTTTGGTACTGTGCGAGCAGAATATCGTAGGGCAGACTCCTGCCGGGAACAGCCCTTTTAGCGCCCATAGAATGGCTTTTGCAAGTCAAACTTCTCGCGCAGAAACCGCCATTGGGAAGTAGGACACCGCATTGTTTCTCGACGTCCACGGGACCTTTTGGTTTCGGAAGTTTTGGCTTAGGCGGTTCGTCCTTTTTCGCTTTCTTCTTCTTGGGTTCCTTGTCCCCTTCACCGTCTGCCTTTCTCTTCTTGCTCTTCTTGGGTCCACCGTCAGGCGTCTCTTTGGCAGCGCTCTTTTTGGCAGATTTGATGATACCATCGGTAATTTCATCGCGGCTTACAGTCACAGAATCCTCCATAGGGACATCGCCGTCTTTTTCTTTGTCCTCGGGTTTGCCCTCTTTAGCTCTTTGAGAAGCTTCTTTGGCTTCTTTCTTTTTCCGAGCACGCTCTTTCTTCTTCTGCTCGCAGATTTTAATGTGAGATGCTGCAACTGATTTTACCATGGGCTTCTTGCAGTGCTTGCATTGGATCATGTCAGGGCGGTCTTCCAGTGGTCGGCCGGATGGGAAGGAAGATTTGAGGTCAGTGTCAATGTCATTTGTGATTGCGGAATCCGGAGATGGGCTTCGAGTCGCGCCACCAGCTTTTGACTCTGTAACCTCATCAGATATTTATGGTAAAGATAAAAACATAGCACCAGCCCAACTCACCGTTGCCCTCTCCATCCTTGGGCTTTGTCTTTTTCGCAATGGACTTCTTTAGCTTGACAGTACCAGGAACTTTGTCTTTCTTGGACAGCAGCTTCCCAGCAGCAGCTGGATCAACCAGACTCAATTCAGAGCTTGAAGCAACCGATGCTGGAAGGAACGATCAGTAAGTGATAATTTTGTTTTGCCACCCATGAAACTTTGGCGTACCTCTAGGACTCAGTTCGCCAGACGCCATACTGAGATAGTATCGCTTGTGCGTAGTTGATCTAAACTATATAACTGTTGTAATATTCAGTTTATGGACCTGCAAGCGTTACCTTAAGGTACATGTGATGCAGTGCAGGGCTGAAACTTAGTACTCCTATCTCGGGCCGAACCTTGATCAGTTCCGGCTCTAGTATTTATATATCACGTGAGTCGAAAATCTAGACTCACGGACATAAAAAATAACAATTTTAAGGCCAAAGTTTTTAATCTATTTTCTAGGGAATCTCGCTAATAGATATGGCCAGTGAGATCAATGGAAATAAGTGGAATGTAGGAAAAGCAGAGTGGGACTTCCAGTTAGACTCAACGGCCATTAAGCTAGTAGGTAGGTGGCGAGACTGTTTTTCCCAAAGGTAGTTGGCAGTTATATTGGAAGCCTTTGTTTGGCATACTACTAGAGGATTTTTGTTACTATCTAGCTAGTAGTACAAGTATCATGACGACAGATCTGAGGCAGAAGGGTGTACGGTATGTTACCTAGCCACCCATACAAGTAGAGCCGGGCCTTACGCATATTCCCAGAATGTGATAGAACATGCCGCCATCGCGGAGTAGTCGAAGACAAATCTAATCTTTCATCCGTCTCCAGTTGGGAGGATGCTCCTTAACAACTAACGCCTTTGTCAGCAGCATGTGCTTTGGGGTAGAACCAAATCCGATGATAGAGATCCGTGAATTCGTTATGCATGAAGGGACAGGATGTGACGCTCGAAAAAACGCTGGTGTAGCTATGCCATGTTAATTCCGAAGCTCGTCCATTCTAGATGAGTGGACTTCAGCCGGAGCTTATTAGAAGGCGTAGCGTGTCCCCTGGCGCGTAAGGACCTTGCCGCTCCGGTTCGTCGCTCGAGTCTGTCGACCTTCTTCCTCCACAGGTTTCTTCGGAGCCTTTGCCGTTTGCTTCTTGTAAGATGGTGGCTTGGGAGCCGAGTGAATGTGACCAAGTTCCTTCTCAGCGGTCGTATTTCTCCACGCCAAGCACCTAAATCCAGTAGGATCAACGTATGTTTTGGTACGCGTCGAAACCCTCGTCACCGGTTCACCCGACTCTGACTTCTTATCGTCATTGTTCATCAGGTACTCTTTGCGCTTGTTCATGTGGATACTGATTTTGTCCCGTTGGGCTTGGATTTCTTTACGTAGCTTAATCTCTCGCACGCCACGAACATCAAGCCAGCCGATGAGCATATCGAGATGATCTGAATCATCGTAGTATCCCCACTGTCTGGCAGTGAAGACATGTGTTGTTCCTTCCTCTAACATTTTCCGTTCTGGAACACTCATCTGGAACGCCCGCCGATACTGGTTATTCTCGACCTCAGAAAGCTCTATGAACCCTTTCCGCTCGAGGTCATCGGGCCCTTGCACCCATAGGCGTCCGTTGGCATAGCCGGCATGGGCAGTTGAGCTATCAGGCAAGCCGGCATAAGGCATCGCATTACGTTCATACCAGTAGTAGCGATTCCAGAAACGATCCTTCCCAAGACATCTAGTTCGCGGACAATCAGCTTCTCTAAGGTCGTTTTCAATTGTCGCCACTTCCTCTTCCAACTCCTTGATTAATTCCTTGGCCTCTTCGATCTTCTTCAAGACCTTCCCAAGCTGCTTTTCCTGCTTCGTTGGCTTCTTCGCCTTCTCAGCTTGAGCTCTCTCCTTGCGCTCCTTTTCTTCGTCAGCTTTGCGCTTTCGCTCCACTGCTCTGTCATTGGCCCGTCGCAACGAACGTCCCTGATGGGGTTCTTCGTCTTCGGTATCCATGTTCACATCCTCGTCCACTTCTTCTTCCTCTGTAGCCTCATCCTTTGGATCCCCGAGCTCCTCAAGTTCCGGAGGTGGCGTTGGGGACTTTACTTCCGGCTGCAGTAGTTTTCGCTCTTCGTGAAGGAGCCTTAGCTCTTCCATACTAAACGAAATTAGTTATATGATAAGTTGTGTTTGAGGGTGTGGCTTACACTTCCTTACGACGACGCTGTAGTTGGATTTTGTCTTTGCGATAGTCCGTCATCTGGTTGCTGCAATCCTCCATGTAGACCCTAATCGCCTTCGTCTCGAGAGACAGCGTGCAAAGTATTTGCAAGATCATGACTCTTAGATTGATGTCCAGAGTGGTATACTGGGAAATTGCCGTTTCAGCGGTTGCCTCTTTATCCAGAGGAGCTAGTTTTGCAAGTATTTCATCACAAGGTTTTCGGAGGCGAGGATTGCCCGACAGTTGGTTCAGTAGCCCGACAATGATAACAATCCATTTGCCATCACTAAAATCACGTTTGCGAAGCCGCATCTTCCAGTCGTAGTTTCGTATTGAATGGTCCATTTCAGCGGCACGGTGTAACTTAAGGTCTACCGTTGCTGATCTTCTCTCTCTCTGCGACACTATCATCTCAGCTGCTTCGGATTTAGCGAGACTGCTCCGCGTGGTGGGCCTCGAGGGCTTCACCTCCGGCTCTGGCGTTGGCGTGTGCACATTACTGCTATCGTGGTTCGAAGACTCCTCTTCGCCTTCAGGTTGAGCGGGCTCAGGCAATGCGACTTGAACCTGACCGTTCTTATCATTGACGTCGTTGACTAGCTTCTTAAGTACGGCACAATGGACTTCCACAAGAAGTTGACACTGAATTTCGTCGGACGTGAACTGTAATGCCTCAACGTAATCATCAAATGTGAATGAGTCGATCTGGAAAACTTCGCAGTAAACGTTTAATGTGTTCCACGTTTCTAAAAGATTGCCGACTGATTCCATGAAAATACCACTCCCACCGCCGTCAGAGACGTGTTCTGGACTTGGCGTATCTTGAGAAAGAAACTTCATCGCTGGACGAATAGTACCATCACGAGCAGGGGGGATCTCCAGGTCCTCAATGGGGTATTTCGGGGTTGGAGGAGGTGGCGGCTTAGGTTGGCCTCTAGCTGCGATTGGATGATAGCCATTGATAGCAAACCCAGGGTGACCGTTGTAGTACTGAGTGATTTGGACTGGACGCGTCGGTTGCTCAATTTTACCAAAGGCAGGGTTGCCAGTTAAAGCACGCTGGTACTCAATGAAGTGATCTTGTTTTGAACGTGCCTCTAGTTGCGCATTTTGATTGACCTGAGCGTTCTTAGATTTCGAACCCTTGGCTTTGAGTTCAGGGAGACGACCAGGTGGGGGATAGAAGCTGAGTATAGTGCCGTCAAACTCGCCTCTCTTTTGGGAGATATTGGCTTTTCTCTGAGCCACCTGGTTCTCATACCGAAGATGATTAGGAATGTCAGTATTAATACGATACTCCTCAGCAATCTTTGCTTTGACTGTCCAGGGTGCACCCGTCCAGGCCTCGCGGCTTACGGTATTTTTAAGGAATGACCGGAGCCTTTGCTTGGTGAAGGTCTTACGGTCGCGGACAACATGCTCTTCATCAACGAGGGCTTCCTCGCTTGGCCGATCAGCAAGACAAACAAAGTAACGAGCAAAAGCTTTGCGTTCCGTAGTGCCATCTGCTCTGACCAATTCGGGAAATTTTGTCTTCTCTCGAACATGACCGTTTAATCGATCAGCGTTATCGAGAATGACCGTAACGCTTTCCCCAGGATAGAAGTCCTGCTTGAATTCCTAAAGCAAACTTTATTAGGGTCTACATGCCTGTTCATAGCCAAAGGAAGGTACCTCAAAGACATGGTCAACTAGGCTGCTATGTCAGCACTATAAAGCATGAAGAGGTGGCATGATGCTGACCTAAACTGTCGATTCTTGATATAGTTGAAAATTGTATTTTTCTGAGGATGGGCTCTCTCAATGCGTCAGGGAAGGCATCGTCGACCTCACCTGATGCTTCCATCTATGCAGCGTCAGGGTTCGCGATTCTTCTTGAGTATCAAAATATATGGAGAGCCATGGAAGCCACCTACCTCGCTTTTCAACGCGTCAAAGAAACTTAGCCCAGAATGCCCGGTAATTTCGCAGATGAAACGTTTCTGGGAAGTCTGGCTTAGCTGAGAACAAAGAGAAAGAAAGAACAGAGTCACGAACTTGTTTATAAAAGTCCATGCTAGCGGCATTAGCCCTACACATATATAAAGATTGGGCGGGGACTTACCGGTGCAAATAGTCCTCGTAATTGGTGAATACCTCATCTGTCTCCTCAATCGGCCATACCTTCATAGCTATGTCAACATATACACAGAATGTGTTAGCAGGTGGACTCACTTCGGCGTCCTCAGGTATGGGGACCTTAGGACTATAATGAACGGGTTTGCGCTTGAAGAGCACCTGATATTGATCAGTCAATAGAAATGTTCAAGCATACAGTGTTTCAAACCATGTTCACGGCCAAACACGTCCGAGATGTTAGACTACTCAGTTCGGCTTGTTGGTAGCATAGGCTGGTCAGGGAGGCTTCCAAGAGCGGCAGAAAGCCTCAAGATCTGAATTAGGGCTTCGAAACACTAGCGCATAGGATTCGTTCTGAGCTATAATGAAGGGTATTATGATAGACCTGGGTCGCAAAGAATAACTCTCAACGCTTAGGACAGAAATCAATGGACCCCAGGGCTGGTCCACCAGAACGGCCAGAAAGTTACGTAGGAAGGTCTTTACGCGTCTGAGGGCTTCTGGACATGTATGGAGATAGGAATGGAATGGTTTGAGGCGTGTGTGGTTGATGGTGGATGGGGTTGACGATGAGGTGCATGGGGTGGAGTTGGAAAAGGCAGACGGGGAGGGAGAGGAATTGTGCATCATGGGCAAAATATGGAGGTAACGCTACACCCATGGCCTGGGTAAGCGCGAAAGGTGTCGCCCTCCTGGGAGTCCTGCCTTCACCGGAAAAGTTACAAGCTCCAACCTTAAAATACTCTATTTGTTTGGCCGCCCGCCTTTTGTCCTTGCCCTTTCATATTCCCTCGCTACTCACCATTACAGCATCAGTCTGCAACACAACACTGTCTTGTATGGGCTCTTTCGACTCGTAATGCCTCGGGAAATCCAAAGGTCAAGGTCCTTCAATGATGTTGACTCTCCCAGAGCCAGATCGGTTCCCTATCCTTGCTTTTGCGTCGTCAACCCTCCTATAGAGTGCGGTGTGACCGACGAGTACAAATTCTATGTGGGTATGGTTGGATAGCCTGGCTAACAGCTGTTACTCCCAGACTCTACCGGAATCATCTGAATTGTTGGCCATGTACGGATTGCTTGCTTCTTCCATCTCTGACATTCGTCCTGTTCACCATGTTCCACCTACCAGACCATACTGCTAAGCAAGTTGCTCAGCAGAATCTCCTCGACATTTCGCATTTTCACTTTGTTCACTTCGATGTGTGTAATTTCACACTCTAGTTCTTAATCATTGTAGGTGATACACTGTCGACTCAAATTCATGGCAGGTCTGGTCGGCGGGACAAAGCACAATGGGTTAAGCAAAGTTTTCTGATTTCAATTTCAAGGTGATCGCTCTATGCTAGTGAATCTATTATCGACATTATCGGCTAAAGGGGTATCTCAGAAGCTGCTAAGAATTAAAGTACACAACAAGGAACCCGATCCAGCTGCCCACAACCCCAATTGCTGAGTATGAACTGGTAAACATTAACGGAAGGAATTCATACTTGTCTCCGAAAGCCAGCCGATGGATTAATGAACAGTATACAATCAATGGGATAGAAACAGTGATGTAGAGAAGTGAAAACCTATCGAGCAAAAACACTCGAGGTCGGGACGAGACTGGTGCCAGCCGATCGAACACCAGAAGAAACATCACCAGCCAGAAGACGGTGTAGACAGCTTTCACCGGAAACTCTGCGGCTGTGAAGAGAAGGGGGAAGAGCGAAACATGTCCTGCGACTTCCAGAGGTCTAAAGGCGCCAAGGTGTCGCCGATCCTTGAGTGCCAGCAAGCTGAATGGAATGATCACAAGGAGGATAGCTTTCTCATGAACATGCCAGCCGAACAAAAACGACGCGTAGCCGCAAAACGTGACGGCGCCGATGAATGTTTCCCATGTTGGCTTGACAAACAGTTTGACCAATCCGAGCTGTCAAATGTCAATTCCACGGAAAAATCAATATCTACTGCCGGGCAGCTTACCAACTGAAAGAGTATCGTTAATATGAAGGTTGTTCTTGGTGACACGTTCGGAAGAACCGCAAATGACGAGTCACCAACAAGACCCCGTGTGACACTGTTGATAGCAGCTTGATCAACGGACAAACCAAACATTGGCGCAGCTGAACCCTGTCAGCAGCACTCAGCGAGAGGTATGAAGCACTTTAGTTTACCATAGATGAGGACCCTATCACAGAACGAGTACAAAGCCCACACGTTTGGTGCCCAATACGCATGACAGAGACCCCTTGAAAAGGGGAAAAGCCTGTTTAGCAATTGGTCGAGCTGGCCCCAGTACCAAAAGGGCCCAAAAGCAGCTCCAAAAATGACTGCAAGACCAGATGCCAACTTGATCGCATTGTCAAAGCGGACGGTAAAGATTGACTTCTGGTTAAGGCAATAGACTCGTAAGAGGTAGACGAAGTATGCAGGCGCGAGGTATAAGTATATGTGCTTCAGGCAAAGCAGTCCCGCAAAGAGAAAGCCGCTGAGGAGCATGGTTGACTGTTTCCGGGCATATACCAATGACAATATGAGGATGCCGTACAGGAAGCCATTGTACTGAAAGTGGATATGGTCGATAATGAGCAATGCTGGGGACAGTAAGATCGACAGCGCAATGGCATGTGATGTCTGCTTCAAGGACGGGGATGAAGTCTTTACGTATCTAAGGAAGTGCGTCAGCCTCGTCCTACAAAGAACATGGTATGGTAGTCCTACTTGTGCAAGGCATATGCTAGTACTAGTTCAGTCGCAATCACCGTAGACCGCTGGAAATACACAATTTGCCAGCTATCGTAGTCTAGGTTTTCCACTTTGAGTGATGCCGAGTCGGCGTATTGGGCGAGCAGTGACAGCACCCATTCGAAGTAGGCAAAAAGAGGCGGATAATCGAGGGTCCATTCTGACGTGTTCTGAGGAGAAAGTGTAAGCCCGAAATGTCGGTTGACGCGATCTGCAATGAGAGGAGAATAGAAACCTCGTAGTACCAGCTTTTGACAGGTAGGGAATGAGTGATAGCAAGCCAATTCCGATGAACCTCGAAATCAGTGGATTTGCTATTAAAACTCTGTAAGCGCTGATTCCGTGAGATTGGAGGTACTTTTCTCACTGACTATGCTGGAAACAAGAGCACTTTGAGAGCAGCTGCGGCGACAGCACATTGTGCTACGGTGGGGTATGGTTCAACCATTGAGACATGGAGACGAAACTTGGCATTGGGCGGAGATTCTTACTATGGAAAAGCACCAAAAGTATCCATGAAGTCCATCATCGAGCTAGAACAGATGCTTATCTAATATGAAACGGATGGGTACTAGCGCCTGGGGTACCCCTGTTTCGATACGGGCAATCATTGACTACATGACACCTGGACCAAAAGATGGATTTTGCAGACGGCGCTGCAGTGAGGCGCGCAGTTGCTTTTACAACTCTGGACATTAGACACTCTGTCGAGCTGTCACCTTCTCTGTATCTGTTGCCAAGGAATTTTGGTACTGTGTAGTTGCTATTGTTGTCGGCTTTTCTGCGGCCAGTATTGTCAAAAGCGTTCTCGGCCTTCCAGCCTTCAACAAACAAAGCCAGTGGCCAGAAGCATAGATACATGCGACGAAAACCTCTTGTACGAGTTGTCAACAACTTTCGGGAACTATCCCATTGGACATTGGATACCAGTCCAATCCGGCAAAGGCATAGCTTCTAAATCAGCTTTCTTCTCAATAGAGCACGTGCTCTTCACTATAAATGCATTTACTACTTCATCTACCGCTGATGGTAGTGGTAGCATCAGCACAGTACATCATCGACAGTGCGAGCTTTGGACACAGTGGGAGGTCAGGATGTCAGAAATTGTCTGCGAGGATATGCTGACGCCTGCCCAGCCTATCCCCTAATCAGGTCTCTATTCCCAATTGGCAAGTAACAGGAGAGGGGCACATACCACTACTGGTAAACACAGAAAATAGTCATAAAGTCAGAGATTCGTGTCGCTGATGAAGACAGTACTCGAACAAAGTGGCCCTAACCCCTCCCTATCCTGGAAATCGAAGAGGGGCTATCCTAGCAGAAAACAGGTATGTGACCTCTGGCGTAAAATGACTCCGTTACTGAGTCGCGATATAGTGTAGCACAGTCAGAGTGGGTTGCCGACTTCGAATTTCGAGCGACAGGCCCCGAAAGAGGAGGGGGTAATCTGCAGATATGGTATACAAAAGAACCAGCGAACATTGCTCAGTCAAGCATCTACACAGTCGGAAAATTTGATGGGTTGGTTCTTGTAGTTGATACCTACGGAGGAAAGGGGGGAGGCATAAGAGGCTTTATGAACGATGGAAGCACTGACTACAAAAGTGCTGCTGTCGATCAGTTGGCCTTCGGTCACTGCGACTACGCATATCGCAACCTCGGCCGGCCATCACAAATTCAAATAAGACAGGAGTCTAACGCTTTCGAGGTCCTCGTGGATCACAAGCGCTGTTTCTGGAGTGACAAAGTCAGCGTTTGCAGAACCATTGAGTCAATGTTAATGCTGACTTGACAATAGATAAAATTGCCATCCGGGTACTATTTCGGGATCTCAGCCGCGTCTGCGGACACGCCAGACTCATTCGAAGCCTACAAATTTGTCCTTTCTACCTCAACATCACTTGCACGAGAAGAGCCCCGGCGAATGCAGCCTCCACCCCCACCGCCGCCTGCTCCAAACACCGAGTCACAGCCTGCAGATACTCCCCCTTCCTCGTATAAGACGTCGGATGCGCAATTTGATGATCTTCATAACCGATTACAGATAATTGCCGCCTCAATGGATAGCTTCTCTCGTGAACTCACAAAACTTGCCGACAACTCAGAAGGGAGGCACAGAGAGCTTATGCGCAATACAATGTCAAGCTCTGGTGATCAGCTAAATGCGATGGACCAAAGACTACAAAGTATAGAGAGGAGCGTGCGCGACCACGATGGCAAGCTCTCAAATATACAGACATTACTCAAGGATTCGCACAGTAGTCTAATCGAGGGACTACCTGCACATATGACGAACAGTAAGCTTCTTTACACTTGTCTTTTTGACCAGACGCTGATATTTTTACAGTCATATCCACTAAATCTCCCCGTATGGGAGTCTTCCTCTTTGTATTTATCGCGTTTCAGCTGCTCCTAGCCGGCTCTTACGTTGTATATAAGCGTCGCCGAGCGAACGGCCCTAAGAAGTACTTGTAGGATATCACAGTAGATGGATTGAACAGCGTCAAGGCGTCCGCTTGTACGTTTTACAATTCATCGTAAACTAATCATGTAACAAGCATAATCCTTTCACTATCCAGTCCACATATCCTCTTTACGAAGACCGCCCTACATCCCCTCCTGACTGTACTCTGAGCCCGAGTCCTCCGCCACTGGTCCCACCTCGACCTCCTCAAGTCTCCCTACGCCCACTGACCCCGCCATCTCCGCCTCTTCCTTCTCCGTCTCGTTCTCCTTGATCGCCTCCTCCGGCCCGGATGACTTCGGTCCCGGTATCGCGCTTGAAGATGCTTTGGCCAAGCGGGCCGCATCACGCTTCTCCTTCCGTTTCTCATTTTTCTTCGTCTTTGCTTGTTTCTTGTCGTTCGGCCCCTTAGGTGGACCATTTGGCGGCGGCAAAGTTGGTGGTGGTGTTGGGGAGGCGGGTGTCATGAGATCGACGTCAAGGGTACGTCCATAGTCGTCAATGTAGCGTGGTCCGGCGATGGTGGTGGGACGGCCGGCCGCGACGAGTTCGTCGATTCTTGCCACGAGTGCGTCGTGGCGTCCCTTTGCGTATTGGGCTTCTGCCTCCGTTGGGGTAGACAAAGCGGCGAAATGGGCTGGGTGGTGCTGCTTGAGATAGCTGTACACCGCGTCGTCGCTGAGAGAACTTGGGCCGGCTGGGCCGCCCTCGTCGCCGCCGGAGTCTGCCTCGTTGTCGGAGTCTGCCTCGTCGCCCGAGTCTGCCTCCTCACCCGAACTATAGTGATCTATGACCCGATCTCGTACCGCAATGGGTTTCTTGTCTCCCGAGGGCTTTGCCCTCAATCCAGCAAACGCCTTGTCAGGCAGGTCGCTCTCCATCGCCCTATCCGCCTTCGCTTTGATATCTTCGAGGGTCATGCCCCGGGGAAAGACTTGTGGCACACCTTGCTCGTTTAGCAATGGTTGTCCTGGTCGGTGAACATCCGTTTCGGTGAGCGGGGTTGGTTCTGGTAGCTGGATGTTGTTCTCAATGACTGTATTAAAAAGCTCATCGATCGTGTAATTTCGAGGCTCGGGCGCGTCAGGGTCGAGGGACTGCTCAGCCATGGCGAAGGAAAAGAGTTCCGGAGACTCGGCCTGGTCGTCGGTTTGCTCAGTTATATCAGCTGCTCTAGCCATTCCTTGCATGGCTCTTGGAAGGTTTTGCTCCATGAAGCGAAAAGCGACCTTGATGGGCGCTTGGAAAAATTCTGGTAGATTTTCGAGGGGTTGGGGAACTTGGCGGATAATGTCAGTGAAGAATCGGATTCCACCTTTCATCATCAGCTTAAAGGAAACCATGTTGACTGAGCACTTTGGTGTAATGTAGCGAAACTGAGGAATGGGTCTGAAAAGAAGCTTTAGGTAAAGCGAAAAAGACGAGAGAAGAGCACAGCGATGTGTACAAGTTGCAAGTAAAGCGATGGAAGTAAGCTTTGCGTAGCAAGTGTCAAGTGTCGATGTGCGTGATCGAGCAAAGAGGAAGAAAGGTGGAGGATGTGAGGTTTATATATTAGAACCCAAGATCACAAGCTCGACCAACACCGATCGCTGCCTGGCCGGCGCACCCCCACCGATGCCAACACATCCCAATCGGGAACGGTCAGTTCCCGGAAAGCCGGGAGCGAATGACGTCGTCCGATCCCACCGTCGAGGTGAGATCAGCCCGGGGGCGGCTAAACCACGCTCTCCCTGACCTTGAGCGAGATAGGGGTATCGATCAGGGCATGAGGAACACATATAGCACATTGCGAGGCCTTACAGGCTATCTTAACGCACAAAGACAGGGCCGTACATGCGAGAACCGCTTAAGGGAAAAACGCGAATGTGGGTGAGATTAACTCTCACTCGCAACCAAACAAGAACCATGTGACTTACTGGGACAAAAGCTACGCAGAGCAAGAATGACACCAGTTCTCCAGCACCAGGAACTTCCTAACTGGTCGTCGACTAAGCGGTGCTAGTGAGCAAAAGAAAAAGGGTGGAAGAAGGCGTTGGTCGTGAGGTTTTGTTTCCGGACGGTGAGGCAAGTGAGGTGAGGCCTGGATCAACAACACAACGTGAATTGCGATTTAGCGCTCATCGGAGTCGGGGTTTCTGTTTATCCATTTGTTTACTTGAGTTATTGTGCAATGAGATTTGGTGCACAAGTGCTTAGGTTCTCCACTGTGTGGGTTTTGAGGTGGATATTAAATTAGTTGCCCTTCACCTAGTGAGTCTCTGTCTACCCCTTTTCCACTATTTAGAAGGGGTAGTGGAGAAGATATTTGTTGACAGGCTTGAGAAGTAGGTTCATACACGGTTTAGACCGTTCGTTACATGACTATTAATTACTATGGGTATTTAGTATCTAGACATGATATCCTCCATTTAGCTGATGAGCTGATTGTAGCTAATTTAATTGCTGTTTACTTTATGGTTTAACCCCCTTTTCCATAGGCAGAAAGGGGGGGTGTAGAGAATACATGCTTAAATAACTTCAGAAGTAGATTCATCTACGGTTTAGAGATTTCGTTATGTGGCTAACACTATGAAAATCTAGTATCTAGGCTGAGGTTTTTCACTTAGCTAATGAGTCGGTTGCAGCTGAGTTAACTGCTGTTTAAATGATTCTACCCCTTTTCCACCCACTGAAAGGATGAGCGAAGAATATACCTGTGTGAAGCCTTTAAAGGTAGGTTTATAGTACACGATATAGAGAATTCGTTACGGGACTTATGTAACACCACAAGAAGTCAGGTATCTACGCATGAGATCCCCGGTCTGCTGACGCCGAGCTGATAGTAAAAAGAACTTGGTCGCTTTTTATCTCATGGTTCGACCCCCCTTTTTTTTAACACGGTGTTAAAGAGTGGCTGGAGGTATATTTTCTTACTGTTGTGGGAAACAGGTCAATCAAGGATGATGAGCAACTCGTTGATTAATCTTTAGTAAAAAACAAAAGCTAGTGCTTAACAGACATTCTTCTAATAGCCATTAAGCTTCTCGATCTACGAACCCCTTGGGTGCTCTGAGTGTCTACTACATGAGTGTTGCGATGAAACGCTTACATAGTCGCGTTCTTTCCTACGATTCAGCCTCTTTTCCACATGGTTAAAGAATGACTTAAGGATACCTGCTACGTAGTATGTTTTCAGTTGCTCGGAAGTAGGTCAGTTAACGACGTGAGCATTTCGTCAGTCGAGCTCTCAATAGGCACAGAAGCTGATATCTCGTATGAGATCTTCTAGTAGCTATTTAAACTTCTCGATGCTCGCTTTCTTTTATAATTTAGTCTCTTATTTACATGACTTAAAGAGCGACTCTATACATGTACCTTAATTGTCCCATACATAGGCAGGTCAGTATCACGAGGTAGGCGCTTCGTTTAATTGACTTCTGAAATAACAAGAAGATGTCAAGAAGTCCTTCCAGCTAGGTGGTAACCTTCCCCATCTGTTAGTTTCTGAGTTAGCTGTAAGCATTCAATTTTCTACTACACGGTTCTGAAGTGGTCGTTTACTTGGTTGCTGTTAAGTTGAGGATTTCTATCCTTCCCCTATGGCACTGAAGGATAATTTGAAGTATACTCGCTTGGAAGCTTGAAGAGTGTTTTTCGATGATTCAGTCAATTTATCAATAACTTTCTTGACGATAAAGGAAATAATTGTCGGCAAAAAGTTCTATTCACCCAGGTGATAAAGTACCTGAATCGTAGACTTTCAAAGTTGGTTTGAGAGTCTAGATTCTCTACTACGTAAATTTCGAGCAGTTCGCTGATTTTGATTGTAGTTAAATTGCTGGCTCAACCCCTTTCTGCAAGACGAAGAGGTGGCCGGAAGTACATATGTTTCATGTCATTAGAAGAAGGTCAAGTCGCAAAGTGATCATTTCGTTGATTGACTTCTTAACAATCAGAATAGCTGATCCCTTGGCATAATGTTCTTCTATTTAGCTTTTTCAGTAACAAGAGACAATGCGAGGGGAACGAGGTTCAGGCGACTCTGGAAGAGGAGGAAGAGAAGGGAGTGCAAATGTCTTACGAAGAGTAGTAAGCAGTCCGGGTTGATTAGAGAAAGGAGTAAATTTCCTACAATACAAAAAATAAGGACGAGATACTCTGAGCATTAGTGTTAAGGAACAAGATGCATCGAGTCAATACCGTAGGTGAGTAAAAGTGTTACCCGCTCGTTCTCCGGTTTTATAGGGGCTCAATGCGGAGAAGGAGCCGATTCGTTTGATATTGGTAGGGGGCGTTTGGCGGAGGATTTTGTGAAGGAGCTGCAGTGGTCTTCTCCGGTTATACAGGGGTAAAAGATTGGAGAAGGGGTTGGCTCGGAATTCGATTTCGTAGATAGGTGGACTATCGAGTATTGGTGAATTGAAGCCAAATTTGGCTGAGCATTGACGGCAGGCAAAGGTCTCATCGCGGACCTTCTGCTCGTGTTCTAATCGAAGCTCTTGCTCATGTTCTAGACGCTCCTTTTCTTCCTAGTGAAGCTTCTTCTCACACCCCTGAAATTCATGATCACGTTTGTAATGTTCCTGCTTGCGATTCTGTTGAAGCTGATACTGACGTTGCTTCTAATGTTTAAGTAGAAGCAATAGAGAGTTCCGATTCTGACGTTCTTCCGTCATGCCATGTTCCTGCTGCTGACTGTGCTTCCAGTATGCCTTGTGGAAGAACTCGCACACGCTCGATCTCCTAATACCTGTCATGCTGAGATCGTATTTGAAATTGTCAATCCATCACATCAGATCAGAACTTTAGATACATCATTTGATAGCGAGATTTGATATTCACTAAGCTGGTTATATCAAGCTTGAGCTTCGTCTTCAAGTTCACATGTAGACCAGAAACATGGCAGTCTTCACCGTCAATCTTAGCTCTGACTTGCTCTAGGAACAGCACGCCGTCTTGATAGCATATCTTGTTCATTTCTGGACCGTGTATTAACACAATCTCTGCATATTTTGGCGGATAGAGGTAGCTTAAGATGGCTGCTAGATGGGTGGATAGGTGAGGGAGTAGACTGTTTGATGTCGTTTTTTCTTCTAGTGAATCGGCCTCTTATCTGCTTGGCTTAAGGGGAGGCCGGAAAGACATTGCTTGACATGTTAAGAAATAGGCTAATTCAAGGTGTCAGCACTTCCTTGATTGACATTTGAATAATTGCGGCTACGATATCTTGAAAAGAAGGTCCTTCTCTTAGCCAGTAGACTCCTCGAATGAATGACTTCCTCACCGGCAATTTTTCAGGGTCTGAATGCTCCATTACCTGAACATTTGAACCGTCGAATGACTTGATAGCTTTGTTTTCCTTTCTATATGGCGGAAAAGGTGGGAAAGGGGCAAGGAAAGTGGTTAAAAGGCAAACCTCCAAAACCGAAGTCCCTTCCCACTTGATCTAAAAGAACTGATCTCGCTATCCATTGCTCTTCACTGGCTTCCTGCACTCGTTGTATCGTTTGAAAACAATTGATGGACTTCTCAGAGATATCCGATGGATCGAGAGCTATATCATTAAATAAATTTCCCAAAGTAAAATGGAAAGATGCATCGATTTTGGAGTGCAGGCGCGAGCTTGATCCAGAACAGCTACACAAAAAATAACACGAAGCGATACGAGACCAGAAGGCGGGATAGAGCTGAGCTGGTCCGAGCAAGCAAAGCGACCTTAGAGCACGCAATTGTCTCAATTTCCCGTAGCGAATGAGTATAAATATGTACAACACTAGGGGCATTAGCAAGGTATGTTTCCCATCATGAATGAAAGCTAACGCCATCGATCTTCATCGAGCCCACACCACTGAGAAGACATCACAGGCTATCGACACAAAACTCAGCCAATCCGCACAGTACTG
>JAABUS010003128.1_pt1 | contig 28006 bp, 23 predicted proteins | sample 5560161 | NCBI WGS metagenome assembly JAABUS01 (sample SAMN10711885, study PRJNA513376) | rock metagenome | isolation source: Antarctica rocks | place: Antarctica: Victoria Land, Trio Nunatak nord | collected 2016-01-04
GCGTACGTCTTCCGACACACGGCGGCAGACGCGGACCCATGCCAAGCTCGGCAGGCGCGGACGATGGCGGGAAGTCGCGGTCCAACGGCTGAGAACCCACGTGCCGACTGTTGGCCGGTACGCATAACCTGCAGGGGTGGTACAGAGTCAAAGCACCCAGACGCCCCTGACGCAGCAGTCCAGCCCCGGCTCGGTCGGCGCGCCGGCCTCCGCCTTGCTGGTGGCGCTCGCGCTCGGCATCGTCTACGTCGTGTGGGGGTCGACCTACCTCGCGATCCGCATCATGGTCGAGGACCTGCCGCCGCTCGCGTCGGCGTCGTGGCGCTTCGGCGTCGCCGGGCTGCTGCTCGCCGTCGTGCTGGCGCTGCGCAGCGGTCCACGGCGGCTACGGGTGTCCCGCCCGGAACTGGCCGGATGTGCGCTGCTGGGGCTGCTGCTGCCCGCCATGGGCAACGGCCTCGTCTCCGTGGGCGAGCACATGGGTGCACCGTCGGGCATCACGGCGCTGCTGATCGCGGCTGTGCCGCTCTGGGTGATCGTCTACCGGATCGCCACCGGCGACCGCCCGAGCCTGCGCACCACCGGTGGGGTCCTGCTCGGCTTCGCCGGTCTGGTCGGGCTGGTGACAGCGACCGGTCTCGGTGGCGATGTCCGGTGGGCAGCCTGCCTGATCATCGTCGCCGCCTCCATCTGCTGGTCGTTCGGCTCCTGGTCGAGCAGCCGGCTCCGGCTGCCCAAGGACCCGTTCGTGACCACGGTCTACGAGATGCTCGCTGGCTCGCTGAGCCTGTCCGTGATGGCGCTGGTCGCGGGCGAGGACCTGGTGCCGCGGTCGGCGCCCGCTGACGCCTGGCTCGCGTGGGGCTACCTCGTCGTTTTCGGCTCCATGGTGGCCTACACGGCGTACGTCTGGGTGCTGCAGGCCGCGCCCATCTCGCTGGTCTCGACATACGCCTACGTCAACCCCGTCGTGGCGGTCTTCCTCGGCTGGGTCGTTCTCGAGGAGCCCATCACCGCCAGCATCGTGGTCGGCGGCGCGGTCGTCGTGGCGGCGGTGGCCGTCGTCGTCTCGTCCGAGCGCACACCGCGTACGGCTGCTGAGCCGGTCTGCCCGCCACCGTCCTCGCCGGCGGGGTCTGGCTGACCGCTCCGCCTGACGGTGCCGCGTCAGCCGACCAGGACGTCGAGAGCGATGTCGACGTCGGCCTCGGTCGAGTACAGGTGGAACGACACCCGCAGGCTGCCGGCCCGAGACGCTGCCCGCACGCCGGCCGCCGTGAGCTTGCGCTCGGCGTCAGCGACCTGCGCAGCCACGATCGCGCTGTCGGACGGTTCCAGTCCGAGTCCGGCTCGGAACCTGTTGGCGAGGCCGACGTCGTGCCGGTGGACCTGCGCGATCCCGACCTGCTCGAGCAGCTCCAGGGCGGGCGCTGTGCCGACCCAGGCCGGCCAGCCGGGTGAGGTGTCGAAGCGTCGGGCGTCGTTGGCGAGCCTCATCGTCGGCCCGTAGTAGGACGCGTGCGCGTCGTCGGCGGCGTACCAGCCCGCGTACTGCGGCACCAAGGTGTCACGCAGTGCCGGGCTCACCACGCAAAAGCTTGACCCGCGGGGCGAGCACAGCCACTTGTAACCGCCGCAGACGAGGAAGTCGGCCTGGCGCGCGTCGACCGGCAGCCAGCCCACCGCCTGGGTCGCGTCGACCGCGACCAGCGCACCGACGTCGTGTGCGCGGGTGGCGAGCGCGCCGAGGTCGGTCACGGTGCCGTCGGACGACTGCACCAGGCTGACGGCCACCACGCCGACACCCGGCTGGATCTTGTCGAGCAAGGACTCGAGCGGAACGGTCTCGACGTGCAGCCTGCGGGCCTGCTGCTGCACCAGGTACGGGAACAGGTTGGAGGTGAACTCGCCCTCCGGCACCAGCACCTGCGTCCCGGGAGGCAGCGACGCCGCCAGCAGCCCCACGAAGGGAGAGACCACCGAGCCGATGGCAACCTGGTCGACGGGTACGCCGACCAGTCGCGCGAAGCTCGCTCGGGCCCGGTTGGTGGACTCGTCCCAGTGCTCCCACGACGTCCGACCGTGCCGCCAGTCGGCCAGCATGGCCTGCAAGGCATCCCATGCCGCTCGCGGCGGAAGCCCATAGCTGGCCGTGTTGAGCCATCCGGGCTCGGGTTCGAACTGCGCTTGCGCCTCGGCGAGGGTCAGGTTCGGCATACGCGCCAGGCTAGCCACCACAACCGATTCGTCCGGCTCAGCGGGGACAACCTCAACTGCGCCCGCCCGGACGAATCGGGATTTGGCGGCCCCAGCTGACCCGCCCGGACGAATCGGCGAGTGGGCGGCTCAGGCGAGGGAGGCGACCCAGGCATCGTGCAGGTCGGAGAAGCGACCGTCGCCGGCGGAGACGAGGTCGGCGGGCGAACCGTCTTCGACGATCAGCCCGTGCTCCATCACGAGGACCCGGTCGGCGATCTCCACCGTCGACAGCCGGTGGGCGATGATGATCGCGGTCCGGTCGGCGAGGATCGTGCGTAGCGCCCGCTGCACCAACCGCTCGGACGGTACGTCGAGGCTCGACGTCGCCTCGTCGAGGATCAGCACGGCGGGGTCGGCGAGGAACGCACGCGCGAACGCGACCAGCTGCCGCTGACCCGCCGACAGCCGCCCGCCCCGGTTGGCGATGTTGGTCTCGTAGCCTTCGGGTAGCGCCACGATGAAGTCGTGGGCGCCGATCGCCTTCGCCGCCTCCGCCACCTGCTCCGTCGTCGCGTCGGGCTTGCCGAACCTGATGTTGTCGGCAACGGTCCCGTTGAAGAGAAAGTTCTCCTGGGCGACCATGACCACGGCCTTGCGGAGGTCTTCCTCGCAGATGTCGCGCAGGTCCACGCCGTCGAGGGTGATGCGCCCGGCGATGGGATCGTAGAACCGTGCGACCAGCTTCGCGAGCGTCGTCTTGCCTGCGCCGGTCGTGCCCACCAGGGCCAGCGTCATCCCCGCCGGCACCTCCAGCTCGAGGTCGGGAAGCACGGCGCGGTCCTCGACGTAGGAGAAGGAGACGTGCTCGAACTTCAGGGCACCGTGCGGCTCCGGCAGCGGCGTAGGAGACGTCGGCTCCAGCAGTGACGGCTCCTCTTCGAGGACGCCTGACAGCTTCTCCAAGGCAGCCGACGCCGACTGGAAGGTGTTGTAGAACTGGGAGATCTCCTGCATCGGCTCGAAGAACTGGCGCAGGTACAGCAGGAACGCGGCCAGCACGCCGACCTTGATCTCGTCGTTGACGACGAGATGGGCGCCGTAGATCAAGACGACGGCGATGGTGACGTTGCCGATCAGCTTGATGCCGGGCATGAACAGTCCGACGAGACGGAAAGCCCGCTCGTTGGCACGGCGGTAGTCGTCGTCGACCGACTCGAAGATGTCTTGGTTGCGTCGCTCGCGGCGGAACGCCTGCACCGCGCGCATCCCGTTCATCGTCTCGACGAAGTGGACGATGACCACGGCAACGGTCTCGCGGGTACGCCGGTACGCCTTCGCCGACTCGGTACGGAACCAACGCGTCAGGAGGTAGAGCAGCGGGAAGCACAGCAGTGCGACCAGACCCAGCTTGAGGTCGAGCAGCAACAGCAGGACAGCGGTGCCGAACAAGGTCAAAACGGCCGTGATGAGCCCGTCGAAGCCGGTCTCGAGCAGCTCGTAGATCGCGTCGACGTCGGAGGTCTGGCGGGAGATCACCCGCCCCGACGTGTAGTTCTCGTGGAAGGCAGGCGACAGCTTCTGGAAGTGCGAGAAGACGCGGCGCCGGAGCGACTGCAAGACGTTCTGCCCGATCCGCCCCGCGAGCATGAGGAAGAACTGCCGGGTCACGGCTTGCACGAGCACCGCCACCAGCAGCATCCCGACGATCGTCATCAGCGTCGAGCTGCCCTCGCCGTCGAGGATCGGCGGGATGCCTCGGTCGATGCCGTCCTTCACCAGCCAGGGCACCGAGAGCCGGGCGGCGTTCTCGATCAGCACTGCCACCGTCAGCCAGATGAGGATCTTCTTGTGGGGACGCAGCAGGCTCCCCAGCAGGCGCCGGGACCGCTCCTTGAGCACGAGCGAGACCTTGTCGGGGATCTCGTCGTCACGGTTCTCGGCGGCAACGCCCCTCCAGTCGTTGGACGTCGTCATCGCAGCACCTCCTCGTCCTGGCGCTCGCGCGTCTCGTCGTCGGCGTCGCCGGCGAGTAGGTCGCGGTAGGCCTTGACGGTGCCGAGCAGCTCGTGGTGGTCACCGACGTGGGTGATCGTGCCGCCCTGCAGCAGCGCGACCTTGTCGGCCAGCAGCACGGTCGAGGCGCGGTGGGCGACGACGATGCCGGTCGCATGGGCGAGCACCCGGCGCAGCGCCGTCTCCACCAGTGCCTCGGTGTGGACGTCGAGCGCCGACAGCGTGTCGTCGAGCACCAGGATGCGCGGCCTGGCGAGCACCGCTCGCGCCAGCGCCAGCCGTTGGCGCTGCCCGCCGGACAACGACATGCCCTGCTCGCCGATACGGGTGTCGAGCCCCCACGGCAGGTCGTAGGCGAACCCGGCCTGGGCTGTCTCGATGGCCGCGGCGATGTCTTCGTCGCTGGCGTCGGGCCGGCCGAGCGCCACGTTCTCCCTGGCGCTCATCGAGAACAGCGTGGGCTCCTCGAAGGCCGTCGCGACGATGGTCCGTAGCGAGGGCAGCGTGAGCTCGCGTACGTCGACGTCGTCGATGGTGACGCGACCGGACGAGACGTCGTACAGCCGTGGGACCAAAGACGTGAGCACCGTCTTGCCGGACCCGGTGGCGCCGACGATCGCGATGGTCTCGCCGGGTGCCACGTCGAGGTTGACGTCACGGAGGATCAGCTCGCCTGACCCCGGGAAGTGGAAGTCGACGTGCTCGAACTTGAGATGGCCACGGGGTTGCTCGAGCACTCGGTCGCCGCCGGTGATCTGCGACTTCGTGTCGAAGACGTCGAGCACGCGGTCCGAGGCGGTCATCGCCTCCTGCGCCATCGCCAAGATGAAGCCGAGCGACTCGATCGGCCAGATCAGCTGCAGCATCAAGATGATGAAGGCGACCAGGGTGCCCGGCGAGATGTCGCCGCGCCCGACGGCGAGCGCGCCCAGCAGCAGCACGATGACAAGGCTGACGTTCGGAATCACCTCGAGGAACGCCCAGAAACGGCTCGAGAGGCGCACCTTCTCCATCGACGTGTCGTAGAGGGTCGCGGTGTGGCGGGCGAACCTCTGCTCCATGTAGGGGCGGCGGCCGAAGGACTTGATCGATCGGAAGCCGACCGCGGCCTCCTCGACGGCGGTGGCGACGTCGCCCTGCTGGTCCTGCACCTGGCGCGAGACCACGACGTACTTCTGCTCGAAGCGGCGGCTCAGCATGATGATCGGGACGGCCGAGACTGCGACGACGAGCCCGAGCGGCCAGTACATCTTGAGGAGCAGTCCTGTCACAACCGACAGCTGGATGATGTTGATGACCAGGAAGAGCATGCCGAAGCCCATGAAGCGGCGCAGCGCGCTCAGGTCGACGGTGATGCGCGACAGCAGCTGGCCGCTCTGCCAGTCGCCGTGAAAGGCCATCGGCAGGTCCTGCATGTGCTGGTAGAGGTCGTCTCGGACGGAGGTCTCGAAGCCGAGCACCGCTCGGGCCTGCACCCACCTCCGGATCAGCACCAGCGCGGCCTCGGTGACGCCCAGCGCCAGCGTGAGCAGCCCCAGCGGCAGGATCGGGCCCGTCTCCTTGTCGGCGATCGGGCCGTCGATCATCGTCTTCGTGACGAGCGGGATCGACATGCTGACGAAGACGCCGGTGACGGCGGACACCGCCATGATCACCAGTGAGCCGACGTAGGGGCGCATGTACGACCGCAGTCGCCAGAGCGAACGAACACCGCCCTTGCGGGGCGGTGAGGCGGCGGCTGTTCCGGCGGTCTGCGCGCTCATCGGGTGAGGGGCCCCCCTTGCGGCTCGTGCTTCGCGACCCGCGAGAGCGGGCAAGCGAGTAGCTGGGTATCCACGACCGTCCCGAGCCGTGTAAGCACCAGTCTAAAGCATGCCTCTAACGCACCGCGAACCCATTACGACGGTCCGAATACGCCGGGTGGAGGCGGCGATCAGCGCCGTTCGGCTCGCCAGCTGGCCGCGACATCGAGCAGCCGATCGTTGGCCGACGGCTCCCCGATCGTCACCCGGGCACCCTCGCCGGGGAACGGGCGAACGCTGAGCCCGGCCTGCTCGCAGACGCCCGCGAAGTCGAGCGTGGCGTCGCCGAGCGGGAACCAGACGAAGTTGCCTTCCGCGCCGGGGATCGACCAACCCTGCTCAGCCAGCGCGGCGGTGACACGCTCGCGTTCGGCCACCAGCTCCTTGACCCGCTGCAACAGGTCGACCTCGGCGTCGAGGGAGGCGATGGCAGCGTCCTGGGCGATCTGGGAGACACCGAACGGCAGCGCGCACTTGCGGATGGCCTCCGCGACCGGCACCGGGCCGACGGCGTAGCCGACTCGCAGCCCGGCCAGACCGTACGCCTTGGAGAAGGTGCGCAGGACGACCACGTTGTCGTGGTTGCGCACGAGCTCGAGGCCGTCGACGGTGTCGGCGTCGGTGACGAACTCCCGGTAGGCCTCGTCGAGCACGACGACCACATGGCTCGGCACGGACTCGACGAAGTCGAGGAGCTCTTGTCGGCGTACGGCGGGACCCGTGGGGTTGTTCGGCGAGCAGACGATGACGACCTTGGTGGCGTCGGTGACCGCCGCGCTCATCGCGGGGAGGTCATGGCGCGCATCGGCGTCGACCGGCACCTGCACACTGGTGGCACCCGTGACTCCTACGGCGATGGGGTACGCCTCGAAGGAGCGCCAGGCGTACACGACCTCGTCGCCATCCGCGCAGGTCGCCTGCAGCAGGTGGTAGAGGACGGCGACCGAGCCGGCACCTGAAGCGATCTGGTCGGGCGACACCCCCAGCCGGTCTGCGAGCGCCGCATGCAGCCCGCTCATCCCCATGTCGGGGTAGCGGTTCATCTGGCCGGCGGCCGCGGCGGCCTTCACCAGCACGCCCGGCAGCGGCGGGTAGGGGTTCTCGTTGCTGGAGAGTTTGAACGACGGGCCCTCGCCAGCGGCGGGCGGCTTGCCGGCCTTGTACGCCGGGATCGAGTCGAGTGCCTCGCGCAACCGCGGTTTCGTCATACGGGCCAGCCTATCGACGGCCGATCCGAGTGCGTAGCCTCGGTCACGTGCAAACGACGAGGACACCCCTGACCGGCTACTGGCTGGTCGGCGTCGGTGCCTTCTTCTTCGTGCTGAACGCCGGGGTCTCCCGTGTCATCCAAGCCGCCGGAGTCGACTCGATGACGCTGACCACGGTGCGCTGCACGGGCACCGCACTGGCGCTCCTCGTCGTCGTCGTCCTCCGGGGGCTCCGGCTCCGGCTCCCGCGCGGGTACCGCGAGCTGGGCACTGTGCTCGGGTTCGGCATCAGCGGGGTCGCGCTGGTCCAGTGGTTCTACTTCGTCGCGATCGACCGGCTGCCGGTAGGCATCGCGCTGCTGCTGGAGTTCACCGCACCCGTGCTCGTCGCACTGTTCGCCCGCGTGGTCTACCGCGAGCAGGTACGCCGGCGCCTGTGGCTCGGCCTGGGGCTGTCGCTCGGAGGCCTTGGCCTCGTCGCGCAGGTGTGGGACGGGCTGACGCTTGACGCGATCGGCGTCGTCGCCGGGCTCGCCGCCGCCGTGTCGCTCGCGACCTACTTCCTGCTCGGCGAACGCAGCGTCTCCAACCACCCGCCGATCCTGGTGCTCACCGAGGCGTTCATCGTCGCCGCGATCTTCTGGAACCTGGTGCAGCCCGTGACCGGGCTGCTCGACTCCGACCTGAGCTCCATGCGTTCGTTGGGCGGGACGCTCGGCAGCGTCGAGGCGCCGCTCTGGGCGCTGCTGGTCTGGATGATCCTGCTGGGCACGGTCGTGCCGTTCCTGGCCGAGCTCAGCGCGCTGCGGCATCTCACCGCTACCGAGGTGACGCTGGTCGGCATGCTCGAGCCGGTCGGCGCCACCGTGCTCGGCTGGTCCTGGTTCCGTGAGGGTCTGGTGGCGGCACAGCTGCTGGGCGTCGCGCTGGTCCTGCTCGGCATCGCCTTGGCGCAGACGGCGCGTACCCGCGCACGGGAGACGTGGTCCTCGCCGCCCCTGACGACCTAGCAGAGCAGTCGACCGCCGTACGCCGGCAGGGCCGCGCGGCCGCCGTCACGCCGCCGCCGTCACGCCGCGGGCAGCACGACCTCGCCACCTTGGCGCTGGGTGAGATCACGGCCGAGCTCGATGTCGAGCGGGTTGGTCAGGCAGCGGATCGACCCACCGGCCTTGTGGAACTCCGACACGTCGATGAGCACGATCTCGAACCCCGCCGCCTCGAGCTCGCCGCGCACCCGGTCCGGGCAAGCCGGCATGACGATGGTCCGGCCCACGACGACGGAGTTCGCGCAGAACGTCAGCGCCTCCTGCTCGGTGATCAAGATCGGCTCCGGGACGAGGCCAAGCATGGCGGCCTGGCTGGACTCCCCGAGGGCGTCGAGGCACACCAGCGCCGACCGGTCGTCGAGGGGGCAGAAGGCCAGGTCGAGGTGGTACATCGCCGGGTGCACGATCTCCACTCCGACGACCCGCACGCCGAGCTGCACCGCGAGGTAATCGAGGGCGAGCTTCTCGGTGCGGGGACCGAACCCCACGACGAGCGAACCAGCGAAGGGGAAGGCGTCGCCGGCCTCGAGGTGCGGACCGATCGCCCCTTGGCCGACGTACGACAGGTCGAACCCGGCGGCCGCGAACCAGCGGCTGGCGGTCTCGGTCTCGAGCCGCCGCTCGGGGTAGCGCATGTGCGACATGACCACGCGCGAGCGCTCGCCACCCAGGGCGAGCCCGAGGTTCATGGCGTAGACCATGTCAGGGGAGTCGGGCCGTTGCGGCAGCACTTCGACGCGGGCACCCAGCCCGCCGAGCAGACCGACAAGGCTCTCCCACTGGCGCGCCGCCAGCTCGACGTCGGGTTGCACGCTCACGTCCATGTAGGGGTTGATCTGGTAGGCGACGCTGAAGTGGTCCGGCCGCACGGCGGCATAGTGGCGTCCCCACCGCAGCTCGGTGGCGGTGCGGGCGCCGTCGGCCATCTCTGCTCGTCCTCAAGGTTGTCGGATTGTCTGACAATCAGACCATACCGGCAGCTGACGCCGCACGCAAAGCCGGCGGCCTTCACCCCACGTGCGCGGCACTAGGGTGTGCTGCGATGTATGACGACCTCCAGCTCGAGCACTCGTCGACCGTTGACCGGGCGGTCGAGGCGCTGCGACGCGCTTTGTTCTCCGGCCAGCTCGCGCCCGGTACTGCGCTGCGCGAGGTCGCGCTGTCGGAGGCCATGGAGGTCGGACGCAGCACGATCCGGGAGGCGCTCGCGCTGCTGGTGGCCGACGGCCTGGCCGTCAGGGTGCCCAACAAGGGAGTCGCGGTGAAGGAGCTGACCGCGGCCGACGTCCGCGACGTCATCTTGGCCCGGGCGACGCTGGAGACGGCCGGCGTACGCCGATGGGAGTCGGCGTCTGATGATCAGCGCCAGCAGGTGCGGGAGTCGCTGCGGGAGTACGCCGACCTCGCTCGTCCGGGTGTGGACCCGGCTGCTCTCACCGAGGCGCACCTGCGCATCCACGGCGCGCTGGTCGGGCTCACCGGCAGCGAGCGACTGCTCGGGGCCGCGGAGGCGCTGAGCTCGGAGATCCGGCTCGGCCTTGCTCATCTGGACCGCACCCGTGGCAACCTCGCCGAGCAGGTGGCCGAGCACCGTGAGCTGGTCGCGCTGCTGGAGTCGGGCGACGTGAGCGCGGCGACGCAGCGGCTCGACGAGCATCTCTTCGCCGCCGAGCAGTCGCTGCTGCAGGCAACCGGCCACGGACAGGCCATCGCGTGAGGAGCTGGCTGGTCCGCATCGTCACCAACGCGCTCGCTGTTGCTGCGGCCGCGTGGATCTTCGACGGCATCACGGTCACCGGATCCTCCGACGGAGTCCGCGTGCTGACCTTGATCTTCGTGGCGCTGCTGTTCGGCATCGTCAACGTGTTCGTGAGACCGGTCGTCGCGTTCCTCTCGTTCCCGCTGTATCTGCTGACGTTGGGCTTGATGTACTTCGTCGTCAACGCACTGATGCTGTTGCTGACGAGCTGGGTGGCCGGCAACCTCGATGTCGGCTTCCACGTCGACGGCTTCTGGACCGCAGTCGGCGGAGCCATCGTGATCTCGCTCGTCAGCTGGCTCGTCGGCCGCGCCCTGCCCGAGGAACGCGGCTACCGATGACGCTGCCGCGGGCCGTGACGACGCACAGCGAGCCCGACAGCCTCTACGCGATCGCCATGGTGTGCCTGGGCAACATCTGCCGATCACCGGTCGCGGAGGTCGTCTTGTCGGCCAAGCTGGCCGCGGCCGGGCTCGACGACGTCACCGTTGACAGCGCAGGCACCGGCGGCTGGCACGTCGGCGAGCCGATCGACCCCCGGGCCGCGGCGATGCTCGACGAGCACGGCTACGACCCTCGACCGCACCGGGCACGTCAGTTCTCGGCTGCCTGGTTCGACACCCACGACCTGGTGCTGGCGATGGACCGCAGCAACCTCGATGAGCTCGAGCGCATCAGCCGAAGCGCCGACGACCTCGGCAAGATCTCGATGTTCCGCTCGTTCGACCCCGACGCCACCGGCTCACTCGACGTACCCGATCCGTGGTACGGCGGGCGCGCCGACTTCGAACGCGTCCTCGGCATCGTCGAGCGCACCACCAACGCCCTGGTGGACGAGCTGCGCACGCTGAACTCGTAGCCGCTGGAGGGCGACCCGGGGGGGAGGCTGACTACAGTCGAAGCCATGGCGCGCATGCGCACGATCGCGGAGCGGGCCCGGGGGCTGCTGGGCACGGCAGTCGTCGCCACCACGCCGATCGCCGGAGGCGATGTCTCGAACGCGACCCGGCTGCGACTGAGCGACGGCAGCAACGCACTGATGAAGACGCGGCCGCATACGCCGCCAGGGTTCTTCGAGGCTGAGGCACGCGGGCTGGAGTGGCTGCGCGTCCCGGGCGGCGTGGCGGTGCCGGCGGTCCTCGCCGTCAGCCACGACTGCATCATCGTCTCGTGGGTCGAGCCGGGCCGGCCGACGGCGGACGCGGCTGAGAGCTTCGCCCGAGCGTTGGCGCACACCCACGCGAGCCACCCCGACGGGTTCGGTGCGCCCCAGAACGGTTACATCGCAACCCTGCCGCTGCCCAACGAGCCCGAGTCGACGTGGCCAGCCTTCTTCGTCAACCGGCGGCTCCTCCCCTATCTTCGGCTCGCGCGTGACCGGCACGCCGTCAGCGACGCCACCGCCCGAGACGTCGAGGCCGTGATGGACCGGATCGATGAGTTCTGCGACCCGACCACACCGGCGTCGCGCATCCACGGCGACCTGTGGTCAGGCAACCTGGTGTGGGCGGCCGGCGGGCCCGCACACCTCATCGACCCGGCCGCGCACGGCGGTCATCCGGAGACCGACCTCGCGATGCTCAGCCTCTTCGGAGCGCCGCACCTGTCGAGGTTGCTCGACGCCTACGAGGAGGCCGCCTCGCTGTCGCCGCAGTGGCGTCACCGGCTGCCCCTTCACCAGCTGCACCCGTTGCTCGTGCACGCCGCCATCTTCGGTGGCTCGTACGGCGGTCGAGCCGGCTCGGCCGCGCGCGAGCTGCTCGAAGGCCCTGCCGAGCGCTGATCCCCCACACTCTCAGCCATGTCTCAGTAGTCCGTGGCAACCTGGGGGACATGCGCATCCTTGTCGTGGACGACGATCGCGCCGTGCGCGACTCCCTGCGACGGTCGCTGGAGTTCAACGGCTACGAGGTCGCGCTCGCCAACGACGGCGTCGAAGCCCTGGCGCGGATCAACGGTCTGGCGCCCGACGCGCTGATCGTCGACGTGATGATGCCGCGGCTCGACGGCATCGAGACCACCAAGGCGCTGCGCGCCGCAGGCAACGACCTCCCCATCCTCGTCCTGACCGCGCGCGACTCGGTCAACGACCGGGTCGACGGTCTCGACGCCGGGGCCGACGACTACCTGGCTAAGCCATTCGCGCTCGAGGAGCTGCTCGCGCGGGTGCGCGCCATGCTGCGGCGCCGGTCGCTCGGCACCGACGGCGATGCCGACGACGGCCCGCTGACCTTCGCCGACCTGACGATGAACCCGGTGACCCGCGAGATCGAGCGGGCCGGCAGGCCGATCACCCTGACCCGCACCGAGTGGGACCTGCTCGAGCTCTTCATGCGGCGGCCGAAGCGGGTTCTCGAGCGCGCCTTCATCCTCGAGGAGGTCTGGGGCTACGATTTCCCGACGACGGCGAACTCCCTCGAGGTCTACGTCGGCTACGTGCGACGCAAGACCGAAGCCGGCGGCGAGGACAGGTTGCTTCACACCGTGCGTGGTGTGGGCTACGTCTTGCGTGAGACGCCCCCGTGACACGGATGTCGATGGCGGCGAGGATCTCCCTGCTCGCCGCCTGTGCCGTAGGACTCGCCGTCGCGCTGTCGAGCGTGGCGGCGTACGTGACCCTTCGCGCACAGCTGCACGAACGGCTCGACTCCTCACTGCTCCAGCGCGCCAGCCAAGCCAGCCGGACGGACTTCATTTCCCAGGCAACGTTGTACAACATCCCCTCAGACTTCCTCGGCGCGGCCGACCTGCGCATCTTCTTGATCGCCGACGGCCAGGTCATCCCGTCTGACCGGGCCGACTGGATCAGTCCACTGTCGGACGACGAGCGGGCAGTCGCCGCTGGTTCGCTCACCCAGAACCTGCGCACGATCTACCGCGACGGGAACGAGTACCGGGTGGCCACGGTGCAGGCCCAGCCCGGCACCGCACTCATGTTCGTGCAGTCCGCGGAGCCGATCGAGCGCACCCTGGACCGGCTGGGGTTCGTACTGCTCCTCGTCGGTGCCGGCGGCATCGTCGCCGCCGCCCTGATCGGCCTGGCCGTCGGACGGTCGGCGCTGATGCCCGTACGCCGGCTCAGCGCCGCAGCCGAGCACATCGCGCGCACAGAGGAGCTCAACCCCATCCAGGTCACCGGCGACGACGAGCTCGCGAGCCTTGCCACGTCGTTCAACAAGATGCTGGTCGCGCTGCAGGCGTCACGAGACCGGCAGCGGCGGTTGGTGGCCGACGCCGGGCACGAACTGCGTACCCCGCTGACCAGCCTCCGCACCAACCTCGAGCTTCTCGCTCAGGCCAACCGGCGAGGAGGGCTGGAGCCGCACCAGCGCGACGAGCTGCTCACCGACGTCACGGGGCAGGTCGAGGAGCTCTCCACGCTCGTCGGCGACCTTGTCGAGCTGGCCCGAGACGAGCCGCTGGAGCGTACCCCCGAGCCGCTCGATCTGGCCGATATCGTGGTGCGCGCGGTCGACCGCGTACGCCGGCGCGCTCCCGGCGTGACGTTCGACGTCCGCACGCACCCGTGGTGGGTGGTCGGAGAGGCACAGATCCTCGAGCGCGCGGTCACCAACCTTCTCGACAACGCCGCCAAGTACGGCCCGCCCGGCGGGACCGTCACCGTCGAGCTCGACCAGGGACAGCTCGTCGTTGCCGACGAGGGCGAGGGCATCTCGGACCGCGACCTGCCGATGATCTTCGAGCGTTTCTACCGCGCCGACAACGCGCGCACCATGCCAGGCTCCGGGCTCGGCCTCTCGATCGTGCGGCAAGCGGCCGAGCGGCACGGCGGCAGCGTGTCGGTGCAGAACCGTGAGCCGCGCGGCGTCGCCTTCTCGATGGCGCTGCCCGGCCGAGGAGAGGACCTGACCTCACCGCAGCAGCACCCACACACCGAGCGCCTGGCGCCGGCCGCACCGCGCCGTTGACCCTCAGCGAGGCGGTGCGGCACCGGCTCCGCCTGACCGCGGTAGTGAACTCATAGAGACCTCTCGGCGAGATCTCAGCGCTCTCTTGGTCTCGCGGTTCACGCTGGTGACATGACCAACGGCCCGTTCCCCTCGTCCTATCCACCTGCACACCCGCCGACCCCCCGTGCGGCAGGGCCCCGGCGAGGGGGACGGGTTGTGGGCACAGCGCTGCTGGTCGGCGCCCTCGCCGGTGCCGTTACCGGCGCCGGTGGGGCTGCCGTCCTGCAGGACCACCACGCCCAGACAGTTGCGCAAGCCGCGGTCTCCGACCGGAGCCCTGCGCTCGACACGCAGCCGGCCAACGCGCCGGTCACGGACGGATCGACCGAGTCGGCTGCGGCCGCCGCGCTCCCGTCGGTCGTGAAGATCTACGCCTCCGGCCCCCAGGAGAGCGGATCCGGCTCGGGCATCATCGTGACGTCCAACGGTGAGATCCTCACGAACAACCACGTGGTCGAGCTCGCCGCCGACGGCGGGAAGCTGGCGGTGAGCTTCAACGACGGCTCGACCGCACGCGCCACGATCCTCGGCCGTGACCCGCTCACGGACCTCGCGATCATCAAGGCGGAAGGCGTCAGCGGTCTGACGCCCGCGGCGATCGGTGACTCCGACACGCTCGCCGTCGGACAGCAGGTGATCGCGCTCGGTGCGCCGTACGGGCTCGAGAGCACCGTCACCACCGGCATCGTGAGCGCGCTCAACCGGCCCGTGACCACGCAGGGCGAAGCAGCCGGTGACCCGGCCACCGTCTTCCCAGCGATCCAGACGGACGCGGCGATCAACCCCGGCAACTCCGGCGGCCCGCTCATCAACCTGTCGGGCCAGGTCATCGGCATCGACTCCGCCATCAAGACCACCTCCAGCAGCGGTGGCAGCCCAAGCGGGTCGATCGGCCTCGGCTTCGCGATCCCCATCAGCGACGCACTACCGATCGTCGAGCAGCTCCGCAACGGCGAGACGCCGACACATGCACGCATCGGCGTCACCGTCGGCGACGCGACCGACGAAGTGGGGCTGCCCGACGGGGCGCTCGTGGGCGACGTCTCCCCGGGGTCGGCAGCCGACAAGGCCGGCCTCGAGCGGGGCCAAGTGATCACGAACGTCGACGACTTCGCCATCGACAACGGCGACTCGCTGGTGGCCGTCGTCCGTTCCTACCGTCCGGGCGACACCGTCCGCCTCACCGTGACGTCTTCGACCGCCGACGGCACCTCCACCGGCGATCCGACGACGGTGAGGCTCACCCTCGGCTCTGACGCCGACTGAGACCAGCGCCTATTTTCTGAGCAGCGCGGTCATCAGCTCACGGATCAGGTCGAAGCCATGTTCGGTCAGGATCGACTCGGCATGGAACTGGATGCCGCGATAGTGCGGTCCGGTGACGACATGGACGTCGCCGGATCGGGGGTCGACATCAACCCCCTCGGCTAGCGCTTCGGGCGGCAGCCGAGCCACGAACGTGTTGTAGAAGCCGACCCGCTCGTTACGGCCGAGGGCGGAGATGTCGGTCTGTGTGCCCTGGAAGACGATGTCCTTGTAGTCGAGACGCATCCCGAGCGCCGCGCACAGGACCTGATGGCCCAGGCACACCGCCAGGAACGGTTTCCGCGATGCGAGGAGGTCGTCCACGGCGGCGCGCACGGCGGTGATCTTGGGGTCGGTGAGCTCGCGTGGGTCACCCGGGCCCGGTCCGACGATCACGACGTCGGCCTCGTCGAAGGCGCCTGGCCGGTAGTTCTCATGACGGACCGTCTCGCTCGACATGCCCAGCACCGCAAGGATGTGCCGCAACATGGTGACGAAGTCGTCCTCGCCGTCGAGGACGACGACGTGCTTGCCGGTGAGCTCGGACGACCGCACCGCATCTGACTGGTCGTTGAGCCAGAACCTGCTCAGTCGCCGGTTACGCAGGCCGAGCTCCGCGACGACGTCGGCGTCGTGGGCGATCTGCTGGACCTCGGCGGCCGCGGTTGACGGGGCCGCGACGAGACCGAACGCATGCAGGATGCCGCCGGCCTTGGCGTGCGTCTCCGCCACCTCGTCGCGTGGGGATGAGTCCCGGACGAGGGTCGCGCCGGCGGTCACGCGCAGCCGCCCTTCGGTGCTCACGTCAGCTGTTCGCAGCAGGATCGGCGCGTCGAGCGTCTGCCCTCCTTGCCTGTCGCGCCCAAGCAGCGCCATCACCGCGCCGTAGTACCCACGCCCACCTTGCTCGTAGCGGCAGATCAGCCTGCAGGCGTTCTCGACCGGACTGCCGGTCACAGTCGCAGCGAACATCGATGACCGGAGCACCTCGCGGATGTCCTGGTGCGTATGGCCTTCGAGGACGTACTCCGTGTGCACGAGGTGCGTCATCGGCTTGAGGTACGGGCCGAGGATGCGGCCGCCCTCACTGCAGATGTCGCACATCATCTTCAGCTCCTCGTCGACCACCATGAAGAGCTCGTAGATCTCCTTCTCGTCGCGCAGGAAGCGCAGCATCTCGGTCTTGAGGTCTGCAGCACCGGAGACGCTGCCCAGCCGGAACGTGCCGCTGATCGGGTTCATCCGGACCAGACCGCCGTCCACACTGATGTGGCGTTCGGGACTGGCACCGATGATGTAGCGCTCACCGGTGAAGACGAGGTAGGTCCAGTAGGCGCCGTGCTCCTCGGTGAGCAGCCGGCGGTAGACGCTGAGCGCGCGGGCCAGGTCCCAGTCGGCGATCGTGGCTTCGTAGGTGCGGGCGATGACGAGGTTGGCCCCTTCGCCGCGGCCGATCTCGTCATGGATGATCGCCTCGACGATCTCGGCGTACGCGTCGTCGTCGATGTCGAACCCCGGCTCGCCGTGCGTCCTGAGAGCGATGACCGGCAGCGAGTCCACGACGTCGGCCAGAGCGATGTCGTCCTCGTGCTCGACGACGAGGGCGGCGAGCGGTGTGCCGTCGTCGTGGGCTTCGAAGCCGCGCTCGCGGATCTGCCGGTAAGGGACACACACGAGCCGGTCGAAGTGACGACCGACCTCTGGTGGTCCGGATTCCAACGGCAGGTCGAGGAGCGCCTCGTGCTGCTCCATCCGCCCCCGGAGGACGGTGACCGTCGCTGCCCCCTCGAACCTGACCAGCGCGAACGCTGCTGACCCGTCAAGGTCGTCGAGCAAGGTCATGGCAGCGGGGACCGCCAGCGGTGGGTGGTGCCGACGATCTCGAGCCGGAGCGTCGCCCGGGTCACGACGACGTACAGCGTGCGCATGCCGACATCCGCCTCGTCGACGATCTCGTCGGGCTGGACCACGACGAGCGCATCGAACTCCAAACCCTTGGTGTCAAGCGCTTCCAGCACAGGGATGCGCACGGCGTCGCGTTCGCCCAGCCATGCCTCCACCTCGGTCCGACGTCCCACCGGTACGACCACGCCGACCGTGCCGGCCACCTGGCTGGTCACGCGCGCAACCGCCTCGATCGCCTCAGCGGCCAGGTCGGGTGCGGGAACCTCGTGGACCAGCGGCTCGACACCTGTCTCCCGGACAGCGTTCGGCAGGTCAGCGGTCGGGATGTGTGCGCGGGCCAGATCTGCGGCGAGCTCATAGATCTCTCGCGAGTTCCGGTAGTTGGTCGACAGCCGGAACGCGTGCTGCTCAAGCCCCATCAGCGCCTCGTCGCGAGCGCTGTCCGCCTCCTGCGTCAGCGGCCACGAGCTCTGGGCAGCATCGCCGACGATGGTCCAGCTGGCATGTCTGCCCCGGCGCCCGATCATGCGCCACTGCATCGGAGTCAGGTCCTGGGCCTCGTCGACGAGCACGTGGGCATAGCTGTCGTCCTCGATCGACGCGGTCGGTCGTTCGCCGGCACGCCTCGGCATCGCGCTGGGACGGTCGTCGAGCGTCGACAGCTCCGGAACCGTCTCGTCGTACAGGTCGGCCAGCGGGTCGTCCTCGGTGTCGGGCTCGGGTGGTTCACCCACGAGGTAGCGAAGCTCGTCGATGAGGGGGACGTCCTCGACGCTGAAGTCGTCAGCTGTCAGCGACTCGATGAGGTCGTCGATCTCGGTCCTGGAGAGAGAGTCGTCTGCGTCGGACACCAGTCGGTCGCGGTCGCCGAGCCATCCCAGCACGTCGACCGCGTCCACCACCGGCCACCATGCTCGGGCGAAGTCCACGAACGAGCGGTCGCCGAGCAACGTGTGTGTGAACTCGCCTTTTCCGCGGGCGAGGGCCCGGTCACCGGAGACCTTCTCCCACAACAGGTCGACGAGCCCGTCGGCGACGTGCGGCACAGCTCGATTGCGACGATGCCACCGGTCCAGCAGGTGTCGGCGCAGCCGGTGGAGCTCGCGCTCGTCGAGGGTGAGCACGTCGTCGCGGTAGAAGATCCTGAAGCTCGTCGGTGCACCCGGCGTCGCCCCCCGTGCCGTGCGCGCGAGCACTCTGCGCATCCGAGCCGAACCCTTGATGACCGCAACCCGCGGCACGTCGTGGCGGGAGGCGTCGATCCCTTCGACGACCTCCCCGAGGGCGCGCAGGGCGACACTGGTCTCCCCGAGAGACGGCAGCACCCGCTCGATGTAGGCCATGAACACCGCATTCGGTCCGACGACCAGGACGCCGCCGCCCTCGTAGCGTCGGCGGTCGGTGTAGAGCAGGTACGCCGCCCGGTGCAGGGCGACGACGGTCTTGCCGGTGCCCGGCCCACCGTGGATGAGCGTGACGCCCCGATGCGGCGAGCGGATCGCGTCGTCCTGCTCGCGCTGGATCGTCGCCACCACCGAGTGCATGGAGTGGTCGCGCGACTTGGCCAGTGCTGCGAACAGTGCTCCTTCGCCGACGACCACCATGCCGTCCGGGGCGTTCTCTGCGTCGAGCAGGTCGTCCTCGATCCCGACCACCTGGTCGGACACCGACTGGAGCACCCGCCGGCGTACGACCCCCGCCGGGTCGTTCCCGGTTGCCTGGTAGAAGACCGCGGCAGCGGGCGCCCGCCAGTCGACGAGGAGCACCTCACGGTCCTCGTCGCGAAGTCCTAGCCGACCGATGTAGCGGGTGTCGGCGTCGCGGTGGTCGAGGCGTCCGAACACGAGCCCCTCATGCGCGGCGTTCAAGGTGGCGAGCCGCTTGCCGGCCTGGAAGACGATCGCGTCACGTTCGACGAGGCCGCCCTCGTTGCCGAGCCGGGCACGGGCGAACCCCTCGGTCCGCAGTGCCTGGGCCGACTCGACAGCCGCGTCGAGACGGGCGTACAGCCGGTCGACAACGGCCTGCTCGTGCTTGATCTCCTGCTCGACCACATGGTCGGAGACGCGCGGACGACGACGATCAGCCACTGATACTCGTTTCTGTACCCGGATCTGGTGAGCCCACGATTCTAAGCCACCGGCTAAGGGGCGTGATCACCTAGACGGCGCCGCGGACGGACACGTGCCTCTGCTCGCTCAAGCTCAGGTCCGCGGCGATGCTCCTCTGGTCGCCGCTGAGCGGCCTGTTCAGCTGGGTCTTGAGAGGGTACGGCGGGAACGTCTCCTGCTCACGCACGTCGGTGTCGTGCCAGCCGAGCCGGCGGTAGAAGGCGTGGGCGCGATGGTTGTCCACGAGGACCCAAAGATGCGAGGTCGGGGACCCGGCTGCGGTCGCGCGCTCGAGGACGGCGGCGTACAGCGCCTGCGCCCGTCCCGAGCCCCAGTGCTCGGGGACCACCCCGAAGTGACGCAGCCAGCCGTCACCGTACGCCGCGTAGCCCACCAGCTGTCCGTCGAGCTCGTCGACGATCACCTCGGCGGACGGGTCGTCGAGCACGAGCTGCCACCGCGCCTGCACGTCGCCGTACGGGAACGCGATGCCGGCGAAGACATGCGCGAGTGCGGTGCCGGAGGCCGCCCGTTCCATGCCGCACAGGGCGTGCACGTCGCCCTCGTCAGCCTTCCGGATCACCGGCGAAGTCTAGAAGACTTGGGTCGTGTCTGTCGTTGAGGATGAGTCAAGTCTTCTAGCCGCGGCCGGAGCCCGGTGGGCAGCCGTCGCCGACGGTTCGGATGAGACCCTTCTCGGGTGAGCGAGGGGCTGCGGTACTACTCCGTCACCGGACGCTGGGTGCTGACCGCCGCGGTGCTCGGGCAGGGGATGGCACTGCTCGACGGCACGGTCGTCAACGTCGCGCTGCGCAGCATCGGTCGAGACCTCGACGCGAGCCTGGCGCAGCTGCAGTGGATCACCAACGGGTACCTGCTCGCCCTGGCGTCGCTGATCTTGCTGGGCGGCTCGCTCGGCGACAAGTTCGGACGCCGTCGCGTCTTCGTGGTGGGCACGGTCTGGTTCGCCGTGACGTCGCTGGCGTGCGGGGTCGCCCAGGGCCCGACACAGCTGATCGTGGCGCGGGCCCTGCAGGGGGTCGGCGCCGCCCTGCTCACGCCGGGCAGCCTCGCGATGATCCAGGGCTCGTTCCACCCGGCCGACCGGGCCCGGGCGATCGGCGCCTGGTCGGGGCTCGGCGGCGTCGCGGCCGCGATCGGTCCGTTCGTCGGCGGCTGGCTGGTGCAGTACGCCAGTTGGCGATGGGTGTTCCTTCTGAACCTCCCGCTCGCGGCTGCCACCGTCGTCATCGCTCAGCGCCATGTGCCCGAGACCCGCGACGCCGAGTCGGTGCCCGGGTTCGACGTCACCGGCGCCGCCTTGGCAGCCCTCGGCCTGGCCGGCCTGACCTTCGCGCTCATCCAGTCCGGAAGCTCGAGTCCAGCAGTCGTGCTGACCAGTGCCCTGGTGGGCGTCGGTTCGACCCTTGCCTTCCTCCTCGTCGAGCGATTGTCACCCCATCCGATGATGCCGACGCGGCTGTTCGCGAGCCGACAGTTCACCGCTGCGAACGCGATGACGTTGCTCGTGTACGCCGCTTTGGGCAGCGTGCTCTTCTTCCTGGTCCTCCAGCTTCAGACCGTCGCCGGCTACGGGCCGCTGCAAGCGGGGCTGGCGACACTGCCCATCACGGTGGTGATGGTGCTGCTCGCAGCTCGCGGGGGCCAGCTCGCCAGCAGGATCGGACCCCGCATCCCCATGACCGCCGGACCGCTGGTGTGCGCCCTCGGACTGGGATGGCTCAGCCGGGTGGACGCCGGCACCACCTACTGGATCGACGTCGGACCCGGCATCACGGTCTTTGCGCTTGGCCTCGCCCTGCTCGTCGCCCCGCTCACGTCCACCGTGCTCGGCGCTGCCCCCGACCACAACGCTGGCGTCGCGAGCGGCATCAACAACGCCGTCGCCCGGATGGGGTCGCTGCTGGCGGTCGCGGCGCTCCCCCTGGTCGTCGGCCTCAGCGGCGCCGACTACGAACGGCCGGCTACCTTTACCGCCGGCTACGAGCGAGCCGTGTGGATCGGGGTGGCAATGCTGGTCGCCGGCGCCGCAGTGTCGTGGCTGCTCATCCGTAACCCGCTGCTGGTGGCGGGCGCTGCTTCCCCAGCGGCCATGCCTGACCGATGAGTTTCGCTCGGCGCCCCAGTCATCCAGACAACACCATCGCCGGCCTTCGAGGACTCGAAGGTCCTGGACGTCACGCGCTACGGCGACGCGGGTCCCGGCCCGGCAGGCACCGTCTTGACGGTCAGCTTCGAGCTACGCGGCCAGGAGTTCGTCGCGCTCGGCGGCGGCCCGGAGTTCTCGTTCAGCGAGACAGTGTCGTTCCAGGTCAGCTGCGAAGGGCAGGAGGAGGTCGACAGTTTCTGGAACACCCTGAGCGAACGCGGGGAGGAAGCTCCGTGCGGCTGGCTGAAGGACGCGTTCGGCCTGTCCTGGCAGATCATCCCTACTGCCCTTCCCGAGCTTCTCAGCGACCCCGACCCCGAGAGGTCGCAGCGCGCCATGACGGCCATGCTGGGGATGAAGAAGATCGACATCGCCGAGCTGCGACGGGCCGCGGAGACAGCGTAGCCGTGGGACGCGGTGCGCTGACCGACCTAGTGGTCAGCACGGAAACGATCGGACTTCGATCCCGGAGCGGGTATCACGCAGCGTGCCACCGTTCCGGTCGGGGTCGTGACGATCGACAGGTCGTCGCTCAGCGCTCTGACCAGGAACAGGCCGCGACCTTGCTCACTCTCGGCGGTGGGCAGCCGTTGTCCGAGCTCGTCGAGGTGTTCGCCGCCTTGCCCGTCGTCGGACACTTCGAGGACGAGCTGCTCGCCGTCCATGGCCGCGGTGAGCACTACCGCACTGGGCGCGGCCATGACGGCGTTCGCCATCAGTTCCGAGGCCACCAGCACGGCGTCGTCCGCACGGCAGCGATGGCTGCTCAGCCAGTCCCCCAACCCGCGCCGTGCCTCTCCCAGCGCAACCGCATTGCCGGGCGTCACCTCCCAGCTCATCGCCTCGGGTACGACGGCGCTGGGAGTGCGCCGCAGCACCAGCGCGAGGCTGTCGTCGCGTCGCTCGGCACCCTGCAATGAACGCTTGACCAGCTCGTCGGCGAACTGCGCGGCGGGCAGATGCGCCACGTCGCCGGCGTGACCCATCAACGAGCTCATCCCGCTGATTACGTCCTTGCGGGCCTCGATCAGTCCGTCGGTGTACAGCAGGAGCGACTCACCGATCTCCAGCTTCGTGGTCGCGACGTTGTCGCTGCCGACGCCGGGCCAGCCGATGGCGCCGCCCGTGGCGGTCAGCTCGGTGACGACGCCGTCGGAGCCGACCACCAGCGCCGGCGGGTGGCCCCCTGACGCCACCATCAGCTCACCGGTCTCGGCTCGGTAGCGTGCGATCACAACGGTGGCGACGAGCTCGGCGGCGTCGGCCGACAGCAGCTCATCGGTGCGCCGGACCATGTCGTCGAGCGGTGTGCCGTCGACGGCAGCGAACCGCAGTGCATGCACCACGACGAGGGCGTCCTTGGTCGCGGCGACTCCATGCCCGAGGACGTCGACGACCGCCACATGCAGCTCCCCCGTCGGCAACAGGTGCCAGTCGAACAGGTCCCCTCCCGTCGGGGACGACGGGTCAGAGGCAACGTACGCAACGGCGATGTCGGCTCCGTCGATTCCTGGGGGTTCCGGGGCGACCGCCTGCTGGAGGTGGTCGACAACGAGCCGCTGAGCTGCCTGGGCCTCCACCAGCCGGCTGAACTGCCCGCGCAGCTCCTCGTACTCCTCGGCCGAGGTGATGTCACGCGCAACCACGACGAGCGTTTGCGACAACCGGTCGACGTCAGAGGCGGTGCTGGCTGAGCACGACAGCCGGCGATGCCGACCGTCGACAGTGGTGATGACCACCTCTGCCGGCAGCGCGGAGTCGCCCGCCCAGCCGGCGAAGTCGATCGGCGTACCCAGCGCGGTGCGTGCCCGCAGACGCTCGAGCGCGTCACGGCGCCCGAGCGCATCTGCCGCGGCCAGGCCGGTGATGTTCTCGCAGCCGGCGTTCCAGGTCAGCACGGAGCCGTCCTCTGCAAGGGTGAAGATCCCGTCCGAGGTGGTGCTGACGATCCGGTCGAGCTTGCGTCTTTCCTCGACGACGCTCTCGAAGAGTCTGCCGCGGGCGATCGTGTGCGCGGTCTCGCGCGCCAGCGTCTCCAAGACGGCCAGGTCCGCCTTGGTGTCACTCTCGAGCCCGGTTCGGTCGAAAACGGCGAGGGCACCTAGCTGCCGCTGCTCCGTGACCAACGGTGCGCAGATGCAGTCGCGCCACTGGGCTGCGGCCAGCAATTCTGCCATCTGGGCGGAGTCGCTCGCGGTGAAGCACAACGGCTCGGGCTGCCCCGCCAGATCGGACGCCAAAGACCGCGAGCCCGCCGGTTCGGTTTGCGTGGCGACCGCGCCACTGGGATCGATGACGTGCACCTCGAGGTCACCCGCCTCGGTGAACAACATCAAGGCTGCACCGCGGGCCTCGAAACATCGGGTGACATCGACGGTGAAATCGTCGATCGCGTCCCGGGGGTGCAACGGCGCAGAGAGCGTCTGGGTCGCCTTGCGCAGGCCGGTCAGCCGGAACCGGTCCGACCGCGCCGACGCATAACCGCGGTAGGCCAGGTGCATCACCAGGAGCGGGACAGGGAAGAGCACCACTGCCACCGGGTTGCTGTCGACTGCCATCACGAACAGCAGACCGATGAGCACGTTGACGCCCCAGCCGCCCAGCCACCCCGACACCAGGATGGGACGCAGCTCTCGCAGCACGGTCGCCACGGACTGCCGCGCGGAGATGGCGAGAACTAGGGTGAACGCGGTGTTGTTGACGAGACCGACACAGGCCAACGCCACGACGAGCCATCCGAGCGCCTCCAGGGACACCTGCGGGTCGTCCAGCAGGGCGGACAGCACGACGCTTCCGACTCCGGCGGCAAGCGACCACTGGGCGATGTTGAACGCTGCTTTGACCCACGCGGTCCGTCTCAGTGCTGCCGTCAAGGCCTGCACCACCGCCACGGTGGCCACCACGACGGTCGGTGGGAACGCGAAGATCAGCGGGGCGAGCCCGGCCTCGAACAGCGTCAGGGCGTCGACGTCATCGCCTCGTCGGAATCGCACCCGGAGGTGCCCCGCGGCTACGAGGGCGAGCGCGAGGAACGGCAGCGTCGGCCAGACAGTTTTCGCGGGTGGCTCAAGCGCGAGTACGTGCGCCGCGAGGACCGTCGCCACAGCGGCCGCCAGCAAGGCCGCCACGTATGCGTTGACGCGTCTGTCCACGGGAGTGGAGAAACGCTAGTGCTCGGTCACTCCCAGTCGTTGCCGCGGCTGGAGGCGCTCGAGCCGAACTCCCAGTCGTTGCCGCGGGCGTTGCTGTCGAAGCGGGCTTCCCAATCGTTGCCGCGGGCGTTGCTGTCGAAGCGGACTTCCCAATCGTTGCCGCGGGCGTTGCTGGCGGAGCCGGGCTCGCTGCCTGCGAGGGTGGTCGAGGGACCGGTGCCGACAAAGGCGACAGCGGCAAACAGAGAGGCCGCCGCTGCGGCGATCAGGCGCTTCTTCATCGGTCCTCCAGGAAAGCTCTGCAACGGGGTACAGCCACGATGATGATGACTGGCTGACTCACTGAGAATTCTCGCACGGATCTCGGCGCAGTGGAGGGCGAAGCCGGAACTCGCCGCAATTTCCCGACGACCCGGCCCGAACCCTCCCCATATCGCCGGATCTGATCTCTCACCGTCGCCGCGGTGCCGGACGCAACAGTGCCCGAAGCGGCATGCTGGGCGACCCAGTGCCGGGCGGCATTAGACCTGTCCATGGACCGAGCAACGAGCGGTCCAGCCGCGCGGCACGACCTGGACTACCATCCGTCTGCGGCAGTGCGGGCAGTAGCGCGGAGGCTCGAGCTGGCGGTGGACTCGACACGGCACATGGTCGGCTTCGCTGACTGGCCGGCCGCAGTGGTCGCAGTAGTCACCGCCGGCATCAGCTGCCTGCGCTCCGGGCCGCCGAGAGCCAGCCTCGGCGGGTGGACCTGCTGTCATAGCGTCCGGCTGAGCTCCTTGATCGGCATCTGCAGCTCGCCCAGCAGCGCGAGATCCTCGTCGGCGTCGCGACCGAGCGTGGTGAGGTAGTTGCCGACGATGACGGCGTTGATGCCGCCGAGGAGCCCGTCACGGGTGCCGAGCTCGCCCAGCGTGATCTCCCGACCGCCGGCGTAGCGCAAGATCGTGCGCGGCATCGCCAATCGGAACGCCGCCACCGTCCGTAACGCATCGGCTGACTCCATCACCGGCAGCTCACCGAACGGCGTGCCGGGGCGAGGGTTCAAGAAGTTGAGTGGGACCTCGTGCGGTGACAGCGCCGCGAGCTGCGCAGCGAGCTCGGCCCGCTGCTCGAGCGACTCCCCCATGCCCACCAGCCCGCCGCAACAGAGCTCCATCCCGGACTCGCGGACCCGTTCGCAGGTCTCCCACCGCTCCTCGAACGAGTGCGTCGTCACCACCTGGGGGAAGTAGCTCCTGGCGGCCTCGAGGTTGTGGTTGTAGCGGTGCACACCCATCTCGACGAGCTGGTCCACCTGGTCCTGCGAGAGCATGCCGAGCGAGCACGCGATCTGGATGTCGACCTCGGCCTGGATCGCCTCGATGCCGGCCCTGACCTGGCTCAGCAACCGCTCGTCGGGTCCGCGGACCGCTGCCACGATGCAGAACTCCGACGCGCCCGTTGCCGCCGTCTGCCGTGCCGCCTCCACCAGCTCCGGGATGTTCAGCCACACCGCCCGCACCGGTGAGGTGAACTGACCGGACTGCGAGCAGAAGTGGCAGTCCTCGGGGCATCCGCCGGTCTTCAGGGAGACGATGCCCTCCACCTCGACGTCGGGACCGCACCAGCGCATCCGCACCTCGTGAGCCAGCTCGAGCAGCGCCGTCAGGTCGTCGTCAGGCAGCCGCACAACGTCCACCAGCTGTTGTTCGGACAGTCCGCGTCCCTCGATGAGCACCTGGTCGCGGGCAACGGCAAGGATGGCGGCGCTGTCGGTCACTCCGGCAATCTAGCGGTCGGCCGACCGGGTGCTTCGCTCACCGTCCGATCGCGACGTGGCCGCCGCCCGCTGTCGGTCGCCGTCGGCGATAGCCTCGCTTGCGATGCCTGCCACCTCTGCGTCCACGCTCCTCGCTCTCGACCGTGACCACCTGTGGCATCCGTATGCGTCGATGACCCATCCGGCGCCCGTGCGTCTCGTCACGGAAGCGGTCGGCGTACGGATCAGGCTTCACGACGACGCTGAGCTGATCGACGCGATGTCGTCGTGGTGGTGCGCGGTCCATGGCTACCGGCACCCGGTTATCGACGAGGCCGTACGCCGTCAGCTCGCCAGGATGAGCCACGTCATGTTCGGCGGGCTCACCCACGAGCCGGCGATCAGCCTGGCCCGGCTGCTCGTGGAGCTGTCACCGGCGCCGCTCCAGCACGTCTTCTTCGCTGACTCCGGGTCGGTGGCGGTCGAAGTAGCGCTCAAGATGGCGATGCAGTACCAGCGTGGTCGGGGCAATCCCGGGCGGACCCGCGCCATGGCCTTGCTCGGCGGTTACCACGGCGACACGCTCGGCGCGATGAGCGTGTGCGATCCCGTGTCGGGCATGCACACCATGTTCGCCGACACCCTGCCGCAGCAGGTGTTCGCGCCCCGGCCACCAGCCGGGCTCGACGCCGACATCACCGACTGGGAAGTGCAGACGCGAGCCATCGCGGCCGCTCACGCAGACGACCTTGCCGCGATCATCTGTGAACCCGTGCTTCAGGGGGCCGGGGGGATGCATGTCTACAACCCGGACTGTCTGGCAGTGCTGCGCCAGGTGGCCGACCAGCACGACCTCGTGCTGATCTTCGACGAGATCGCGACCGGGTTCGGCCGCACCGGCACGTTCTTCGCTGCCGAGCGGTCCGCCGTCGCACCCGACATCATGTGCGTCGGCAAGGCGCTCACCGGCGGCTACCTCACCCTTGCTGCAGCGCTGTGCACCAGCAAGGTCGCCGACGGAGTCGCCCAGAGCGAGTCGGGCCTGCTCATGCACGGGCCTACGTTCATGGCGAACCCGCTGGCGTGCGCGGCCGCGGCCGCCAGCATCCGGATGCTGCTGCAGCAGGGCTGGCAGCGCGAGGTACTCCGACTCGAGGCCGGGCTGCGTGCGGGCCTGGAGCCGGCTCGCCACCTCCAGGGCGTCGCCGACGTCCGCGTGATCGGGGCGGTCGGGGTGATCCAGCTCGACCACGATGTCGACATCGCTCGGGCAACCGACGCAGCGGCCGCGCACGGTGTCTGGATCCGGCCGTTCCGGGACCTGCTGTACGCCATGCCGGCGTACGTGATGGACGACGCCGACCTGGCCCAGGTGTGCAGCGCGATGGTCGCGGCGACGCAGCCATGACCTTCGAGGGCTGGCTCGATGACCGCCGTGATCTGCGAACCGCCGCCGGACTCCAGCGGGAGCTGCACCCTCGGCCGCCGATGTGCGACCAGCTCGACCTGGCCGGTAACGACTACCTCGGTCTGAGCCGTGACCCCCGGATCACCCAGGCTGCCGCTGCCGCAGCGCTGCGGTGGGGTGCCGGCGCGGGAGCGTCGCGGCTCGTCACCGGCA
>JAABUS010003129.1_pt1 | contig 28004 bp, 36 predicted proteins | sample 5560161 | NCBI WGS metagenome assembly JAABUS01 (sample SAMN10711885, study PRJNA513376) | rock metagenome | isolation source: Antarctica rocks | place: Antarctica: Victoria Land, Trio Nunatak nord | collected 2016-01-04
CGGCAACAATATCTGCATGGTAAGAGTACTGTTGTGTCAATGCTTCTGCGAGGCTAACGTAAATCTAGCTTATCCCAGGAGGGGAAGGTCCAGTAGCAGCAGCGGCTTAATACAGACATGCTTGAAAGCAAATTCAGTTATAATGCCAATGTGGACTTGATAGTCTAGCCTGGATTATAGCAGAGAGGCTTGTCGACTTATCGTACCGGATTCCAAGGCTGAGAGCTCACAACGAACTATACAAACTAGCTGTTCATAGTCTAGGCGACTGCCGAGAGAGGCTTGGTTTTATTCTCGCTACAGAGTCCCTGACTTCATCGAGGATTTCCAGAGCAGACTTGACTTGCTTGATCAATCCAACTCCTGTGCCTGCATAAGCAGTCAATCTTCCCTGTTCGCCCCAACCGTGATCGCCCTTCTTCAAAGTTTCTGCGTATAATGTTTTGTTCTCACCGGTAATCCCGCCCTCTTTTGCATCAAGATAGCTTTGATTGATTATGCCTCTCCCACCGTAATGCGCAGGCCACCCAGTGGTACCACGCAATCGGTCATAAACATTTGATCTAACAGTATTGGGCCCTCCGTCTCTCATCCTTAAAACATCATTTTGGTATCCTTTAGCAATATTTGCTTCCTTGCAGGCCAGAAACCTTGTGCCCATGACCACACCATTAGCCCCAAGGGCAAAGGCAGCAGCTACACTTCGACCTTCAGTGATACCGCCTGCTGCAACGAGGCATATGTTACCATGCCCCGCTTCACTGAGTGCATCAGCAACTTCTGGCAGTAGAGTGATGATCCCAGCACCATGTTGAAGGCCATGACCTCCACCATCAGTCCCTTGTACCACGAGCACATCGGGACTGCATATACGGGCAATCTCTAGAGCATCCGAGACCCTACCTATCTGAACCCATATCCTTGTTCTGCCACTCGTAACACCTCTGATTCTCGTCGTCCACTGTTTCAAATCTGCGTTCTTCTCTGGCGCAAAGAACCAAATAGCTGCCGGCACGTATTTTCCGACAGCTTCTACGGCTACGTCAATATCAGCTCCCCAGTTTATAAACCCTACACCAATTGGTAATATATCTCGTTTAGCACCCTCAACTGGTAATGCCTTGAGGAGAGCTGCAGCTTCCCGAAGGTACTTCTCCAAGTCAGTTACGTCTGTGCCAGCCCCGATAAAGCCGAGCCCTCCAGCGCGGGAGACAGCCACTGCCAGAGGTGCTAGGGCTATCAGACGCATTGGCGCACTGACGGTGAGCGGACTGACTGTCCACGGATAATCTTTGACCAGAAACATTTGGACTCTCAATATTTATGTAAGTCGCAAATGACTGGAATGGAAATTTGTACGGAATATGTGTTTGCTTAATGTGGAAGTGGCGGAATTTTGCCTAGACCGTAATTTACCTAGTTCGGAAGCAAGAGCTCCCACCAATCATCTTTCTGTTTAGAAGATAAAGATTCAAAGGGCCTTGAGACTTTCCAAGTCTGCACCTTCTGATCCGCCCCCTTTCATGGTTACATTGGACAATATCATTATATCTATATGAGTCGTATTATAACAGATTCTTGAAAATATAACTGGGGACCCGGAGGATTGCCCTATAGTCTTGTCTTCATATGGGACGGTGCACCATAGAAAGGGAGGACCAACCCAAAGAATTTAGGAGCACTATCAAGCTAGGAGCTTATACAGGTCCAACATGAATGCCCCAGATAGGTCAGTTCTTCTAGCATGGCAGAGTCGCCATGTTGTCCCTCCAGTATCAAGCATCTGCTCGTCTGTTGGGCACAGTCTTCAAATCATGTTAGCAGAAAGAGCAGCAGGTTAAAGTGAATGGCAAAGCAATGAGCAGCCATGCTGCTCTGCTCAACACAGCGCGCCTGTTATAACACAACGCGGCTACCAGATTCACTGTTTATTGTTTTCACTCATGTGCCCCTTCCTTAAAACAAGCATGTTGTCATTACATATCATTTCTGATTCACTCTTTTCTCAACTTCGACACCCATCATACATTCACAATGGCAGGAGAATATGTAACCCCAAGCGCAAGCGGAAGTCTTGTCACACAAGACACCGTAATCTCGCAGCACTCTCATATGCACAAAGTCCGCACTGGCCTAGCATCTTCCATGTATCCCATCGACAATGCTACTCAGGGCAGACAGCGCGAGCCAAAGCCCGGAGCAGAAGATAATGTCCCTCCTAGATTTGAGCTTTTCCTGTTAGCCGATGGAGAGAAGAAGGTTACGGAGGAGCCTGACACCCGTAAGTCTTCCTATCACTCTGTGCATGGCTGCTCAATTAGCACATAAGTCAAGATCACCTCCAGCGAGGATACCCCATGCAGGTCGTTTTTGAGGCTCGCATAGGGAGCTTTACTCGCCCATAAGATTATACAACTTTTCGTTAACCTACTAACGCTTCCATTCTAGGTATGCCATCAACTTCAATCTTCACATTCAACAAAGAAGACCATACCCTCGGCAACATGCTCCGCTCTCGACTTCTCCAAATGAGCCCACAAGTCATTTTCGCCGGCTACAAAGTCCCACATCCTTTGTTCAGGTTGGTCACTTGTTTTCCCTAACACCAAGTCCACATCTACCATGGCTACAATTCTCAGACCTCTTGTTTCACTATTCTGGTAAGAAAATCTGATTAACATTCGGATAGCAACTTCATTCTCCGCATTCAGACGGATGGTAGCCTTACACCTCGTGCCGCCTTAATCCAATCATGCCGCGACCTCGTCAATGACCTCAGCTTACTCTCCCGCGAGTTCACCAAGGAGTGGGAATTGAGGAAGATGGTTGGTGCTGGAGCGGAAGAGACAAATGGAGAGAAGTAAAGCTACCGGTGGTAAATCTGCACTTGCATAGAATGGTGTCTGGCGAATTGGACAACAAGGAGTCAGGAACCAGGGATGGCAGATTTTACTGAAGGATAGGCTGGATATTTGGTCACTGGATTTGGTTCTTCGAAGACAACTCCATACTTAGGCTAGAATCTCAGGATGATATGTCCCAATTGAATCAAAGAAGCTCTAAGCTCGATGATGCTCAAATTCTACTTCTTGGTGACGTCGGTGTAGTATGCTCGACTTGGATAAGGTCACTCACAAATTGCGATATGCTGTTTGTAAAGTGTAGAAGGCTTCAAAGCATGACCGATTGGGTACTCTGAGTTCACTTCTGTAGATGCCATAATGTGTATACAATTCCCCCACCTGTGTTCATGCGGAGTGACAGAGCTTTGAAGTAAGTTCCCTCGTACGGTACTCGCACCCCTGTCAGCGGCGGCCATTGACTAGCGCCTCTCGTCGTCACCCTTGGTTTCGGCCTTACTTGCTGCTTAAAGTAGATATTTTTCAGTCTACTTGACTGTTCTCACGATGTATTCGAATTCGAATTCTTTCCTCGGCGGAGGTAACAGTAGCCGCCCAGGACCCCCCCAGTACGGGCAGTCGTCGCTCGCAAACCCACAGCCAGCTCAGCAGCAACCCAATGGCTTCGGCCAGCAGCCTACCGGCTTTGGCGGTGGTCCATTACAACAACAATTCACAGGATATCCGGGGCAGGTGCAGCAGCAGAGTTACCAGGCCTCACAACAACAGCCTCAGTATACCGGTTACCAAGCTCCCAGTCAACCGATGGCTCCAAGTCAATTGCCCCAGCAGCAGCCGTTCCAGACAGGCCAACCAGTGCAGCCACATATCGCCCCAATGCAGACAGGGCAAACGTCGGCTCAGATTGCCCAGTCATTCCAGTCCACGCCTACGGCCCAACCCCCGGCTCGTCAGACTCCGGCTCAGGGTGCCAAAATCCCCAAAATCCGACTTTCCTTCTTGACTGCTCAAGACCAGGCGAAATTTGAGCAGCTGTTCAAATCGGCTGTCGGGGATGGCCAAGCCTTAGACGGTAGGTTCTGCTAGCATGACGGGACAAGACCCTAGATTAATAGCCAGCAGGTGATAAGGTGAAAGACTTACTTATCCGGTCCAAGCTCCCCGGCAGTGATCTTATGCAGATATGGTACGTGGTTATTCAGTTTGACAGGCTCTTGCTAATATCTCAGGGTGCTCTCGGACACAACGAAGTCGGGGCAGCTGCTCTTTCCAGAGTTTGCACTCGCCATGTACCTTTGCAATTTGAAGCTTGTGGGAAAGGATCTCCCACAGACATTGCCCGACCGTATAGCAAACGAAGTCTCAAGCATGGTAGATATTATCTCTTTTGGCGTACCGGATGACCGTCCGCTTCCACCGCCTCGAAGTAATGCGCCAAACTTTGATGCTCCATCGCGTTCCGGCGTAGCGCCAAGCATCCAGCAGCCTCAACCGCAAGCCTCGAATACCCAATTACTCACACAGTTGACGTCCCAACCGACCGGCTTTGCTGCCCAATACATCCCTCCGCAACCCACTGGTTTTCAAAGTCAGCCTGCGGGTTCTGCACCTCAGCCAACGGGCTTCTCCCAACAACAAAGCAATTTCCAACAGAACCCACAGCCTACTGGCTACTCAGGGCCCCGTCCTCCCATGCCGCCAATGCCAACCGGCTACGCGTCGACACTCCCGCCCTCACAGACAGGGCCCCCGATGCCCCTAAATGCTCAGCCAACAGGTAGGCCCGGGCAGTGGGGATTGGTGAATGCTCCAGCTTCAGGACTGCCTAACATTGACGCTCTACAACAGCGTATGATGCCACAGCCAGGGCGTGAAGGGGGCTACACAACAGCAGGCTTATCAGGAAGCGCACAGGTGCCATGGGCTGTAACGAAGGATGAGAAGAAAATCTACGATCAATTGTTTAAGGCTTGGGATGGATTTAATAAAGGCTTCATTGGTGGCGATGTCGCCATTGAGGTGATGGGACAGAGTGGGCTGCCAAAACCCGACCTTGAGAAGATATGGACGCTTTCTGATCCCGGAAATAAAGGGAGATTAGATATGGATGAGTTCGCAGTGGCAATGCATCTGATTTATCGGAAGCTGAATGGCTACCCCGTGCCTAACCAACTGCCTCCGGAACTTGTACCTCCATCGACAAGGAATTTTGCAGACTCCATTGGTACTGTAAAATCACTACTCTCGCAAGACGCAGAAACAAGAAAGAATACCAGTGCATTCTTACAGCCACAGCAGACTGGTGTCAGCTACCTGAAAAATCACTCATTTCGCACCGACTCGTATGGCATAACACCGGGGCGTAAAGATGCCACTGTTTTCAGAAACAACGATGACGATATTGGGTATAAATCAAGTGCACGTCGTAGGATAGGTGGAGGAGGACGGACGCCTTCTCCTGTGCCATCGATGTCGTCGGAGACCTCTAATGATGATGTCACTATTGAGCAGTTGCGTAAGAAAGTTCACGAAAAGCAAGTGTTGCTAGATGCAATTGATTTTAAGGACGAGAATGTCACAGAGGAGGATGACGCGCTTGATCGTACAGACCGACGTGATGCCGAAGATCTGTATCAGCGAATTCGGCGACTCCAAGAAGACATTGACAGCCATCCGAACGCCTCACTTCGCAATGTTGATTCTGAGGCCGAACGGAGAGCTTTGAAGCGTCAATTACAAAAGTTGACAGACCGCCTCCCAGAGCTAGCATCCCAAGTTCGAAAGACTGAGCGTAATATTGCTGATGCCAAGCTCGAGTTATTCCGCTTAAGAGATGCAAAGGCTCACCCTAGCAGCGCTTCGAAGATTATTGGCACAGGACCTGGCGGTGCTGTAACGGAGTCTGATAGACTAAAAGCTCGTGCAAAAGCAATGATGCAGCAGCGCTCAGCAGCATTGACTGGTAAAGCTGCCCCTGCAGGTGACGATGATAGCGAAGCGGCTCCGAGGCGCCTGGAAGAAGAGAATGCGCGTATAAAGGCGGAGAAAGAGAACAATGAGCGCATGATTAAGGACGTCGAGGACAGCGCAAAAGACTTCTCTCGTGGCCTCGAAGACACATTGGCGCAGGGTGGTGAAGATTCGGCCAGTGAGCATGAGAGGCGGAGATGGGAAGATGGTCTAGGTGTTGAGGACGAAGTGCGGGACTTCATCTTCGACCTACAGAGGAGTAGCCGAAGTTCGAAGCTCCGACGCGAGGAGTAAGTAGTTTTCCTGAAGCCTTCAATTTTATTTACTAACAGTTACTAGTATGGGTAGAGGTAGAGATAATGATGTTAGAAACATTCCGCGTCAGGATAGTTCACGGGACCTTACTCCCACCCGGCATAACAGAACCGTAAGACCGAGCGAACCTGCACGGCCAGCAGCAACCCCATCTTCGACCGGGTCATACTCATCGTATAAGACTGGCGAAGACAGAGCAGCCTTTATCAAGCAACAGGCAGAACAACGCATGGCAGAACGTCTTGCGGCCCTGGGACTAAAACCCCCATCAAAACCTGGTGAATCCGCTCAACAAAGACAGGAGCGAGAGGCACGAGAGCGCCAAGATCGAGTGCGTCAAGCCGAAGAAGAAGACGCTAAAAGAGAACAAGAGCGGCAGCGTAGGCTTGCCGACGAACAAGTTTCTCCACCGAGAGATACTAGTAAAGCAAGTAAGAAACCCCCACCTCCACCAGTTCGAAGAAACAGAGGCGATAGCGAAGCCAAGCGCAAGGCCGAAGAAGAGACGCTCAAAGCCAAGACCGAGCAGCAAGGAAGAGAACAGGCGATGAGAGAACAGGAGAGTGTCGAACAGAGACGTCAAGCAGAAGTTGAGCAGAAGCGGAAGGAACAGGCCATTAAAGACCAACAGCAGGCTCAGGAGGCCCAAACGAGGGGGATGGAGTGAGTCCATTATATCCATGCATACAGAGGTCGAAGCTAATAGTGTGCTAGGAATGAGGCTGAACGTCAAGAAGATGAGCTTCGCAAAGAACAAGAAGCCACTGATGCGCGACTCAAGGCGTTGGAGGAGCAGGTCAAACAAGGTAAAGTCAAGAAGCAAGAGGAAAAGCGTAGGAGGCAGGCTGCGGAAAAAGAAGCGAAAGAGAAGGAAGCTAAGCTTGCAGCTCATCGTGCAAAGATCGAAGCAGCCAAAGAACAAGAGCATCGGCTTCAATTACAACTAGAAAGCCTTGAAGACGAGGATTCTTCGGACGAAGAGGGGCCACAGGAGATCACACCGCAAGAAACTACACCAACGAGCAGTCAGGTTCTATCTCGAGACACTAGCCAGCACCGAGCAGAAAGTTCGGCGCCTCCAAGTCAACCTCCAATCCCACAAGAACCTGCATCAACCCCTCCTTCGGCTCCAGTCTCACTGACAGTGTCCTCATCCAACAGCGAAACCAAGAACCCCTTCTTCAAGAAGCTCAGCCAATCAAACGAACCTCCCTCAGTACCCGCAATTCAACCAGCTTCCTCAATCACTTCTCCTTCCTCAACCGAAGTCTCGACCAACCCGTTTCACCGCCTAACCCAGCAAGAAAACGCCGCCAAAGCTCAATCCACTCCTCCCCTTACATCAACCTTAACCGGCTCCCGTCCATCCCGCGTCCGGCCCGAGGAAGACGAATGGTCTGTTGTCGACTCGACCGAAGACGACTCCTCAGACAACGACAACGACGATCGCCCTGCTGGCGGCAGCGCGAAGCAGCTCGCTTCGATCCTCTTCGGTACCATGGCGCCCCCAAGACCGCTATCTGCTATGGACGAGAAGAAATCGCCTGATGCAGCGAGCCCTTCCACGCCTTCAGCGCCTGGAAATGCACCTCAATCTCCCCGCTCACCCGCTGGAGCCCCACCACCACCACCTATGCCATCCTTTGGCGCACCCCCTCCTCCACCAATGCCCTCATTCGGCGCGCCACCACCTCCGCCCATGCCTGCTGGTGGAGCGCCGCCTCCACCGCCTATACCGGCCCCGGGGATGGCGGGTATGGGGAGAGGAGGTTTACTGGGGGAGATTGTCAAGGGGAAGGGGTTGAAGAAGGTGGAGACGAAGGATAAGAGTACGGCGAGTGTTGCTGGGAGAGTTTTGAATTAGAATGTAGGGGTTTAGGGAGGAGGTTTGAATGGGAGAGTGGTGGGGTGGAGTAGGGGGGTTTTGGTGGGGTGAGGGTTTGGGTCGGATGCGATGTCGACGTGGATGTAAGATGAAGGGCGAGTTGTAAATTGATAGTTTAGGACTCTGGGAGGTATTGTGTTGTGCGAGTTGGAAGATCCTTCTACAGCCGAGACTTGCAGAGGGTGAAATACAATGAGACCTTTTTGCCCATAGGCTTTGACGATCAACATTTGATCTTGAGATATTGATGGTTTCGTACGAGTCCGCAATGGCTTTACCGTTAGCATAGCCGAGGTCTTAGAAGCTCAAATGGAAGCACTTCCATAAGCACGTTGCGACACATCTCCCATGTCTAATTCCCCTTCCCCCTGAACCCCGTCCTCTCACGAATCTATCCCCATATCCACCTCCCTCAACCTCCTCCCCCCACCCATCCCCGCCCCAGGCCCAGCCCCATTCACCCTCCCGTCCACCTCCCTCTGCTCCCTCTCCCTTTCCTTCACCACCTTCTCCCTCTCAGTGCGAATAACTGCCAACACGCCCTCGAGGCTCGCGCGCCACGTATCCAGCCGCCCCGCGACTTCCGTCCACTGCTTCTCCCCAAACATGCGGTACGTGCTCCTGTGGATCAGGAAGGTTTGGTTGAGCTGGGAGAGCTTGCCCTCGACGAGACCGGCGCGGATGACGTCGATGACCCACATTTCGACGTCCTCCGAGGGAATTTGCAGGGAGCGGGCGATTTGCGCGTAGGGGATGGAGCGGGATTGGGAGGAGGCGGCGAGGGAGGCGAGGGTGAGGAGGCGTATTTTGCGGTAGAGGATGGAGTTGTCGAGGTCTTGTTCTTCGAACCAGCCCGAGTGCTCATCGGTGAAGTCATTGTAGTCGTCTAGGAGCTCCATGTTAAAGATTTCGAGGAGCTCAAAGTATTCGGGGTCGGATTTGCGGAGGGCTTGGATAGCGTCGACGGCGGTGAGGTCTTGGAAGTCGAAGTGGGTGGGGTGGGAGAGGGCGGATTTGAGGGCACGGATGCTTAGGTTGCGGGAGTCGGGTTGGGAGACTTCGTTTGTGGGAATGGTACGGAGGGCGCGGAGGAGGTAGAGGTATGCTTCTGCCGGTTCGCCGGCTTCGTCCGCGACGTCGGCGATGCTTAGGTAGAGTTTACGTTGGTCCTCTTCGTCTGTTTCCCAAGCCACAATCCAGCTATCTAGGTTTTTGAGCTGTGGCCGTAAAGAGTCGAACGAAGAAGAAGCGCGCACGACCCGTAGAATGGCTAGGAATACGTGATAGCGGACTTCGTTATCGGGCGGTAATATGTTGAAGATTGTGGTTAGTATGGAAAGGGCGAGACCGGGAGAGTGGGAGGGGGAGGAGGTGATGGGTTGGGAGAGGTTTTGGCATATTTTGGGCAGGAATTTGTCGAGGTTGGGGGATTGGCGGATTAGGTGGACAAGGAGGTTGTAGGCGGCTATGAATTCTATATCAAAGAATTTAGCTATAATTTATTGCTACTGAGTGACAAGACAGTGGACAAACCCTTCTCTGGAGCTGTATTGAGCACTGTGCTACCCGTAACCAGCCTCTTGAGTGCTTCATCTTTCTGGCCTTGCTCGAGTAGAGGTGTTATTTCTGCTTGTATAGTGGCGCCATCCTCGCTCTGCTTTTTTCTTACATCGTCGATGTAATGCGCAAGCTCGTCGGCGAGCTCCTCAAAGGACCCTTCGATCAGGAGAGTATTCGTTGGCCCAGGCATATTGATAGCGCTGGGTTTCTGCTCCATCATTTCACCAGCTCAGACGTTGATTGTGGGCACGAAATCTTGGCAGCGCTAGTCATTAGGGTTGTGTCGGTATAAATCTCTCCTCCGTGCAATACGAGTACAGTAGCACGAGTAGTAAAGACTAGATAGAGTTGGAAGTTCCCAAGCTGGTTTCTCGAGACTTTGAGACGATATGTATGTCCTTTGAGTCAATTTATGGGTTTGTTTGTTCTTCGCTCTTGTCAGACGAATCTAGCAAAGAACCCTCATCATCCTCGTCTCTGATTTTTTCTCTCTCTTCATTTTAACGTGCTTATGCAGCCAAAGGCTATGAAGCACAGCATACTATCTACGTATATAGATACACATAGAGTCGTACTGACGATGTATGTAGTATGGAAAAGCTCTCTGCGTGAAACAGGCTCTTAGAGCTAAAAAACCACACTGTTGTTTATTCTAGTAGTCGCTGTAACCTGAATCCACTTTCCATACCCAGTCAGATGAGCTCAAGGAAATCCCGCTGCAAGCAGCCGACTCAAAATCCTAGACAGTATATCTCGTAGATCAGTTGTACGTTGTGCAATCACATCGATAAAATGAGCGACGAAGAGCTATGCTCAAGGTCGCGAGCTGCTCGTGCGAGTAACAGATCACGAGCTTCGCGTTATCATGAACTGTTTATATGATCAAGTGATCACATAGACAAATCGAAATTGTAAAAGCTGATCACTTCGATGTGAGCTTTCGAATTTGCTGTTTAATCATCTAGCTGAGCGAACTATCTACTGCGTCGCGTATGCATGTATGTGCGCAAAAGCTCGCAGCTCGCAGTGTATATGTGTATGTCGTATTTGAGCTCAACACGTGATCAAAGTGCTGTTACTGCTCTGTGTGTGATTGCGATGCGTGTAAATCGGTCTGAAAAACTGAAAAACTGAAAAATCGACCTGTTTACTGCGTCGCGCATGTCTGTATGTGCGCAAAAGCTGGGTCGTGCCTTCGCAGTGCAGTGTATATGTCGTATATGAGCTGCAACATGTGCTTCATCACTTTGCTGTTACTCTGTGTATGTGCGAGCTTCAACGCGCGGGGGGTCGCGTTGTTATTGCTTCGCTTTTCGACCGTGTATGAGCTCAACGCGTGGGTAAAGCGCTGTTACTGCTCTGTCGATGTCGATGAGATTGTTCAGCTCTTCTGACAAGCATAGCTTGCGGAAGGTTCGTAGCCAGCACCTCGTACAGGTAAATCTCGTTGCCGGCCTCGTCGTCTCTGAGCCTTGCTTTATCCTCAGAGAGTTCTTACATCAAGGAATATCAAACATCTCTCAACCTTGTACGATTTGAAGTCCTTCTATTCTACTACCACAGTTTGCCCTTTCATCGTCATCTCCGTCTTCTTTCTCGTTCTGGGGTAGCAAAATCCTCTCCCAACATACCACCATGTCCTCCCTAATATTCGGTCTCCTTACCCTCTCAAGATCGGAACCCTCTTTCTTAGAAACCAAGATCCCAGCATTTCTCTACAGTACCGCCTGGAAAAAATAAAGCACAATCCACCTCGTCACCGAAGCTCTCCGCTCAGGTTTTAGTGGTGTTGGCACAGCTGCTCAACCGAAACACTACCGCGAAGATCTCGTTGATGATCTCCTGCGCATAATTGGATCAGGGAAGGAGCGGCGGAGGGAGGATCTCTATGTGTATATATCGTCGTTTTATTGCCTGGATGATCATATTTTAACCAAGACCATGTGCCCAGATCCAAACCAAATTCACCTCCATTAACGGCCAAGACCCAGAAAACCTACCCTACAAACCCCAACATCCCCTTTCCTCCCAAATCCGTTCCTCCTTAGCCTCCTCCCTCCACAATCTTCGGCCTTCAGACTTTCACAACAGCAACCAGCTCCAAGAGCTGTATCTCGATTGCCTAGTCCTACATTCCCCTTTTCCTCAATTCTCCGAGACACTCTCAGCGTGGAAACCCTTGAAGAATACGTCCCCCACCCCATCCGCAACCTTGATATATCCAACGTCAATCTACCCACTTTCACATCACTCTGGGATGCCGTTCGCATCAAGCCAGCGGTTGTCCAGATCGCTTCTACCCAGTGACTGGATACGATGTAGCGCTACGCAAGTTCTGCGCCGAAAAGAGGATCGTTTACCAGTCTTTCTGGACTCTGACGGCAAACCTCGGCCTGTTATCCTCACAGCTGGTTAGGAGGCTCTCCGAAGAAGTCGGAATTGAGAGACCAGTGGCACTGTACTGCCTAGTGCTTGCTTTAGAGAACATGGTTGTTTTGAATGGAACAACCAACACGGAAAGGACGAGGAGCGATTTGCGAGAAATGGATCGAGTTGAAAAATGGGTTGCGTTTTCCATGACTCGAAACCATCCTTGACGAGTTTTTTTCATTTTGAGACTGTGCCAGCTTAGCAGCACTTTTCTCGTAGCAGTGAATTTATGGCCCTGGAAGTCAATAACATCAAGTTCTGAGATCGGTTCTTCTTCTTGCCATCCAAGACGCTCACCCAGAAGATCACTCGAAACCCAGTCATGTTCTGTGCCAGAGTCCAACGCAGCAAGAAGAGGCTCTCATGCTTCCTTATCGTGCGAAAAAACTTTGACTGAAGCGCGGGTTGGATCATTCGTCTATAATAACCAGTCAGCTTTACGAAACCTCTCGCTTCTTGATCAACATGCTCGCCTGCCTCTGAAGCCGAAGTGGTTGAATGCCTGAGACGTGCAGAACACGTGACCTGTAACGTTTCATTGTCTACAGTTTCTTAGTAAGGTTTCTGAATTCCTTTTTCGGCCTAATTAATATATCAGGTCCTGACATATTGCTGATAGTCTATCGACTGTTGCTCAAGGACAAGATGAAAGACAAACAATGTTGTTCGTGCTCTAGAAGATCACTGATCTGCTGCGAAGTACGATCTTGTCTAATAGCTCTAGTAGTAGAGGCTGTGCGAATGGTTCGCTTGCCTTGCATTGTTCGGCTTTCAGTGCGTCTCATGTTTTTTGACGGATAAGGTTTCGGCGGCGATGTCACGTCTTCCAAATCAAGACGAGGCTGTGTTGCAGATGATATTCGCAGCACGTTGTTCATGTGCTTCGCTATCAAAGAGAGAAAGGGTCTGTTAAACAACAACAATCGATCATCGCTGACTCACAAAAATGAAGAATTATTCTAGACTTGGGGCTCTGATGGGGGCAAAGCCAGAGCTCGCGATCTTCCGACGATACAGCAAATTAAATATGCAGAGCCTGCTGTACATGCAGGCTGAGATAAACGAACTCGAGACAGAGCTACAAGAAATTGCATCTGAAGACCATCGTTCAGGTGACCCCGAAAAGCAAAAATATCCAAGAGAATGGCGGAGATTGGCAGGAGCAGTCGGAGGACGCTCACTGCAGTGGAACAAATGGCTTGAACTGCGTGCTAAATTGCACGAGTATAGTGCACAGCGTGAATCTTCATTCAGTGTTGCTGAGACTTACTACTGTCTAGATACAGCATTGCTGCAAGGAGAGCAAGTTCTCAAGATGAATCATCTCATTGATCAAGACCTTGCTTTTTTCAGAGAGTGGCTAGCTCGTCCGAAAGCAGGGGACAATTTCCTGCGTGGCCTTGAGGCCTCCATCTGGGATTCCCAAAATACGGAGGATCTGGCAGTGCTGAGCACACAAACCGGTGAGACAGACGTGTCCACGATGTGGTTAGCAAACAGTTTCTTGGCACGTTTTCATCGTTCTATTGGCTATCAAATCATTCGCAATCGCTCCAAGGATGAAGAAGCGGGATTCACCGAGTACAGCGACCAGAAGCTCAAGGGTTTCTCCGAGATCGTTGGTACTCTGCTGTCTTCGATAATTCCGATAACAGCAACTATAACCCTATACTTCGTTGAAAGAATGCCTATACGTTTAGCAATGGTGGCTGTGTACATGGTAATTTTTGGCGGAGTTTTGGGCGTCTTCACCAATGCCCGTAGAGTTGAGATATTTGCTGCAACAGCTGCGTAGGTCCTCCACTGCCCCATCAGCCTTCTCCTAACCTCTTGTACCACATTATGACAGTACGAATCAGCAGCCTGGGATCCCAAACCAGAGAACGATGTCCGTTAGGGATACAACGCTAACAAATCGATCCTGATAGCTTTGCGAGTGTGCAAGTTGTGTTTGTGGGTACAACAAACATGTCAGGCCCTTAGCTTTGGATCTGCTCTTCGTTTAGCTGGAAGAATTCGGGATGTTCATCGATATCGCTGCCCAAAGAGGTCCAAGCTAGACCTCATGCGAATTTGACGTTGTTCAGGCAAGGATTTGTATGTTCTTGCACGACTTTAATACGTGTATCCAATAGAAAACCATCAGGATACAGAGCGCCGCCCCATGAGTAACAATAAACACCGTTTCTGATAAGACCTCTTAAAAGACTTGGAAAGGGTCCTCCTTACCCCCACCCCAAAACCTCAACCACTACATTCCCAATCGTACTTGCAGTCCAAAGAGCCAAAAGACCCCATCCAATTCTCCTATCCATCTTCCACCCATTCATCGGGACCACAACCAACAATCCCAACAGTGTCACCAGCAGCGTAACCCCACTAATTACCAACGTCCCACTGATTTCAAGCTGATACGGTTTGTACTTGACCGGGCTTGTCGGATGCCGTTCATGCCATCCTTTGCCACCTTTGATCGTCATGTATAGTCCGCTGAGGCCGATTCCAAGGAGAATGTTGAGCATGGGGCCACCGAAACAGGCACTCAACGCCATGACGGGATAGCCGAGTTTAGCAACAGTCATGTCAGCGACAAGATCGCCTAGGGAATTACCGACGGCGAAGATAGTGAGGCCCAGGATTGCGTCGCTGATTCCCAAAATGACGCCGAAGGCTTTAAGAACACCAACGACTTCGTTGGCGATGGTAGAGATCCAAGCGATGCTGACAATGAAACCTAGGAAGCAGAGGAGGTAGCGATAACGGGGGGGCTTTGAGGCGGAGGTAGTGAAGAGAAGGAAGACGAGGACAATGAGGGATGAGATGAGGGCGTACAGAATGGGGAGGAGAAGGTTGCGGGTGGAGAGTCCAGGGTCGGTGTTGGCCCAGACAAGGACAACGATAAAGAGAGGGGCGGTGAAGATCTGAGTGGCAATAAGCCAGCGGTTCCATTCTTTTGATGACGGTGGTAAGGCTTTGGTAGAGTCGGGGGTTTCTGGCCGTAGTTGGGTGGACTGGTGGCGAGCTGGTGATGGCCCGGATTTGCGGTGGGCATGTGGGAATGGAGTTGGAATTTCACTCTCCCCCTCGGATGTAATGATGGAGGGTAAATCTGAAGATTGATCTACACTATTTACCTGCTTCTGCGGAGGAAGCTTGAGTCCCCCATTCGTACCTTCTACCGTATCAACTGACGAACTTTCCGGTGGTAGCACTACAATCGTAGTCGATCGTGAACGCGAATTGTCACTAGCAGGAGTACAAGGAAAATGAACCAACCCCGGACTTGCAATGTCGTCTTCCTCTTTGTCGGTTTCCACTATCGGCAAGGTGATAGATAAAAGTAAAACACTCGGCGCAGCGATAATACCGAGAAGCTTTTCCCAGATATTTTTGTCTGTCCAGGAGTAGAGAGTCGGGAAAAGGGTCGATGTCAGGACTTGAGGCGGAGGAAGAAACCGGTAAGGCCACCATTTGACGGGGTTATCTTCAGGTTCGCCGAAGATACGCTGATGGTACGTCGACTCGGATCCAACGCTCGGAGGGGGCAGTCGTAAGCTGGGTGCACGTGAACGGGGTCTGAAGTTAGGGTCGTCAAAGTACTCCGGGAACGGCGACGCTGGGCTAGAGCTTCGCGTCTCTGAATACCTCGGTGTCACGAATCTAGGAGACTTTGGGATAGACAACGTCGGAGGACCGTTGTTGAGCGAGCCTGGTATATCTAAATAGCCCGCTGTACGATGTTCGGAGGTTCCTGGCAGGCCGATATCAGGCGGCGCTAAATGATTAGACGGAGAACTCGTTTCCATGTATGAGATGGCCGAGGGACTCATAGCGAAATAACCAAAGTCGTTTGGTACCGGGGACAGAGAAAGCGCCGGGGTTGAGCGATGGCTTGAACCTTCGAAAGCCTTGCCGTCTGCCGCGGGATTTCCAGCATTGGGTAATCCTGCCGTTCCTGGAGGTGTTGCACTGGATAAACCTATGTCGGGTACGGCTGGTCTCTTTAGAACGGTTGGGTCTAGACGCAAGCCAGAAGCATCATTTGCAGACACTGCCCGAACTCTGTTGGCAGCAGTTCGATCTACCTCCAGACTTGGCCTTGCGGAGTCACTCAAAACATCATGGGCTGTCAAAACATCCTGGCTGCTTTCTGGCGCAAGGGTACTCGATATTTGTTCTTGCTGTTGGGCCATAGTAAATGTAGGGTCATCTGAATACCGCCTCAGATTGATTGGAATAGTCTGAATGTTCCTTGACTTTTGCAGCGACGACAAGACTGCTCGAAATTCCAAGGCTCCAACTAAACTTGGTCGGATCGGGTTAACGGTATTCCGCCGCTCACCACGTCGGGGTCGGCTGACTCGCATGTTGCTGCTAATCTCAGCCATGTAATGTTCTCGCGTCTCGTCATCTTCGTCTTCATCCATAGCCCTCATTGGACTTCCTCCTCTTTCCAGATTGGCGAAGTCATCGGCTGACGCCCCTCTGGATAAGCGGTTACTCTCGCCTGGAGCCACCTCTTCATCGTCGTCAAGGTACGACTCGACCTCGGTTTCCTCGCTTCCAGGGACCTGGAAATGGCCCCTTGCAGCGGCCTCTCGGTAGTTGTGGCGCCTCTTCCGAGCCAGATACCAGTGCCAAAAGACTACCGTAATCACGTAGAAAACATAAAATCCAACCATGACGGCGCATTCCCAAAGATGAAGATGACCATCCGCCAGAAATACCATGCTAAAGCTTGCAGCCACAATGAAGAAGCCCACATCTCTGACGAAGCTCTTCCTAGCGACTTTGAAGGGCCGCACCAGGGCCATAGATCCGGCCACAACAGCAGTGATAAAGCCAGCAGCTCCGATAAGTTCTCCGACAGCCAGGCTTCCGCTGTGTGTCTTCATTGCTGCAAAGGTCGAGAATACGTCTGGACTCCCATTTCCAAAAGCCAAAAACGTAACGCCAGCCATGCTCTCGCTCATACCTAAGATACTGGCAATAGTGCTAAGATTTATACAAAAGAAGTCGCTGGCAGCTATGCCGATTGTACTAAAGAGCAGACCTAGCCACAGGACCAGTATTATGAAAGCGACAGGCTTCGCTCGCTGTGATCGACAGTAGTATAGCTGAAGGTAGGAGACGAGGCCGGCTTCTTCGTCGACGCAATTGGCTCTGATGTAAGCGCATTGATCCTCGGACTTGTGAACATAACGACACTGGGAAGACATCATCAAAATTAGTTTTCTTCAGATAGTTGAATAATCCTATGATTAAGGAAGCAATCTACCTCAAGATCTCGGGGTACAAGGTCATTTGCAAACGAGGAAACCCCTTCTGAAGTCGCTGTGACACCCCGTGGTAGTAATCCTTTACTTGAACCAGCTGGAGCTGCTCTTCTACCACCGGCAAAACTCCAAGCCGCAATTGATAGAATCACTACTATAGTGAGATAGAATGCTCGCGCAGCAGAGTACATCTTTTTGGGGCGAGCAGGTGCCCCCATCCGTCGTATCGGCGTTGCGGAGGATGTATGGGAGCCCATCGTAAATGCATGGTTGTCGAGCTGTCAATAATTGATACAACGTAGAACTGGCGTGACTGAGATATAGCGACAAGTGGCAACGTGAAGAACGGGGAGATTCGTAGTCGTCTTGGCCCGCTACATCACCGCCCGAGGGGCCTTGTTTTCTGGCCAGTGGGGGCGGGGGGCGTGGGGGGGTTAGCCACGGGTAACGGAGGTAGCGGAGTATCTTCTGGTCGGCCGTAGTCAGCTATCGTTTTCTACGGCAACCAGATACAGTAGCTCGTATCAACGACGACCTCTCAATTCAAAGTTAAACGTGCTGAGGTCGATGGAATCGATTCTCAAGGACCTCAACCCAATATATTGAAAAACAGCGAGTGTTATGCCTTCGGAGACCGATCCCCTGCTCCCTCAGGGCAATTCGGCTCCAGAGATCACTGGCTATGGCTTCTCCCAAGGATCACATCCTAAATATCACTACAAGGGTAAAGACATCGAGAACGAAGTCTTCGTCGAGGAAGCGGAGGACGCAGGCGGTGAATCGTTCGATCAAATTAACACAACCTCGACCCCTCTGCGAACCTTACTGTCTCTGTTCTTAATTGTTGTACTATTCGGTCTTTCCATCGCCTTGCTTGTCCCGAAAGGACTCGGTGACAGATGGCAAGGTCCAACAGACGATCCACCAACTAATCCTCAAACTATCGAAGCTCGAGTCAACAAGATACTATCTGAGAACCCACTGATAGGTCTATACATCTTCATGTATCTGTCTAGCAGTCCTGTAACCTGACTATAAAGATCAGATGGACACGATGATCTGGCTATCCTGATCCGTTACCTCTACCGCAACAAGATTTATGACAAAAACTTCACCGATGCATTCGAGAATGGCGGTATGAGATTTCACGTTGACCTACCTCGACTGAAAGCTGGAAAGGTTGGTGGAACCTTCTGGTCTGCGTTTGTGGGATGCCCCGCGAATGGTAGTGATTTCTCAGATGAAGCCTATGCTCCAGGTCAGTCTTTATACCGACCATGCTCTCTATCAAGGAGTCATCATGCTAATGGTGGTCAGTGATCACCTCAACCCTCTCGCAACTCGACGTCCTCCACCGCCTAACAGCCGCCTACCCAAGCCACTTCTCCACTCCCAACGTTAACAGCACCACCGCGCTCGCCCCTTTCTCCTCAAAAAAGCTATTGATCTCTCCCTTTGCCATCGAAGGCCTCCATCAAATCGGCAATTCCCTCTCCCTCCTTCGCCTCTACCATTCCCTTTCCGTCCGCTACGCAACCCTGACCCACAACTGCCACAACCCCTTCGCCGACGCCGCTCTCATAACCAACAGCACCGGCTCCCTCATCGCCGCCCCTCCCCTTCATGGCGGCGTAAGCTCTCGCGGCCAGATCGCCGTAAAGGAGATGAATCGACTGGGCATGCTAGTCGACATCTCGCACGTGAGCAAAGACACCATGGTAGATGTGCTCGGCGGCAGGCCCGACAAATGGGCAGGCAGCAAAGCGCCGGTAATATTCAGCCACAGCTCCGCCTACGCCCTATGCCCGCACCCCCGCAACGTCCCCGACGACGTCCTCGAACTCGTCAAGACAACAAACTCAATCGTCATGGTCAACTTCTCCCCCGACTTCATCTCCTGCACCCCCTCCACATCCAGCACCGGCATCCCAGACTTCTACCCCCCAAACTCCACCCTGCACCAAGTCGCGCGCCACATCATGTACATCGGCCACCAGATCGGCTTCGACCACGTCGGACTCGGCAGCGATTTCGACGGTATTTTTGAGACACCCAAGGGCTTGGAGGATGTGAGTAAGTTCCCGGATTTGGTGGCTGAACTGTTGCGGATGGGTTTGGGCGATGGGGATGCGGTGAAGGTGGTTGGGAGGAATGTGCTGAGGGTTTGGCGGGATGTGGATGAGGTGGCGGAGAAGATGCAGAGAGAGGGGGTGCGGCCGGTGGAGGACGAGATGAAGGATTTATTTGTGGGAGAGCTGGTTTAGGGTGGGGGTTGGCGCTATATGTTACTTATTTCCCAAACCTCTTATAATGAACGATATGATATTTCCTTCCTAAAGATTCTGTTGTAAAATCCTCTGAACGATCGAACCGCCTCCCTTTCCATTTCCCACATCCCTCCCATTTTCTTCAACCGCACCAACCCCCAGCCCCATCCCCTCTTCCATCACCCCTATCATTTCTCTCCTCCTCATACCCCCATCATCCCATCATCATCATCATCATCATCCCCCTCAAACCCCTCCCAACTACCCCCAAAAACCCCCAAAAAATTCCTTCTTTACATAAAACAATGATTAAGACAAAACTTCCTTGAAGCAAACCTCACCCCGCACCTCCAGTATAACCCCTCCTTCCATTAAGAAAAGCCGAGCGAGTTCGCAAGAATCTCAGCAGAAACAAACACAACAATTCTCGGAAAAGCGGATTAAGAATTGCCAGATATTAATCTATCGAATGCTTTCATACTCGGTCTAAAACCTTTCGCTCGATGCTCTGAATATATGTACAGAAATATCAAGTACCTTCTCGCTATATAGACAATCAAACGCGCTCCAATCCCTTCCAAGAATCACTCACTGCCTCTCCCTCCGCTCCCACTGCACCATTCCCGGCGCTAGTGGTCTTGAGAATAATGACTGCGCATGCTTTTAGCGTCCCGAAGCCAGCAAAGAAAACTTCATCGAAGAAGCACGACTCACCGAATAATCCGTCCCAACGACCCCCTCAACCCCAGCCGGATTCCTCCATTTCAGACTCCTAACCAACATCGCCGTAATAGTCCCCAGCTGCACATACGCAAACTGCTCCCCAATGCACCGATGTCTCCCGGCTCCAAACGGTAAATACGGGCTACTGGCGCCCTTGCTCACAAGCCCGTACCCATAATCCACCGTCTCGTCGTCCTCTTCATCCTTCGCGTTGCCCGCGTCCCACCGATGAGGCTCCCACTTCTCCGGGTTAGGGAAATGTTCCGGGCTTAGCGATGATACACCCGGAGCGGCGAGGAGCACGTGGGAGATGGGGATCGTGTAGGGGGTGCCGTCGACGGGCATGGGGGATTTGACTTTGCGCATGATGGAGTGGATGGGGGCGTGTAAGCGGAGGGTTTCTTTGACGACTTGGGAGTTGAGGGAGAGGCGTTGGAGAGCGTCGTAGGTTAGAGGTGGGAGGTCGGCGCCAAGCAGGGATAGTTGTTCTTGGTAAAGTTCCTCGAGAATATCAGGGCGGATGGCAAGACATAGCATGATCCAAGCCGAGGTCGAGGACGAGGAATGTTGACCAGCCATGAGAAGTGCAATCATCATGTGCGCGATCTCGTTGTCGGGAAGTGGTGTGCCGTTTTTGTAGGCGCAAGACATGAGGTTCCAGATCATGTCATCCTCGTCCTTTTTCACGCCGGTGTCTCGACGGGCTTTGATGATTTCCATGTATGTTTGCGACATTTTTTGTTGCGCGTAATCACGTTTTCTGTTGTGCGGCAGGGGTGCCCAGGGGAGCATGAAGTTGATGGGAGAGAAACCCATGTCGAGGTGGTGGTAGAGATCGGCGAAGCTGGAGTCGAATTTGCTGCGGACTTCTTTGCCTTGGAGGGAGCGGGACGCGGTATAGATTGTAAGTTCTGCCATTTTGATGGGAACGTCCAAGGTGCCTTTGGGGCCTTTGAAACTGGGGGACCGCTTGAGGAAATCGATGACTTCGTCGGCGATCAAGGGTACGTATGAGCGAAGGGCTTCGGAAGTCAGGCCAAATTTGACAAACTGTCTGGGAGTCAATTGTGTTCTCAATTGCTCCGGCACATCACTCAGACCTTCTTCTGTTCCATCAGCTTCGCATTCGGGCAATCGTATACCACGCCCTGACCAAATACAGGAGTTGTGAGCGGGCTATAGATTTCCTCCGCGTTGACATCTTTCAGCTTTCCGTTGAGGATGAACTCGTTGCCCTTCTTCCCAAGACACACTGTCGTCTTTTTCCCGAGCAGAATAAAGGTAAAGACTTCGCCATACTAAACACAGCTCAGCTTGCGACTGCGACAATAACGGGAGCAATTGTTCACATGCCTTCTGCCGGCAATTGAAGAAGAATTTGTAGGGATCAATACCATAGGAGATGGTACTTCCTATAACGGGTACCCAATGGAAAACGACTGGCGGCTCCTTTGGATTTCGGAACAGGAGCTGGCTAAGGACATTAAGGACGATAGCGAGGACAACGAACGAAGCAAAACCTGCGGCAGCGATGACGCCTACAGATCTGTTGGAAAGCAGATTATGCAAAGGCTCAGCTACGAGCCCAAGGAGACCCATTTTCTGAAAAGACTGACACAGGATGCTGAACTCTGCGAGACGAGTTACAACACTCCAAATGGTTGGTTCCTGCCATGTCCAAAATTCTGGGGAGTCGGAATCTTTTTAGCCGACATCACGCCACTAGCGGACGGTGACTAAGCTATCGTCACAACTAAGCCCCTTTTAGGCTGCGAAGTCATCCAAAGGGTCGCTAACCCAAAGGGGCTTGGGGGAAGAGGCTAACCCGAAGGGACTTAGCTACGGAAACACGTCTGAGGTCCTGAGGCAACCACCTACCTTGCCTGCACTGGTCTGAACCACAACTCTATCCAAGGCTACAAGTATAGATACGTACAATGTACCTACAGCACAGCCGCAATACGAACAGCAGTCCTGGTCTTGTATATCAGTGGCAAATGCACGTACATTCAGCCTACTGCCGACTGTACTAGGAGCGAAATACCAGGCGTTGCGATTCAAGCGGCATGAGAAAATGCTAACTGCTAGGCATTATGAGAGGGCAATAGGTTCAATCATGATCGCTCAGCGAAGTTGAAGACTTGCCAATTCAAGGGAAAAGCCGAATTGGTGCATGTCAAAAGCCGAGAAGAGCCTCCTGGCTGCGCAAGAACATATTTCCCAGCCTTTTTCCCGTACAGAAATGCTGCTGTTTCGTTTCGTACCTCTCTTCCACTTGGAGCATGTTTGTTGGAGAAACGATACTACTTGTAAGTGCAAATTGGAGGCTACACATAATCTGATATAAGATCCTATGCAAGCGCAAAGTGCGCATGTTCCGCGTATAACTACAATGAAAGTATCAAATATCTTTCCAAGTATGTTTATGAAAGATTCTATCTATAGTTTCAGAATATCAATTGTGGAATTTCACTATCTAACAGATCTCTGTGTCCGCCTGTCTCGTCAAACCACTTGATCAGCACCATAATCCCCTTTTCCATCCAAGATACCTCTTCTCTTAGCAATATTTCCTCCCCAAACAATACTCCATATAACCACCCCCCCAACCTCACCCTCCCCATCCAAAAACGTCAAACACTCTCCCTAGCCCTCGAATACTACCCTAAAGGCCTCCGCTTCAAACATTCTCAATTTCCCCACCTACTCCCCCCCCGCCACTACTCCGTCACCTGCGTCTACTACGACTGGGACGGCACCTCTCGTGGCACTATCCACCCCGTCCAGCATTGCCCCCCCGATACCTCTGCGTCGACAACGTGCGCAGGATGGGCAAAGCTACGCCCGTTAGGCCGGTGAGGACGACTTGGTGTGTGCATACGGAGTTTGCTCGACTGAGCCAGAGCGCGTTGATAGCAACGAGGGAGGTTACAACGACTTTTCATGCTTCCAACAAGGGCCGCTTCGGCGCCGTGGAAGCCGTACTCACCAATGACTAAGACGGCCGGAGACTGCATCAATGCAACGAGCCAGAATATTACGGCACGGACTAGTGAGGAACTAGGTAGTAGTGTCATGAGCTGGCGGGGAGTTGTTGGTGGGAAGGGTGCGTGTAAGGATTACTCGCGCGTGGGATCGAGGATGTGCAGAGGCGGCGACGAGGATTGATATCAAGGCTGTGCTGGGCCAGGGGTTAGACGGAGATGATATTTTGGGCGGGGTGTTTTGCGGAGAGCGAAAGTTAGGGGGTTTTGGGTTTGTTGAATTTGGAGATAGGCAGCGAGGAATTGCCTAGCAGTGTTGAAGTAAAGTTTTGACTAGGTTTTTCGATTTCTGTTGCGATGTCTAAATGAACATTGCGGATTCTTATACATTTTCTCAAAAAAAAAACCTTCTAGATCTACTTTCCTGCCTCCTTTCTGACCTCAAGGGAAAAAACTTCTCTGTCTCTTAATTTCTCATCCAAGACCTCCATCCCAATAATACTTCCTCCTATCCCGACCCGCCCATCTCCGACTTAAGTTAGAAGAAAACATCAATACTCGAACCTCAAAAGCCAAACAAGCCTTTCCGATACCAAGTGTATATCCAGTTACAGCGGACCCTCCCTCCACCGCCACCGAGATCAAAAAAAACCCACGCAATCTCCTTTTTAATTATCACTCCCCGAATCATTACCTCCCACCTACCTACCCACGTACCTACCCACAAGCACGCACGCACCAAAAACCCACATCAACCCCCCCCCCACCTTCACACACACACACACACACACACATAAACCCTCTAAACCCCTCCCTACCTACCCCCATAACACCAACCCCATTCTCCTCCCGTCTCCCAAAAAAAACACCACCACCACCACCACCCACAGTCCATTCTCCAACCTCTCCCTCCCTCCCTCCCTGGCTAGCTACCTTACCTATAGCCGTGGACCATCCGAACCGTCTACCGTAGGAGGAGATAGATATTCATGATATGTGATTTTTTGGCTCCCCTTTGTGGTTTTTTTGGAAGTCCCATGAATTAAATTTGGACACCCCACCCAAGCACCAGCCCCTTTTCTTCACCACAACGCCAAGCGGCTCTTTTTTCTTTTTAGAAATAGAAACTTTTGTTCTTGTTTATGCTATATATACAAAAGTACTACTACCATAACGACTTTAAACCGTAATTTTAGTCAAAAACACCCTTTTTGTTGCTCTGTAGTTGCCGTGCGCAATATTGGTGATAGCAGGGTTTACTTTTATTATTTTATGATGAGTGCATAGAATTAATTGTTCGGGGGAAGATGATGAGGGAGAATGGGGGGGTTATGCTTATTGCTTTCTTTCTCGTGTATGGGGGGGGTGTCGTCACGAGGATTAGACGAGGGGCAACGGAGTTGGGTAGGTAGCGCAATAATAGACCTAAGGTAGCTTTGCAGCTGTTCCCTTTCTTTGCCTGATCTTTTCTTCTTCCACAAAACTCATCTGGACCCCCCCGTTCCCCATCCTTTCACCCAAGCCAACTCCGTTAACCCCCCTCCGCCAAAACCAGCCGCTTTCCCCCAAACAAACCCTCCTATCCTCTCCAACCACATCCACATCCCCATCCACATCCCGCCCTATCCCTCTCATCTCCTCTAGCCCCCCCCCCCCTCCCCTTTCAATTCCTTTTTCTCTTTCTTTTGCTGGATACACTTAGTTTCTACACTCTTTCCTTCTCCCTCACATTTCTTAACCCCTTCCCTTCCCCCTCACATTTCTTACCCCCTTCCCTTAAACCCGCCCTTACCCCCCTCCCTCACATATATATCAAGACCCAACCAGGATTATCTCAAAACAATTTTTCAACATCGCCACTCGCGCCTTCCACCCCTCGGCGAAGAGAGAAAGACAGAGAGGGGAGAATCGAGAACAATAGCCACTTACTCGTAGTGTGGGGGTGTTTGAAACCTAAAAATATGTTATCTTCGTAACCAGAAATCCGGGTGGGTTTCTTGAGTACAGGAAATGAAAAACGAAAACGAGTTTAAACAATCTTTGGTTAAAACAGAGAAAAACTCATCATACTCCCCCCTCCCCCCACCCTCAAACTTCTTCTAGTACATAAACGAATATCCACGATCAAAACAAAAAACAAGTAAACAAAATCCAAGCCAAAAAAAAAAAAAAAAAACATGAAGAGAGAGCAAGCAAAGAAGAAGACGACCCGGAAATTTAAACCAGAAAAAAACGAAATACGAAGACTTGACAAAAAGAAAAGAAAAGGAAGTTTCCGAGAGAGAGAGAGATAGAGAAAGAAGCAAGGAGGACTAAAAGCGGGGAAACCAATCTCAATACATAGATAGATAGCCAAGCATCCCCCAAGCATCCAGAAAAAAAAAGAAAAAAAAGAAGAAAAAAGAAAGTGTCGATGCCCCGCTAGCTATGTATGTATGTAGAAAAAACGCTTTTCTGATCGGAAAAAACGGGATGATGGGTGAGCGATGTTGCTGTCTTGTAGGCTTTTTTTTTTATATATAAATCGCCGTCGCCATCGCCATCGCCATAGTCATTTTCATTATTCATTACTTTCACTGACAACCGTCACTGACAACGCTCACCCACATCGCACACACTCACCCCAGCCTTCCCCCACCACTTTCTCCCCTCCCCCAATCTTTCCCACTCTCACCCCTCCCCCAACCTTTCCCACTCCCACTCCCACTTCCACTCCCATCCTCACTCTCACTCTCACTTCCACTCCCACTCCCACTTCCATCCCCACCCTCACTCTCACTCTCACTCTCACTCCCACTCCCACTCCCACACTCCCACTCTCACCCTCACTCCCACTCCCACTCCCACTCCCACACTCCCACTCTCACTCTCACTCCCACTCCCGCACCTCATCCCAGCCTTTCCCCACCACTCCCACTCCCACCCTCACTCCCACTCCCACTCCCACTCCCACTCCCACCCACACTCACTCCCACCAAACCCCCCTTCATCTCAGTCAAACCCCCCCCCCGATCCGTCACCAGTGTCCAAGAAAAGAGTTTTTGCGCACAGCCGTAACATAGCTCGGGAATACATTCACGTTTCTCTAAATCCCACGTTCTTTTCCAAAAAAATAAAAAACGCTCTCTATTGCACTCACCCATCCACGCACCCACTCATGTCGCTTCGATCGATCGATCTAAGTCAAGTCAAAACATTCGATAAAAGTGACATGGGGGCGTGGACTCGGCATGGCTACTTACTTGTTTGTATTCCTTGACTTCTCCAAGTGGTCACGATTCTACATAGCCTCAAACACACCTCCTGACCCCTCCCCAAGACTAGCTTTTTTCCACACACACACACTCACCCCAGCCTTCCCCAACCACTTTCTCCCCTCCCCCTCCCTTTCCCACTCTCACTCCAGCCTACCCCGCCCCGCCTCCTCCACCGCCCACTAGGCCCCCTCACTCCACACTCTTCAATTTCCCCTGTTATTTCCGCATAGAATTGCAAACAAGCAGGATCGTTGTGAGGTTAGTTTCGAGGGGTGGTGGGTCGGCGGAGGGGTTTCACAGGAATTGGGATCAGGTGTTTGTTTGGGACATGGGGGGTGAGGGGGAATTCGTAGTTGGATATTGCGGATATTGGCTGGGTTCCTCGACAGTGGCGATGAAGCCAAAGCAGTCGGGTCGGGCGGGGTTTAGAATATCATAGTAAAAGATGTGGTCATCTGTCGTTTTTCCGCCAACCTCCAAGCACGCTGTTTATTGCTTTGATCATGCCAACCCCCTTTATACCTCAACCGGGTTTCTGGTGTGATGAAGCTGCCGGTACTCTTCCCGGGCCATGGTCCACCTGAAGATGGATTCTTCACCGTCTCCGCCCATTGACGCACATATGTCACCTAGCACCTTCACGTATGTAGCGCCTCTGGTTTACGCGTCTTGAGGATGGATTCGTAGTGGTTATTCTTCGACGTTGAACAAGTATGTTGATAGATGAGGCCTTACAGTAGACAGATACGATGTTCCGATTCACAGCCGTAGACTTGTAACAGGATGATAGACGGCATTAGCGACAGGAATTGACGTCGTCCGTAGGCTGGTAGAGCGATGCGCTTTTCGGATGTCGCTGGTAAAGTGAGGGCTACTCGGCTCTAGAGGGTACACGGTCTTTCTGCGACGGTATGGCGGTTTGCAGACTTGGTAATTTCCCAACGGTAATGATGGCTAGTCCATTTCGATACAGGATCTTGTATAGTTCTACACCAGAGTCTATAGAGGTCGTTCTTGACGATGGACGTAGGCTATAAAGACAATGGACATTGACTCTGCTCTTGTTGGATAAAACGCCTGTGGTGCTTTAGTTCACATCCCTCTCAAGTTATCATTCATTAGTAGTAGTCAATCATTCGAGTATCGCCCGAAATAATCTCAAATGCCTCACTGTTGGAAAAAACGTCAAAAAGCTAGCAAAAAAACTCGATAGCTAAAATTGAACTATCAAGTAGAGATGCTCGCACAAACAAAGCAACAAGGACCAGCCAGTTGACATTATCTTATATGTATACATACCACGGATCCCCTCTATGTGTATATGCCCGCGCAGTTACGACTCTTCCCCTGCAGCCCAACGCAATGGCCGCCACCGAATATTAGCAACAAGCGCGCTATAGGTGCGCGGCTTGCCTCCGTGATGTACACACATGCAAAATATGTCGTTCGACGTCGTGTACGGCATGGCGAATCGTT